>Ga0315280_10004847_pt1 | contig 19541 bp, 13 predicted proteins | sample YL17G06_40_MG_FD_203697 | JGI IMG/M metagenome (GOLD analysis project Ga0315280, IMG submission 203697) | Sediment microbial communities from Yellowstone Lake, YNP, Wyoming, USA - YL17G06_40 | ecosystem: Environmental > Aquatic > Freshwater > Lake > Sediment | place: USA: Wyoming | collected... | reverse complement strand
CGCCCGCGTCCGGGCGCCTACCGGTTCAACTCGGCCCCGAGGCGCTGGGTTTCTTGGGCGGCATCTTTGGGCGACTGGCCGAGCGGCACCTGGTCGCCCTGCTGGGCCTGGCGGACGCGCTGGGTGATCTGGGCCAGGATTTCGCGGGCCAGCGGGGCGTCGTAGCCGATCTCGACCCAGACCTCTCGGGAGGGCTGGCTGGGGGGCTTGGCGTAGCGCGGCCCGACGCGCGGCAACTCGCTTTCGCGGGCGTCGCTGCGGGCCTGGACGATGCTCTCGGCGGCGGCCGTCGCCTCGCGTTCCAGGTGGACCGCCACGCGCGCGAACGTCGTCATGCCCTCGGGCCCCATCTCGAAGTAAACGGTGCGGCGCCACCGGCCGCCGGCCCCGCGAACGTCGGCCAACGTGCCCGACCGCGACCGGTCGAAGGCCTGCGGCTGCGTCTCGATGGTCCCGCGCGGGAAGTTCACCTCGGCCACCTGGAAGTGCTTGGCCAGCACCTCGCGGGCGGCCTCGAACACGCGCTGGCGATCGCCCGTCGCCATGTCCGCGCTCTGCCAGGGACGCACGGCGGCGCTCGAGCATCCGCCGGCGGCCAGCGCCACGCCAATCAAAAGGAGCATCGGTCTCATAGTTTCACCTGCCTCGACTATAGCCCGCCCGCCTTGCCGCTGTCAAGCGTTCCATTTCATGTTGCCCATACCTCGGCGTTGTTCTACAATCGCCCATTGCTACGCTGCCTGGCCCGGGCGCGTCTTCGCGGAAAACCGCGGGTCAGGCCCGCCTTGTTCGAGCCCGACGCGGAAGCGTCGGGAGATGCCGGCATGGATGCACTTTTCGGAGGGCACGCACGTGAGCAACCGAAAGACGGCCGTGTATCCCGGCGTATTCGACCCGATAACGCTGGGGCACCTGGACATCATCCGCCGCGGGGCGGCCCTCTTCGACCGCCTCGTCGTGGCGGTGGCCTCTAACCCCGGCAAGCAATCGCTCTTCTCGATCGAGGAGCGCCTGGCCCTGGTGCGCGCGGCCGCGAAGGGCCTGCCCCGCGTGGCCGTCGACTCCTACCGCGGGCTGACGGTCGCGTACGTGCAGCGCCACGGGGCGTCGGTCATCCTGCGCGGCCTCAGGCAGCACTCGGATTTCGAGTACGAGTACCAACTGGCCCTGACGAACCGGACCATCAGCGGCGTCGAAACGGTCTTCGTGATGGCTGATGAGCGCGTGGCCTTCATCTCATCGCACCTGGTGCGCGAGGTGGCGGCCATGGGCGGCGACGTGTCGAGACTGGTGCCGAGAAACGTCCTTGCGGCCCTGCGCAAGAAACTGGCGCCCGGCGCACACCGCTCGACCGGGCCGCGCGAGTAGGACCCTCAGCCAGTCCATCTTGCCGCAGTCCGTCGTGCCGCGGAGAGCGCAGAGGACGCCGAGACATAGGGAAACAACAAATGTCGAAGATCGTGATCATCGGCGCCGGGAGCGGTTTCGGCAGCCGCCTGTCGCTCGACATCCTGTCGCGCGAGCCCCTGCTGGGGTCGACGATCGCGCTGGCGGACATCGACCCGGCCAGGCTTAAGGCCGTGGCGGCCTACGTCGAGCGGGCGGCCCGCGCCCACAACCTGCCGGCCAAGATCGAGGCAGCCGCCGATCACCGCGACGCCCTGCCGGGGGCTGACTTCGTCATCACCTCGGTCTCGGTCGGCGGGGCCGCCTACGCGGGGTATCCGTGGGCCCACGAGATCAACATCCCGAAGAAGTACGGCGTGGACCAGAGCGTCGGCGACACGCTCGGGCCGGGCGGCGTGTTCCGGTTTCTGCGGACGGCCCCCGTCCAACTGGGCTTCTGCCGCGATATGGAGGACCTGTGCCCCGACGCCCTCCTCCTCAATTACACCAACCCAATGTGCATGCTCACGTGGATGCACTCGGAGGGTTCCTCGGTCCGCAACGTGGGCCTGTGCCACAGCGTCCAGTGGACGATGCACGAACTGGCCGGGTACACGGGCATACCGCCCGAGGAGATCACGCACTGGGTGGCGGGCATCAATCACCAGGCGTGGGTCCTGGAGTTCAAGCGCCGCGGCCAGGACGCCTACCCGGCGATCCGCAAGGCGATGGAAACGCCCGAGACGTACGCCAAGGACCGCGTGCGGTTCGAGATGATGAAGCACTTCGGCTACTTCGTGACCGAGTCGAGCACGCACAACTCGGAGTACCTGCCTTACTTCCGCCGCACGCAGGAACTCAGGGACCGCTTCCACCTGGAGTCGCGGCAGGTGCCGATGGAGGTCAAGGCCGACCGCGAATGGATGAAGACGGGCCCGGACGTCCCCGTGCCGCCGCTGGCGCGGTCGAACGAGTACGCGTCGGGGATCATAGAGGCCGTCGCCACGGGCACGCCCCTCAGGTTCAACGGCAACGTCATGAATAGGGGCCTGATTACGAACCTGCCCGATGGGTGCTGCGTCGAAGTGCCGATCCTGGCCGACCGGGAGGGCGTCCATCCGTGCCACGTCGGAGCCCTGCCGCCGCAATGTGCGGCCCTCAACCGCTCGAACGTGGCGGTGCAGGAACTGGCGGTCCGCGCGGTCCTCGACCGCGATCGCGACGCCGCCTTCCACGCCATCGCCCTCGACCCGCTGACGGCCTCGGTCCTCAGCCTCGACAAGATCCGGGAGATGTTTGAGGAGATGTGGGGGGCGGAGCAGGACCTCCTCGCGTATTTCGATACCCGATGATCTGGCGGGACCTTGGCGCCGCCCCATTGCACCCGAAGAGCATGCGCGCTCATAAGAGCCTTGCAAATCAGCCGAGTCTGTGTCCTAATGGTTTGAGGGGGAATTCGGCAACCCACGTCGGATGGCGTGGAGGTCAAAGGATGAGTCGCGACATCTCCGACAAAGAGCGGCTGCCGCCGGAATTGGACGCGTTTCTCCGCGACACAAACCCGTGGTGGGATGGCAGGCCCGACAAGCCTCTGCCCCCGTACCGTCGGTGGGCTTTTCACACAACGCTGAAGAAGATCAACAGCGGCCTGGCGCCCGTGGTGGTGCTGCGCGGACCTCGCCGCGTCGGCAAGTCAACACTTCAGTCCCAACTCATCGAGCACTTGCTGGCCAACAAGATCGTTGCCCCCGATCACGTCCTGCGCGTGCAGTTTGACGAGATTCCCTCGCTGCGCGGTCTTCGAGACCCCGTGCTGACGCTGGCAAGGTGGTTCGAGAACCGCGTCCTTGGGCAATCGTTCAATGAGGCCGCTCGGGCGGCAACCCCGGCCTACATGTTCCTTGACGAAGTGCAGAACCAGCGGGACTGGGCGCCCCAGTTGAAGGCCCTCGTGGACCATCACGCCGTCAAGGTGCTGGTCACCGGAAGTTCAGCGCTGCGGATCCGGGCGGGCCATGACAGCCTGGCCGGGAGAATCACCCAGGTCGACCTGGGCACTTTGCTCCTGCGCGAAATCGCCGGCATGCGGTTCAAAGAGGAACTAGGCCCCCTCATGCCCGAGAACGGTCTTGAGTCCCTCTTACACCGGGATTTCTGGCAGGATTTGCAGGTCTACGGAGTCGCCCACCGCGAAGGGCGCGACAAGGCCTTCGTCGCGTTTTCCCAGCGCGGTGGGTACCCGACGGCCCAGGAGCGATGGGACATTGCCTGGCCCGAGGTGGCCGACCAGTTGAACGACATGGTCATCCAGCGGGTGATTCAGCACGACCTGCGAATGGGGCAAAGGGGCCTCAAGCGGGATGCACAGTTACTCGAGGAAGTGTTCCGACTCGCCTGCCGATATGCCGGCCAGAGCCCCAGCCAGGCGATTTACATCAATGAGATTCAACAAGCGCTCAAGGGCAATATCGGCTGGCAGCGCATCCTCGCCTACCTTCAGTTCCTTGACGGCACGATGCTCCTGAAACTCATTGAACCCATGGAACTTCGTCTCAAGCGACGAAGAGGTAACCGAAAAGTGTGCATCTGCGACCACGGCCTGAGGGCCAGTTGGCTCCAGGAGATCGTTCCTTTGGACCGAGCGGGGCTGGCCGCCTCGCCTCACCTGCACGACTTGGCCGGTCACATCGCCGAGAGCGTTGTGGGCTACTTCCTCGGCGGCATCCCGCACCTGGACTTGGCGCACTTCCCGGAGCGCGGTGCGGAGCCCGAGGTGGACTTCGTGCTGACCGTCGGCGAACGCCGGATTCCGCTCGAAGTCAAGTACCGCGAGCGCATCGACTTCCACCGTGACACGCTTGGCTTGCGGGCCTTCATTGAGCGAACCGTCTACAATGCGCCGTTCGGGGTGCTGGTAACGCTGAGCGATGAGGTCAGTTCCCCGGACCCCCGGATCATCGTTGTTTCTCTGCCGTCGCTGCTCTTGCTGCGCTGACTCCAGGCCGAGCAAGGCGCGCCGCCGTTCCCTTCGGCCTTCAATTCGCAATCTGCAATCGTCTTACGCCGGGCCGAAGCCGCGCTCGGCGATCTGGACCGCCAACAGCAGCGCCCGGGCCTTGTTCAAGGATTCCTCGTACTCGCGCTCGGGGACGCTGTCGGCCACGAGGCCCGCCCCGGCCTGGATGTCGATGTGGCCGCCGGCAAGGACCATGGTCCGCAGGGCGATGCACGTATCCATATTGCCCGAATAATCTATATAGCCGACCGCCCCGGCGTACGGGCCGCGCTTCGTCGGCTCGAACTCGTCGATGATCTGCATCGCCCGGACCTTGGGCGCCCCCGAGACCGTCCCGGCGGGCACCGACACCCGCAGGGCGTCGAGGGCCGTGAACTCCGGCCTCAGCCGCCCCGTCACGTTCGACACGATGTGCATGACGTGGCTGTAGCGCTCGACGTGCATCACGTCGGAGATTTCGACGCTGGCGAACTCGGCCACGCGGCCCACGTCGTTGCGCGCCAGGTCCACGAGCATGACGTGCTCGGCGCGCTCCTTCGGGTCGGCCAGGAGTTCCTCTTCGAGGCGCTTGTCCGCCTCCGCCGTCTCGCCGCGAGGGCGGGTGCCCGCCAGCGGCCGGCTCGTGATCTTGCCGTTCTCGACGCGGACCATGATCTCGGGGCTCGAGCCCAGAAGGGTCACGTCGCGCGTCCTCAGGAAGAACATGAACGGCGACGGGTTGATGACCCTCAGTGCCCGGTAGATGTCCATCGGGTCGGCGCCGGAGCCGACGCGCAGCCGCTGCGACAGGACCACCTGGAAGATGTCGCCCGCCCGGATGTATTCCTTGCACGCCTCGACGGCCCGCTCGAAATCCTCGCGCCGGAAGTTCGACACGAACGGCAGGCGGACCGGCTCGTTGCGGACCATGTCCTCGACGCGCAGGGGCGCCGGCCGGCGCAGGCGGTCGCAGACGGCGTCGATCCGCCCGCACGCCTCATCGTAGGCGGCGGCCGGGTCGCCGCCGTCGAGGATCACGTTCGAGACCACCTGCACGGTCTTCAGCACGTGGTCGAAGATGAGCATCGTGTCGTAGAACCCGAAGACCATGTCGGGCAGGCCGCGGTCGTCCTTCGGGCATTGCGGGAGCGGCTCGTAGTGCCGCACGACGTCGTAGCCGGCATAGCCGACCGCGCCGCCGGCGAATCGCGGCAAGTGCCCGTGATGGACGGCCTTGTAGCGGGCGAGGAGTTCGCCGAGTTTCGCCAGCGGGTCGGCCGCCTCGGACGATTCGGTGCGGCCGTCGGCGTGGAGGAGTTCGACGCGGCGCCCGAGCGCACGCATCGTCATCCGCGGACGCACCCCCAGAAACGTGTACCGCGCAACCCGCTCCATGCCGACGATGCTCTCCAAGAGGAACCCCTGCTCCCCTTCCGCCAGGAGTTTGCGGAACGCCAGCACCGGCGTCAGGTGGTCCGACAGGAGCGTCCGGTACACCGGGATGGTGTTCCCGCGCCCGGCCATTTCCAGGAATTCCTGTTTCGACGGCTCGTACATGGGCGGTTCCTCTGGCGCAGCCTCGGCGGGAAGTATAGCAGGAGAACAAGAGCGCGTCACGCCTCTACTGCACCCACATTTCCTTGCCGCCCCCTGGCCCTGCCAGTATCATCATGGCCGCCGAAAGTCCGATAACCAGGGAATTGCCTCAAGGAGGCCCGGCGCCGATGCCGATACCCCTTCTGATCCGGCGTAAAGCCGGGTGCGACGATCTTCCCCTGCCCCGATACATGAGCGAGGCGGCGGCAGGGATGGATGTTTGCGCCGCCGTCGAGACCCCGGTTGTCGTCGCGCCCGGCGAGGTCAAACTCATCCCGACGGGCCTTTACGTGGCTGTCCCGGCGGGCTACGAGGTCCAGGTCCGTCCGCGCAGCGGCCTGGCCCTCAAGCACGGCCTGACGATTGTGAATTCGCCCGGCACGATCGACGCGGACTACCGCGGCGAGGTCGGCATCATCGTGGGCAACATCGGCCGCGAGCCCCTGGCGATCACCCGGGGCCTTCGGATCGCCCAGTTGGTGGTGGCCGCGGTCGCCCGGGCCGATGTCCGGGTCGTTGACGAACTGCCCGAGTCCGACCGCGGCGACGGCGGGTTCGGGCACAGCGGCACGCATTGAGCCGGGCGCCGCGGCTTGCTCGCAAGCCGTGCTCGCCGCAGTCCGCGACAATGCCTCAAACACGGGTTGCCGGCAACCCGCGGCACCGGGCAGCCGATAAACGACGCCGAAAGCGAGGAGCGCGTGGAGCCCAAGAGCGCCGCCCACAAGGCCAGCGCCACCCAGAAGGTCGGGGCCATCATCACGTTCTTCGCCGGCCTGTTCCTGGCGGCGAGCATCCTGTCGTTCCATCCCGCCGACCCGCCGAGCGACGCCCTCTATCCGCCCAACGTGCCGCTGCACAACTGGTGCGGCAGCGTGGGGGCGTACATCGCCTACGGCGTCCTCTCGGGGATCGGCGACGGGGCGTACCCGCTCCTCTTGTTCATCGTGGCGGGGGCGCTGATGTGGCTCTCGGGACTGTCGCTGGAGGACAAGGTCTTCCGGACCATCGGCGCGGCCCTTCTGGTGCTCGCTGTCTCCGTGGCGTCGGCGATGATCGCCGTCGAGGCCCGCCTGCCGGAAGGCAACGGCGGCGTCCTCGGCCTGGCGATCTGGACGTACCTGGAGCCGCGGCTCGGCGCATTCGGCAGCATTCTGATGCTCATCCCGGTGGCCCTGGTGGGCCTGGTGCTTCTGACCGACACGTGGCTTATCATCATTCCGGTGGCTATCTACAAGTTTCTGCGCGACCGGGCGCGCGAACCCGCCAAGCGCCTGGCGACGGCGGCCCTGGCGACCGTCGGTGCGGCAAGCGACCGGCTGGCGACCGCCGCCCAAGGCGCGGGCGGCCCCGGCGGCGCGGCCGTGGCCGACGAAGAAGGCCCCCGGCCCGCCGTCCGCAAACAGCGCCAGGCCGCCCCTGAAACGTCGGCGGACGCACAGTCCGACCAGGCCGCCGGCCGCGCCCTGGATGCCAGGCAGGCCGGGGCCGCCCGCTCGAAGACCGTCGTGGCGGGCGCCCCCGCCGCCCAGGATGAAGACGAGGGCGGCGGCGAGGCCGACGAACCGCCTTTGCCCCGCACCCTGGTCATCCACAACACCCGCCCGGCGCCCGAGACGAAGGACGAGCAGGACGAGGACTTCGCCTTCACCGCGCCTCCCTCCACGCCGCGCAACCAGGAGTACCAGTTGCCGCCGGTCGACCTCCTGAGCAACCCGGAACACGGCGACGTGCCCGACGACGAGGCCCACATCCGCGAGCAGGCGGAGGTCCTGACGCGGACCCTCGGCGAGTTCGGCATCGAGGCGTCGGCCGTCGCCATCGAGACGGGGCCGGTGGTCACGCAGTACGAACTGGCCCTGGCGCCGGGCATCAAGGTCGGCAAGGTCATCGGCCTGGCCGACGACATCGCCATCGCGCTGAAGGCGCCGAACGTGCGTGTCGTGGCCCCGCTGCCTGCCAAGGACACCATTGGCGTCGAAGTGCCGAACTCCGCCCGCCAGATCGTGCGCCTCAAGGAGATCGTCCTGGCGGCCAAGGACGCCCCGGAGCGGATGGGCCTGCCCCTGTTCCTCGGCAAGGACTCGATGGGAGAGGCGCTGGTGCGGGACCTGGCGGGCATGCCGCACCTGCTGATCGCCGGCACCACCGGCAGCGGCAAGAGCGTCTGCCTGAACACCATCATCATGTCGCTCCTGCTGACGCGCACCCCCGAAGACCTGCGCCTGGTGCTGATCGACCCGAAGATGGTCGAGCTGTCGGTCTTCAACCGGCTGCCGCACCTGCTGTGCCCGGTCGTCAACGACATGCGCAAGGCCGAGGCGATCCTGGGCTGGCTGGTGGACAAGATGGACGAACGGTACCGTGTGCTGTCGCAGGCGAACGTCCGCAACATCGCCGCCTACAACCGCCTGACGCGCGAGGAGATCGCGGCCCAGTTCAGGCCCGAAACGCCCGAGCAGGAGGCCAAACTCCTCTACCACATGCCGCACATCTGCGTCATCGTGGACGAGTTGGCCGACCTGATGATGGTGGCCGCCAAGGAAGTCGAGACGCACGTGACGCGCCTGTCGCAGAAGTCGCGCGCGGTGGGCATCCACCTGGTGATGGCGACGCAGCGGCCCAGCGTCGACGTCCTTACGGGCCTGATCAAGTCGAACCTGCCGATCCGCATCGCGTTCCAGGTGGCCACCCGCATCGACTCGCGGACCATCCTCGACACGATGGGGGCCGAAAAACTCCTCGGCCAGGGCGACATGCTCTTCATGACACCGGGCGCCTCGAAGTTCGCCCGGGCCCAGGGCGCCTTCGTCAGCGACGCCGACATCCAGAAGTTCCTCGACTTCATCACCGCGAAGGCCGAGCCGGACTTCCAGCGGGAACTCGTCCAACTGAAGGTCGACGGGGACGAGGACGCCGGCGACGACGCCGGCAGCCTCCTGGCCGCCGGGGCCGACGACCCACTCTACGACCAGTCCGTCGAGATCGTCCTGGAGAACGAGCGCGGCAGCGTCAGCCTGCTCCAGCGCCGCCTCGGCATCGGCTACGGCCGGGCCGCGCGGCTAATCGACCAGATGGCCGAGGACGGCCTCGTCGGCGGGTACAAGGGCAGCCAGGCCCGCGAGATCCTCGTCACGATCGAGCAGTGGCGCGCCGCCAAGGAGCGCCGCCGCCGCGACGAGAACCCCAAAGACAAGCACATCACGGACGGCGAGGCGGACCTCGAAACCTAGCGCGTGCCGCGGGCGGCACACGGCCTGCGGCTGGATATGGCCGTACTTGCATATTGTGCTGCGTAACGGCGCGGCGGGCGTCGGACCTGCCGCGCCGACTCACCGGAGCCGCGTTACCCCCTACCGCGGCTCCGCTCTTTTCTTTGCTTTGACCGGCAGCGGGGACTACCCTGTGTTGTTTACCATGGACACTGGACACCGAATGTAGGCCGTGGCAACGCCCCGGCTTTTCTACCGTAGGTTGTTTACCATTGGAACGTAGGCCGGGGCAACGCCCCGGCGTTTGGCCACGTGCCCCGAGTCTGCCGGGGCTTCGCCCCGGCCTACATGCTCGAGGGGTGCCGGGGCTTCGCCCCGGCCTACATGCTTGAGGCGTGCCGGGGCTTCGCCCCGGCCTACATGCTTGAGGGGTGGCCGGGGCTTCGCCCCGGCCTACATGCAGGATTGGGTGTGAGTAATGGAGATCCATACGTTCGTGCTCGGGTCGTTCCAGGTGTCGGCGTACGCCGTCGTCGCCGACGGCGAGGCGATGGTGGTCGATGCGCCGCAGGGTTCGGAGCAGATCATCGAACTTCTGCGGCGGCGGGGCCTCGCGCCGAAGATCCTCGTCAACACGCACGGACACGCGGACCACATCTTCGCCAACGCGGCGCTGAGGGCCGCGTGGCCCCTGATGCTCATCGCCGTCGGCCGGCAAGACGCGCCGATGCTGACGCATCCCCTCAGGAACCTGTCGCCCCTGATGGGCGCGTGGATCAAGAGCCCCAAGGCCGACCGCCTCCTTGCGCACGGCGACAAGGTGGAGGTGGGCTCGGCCGCGATGGAGGTGCTGGCCACCCCCGGCCACACGGCCGGCGGCATCAGCCTGTTCTCGCCGTCGGGGCCCGACGGCAGGCCCGTGGTGTTCACCGGGGACGCCCTCTTCGCGGAAGGCGTCGGCCGGACGGACTTCCCCGGCGCGAGCCACGAGACGCTCCTGAAGTCCATCCACGAGCGGCTCCTGACGCTGCCGCCCGAGACGATCGTCTATCCCGGTCACGGGCCGGCGACGACGATCGGCCACGAGGCGGCGGCGAATCCCTGGCTGTAAGGAACGGCGGGAACAGGGAACCGGAAACAGGCAGAAAGACTCGCCGGCCCGGTTCCCCACCCTCCGGGCCGGCGATCACAGTACCCCGCAGAAGGCCAGCGGCTACGGCGCGGCCGCGGCGATGCTCCTGGCGGCCTCATTGCGGGTGACGACAAAGTTATCTATAAGGACCCTTGCGCCGCTGATCCGGACGCCGGTAGCGCCGGCGGGGAACGACCCGCCGCCGCCCCGGCCGGCATCCGTCCACACCACCTGCCAATCGGGCGGCTCCTTAAGGTCGCTGCGCCAGACCTTGCCGGTCACCGCCATCCCGTCGCCCACGTGCTGGACGCGGATCTTGAGCGTGTACCACCACCCCAGGGCGAGGGCCTCATCGAGGCGCGCCTGGGCCTGGGCGGGCTGAAGGATCATCAGTTCCCGGGGGGCGGCCCCGGCATTGACCGCCTTGCGCGAATGCTCGACCGCCACGGCAAACTGCTTGAGGATCCTCAGACCCGCGGACGAGAGTTCCAGGACGTAGCCGGTGTGCCCCGGCTGGCGGCAGGCCGCAGCGCCGATCGCATAACCGCCCTTGTTGGTTTCAAGGACCTTGACGTCGAAGCGGGTGGTGTAGTCGGACCAGTCGGCCCCGCCGGCGAGGAACTCGGCCCCGCGGCTCTTGATTTCCTCCTGGGCGAGGGCCTTGCCGCCGGGCACCTCGACCACGCGGAACTCGCCGCCGCGCGTCAGCACCAGCGCCATCTCGGTCGGCGGGCCGAGGGCGAATCTCTCCCAGTCCTCCGTAAAGAGCGGCGGCGGCTCCGGCACCTTGGCCATCGACAGTTCCGGCGAGAACGCCTCCGCCACATACTCCGCCAGGGCCTTGTCGCGCACCTTCTCGAAGCGTTCGCCGGCGCTGCGGCCGTCGCAAAGTTCGTACCGGAACAGGTACCCCGACATAAACCAGTAGCGGTCCTTTTGGGCCGCCAGGGTTTCGTACTGGCGGAGGGCCTCGACCACGTTCTTGCCCGCCAGGGCCAGGTCGGCCTGGAGGACGCGAGCCAGCGTCCCGCCGGCGCGATCCTGGGCCAGGGCCAGGCCGGCCTCGGCGGGGTGCCCCAGGGATGCCAGGCACCACGCCCTCAGGGCGGCCGCCGTCCCATCCTTCGGCAGTGCGGCCAGCGCCCCCTTGTAGTCGCCTTCGAGGAGGCAAGCCTTGGCGGCGGTCACGGCATCGACGGCCGGGGCCGACTTGGCCAGCGCCGAGGCGGCCGACGCCAGCATCGGCCACGTCGGAAGGGGTGCGGCAGCCGTGTCGGTCCGACGCTCCCGCCGGTCCCAGACGATTCCGAGGATGAAATTGACGTCCGCCGCCTGGCGGTTCTCGCGCGGATTCTGGCAGATGTAGGCCACCAGCAGCAGATCGGCCACCTGGTCGGCATCGGGCTGGCGCCGGGCGAGTTCGGCGCTGACGGCCGCCCGCGCCACGGGCGCCAGCGGCTGTAGGCTCGCGGCCGCCGAAATCCCGTGGGCCGACCGGACGAGACGCTCCAGGGCCCCGCGCGGATGGATATCCTCGGGCATCCACAACCGGATGCCGATGGCGGCCAGCACCACGGCCGCAATCGAGGCGGCCAGCGGTACCACGACCCGGCGCCAGCGGACCCGCGTCGGCCGGGCGGCGGCCTTCGGCGTCTTCCCGATAAGCCCCCGCGTCCTGGCCCGGTGAAGGAGCGAAGCGGCGGCCGCCTCGGAAAGGTCCGTCCGCGTCGGCGCGGCCAGTTGCTCCAGCAGCGCCGCCACATGGCGGACGCCGTCGGCCCGGTCCCGGCACTCGGCGCACTCGGCCAGATGCCGGCGCAGGGCCTCGGCATCCTGGCGCGCGACGGCGCCCCGTTCCAGTTCATACCACTCGTGTGCGAAGCGACAAGCCATAGAATGCTATCCCCCGTCGTGCCCCATTCGTGAGGCCCGCGCCCCGATTGGCTCGGGCGCGATCTAGCATCTCAGACGTGCCCCTGAAGTCCGCCGGCCCATCTTTCGGGCTTCGGATAGTTATACGACTAAGGCGGCGTTTCGTCGTCAGCAGCGGCGGATTTTCCGCCGCCTCGCTGGCGATAGCGTTTACGCAGGAATTCCAGGCCGTAGTCCATGCGGCTGCGGGCCGTGGACTCCGGGCACCCGACAATCGCGGCGATCTCGCGATAGGAGAGTCCCTGGAGGTCCCTCAGGATCACAACCTCGCGGTACGGCAGGGGCAGTTCCTGAATGGCGGCGGCCAACTGATCCAGTTCCTCGCGCCAGGAGGTCTCATCGTCTGCCTCCGGGCGGCCCGGGCTAAGGACCGATTCCGAGAGGGCATGGAAATCGTCCGGCACGACCGCGCGCTTCTTCTTCAGGAAGTCCGTCGCGAGGTTTCGCGCAATCGTGTAGAACCACGTGCTGAAGCGTTTGGGGTACTTGTAAAGGTCGGCCTTCTCGAGGACCCGCAGGAACCCGTCCTGGGCGAGCGCCTCGGCATCGGAACGGTCGCCGACCAGGCGGTACAGGTAACTGGTGATGGGGACGCGGTAGCGGGCAAACAGCAGCGTGAAGGCTTCCTCTTCGCGGCGCTTCTGCAAGCGAAGCATCAGGTCTTCGTCGCTTGCATGGCTATCATCCATCCGGGCCGCCATTCTCCGCCGGCGCCAGCACGTGCAGCCGCACGAGGAGCCAATGCCAGCGCTGGGCCAGGCTGTGCCCAAAGGTAAACAGAACGGGCGTCAGAATCAACGTGAAAACGGCCGAGACCGCCGGGCCGCCGATGATGCGTGGGCCCGCCTTCGGCTGACCCCCTTGCCGTGCCACGGAGAATGGAACGGCACGTAGCTGCCGAGACGGTGAATGGTTCATGTTATTATTGAGCGCGCCCGTCGTGGCCCCCTCCACCCAACACTGCGTAAAGCCTCACCTGGTTGGCGAGTCTTCCGAGGCGGAGCGCGATAAGTCCCTGCTGTGCCACATAAAGGGAGCGCTGCGCATCCAGGACGCTCAGGTAGCTGTCAATTCCCTTGGTGTAACGAGCGATGGACAGACGGTAAGTCTCTGCCGCGGCGTGGACGAGGGATTCTTGGGCCAATACCTGCTGATCCACCGTGCCCTGCACGGCAAGGGCGTCGGCCACTTCCCGGAAGGCCGTCTGAATCGCCTTCTCGTATTGGGCGATGGCGGATTGCTTCTCGACCTCCGTTACCCTCCATGCCGACCACATGCGGGAATCGAAAACCGGAACCACAATCTGCGGCGCATAGTTCCAGGTCAGGGAGCCGGCCGTGAACAGACCTGACAGATCAGCGCTCCCGGTTCCGATCGCGCTTGTTAGAGAGATTCTGGGGAAGAACGCCGCCCGGGCGGCACCGATATTGGCGTTCGCGGCCTTGAGAAGGGCCTCGGCCTGAAGAATATCGGGTCGGCGCAGGAGCACCTCGGAGGGTACACCGGGGGGGATCTCTTTGAGCGGGCTGATGCCGGCCAAAGCAGCAGGCAACAGATCGTCCGACACCGGTGAGCCAACCAGAAGGTTCAAGGCGTTTTCATCCTGTGCCACCAATTGCGTGAACCGAGCGACGTCGCCCCGGGCCATATCCACTTGCGTTTGCGCGCGATAAAGGTCCAACTCGGGAACGAGTCCGCCGTCCAGGCGTCGTCTAACCAGATCGTAGGCGGCCTGCTGTGCCTCAAGGGTGGCGTTCGCCAGTCTAAGGGTTTCCCTGTCCGCAGCCAGGGCCAGATACGCGTTGCCAACTTCGGACACCAACAGAATGCGGGCGCTGCGGCGGGCCTGTTCCGTGGCCAGGTACTCCTCCATCGCCCTATCCGCCAGGCTGCGGATACGGCCGAAGAAGTCGATCTCCCAGGAACTGAGGCCGAGGCTGGCCCCGTATTGCTCGACGGTCATTGGTTTCCCGATACCTGAAAGATCGGCCGGCACCCGCTGTTTGCTTCCGCTGCCGACGGCGTTGAACACGGGGAGCAGTTCAGACCGTTGAATGCTGTACAAGGCGCGGGCCCGTTCCACGTTCAGGACGGCCAACCGCAGATCGCGGTTGTTCTGCAAAGCCATCTCGATAACGCGTTGCAGCATCGCGTCTGAGAAGAACTCCTGCCATTTCGGCTGCGCGGCGTCCGAAGGTGTTGTCGCCGGCTGGCTTCCCTGGTAGGCCGCCCCGCTCGGCCAATGGTCGGGGATCGGCGCTTCCGGCCGACTGTATTTCGGGGCCAGGGTGCAGCCGCCTTGGGCTGTGGCGAGTCCAACCAGTAAAAGGAAAACGTTCTTGTTCATTTTATTCATTTCCAGAGGGGTCGGCCGCAGCACTCTTAACCGCTGGTTGCCGGCTGTGTTTGCCGAAGGTCTTCTCGATCAGTACATAAAACAGCGGCGCAAACAGGATCACGAGGATCGTGCCGGTGATCATGCCTCCCAGCACCGAGGTGCCGATGGCGTTCATGGCCCCTGCGCCCGCGCCCGTGGTCAGGGCCAGGGGCAGGACGCCAAACCCGAAGGCCAGCGAGGTCATGACGATGGGGCGGAACCGCAATCGCGTGCCTTCCAACGCCGCCTCGATCAGCCCCATCCCTTGTTCTACCCGGGCCTTGGCGAATTGGACGATCAGGATGGCGTTCTTGGTGGTCAACCCCAATGTCGTCAACAGCCCGATCTGGAAGTAGACGTCATTCGGCAGCCCCCGTAGCGTCGAAGCGATGACGCCGCCAATGACCCCCAGGGGCAGGGCCAGCAGAATCGCGATGGGGATGGGCCAACTCTCATACAGGGCCGCCAGGCACAGGAAAATCACTAGAATCGAGAAGGCGTAGAGGGGCGCCGCCTGGGAACTGGCCATCCGCTCCTGGTAGGAAAGCCCGGTCCAGTCAAAGCCGATGCCCTGCTGCGGGAGCTTCGAGACGATCTCTTCCATGGCCTGCATCGCCTCGCCCGAACTCCTGCCCGGCGCCGGCTCGCCCCAGATGTTCATGGACGGGAAGCCGTTGAAGCGCTCCAGCCGAGGGGAGCCAGTCGTCCAGCGGCTGGATGCGAACGAGGCAAAGGGCACCATCTTCCCGACCGTGTTGCGCACATAAAGCCTTTCCAGGTCCTTGGGCATCATGCGGTAAGGAGCGTCCGCCTGGGCGTAAACGCGTTTGACGCGCCCGGCCTGAATGAAGTCGTTCACATAGGCGCTTCCGAAAGCCGCCGAGATGGTGTTGTGGATCGAGGTGATGGGCAGGCCCTGAGCGCCCGCCTTCTCCCAATCCACGTCAATCCGGTATTCAGGCACATCTTCCATGCCGTTGGGCCGGACATTCACCAGCGCCGGGTTCTGGGCCGCCATGCCGAGGAGCAGGTTGCGGGCGTTCATCAGGGCGGCGTGACCGAGGCCGCCACGGTCCATCAACTGAAAATCCACGCCCCGGGCGTTGCCCAGTTCGACGACGGCGGGGGGCGGGAAGGCGAAGACCATGGCGTTGCGGATTCTTGAAAACGCCCCCATGGCCCGTCCGGCAATGGCCTTTACCCGCAAATCCGGCCGGTCGCGAAGCCTCCAATCCTTCAACTTGGCGAACACCATGCCGTTGTTCTGTGATCTTCCGGAGAAGCCCATGCCGGCAATCGTCATACAGGATTCCACCGCCTCTTTTTCGTTCTCCCGAAAATAGCGCTGGACTCCATCCGCGACCGCCTGTGTCTGCTCCAAGGTGGTGCCCGTCGGCATGAGGATCTGGGCGAGGAGGATCCCCTGGTCTTCGTCCGGGAGGTAACTCGTAGGCATCCTCATAAAAAGAACTCCCAGTCCTCCCACGATCAGGACGAACAGCATGAGGTAACGCAGTTTCCTGGAGAGCGCGTGGCCGACCAGTTTCACATACCCGTCCCTGAACCGGAAAAAGACGCGGTCGAACCATAGGAAAAACGGGCGCAAGAAAAAGACCGCGCTTTCCGCCGGCTCGTGCCCCTTGGATACCGGCTTGAGAAGGGAAGCGCAAAGCACCGGCGTCAGGATCAGGGCCACGACCACCGACAGCAGCATCGCGGCGGCGATGGTCACGGAGAACTGGCGGTAGATGACCCCGGTGGACCCTCCGAAAAACGCCATGGGACCAAAAACCGCCGATAGAACCAGGCCGATGCCGATCAGGGCGCTGGTGATCTGGTCCATGCTCTTGGCGGTGGCCTCCCGTGGCGAAATCCCTTCCTCGGCCATGATCCGTTCCACGTTCTCAACCACCACGATGGCATCATCCACCAAGAGCCCGATGGCCAGCACCATGGCGAACATGGTCAGCATGTTGATGGAGAACCCGAACGCCCCCAGCACGGCGAAGGTGCCCAGGAGCACGACCGGCACCGCGATGGTCGGGATGAGGGTGGCGCGGATGTTGCCCATGAACAGCCACATGACCAGGAAGACCAGCAGAACCGCCTCCAGCAGGGTCTTGACCACCTCATTGATGGCCACCCGGACGAAAGGGGTGGTGTCGTAGGGATAGACAACCTTCATCCCCGGCGGGAAGTAGCGGCTCATCTCTTCCAGTCTCTTCTTGACGGCATTGGCGGTATCCAGCGCATTGGCGCCGGGCGCCTGCCGGATGGCCAGACCGGCGGCAGGTTTGCCATTGTAGAAGCCCTGGACATCGTAGAACTCGGTCCCCAGTTCCGTCCGTCCCACGTCCTTGACCCGCACGATGGAACCGTCGGGATTGGTGCGAATGGGGATCGCGGCGAATTCCTCCGGGGTCTTGAGCATGCTCTGGACGATGATCGAGGCGTTCAGACGCTGGCCTTCCGTCGCCGGCGCCCCACCGAACTGGCCCGCGGAGACCTCCACGTTGTAGGCCCGCAGCGCCAGGATCACATCTTCCACGGTCAGGTGGTAACTGGTCAGATTGTCCGGGTTCAGCCAGACGCGCATCGCATATTGAGAGCCGAAGTTCATGACCTCGCCGACGCCGGGCACGCGCGCCAGGACCTTCTCGATGCTGGATTGGGCATAGTCCCGCAAGTCGTTGCCGTCCATGCTGGCGTCTTCGGAGATCAGGCCCACAATGATCAGGAAATTCCTCGTGGACTTGCTGACCATGACGCCTGAGCGCTGGACCACTTCCGGGAGGCTGGCCATGGCCAGTTGGAGCTTGTTCTGCACCTTGGCCCATGCCAGGTCCGGATCGGTTCCCGGTTTGAAGGTCAATTCGAGGCGGGAGGCGCCGGCCGAATCGCTCGTGCCGGCCAGATACAGCATGTCGTCAAAGCCGGTCATCTTCTGCTCGATGATCTGGGTCACGCTGTTTTCCACCGTCTCCGCCGACGCCCCAGGGTAAAAGGAATCAATGGCGATGGACGGCGGAGCAATGGGCGGATACTGGGCGATGGGCAGGTTGTAGATGGCCAGCCCGCCCAGCACCATCATGACGATGGCGATGACCCATGCGAAGACCGGCCGTTTCAGGAAGAATCTGGATAGCATGGTGCGCCTCCGTTAGTTCGATTTCGGGGCCGGTTGGGGCGCATTTCCAGGTGGCGCGTTCTCTTTTCCTCCGGCTGCAAAGGGAACCTCTCTTACCGGAGCTCCGGGCCGCACGCGTTGGATCCCCTCGACTATCACTCGCTCGCCGGGCGCCAGACCCGTGGAGACGAGCCACTGGTCGCCGATCGCCCGGTCAACGCTGAGCATCCGTTGTCCAACCTTGCCGGCGCCGTCCACGATCAGGGCTATGGGATTCCCCTTGGGATCGCGTGAGACGGCCTGTTGAGGAATCAGAATGGCCCGGTCATTGACTCCTTCTTTCACCACCGCCCGGACGAACATACCTGGCAGGAGGAGCCCCTTCGGATTGGGAAAGACGGCCCGCAGAATGACCGACCCGGTCGTCGGGTCTACCGAGACATCGCGAAATTGAAGCGTCCCTTCCAGGGGGTACATTGTGCCGTCATCCAGGATGAGATTGACCTTGTTCTGGCTCGCTCCGTCGCGGTTGAGCCGGCCGTCTTCCAGCCGGCGTTTCAAGCGCATCAGTTCGGTGGTGGATTGAGGGACATCCACGTAAATGGGGTCCAATTGCTGAATCGTCGCCAGGGCCATGGGCTGGTACGCCGTGACGATGGCGCCATCCGTCACCGTGGACCTTCCAATGCGCCCGGAAATGGGGGCGGTGATCTTCGTGTACCCGAGATTGATCCGAGCCGTCTCGACTGCCGCTTCCGCCTGTTTGATGCCCGCTTCGGCCGCACCGATCGCTTGTCGGTCGCTCTCGACCTGGGCCTCGGCCGCCTGAAGCGCAGCCTCGGCCACGTCGGCGCTCGTCACGGCCTGGTCGCGATCGGCGGCGGAGACGGCGTTGTCCTTGAAGAGGTCCTCCAGCCGCCGGCGGTTCGTCCCGGCGAGATCCAAGGTCGCTTTCTGCCGCGCTACGCCGGCCAGGCTTGCCGCCAAGGCGGCCCGTGCCCGGTCGGCGGTCTTCCGCATGACATCGAGGTTCGCCGCCGCATTGTCGAGCGCCGCCTTGAAGGGAGCGGGGTCGATCTCGTACAGCACGTCGCCGGCTTTGACGTCGGAGCCTTCCGTGAACAGACGCTTCTGCACCAGGCCGCTTACCTGGGGCCGGATTTCTGCAATGAGGTAAGCCGAGGTGCGACCCGGCAACTCCGTGGTCAGCACGACCTGCTGAGGCTGAACGGTCACCGTGGCGACTTCCGGGACAGGAGGTGGCGGCGGAGACTGCGGCCCACGGTCGCAGCCGCCCATCGGCATCAGGACCGCGCCCGCCAGGCCAAGCCCCGCCGCCACGGCGCCAAGCACGACGCTCATCGGTCGCAAGGAGTCCTCCTTCCTCTTCGGGGTCCGGGCGCGGCCAATGATTTCGCCGCGCCGAATGTTCACAAACGTTAAACATCCGGCCGCGTATCATACGGTCCCGGCCCTGGGGCGTCAACACACTCAGGTGGGCCTTTTTTCGCGGCCCGCCGATACTACAGCGCGACTTCGTCAATTGGATGGGCCGAAGCCCGTCCGAAAAGAAGGTGAAACTGCAACCCGTGCGGCCACGTTGTACGTAGTAGGCGGCAGACGCGAGGATTTGACACCGCCTGCCTATGTGGTATGATAATGCGGTCATCCTGAGGTCTTGACTGCCTGCCGTCTTGCGCGGAGAACCGAATGCCCCGCAGCACCCGCTCATCGAACTCGCGGCCCGCCATGGAAAGCCTCGAGCCGCGGCTCTTTCTGGCGGC
>Ga0315280_10004846_pt1 | contig 19543 bp, 12 predicted proteins | sample YL17G06_40_MG_FD_203697 | JGI IMG/M metagenome (GOLD analysis project Ga0315280, IMG submission 203697) | Sediment microbial communities from Yellowstone Lake, YNP, Wyoming, USA - YL17G06_40 | ecosystem: Environmental > Aquatic > Freshwater > Lake > Sediment | place: USA: Wyoming | collected... | reverse complement strand
AGAGATAGGGCTATTTTGGAGACCTTTTTTTCAACTGGCTTAAGAATAGCGGAACTTGTTGCTCTTAATCAAGAACAGTTTGCCAATATAAAAGATAAAAAAGATTTTGAACTCTCAATTATTGGCAAAGGAGAAAATCCCCGAACCGTTTATTTTTCAGAAAGGGCTTTATCTTGGCTTAAAAAATATTTAGAAAGCCGCCGAGACAAAGAAAAAGCCCTATTCATTCATTATCGAGCTAGAAAGGGCGTAGAGGCCCGTTTAACGGCCCGTTCTATCGAGAGAATCGTCAAAAAATATGCCATTTTAGCCGGTGTGCCCACCTTTACCACCCCCCATACCATTCGCCACTCTTATGCCACTGATTTACTTAATCAGGGCGTTGATTTAAGAATCATCCAGGAATTTTTGGGCCATAGAAGCATTACCAGCACTCAGATCTATACTCACGTCACGAATAAGAGATTACGAGATATTCATCGACAATTTCACAGTGGTAAAAGACTTAAGGAATAATTAGAATCCAAGATATTTCCTTTATGAAATGTCGCACAATGTTATTGGCCAAATCTTCGTTGGCGGCGGCTATATTCTCGAAGGGCTAAATCTAAATCTTTTTCCGTAAAATCTGGCCAATACTTTTTTGAAAAATATAATTCAGAATAGGCCGCTTGCCAGATTAGAAAATTGGAAATTCTTTGCTCCTTGCCAGTTCTAATAATTAAATCGACGTCAGAGGTCCAGAGATTTTCTTTAATTATTTCCTCATTAATTTTTTCCGGAGAAATTTTCTTTTGAATTATATTTTTTATAGCCTCAACAATCTCCGTTCTTCCACCATAACTTAGGGCGAAATTTACAATCATATCTTTATTATTTTTCGTTAATTCCTCAGCCTCGGTAATTGCTTTCTGGAGAGACCTGGCCAATTTTTCTTTTTGACCAATTACTCTTATCCTAATCCCTTTTTTATGAATTTCTTTCCTCAGGCTACCACCAAAGGCTCTTTTAGCTAATCTCATTAAAAAATTAACTTCTATTTTTGTCCTTTTCCAATTTTCGGTAGAAAAAACAAATAAAGTTAATATTTTTATTCCTCTGTCTTTTGACCATCTTATTACCTTCTTTACTACCTCCAAACCTCTTTTATGACCTTCGAAAGGAGACAATCCTCTTTCTTTTGCCCACCTTCGATTTCCATCGAGAATGATACCTAAATGATTTGGAATTTTTAAAGAAGAATGAATCATATTTTTTTCCATATACTACATTTTTAACGGCCGTAGAAATTGTGTGACAAATTAAAATAAGAAATCTCCTTCAATTCTGATTTCTTTTGGTAAAATCCAAGGGAAATTAAATCCAAAAAAATAAACTAATTTTTTGATTATCTTTGAAAAAATAATTTTTGGTAAGAAAAATTTTTTTATTTCTTTTTGATATTTTAAAAAATCTGGAAAATTTTTCAATAAAATATTAGCCGAAATTAAACCCCAGACTACCCCTCCCCCACTCCAGGGCTTTGTAAGGCCGGCAGCATCTCCGCAAAGAGTAATTCTTTGATTTTTGGGAATTATTAAACCCTGGGGAATGATTGCTGAGTTGACTTTTTCCAACTTTAGATTTTTTTCTCGTAAAAATTTTTCAAAAATCTCTCTTGCCCTTTCAGGTTTTTCGATTATTCCGTATTCTATTACCCGAGCGTTAGCGAAGGGTGAAGAAGAAAATTTATCTTCTTCGACTTCCCCGCCCCGAGGAATTTTCCAGATAAACCCATTTTTCGTTGGCCAAGTTTCAACAAAATTTGAGGAATCGTTCTTTTCAATAAATCCTCGAATTCCTAAACAAAAATCTGGATTGTTTAGCCCTAAATTTTTCCTCACAATCGAATTTGCTCCATCGCAGCCAATAATCCCATCAAATTTCTCTTGATAAAGAAGAATGTTGACGTCTGACGTCAACATAACCCGATTGAGAAAAATTTTTGCCCCGGCTTTTTGGGCTAATTTAGCCAATAAGTTATCCAATTCAAAATGGTTCATTACAAAAAATTTTTTAGAAAATTTTACTTTTAATGTTCTCTTTGGGAGTCGATGAAATTTCCTCCTTCGGAGTTTGCTTTCATCTCCATCTGCGCTTTCGTTCTCACGAAAGCTTGATAAATGAATTAAGCAATATTCTATTTGGTTTTGAATTAATTTTTTACTTTCTGGTATAAATTCCAAAATTATTTCCGAGAGGAGACCAGAACAAACCTCCTTTCCAATTTTCTCTCTCTTTTCAAAAACAAAAACCTCATTCCCTTTTTCCGAAAGTTTCCAAGCAAGATAGAGTCCACAAATTCCTGCTCCAACAATAGCCACCCTCATAAAAAATTTCTAATTCCTAATTACTAATGTCTAATCAATACCCAATGTCAAAATGTCTAATGTCTAATTTTTGGTCATTCAGTTATTGGGAGTTGGGGTTTGATTAGAAATTAGAAATTGGTCATTAGTCATTTCTATCTGTATCGGTTCTTTTTCTTCTTGCTTTGCCACTATATAACCTATGGCAAAAGAAAGAAAAGAAATTAAAATAACACCTATCACTAATATTATCTCGGCTTGATATTTTTTGAAAAATTCTTTTAATTTTGTTAACATAATTAAATAGAAATTTGTTGAAACTCATTGAAATTTGCTCGCTTCGCTCGCGAAATTCATTGCAATGAATTTCTACAAATTTCGCAGCCGAAGGCTACTTTTTATAAATTCTCTAAAAAGCGGATGGGGTTTTAATGGTCTCGATTTAAATTCGGGATGGAATTGAGTAGCGATAAAAAATGGATGATTTTTCAATTCGATGATTTCAACCAAATCTCTTTCAGGATTAACTCCTGCCATTACCATTCCTTTTCTTTCTAAAATTTCTCTAAATTCATTATTTAGTTCATAACGATGACGATGTCTTTCAAAAACAAATTTTAGTTTTCCGTAAGACTTCCAGCTTTTAGTGCCCTTCTTTAACATACATTTGTATTCCCCTAACCTCATCGTCCCACCATATTTTTTTTCTTTCAAAAGAATTTTTTGCTCTGGCATGACATCTATTACCTCTTGGCAGTTTTTTGAAAATTCAGTAGAATTTGCCCTTTTCAAATTGCAGACATTTCTGGCAAATTCAACCACTGCCAGTTGCATTCCGAGACAAAGTCCCAAAAATGGGATTTTATTTTTTCGGCAAAATTCAATCGCTTTTATCTTTCCTTCTATCCCTCGGCTTCCAAAACCCCCAGGAACAATCACCCCATCTAAATTTCCTAAATCTTTCTCAAGGCTTTTTCTTGCCCCGTAGGAAGCCGAGGACTTTCCTGCAGGGTCATATTTCTCGGCTGATAACCAATAAATTTCAGATTTTCTTTTAAAAAACCAGGAGGCGTGTTTTATTGCCTCAATTATTGAAATATAAGAATCCATTAAAACAAAACCTCCGGTTTCAAAATATTTTCCAACTATCCCAATCTTAACTGATTTTTTAGCTGTTTTTGCTGCTTTGATTAAATTCTCCCAATCTTTTAAATTGCTTTTTCTTGGTCTTAAATTAAATTTTTTTAAAATTCGATTTCCTAAATTATCTTTCTCAAAATTCAGGGGAATCTCATAAATTGAATCGATATCGGGAGCTGATATAACATCTTCTTTAAGAACATTGCAAAAAATTGAAATTTTTCTTTTTCTTGGTTCATCCAAAGGAAGTCGCGCCCGACCTAAAATAATGTCGGGTTGAATTCCGGCTTCATTCAGTAATCTCACTGCTGTTTGAGTGGGTTTTGTTTTCATCTCACCAATCTTTTCAGGAATTGGCAAATAAGAAACTAAAATAAAAAGAACATTCGGGTACCCCTTCGGGGTGTCTTTTAATCTCATCATTCTGGCTGCTTCTAAAAATAAAAGATTTTGGTACTCCCCTACTGTTCCGCCAATTTCAACCAAAACAAAATCAGCCCGAGTTTTTCTTGCCACTTTTTTAATTCTAGAAATTACCTCTTCTGGAATGTGAGGGACGACTTCAACACATTTTCCTCCGTATTCTAAATTCCTTTCCCGATTAATTACTGCTTGATAAACTCTGCCAGTAGTAATATAGTTTTCAGTGGTTAAATCTTCATCCAAAAATCTTTCATAATTTCCAACATCCTGGTCACATTCGGTTCCATCCTTGGTCACAAAAATTTCCCCATGCTCAATTGGATTCATCGTTCCAGCATCGACATTGATATAAGGATCAATCTTAATTGCAGTAACTTTAAATCCTTTTGATTTTAAAATTCTTCCGATTGCCGCCGTAGCCGTTCCCTTGCCAATGCCAGACATTACTCCACCAGCAACAAAAATATATCGCGCCATAAGCACGACCACTAATAATTACGAATCTTATCACGAATATTCACTAATATTTATTTATTCGCGATAATTAGCGATTCTAATTCGTGTTTTATTAGTGGTCCTTTTCTTCTATTACTATTACTCTTATTTCTGCTTCTAAATTATGTTCGAATTTGATTTTGACTGGAAATTCTCCCAATTCTTTTATTGGTTCTGGCAAATCAATTTGATTTTTTTTGATTTCAAAACCTGATTCTTTTAATTTTTCATAGATTTTTTGAGAAGCAATTGACTCAAAAAGTTGATCCTCTTCACCAACCTTAACAGGTATAATAATTTCTTGTCCATCAATATTCGCCGCTATTTCTTGAACCCTCTTTAATTCCTCTTCGGCTTTTTTTGCTTCGATCTCTTTTTGAATTTTCAACCATTTTAAATTTTCTTCTGTGGCCGGTTTTCCCAAGCCCCTTGGAATCAAAAAATTCCTGGCATAACCATTTTTAACTTCCTTAATGTCATATTTCTTCCCCAAATTTTCAATATCTTGCAAAAGAATTACTCGCATAAAAATTATGTCAAAACTCAAATGTCAAATGTAAAAACTAAATGTTAAATGTAAAATCTTAAAGTTCTAACATCTAACATGTGGATTTGACATTTAACATCTAACATTTGACATTTATTTTTGTATTTTATCTCATCTCCCTTATCACCTCAATAGCCTTATCTAATTGGGGATCTCTGCCTTCCTCGTAATCTTCCTCAGTCATTTCCACTTTTATATCAGGTTCCAATCCAACATCGGAAATTAAATTTCCTTTTGGAGTGAGCCATCTGGCAACTGTAATTTTTAAAGAAGAACCCTCTCTCAGTTTTTCGAGTTCCTGAACCGAACCCTTACCAAAAGATTTTTCACCAATTAATAATATACCACGATTATCTCTCAAGGCTCCAGCTAAAATTTCCGAAGCCGATGCCGTACCCTTATTAATTAAAATCACAATTTTATAGTTTGAGAAAAGTCCATTACCTTCAGATTTATATTCTTTCTTTTCCCCTTTCCCAAAATCTTCAATCACAACAATTTTTCCTTTTTCTAAAAACCAACCAGCAATATCCTGGGCTACTTCTAAATAACCACCAGGATTATCTCTCAAATCCAAAATTATTTTCTGAGAAGGCTCTGACAAAATTTCAATCGCCGCCTTTGAAAAATCAAATGAAGCCTTTTCTGAAAACTGATAGATTTTCAAATAAATGATCGGGTACCCCTCTGGGGCGCTCTTCACTTCCCATTTCAAAGAAGGAATTTCAATTACTGCCCTAACTATTTTAAAATCCTTTGGTTTTTCCCACCCCTCCCTTAAAATTGTTAATTTGACTTCGGTTCCTTTTGGTCCTCTAATCAAATTTACTGCCTCATCAGTTGTTAAATCAACAGTCTCTTTATCATTTATTTTCAAAATTTTATCACCGGCTCTCAACCCTGCTTTTTGAGCTGGAGTTCCTTCTAAAGGAGCAATCACTTGTAATTGCCCCTTTTTAATTCCAATTTCCATTCCTACTCCTTCAAAAATTCCTTTGACATCTTCTTCAAATCTCTTTGTTTCTTCTGGCAGAAAAAAGACAGTATAGGGATCTCCCAAAGATTTTACCATTCCCGATATCGCTCCGTAAATCATTTTTTGAGTATCAAATTTTCCTTTATCAACAAATTTTTCCTGCAATTTATGATATACCTCCCAAAAAAGGGAAAAATCAATTTCTTCGGGCGGACAAATTTCGCAAACCACCCGGCTTTTTCCAAAATAAGTTCCCAAACCAAAACTAACCAGAATAATAGAAACCAAAAAAATTAAAGTAAATAATCTCCTAAATTTTAATCCCATATTTCATTATTATACCAAAATTTAAAAAAGAAAAACAGTTTAAAACAAAACTGCCCAAGATTGGGCACTCTTGAATTACGGAAAATGTTCGGCAATTTTATTCTAATTCCTTTTCTATATCTTTTAACTCTTTGGAAATAAATTGCTCGGAAACATCGAGGGCTTCTTGAAGTTTATCGCGAACTCTCTTCTCTTCCTCAGTTAAACCTGGCTTTTTATCAAGATCTTCAATTTGCTCTTGAACTTCTTCACGCAAAGCCCGAAAAGCGCTGTAAACAGCTTGGGTCACCTCTTTTGTTTCTGTTCTTAATCTCTTTCGCCAAATCGAAATTCGATACCAGGCATAAAAGATGATTAATAAAAGACCAATTATTAAGACAATTAAAGTAATCATAGTAGTTAAGTAATCTATTGCTATTTTACCAAATTTCAAAAATGGAGGCAAATCAACTTCAAAACTTATTTTTGAAGATGGTAAACTCAAAGCTCCTCTTTTATTTTTCGCCTGAACCCAGGCCTCATAATATCCCTTTTCTAAAGGTTTTGAAGTAAATGCCCAATTCCCCCCTCCATCAGCTTTTGTTTCTTCCATTACGGGTTCTTTCCCTTTTTCTCCAATGAAAACCAAAACGGTCACTTCTGGCAAACTTTTCCCCTCCAAAACTGCTTTTTCTCCAACATCCAATCTTTTTGGATATTTTGTGATAATTGGCGTTTCAATCGGCGAAATTTCAACCTCAGTAAAGGCAGAAGTGTAATTTCCAGCTTTGTCAAAGGCTTTGTTTTCTATTGAGTGTTTTCCCGGAGCCTGGGGAGGTAATTTATATGATTCGGTTTTTATGCTTTCGGCCGGAAATGGTTCGCCTTCTCCAATTTTTAATTCATAATATTCTATTCCTGAAAGTTCGTCTGTAGTTTCAAAGTTAAGAATTGGTTGGGGATCAGTTGGGTTTTCCTTTTGAACTTCAATTTCAAATGGCAAAGGTGGTTGGGTATCAATTAGAACTTTTCGATGAGTAATGGGACCCCAGCCATAGCTGTTTCTTAATTTTATATGGAAATACCAAATCCCATCTTCAACATTTTCATAGGATTTAGAATTAAAAAGACCGTCTGGTATGGACCCGGGATTTGAAGTTGGACTTTTGCTCAAATAAATGCTAACCCCATCAACATCGGATGGTAATGACCAGGAGAATTCTGGGTCATTATTTGAATACCACTTATTTTCATCAAGATGGGTTGGCGAAAAAACCTCCGGGGCTTCAGGAACCTTACCAACAACAGGAGGAGGCAATTTTTCTTCGGGGGGTAATTTTTCTTCCGGAGGTAATTTTTCTTCAGAAATTAAATTAAAAAGAGCTTGAACGCCGGTTTTAAACACATCGGTTCCGTAGCCGTCATTAGCCCGGACTGCCGCAGAAGAAAAAAGCAGTGATGCCGAACCTTCTTTTTTAACCCTAAAAACTGCACTGAGAATTTTACCTGCGCTATCTTTATAACCCGGGGTTGGTAGCCCTCCATTAAAGGACAAAGTGCCGGCGCTGTTTGAAAAAGTCGGCTCTTCCACCCATAAAGAAAATATTGATCCTGACTTACTAATCGAAACTATCTCTAAAAAATTATTAGGGAAATTTATAACGGCTTCAGCATTATTAATAGCCACCCCCTCGGTATTAACTAGAATATTGACCGTAAAAATATTCCCTACGGTGTAATTACCGGACGAGGGGTTAAAATATAAAACAGCCGCCTCGGCATGATTTGCCGCGAAAATTCCTAAGAAAAACAAGCAAAACAGAGAAATCCGAAAGAATAATCTCAAATTGACCCTTTTTTTGTTTTTCGTGTTCTGATTATTCACTTTCAATTTTTTTCTTTTTAATTCTCTGAATAACTATCCAAGAGAATATAATAATTACCGCCGAAACAATTGCGATTATTATCCAAAAGATTAAAGTTTTGTAGAAGGGCAGGGGCGGATAAGTTGCCGGTATCTCAACAATTCTTTCATTTCCAGCTTCATCAACCGCCTTCACTCTGATTGTGCTTCTTAATTTTTGGTCCTTTAACAAATACGGAGAATCTCCAACGATATAAGGCTTTGTTCCTTCTTGAACTTCATAATGGTCTATACCGGATTCTTTATCGGTGGTAAAGAAACTAATAAAATACTGATTATCGAAAATACTTGGCTCTTGACCAAGGGTAATCTCGAAAGGTTCTGGCGGATTCTTATCGTTTTCAATTAAAACTTGCCATTCATCTTTTACCGGTATCTCTAGCGGTCTCGTTAAGATATTTAATGAAAGTGGCCTTAGCCAAGGATTAATCTGGGTTCCCTGACCATCATTCAAAAAAACAGAAAAGCCATCAAGAAAATCTATTTTTGCCTCACCCTCGCTTTTGGCAAGAAAAATTATCTTTAAAACCTCTCCTTCTTTACCTTGAAAACCATCTGGCACCCCGCCAACAAAACTCAAAGTGCCTTTATCGTTAGAAAAGACTGGCGGTTTTGGCCAAAGAGCAAACAAAGAATTGCCGGCGCTCACTTCTTTAATCTCCAGTTTATTATTATCGTATAGAATCGTGCCATCAATAACATTGACGGATTTGTCAGGCGTGGAAATTTTTAGATTAATCAGAAATGTATCGCTCTCATAAATCACCGGCGTCTCTAAATCAAAATAAACGGTGGTAGCGGCTTTAATGCCAAAAGGCCAAAGGAAAAATCCTATGGCAAAAATCGCTCCGACAACCAAATATTTTTTTTCTTTAAAATTTTTATTCATCTTTAACATATCTCAATATTATTTTATATTAACTCCCGGCTTACCCCATTGGTAAAGTAAAATTGAAAAATCAATGGAATCTACTCTTCCATCTTTGTTTATATCAACGCAAGGATTTCTAAATGGCGGCTGTGTTTTCCAGAAGTAAAGCAATATTGAGAAATCAATGGAATTGACAATGCCGTCTTTGTTAAAATCAGCGCCCATACAAACTACAGGTGGTGGAGGCGGTGGTGCTGCTCCAACTCCAGGAGTTGGTGGAGGTACCTCTTCACCGACCGCATCAAATTGCCTGACAGCCACTGATTTTTCCGTTCCCCAATAAACATAAACTTTATACCAATAGGTCCCGATATTTGCGACCGTTAATCCCAAATCGGTTGTCCAGCTTTGACCAGCAAGAAGATATTTAGCACCAACACTATAAGCCACATCATCACCACCGCCACATTGATTTCCTATGGTATCAACCACACAATATTCATATTGATATTCATAGCCACCAGCTCCTTCATTAGTAATTGTCACATTGGCAGAAATAGAAGGAACAGTATTGTCAGAAATTGAATTTATTTTCACCTGAGCAGGCGAGGCCTCAACTTCAAAGTAACCGCTGGTTTTAATGGGATTAGTTCCTCCTGTATTAATGGTTACCACTGCCTCCCAACGGCCAGGGCCCTGGCCCGCTCCTATTGTGGTCACATACTCATAAGTACCAGTAGCAGGAGGATCAAGATCGTCCATCAGAGCGTCAGTAACAAAGGCAGCACGAGAGGCATTATAAATTGTTATAGTTGGGGTTGCTGCGGCATTAACCAATTGTGTTTCTAAATTATAAATATAAAGCTTAGCTCTATAATTATTAGTTCCGCTGCCGGCCAAAACCTCGCCATCTTGCACAAACTGAACAACACGATTGTCCGCAAAGGCCTTGCCAATACTGCCCACGGTGGTTAAGTTGGTAATCAATACATTCCAGACATCTTGGGCTGTAATATCATTGCCGTAGTTGGTCAGCTCTCTAGTAGCGCTTTGCCAAACCGCAGTGGCAATGCTTGAAGTAGCGTAATCAGTCAGGGTTCTGGTTGCCGCATTCCAAACATCAGCTGCGGTTAAGGTGGAACGAGTTGAAACAGCTACATCTAAGTTATCGGCTACTTGCTTCCCGATCGAGCCCGCAGTAGTTAATTCAGCTTTCGCCACATCCCAAACTTGTTTTGGATTAGTTAAATTAACACTTTCGGTCAAGCCACGAGTAGCATAACTCCAAACATCAGCAGCAGAAATATTATTTAAGGCGTTAATTGAGGCCTGGGTTGCTTTAGGAGTTACAATCGCAAAATCTTTGGCGATATAGGCGTACTGCGAAGTTCCGGCTGCTGTAACAACAATGTTATCCCATGATGCTGTTTGATTGTAAGTATACAAAGCAACCATACCAGCAGGAAGTGGACTTAAATCTGTAAAATTAATTTTTTCAACTCCGTCAACAGAAATTACAATGTGCCCGCCTGTCACTACAATTGATACGTTATACCATGTAGCTAAAGCAGTAGAAAAAGCTGTGCTAGCCAATGTTGAAGCGCCTGAATTTACCCATTTAGTTAATCTGATTTCTCCGGGTCTGAATTGAAATACATAATTGTTGCCGCTGTTTGCATATCTAAATGCTAAACCGCCATATTGGAGGTAATCATCTAACCGAACATCAGCAGAATAAGTAAAATCTGACAAGCCGGAGGTTGAAGGTGCAAATGCGTAATGATAACCACCCCAGTCCGTCTTTTTGTAAATACAATAATGCGGGCTACTTTCTTCCGCCACGACATATGTCGCGCCAGTATTTTGCCAATTGGTGGTACCGCAGTTGCCCGCAGTTCCAAAACTGTCCTGGAAATTTGAACCGCCTGTGGATTGTGCGGCTGAAACAGCCAACTTGTACACTCCCAGAGTTGCTCCTGTGGTATCGAAATTATAAGTATAAATTCCAGTTGAGGGAATTTCGGTAAAGTTAACATTTTCGTGGCCTGCCCAAACACTATTATCTGGTTTATAAAAAGTTCCCACTGGCGTAACTCCTGAAACAGGGACGCCGTTGTTTAATACCTGAACAACAGCAGCGGCTGCCGTGTCTCCTTGCTCAAATTCACTCACGGTGTGGGTTTCAATTTTCAGCCCTCCGGCTCCGGCGCCACCAGTGCTGGCAGTAGTAAGCGCCTTGCCAGTTGATCCGGCCGCAACATGGTCGGCTATTGCTTCATCCCAAATTGCGTCGGCAATCTGGGCTGGTGTACTGATGCCAAGATTTGTGTTGGCAGTTAGAGTTCTGACAGCCGCATTCCAGACATCATTTGCTGTCAGCGTACTGGTGCCACGCGAGGAAATCGTGGCATCAATATTGTTTTTCAATAACAGCCCGATTGAACCGCTATTGCCGATTTGGGTTAAAGCGTATTCCCAAATAGAATCGGGATCGGTTAAGCTTCGGTTAGAATAAGCCCAAACATCAGCAGCAGAGATATTATTTAATCCATTAATCAAAGCAATGATTTCGTTTTTAGCAGCGGTTACATCAGCCTGGGTGGCTAAACTTCCTCCGCCAGTTAAAGTCTGGTCTGTTAACCTGCGGGTTGGCGCGAAAGTATTATTCCAAATGTCAGCGGCTAAACTGCCAAAAGCAGATAAAGTCCGGGTTGGATTAGACCAGATATCAGCCACAAGAGTTCCAAAGGTGGTCAAACTCCTTGTGGAATAGTTCCAAATATCCGCAACCAAAGTGCCGAAATCAGTAAGGGTTCTGTTTGTGTATCCCCAAACACCCGCCGCGGTCAGCGTGGAACGGGTGGATACTGCTACATCAACATTGGCTGCTAATTGTTTGCCAATGCTACCGTTAGTGGTCAAGTTGGCAGACAAGATATTCCAAATATCTTGGGCAGTAATATCATTGCCATAGTTTGTAAGTTCTCGTGTGGCTTCAGACCAGACAGCTACGGCAATAGTAGCTGAATCTGGGTCATTGAAATTGGCATTTGAGGTTAAGGTTCTAGTCACCGAATTCCAAACATCGGCAGCAGTTAAGTTGCTGGTTCCTCTTGAAGAAATTGTAGCGTTAATGTTGTCTTTGAGGAGCGTCCCGATTGAGCCGGTGTTACCAATTTGAGTGAGGGCGTATTCCCAGATAGCGTCAGGGTCGGTAATACTTCTGTTTGCGTATGACCAAACATCGGCTGCCGCAATGTTGTTCAATGCGTCAAGAGATGCCTGGGAAGCTCTGGTGGAAACGGCGACATCTACATTTCCAGCTAACTGTTTTCCGATGCTATCTTGTAATGTGAGCGTGCTTGAAAGAACATTCCAGACATCGGCTGCCGTAATGTTGTTGCCATAATTTGTAAGTTCTCTTGTTGCTTCAGACCAGACAGCAAGCGAAATGCTTGAGGTGGCGTAATCAGTCAGGGTTCTGGTTGCCGCATTCCAAACATCAGTGGCGGTTAAAGTGGAACGGGTGGAAACAGCGGCATCAAGATTGTCAGCAATCTGTTTGCCAATTGAGCCGGCTGTTGTGAGTTGAGATTTAGCCACATCCCAAATCGCTTTGGTGGAAGTGGAGGTTAGATCAACTGCGCCAGTTAAATTACGATTGGCATAACTCCAGACATCGGTTGCGGAAATGTTGTTGAGAGCCGAGATTAAGGTTTGATTCTCATTAATTTCAGTTATGAGATTAGTTTTCATCGCATCAAGATCTGCGGTGGTCGCTATCTGTCCACCACCTCCAAGCAAAGCCGAAGTCAAAGTTCTGGTAGAGTTGTTCCAGACATCAGCAGCAAGAGTTCCAAAGGTAGTTAAAGAACGAGTGGAATAAGACCAAATATCTGCCACCAAAGTTCCAAAGTTGGTGAGGGTTCTGTTCGTGTATTCCCAGACATTCGCGGCAGTAAGTGTTGAGCGGGTGGAAATAGCCGCGTCAACATTGGCCGCCAGTTGCTTTCCAATAGTGCCATCGGTAGTCAAGTTGGCAGACAAGATATTCCAAATATCTTGGGCGGTGATGTCGTTGCCATAGCTTGTGAGTTCTCGTGTTGCTTCAGACCAGACAGCTGCGGCAATAGTAGCTGAATCTGGATCATTGAAATTGGCATTTGAGGTTAAGGTTCTAGTCACCGAATTCCAAACATCGGCAGCAGTTAAGTTGCTGGTTCCTCTTGAAGAAATTGCAGCATCAATGTTGTCTTTGAGAAGCTTGCCTATTGAACCTGTATTTCCAATTTGAGTGAGGGCGTATTCCCAAATAGCATCAGGATCGGTAATGCTCCTGTTTGCGTATGACCAAACATCGGTTGCGGAAATATTATTCAAAGCATCAATTGATGCCTGGGAAGCCCTGGTAGAGACAGCCACATCTACATTTCCAGCCAATTGCTTTCCAATGCTGTCTTGCAAGGTAAGGGTGCTGGAAAGAACATTCCAGACATCTTGGGCAGTGATGTCGTTGCCGTAGTTGGTGAGTTCTCTGGTTGCTTCAGACCAGACAGCGAGTGAAATGCTTGAAGTGGCGTAGTCAGTTAGAGTTCTGGTTGCGGCGTTCCAGACATCAGTGGCGGTTAAAGTGGAACGGGTGGAAATAGCTACATCCAAGTTATCGGCTATCTGCTTGCCGATGGAACCAGTCGTAGTTAATTCAGCTTTCGCCACATCCCAGATTGCCTTAGTAGAAGTTGGGGTTAGCTCAACTTCTTCAGTCAAACCTCTGGAGGAATAGCTCCAGACATCTGCGGCTGAAATGTTATTCAAATTTTGAATTAAAGTTTGGTTTTCATTGATTTCGGTGATTAAATTGGATTTCATTGTGTCCAAGTATGCTTCAGTCGCTAAATTTCCTCCGCCAGTTAAGGTTTTTTCAGTTAATCTGCGGGTTGGAGCAAAAGTATCATTCCAAATATCTACAGCCAGAGAACCAATGCTGGTTAAAGTCCTACCACCCGTATAGGACCAAATATCGCCAGCAATATTGGCTGCTGAGGTTAAAGTTCTTTCACTCCAGTTCCAGATAGCATGAACTAATTTTCTTTCATGAGAAATAACATATTGGTCACCAGAAGCAATTGGCTGGGAAAGAGGATCTCCTACGCAGAGGGTAATTGTATGGCTCTCTTTATTAAAATCGCAAATTGCTCTTTTTAGACCAATATTATTTCCAGACATCATCCACAATTCATAATCTACCCAGTGATCGTCTGGTTGGTCCAATTCGGCGTCAATCAAAGTCGTTGTTGAACCGCCATCAGCAATTCCAGCAAAATCAAAAGTGGCTTTTCGCACTAATTCAATATTATATTGAGTTGGCATCTCAGAGCTTGATTCACCGGTAATATATTCACCAACGGTAATTTCTCGCGAGGTTAATTTGCGGGTAGTGGCATTCCAAATATCTTGGGCAATGGAAGTGCCGGAAGTTAAAGTTCTGGTAGTATTTGACCAAATATCAGAAACAAGAGTGCCGAACGAGGTAAGAGTTCTATTTGAGTATTCCCAAACACCTTGAGTAATATTAGAAATATTATCTAAACTTCGGCCGGAATATGACCAAATATCGCTTACTAAAGTGCCAAATGAAGTTAAAGTCCGATCAGAATATGACCAAATATCAGAAACTAAAGTGCCAAAAGAGGTCAGGGTTCTGACTGAATACTCCCAAACACCCTGACTGATATTAGAGATATTGTCTAAGCTTCGGCCAGAATATGACCAAACTTTCTGAGCTACGGTATCGGCCAAAGGAGAAACATGAAAAGTACCTGCGATATAGCCTTCTCTTGATGCGTTAGTTGCCTTAATGTCAAAAATATAAATTCCAACAGTGGACGGCACTACATAATCATAATAATAAAGCCCGTTGGAGCTGGTAATATAAGTCATGGCTTGCCCATTAATTACTTTGGACTTGCTGGGATCATAAATATTGAGAGTGACAGATGCTGAATTTAAGGGCAAACCAGAGACATCTTTAACTTGAACCATTAAACTAGCTGTTTCTCCGCTGTTATATTCCTCACCTCCTCCTTTTTCAATATAAACCATGACTTTACCGCTAGCAGTAGAAAAAGATGTCTCCGAAGAATAATTACTCCAATTACCTTGATTATCTTTGTACCTAACATGCCAATAATAGGTAGTGTCCCAAGCGAGGACGCTCGCAGGGACAGCAATACTGGTTAGATTGGTAGCATTTTCTCCCGAATCAAAGACCGGGGAACTGTAATTTCCAGAAGTGGTGGTAATTTGCCATTGGGAAGCGGACTGAGGATCGTTGTCGGGATCACTATACGCCGAAGCGCTTAAGGTCGGGGTTAGGGATTGATTAGGAGTCCCATTTGCCGGAGAAATGTTTGTCGGTGTAGCCGGAGGTTGATTTGGCGGCGGGGTATAATCTACAACTATCCAAATTTCCGAAGTTCGTAATATTTCACTCGTACCAATTGCAGCAGCTTTTACTCCGACCTGCAGGTCAGAAATTGATGTTTTTGTCCAAGCAAGACCAGTGGGGTCAGTTGATAAAGCGTCGCTGTTATAGTCATGAAAAGAATCTCTGGCCACTGTAAAACTAACCCCTGCCCTATCCGTAGTACCTAATCGATCAAAAAAACTTATCTTTTCCGCCCCACCACTGCCACTTGCATATACCCGAGCATAAATAGTAACTGAATTTATAGTTGAGCTAACGTCAAAGGTTGGATCTTGCAACGCTTGAATATCTATTAAATTATTAGTGCCAGCATCTTCAATGTAACTTGAGTCACTTTTGTCAGAAGTAACTCCCCAATGAGTTGAACCGGAAGACCCCCATTGCTGGTAAAATCCTGTCTCATTTGGCCTTAAAATTGTGGTTGCTGCTTTTGCTTCTTGAATTTTTGGCGGAAAATTAAAAATTTGCGGAAATCCAAAGAAAATCCAACTTGCAATTAAACCGAAAATTACTATCTTTTTAAAATAGTTTTTAAAAAATAATTTATTTTTACCCAATTTTAAAATCATCCCCTCCTTTTTATTTTATTTATAACACTCTGATCTTTATCTTTTTGTCCTTCTTCTCTTTTGTACCAATTCTTTTTGTCTCTCTTCTCCTCTGTATCAAGGTTATCCAAAGAAAAACCACAATTGGCAAAAATAAAAGATTAGAGATAATTTCTCTCGTTGAGCGTGCGGTATAGACTCCCCCGATAATTAAAATGGTCGAAAGAAAAGCAGAATAATAAAGCAAGATTTTATATAAATTTGGTTTTGGTATTCTCATAAATTTTATTTGTTAAGCAAATTACAAAAAGCACCCCAAAAGGGATGCTTATTAAAATTTTGCCGATATAAAATTCCGCGAGCGTTATTTACTCTCTCTCTCTCTCTCTCTCTCTCTCTCTCTCTTAATAATGCCTTACCCCATACCATCGCCTTCGGCGAGCTACGGGGCAAGAAGGTTTTTGTGAGTTGTTCGTGAAATTGTTGTTTGTCCATAACTACTGTAATTATACCAAAAAATTAAAGAAAAGAGTAGAAAATTATATCCGTTGCCGAAAGCAAAACTTTTATGCTAGCTATTTGAACTTCCGGCGGAATCGCCGGCTTTTGCCAAATCCTCGGCCAGCCGGAAAAAATCCAAGCAATAATTACAAGAAATATAATAGAAATCTTTAGAAACTTGTAGAAATTCATAATTTCAAAATTCCAAACTACCTTACTTTATTTTAACAAATTTTAACTCTTAATCCAACTAATCTAACTGGTTTTGGGTTTTCAACTAAAAACTTTAAGAGGAGTTTTTTGGCTTCTGATTTCAAAATTATTAGTATTTGCGGAGGACATTCCTCCGTTAACTTTTCATAGAATCACTCTAAGGCACTGTCACCAAGTTCTCTAATTCTTCCTTTATATTTCACCCAATTTTCGACAAAATTCTGACAACCTCTTTCTTTGCCCATTACCTTTAAAAGAAACTCCCGATTAGTTACCGAGGGGAAATTCTTTTTCCCAATATAGTCTTGGTAGCTTGACCATTTATAATTCTCCAAAAACTTAATTACCTTCTTTGGATTACTAACTCCTTTTTCTTTCCACCCTGGTTCAATTAAAGATATTCCATTAGTGTGAATATAAACAAATACATTCTTTAGTTGGTCATTAGTTTTAATATGGACCGCCTTAAATCTATTTTGAAAAAGATGGCCTTTCCGATTGTATTTTTTATTAAAATAAGTTGCGTAACCAGTACCAAATTTTTGCATAAATTGTGTAATTCCGTTCTCTCTATTTTGTCTTAAAAGTAAATGAATGTGATTTGGCATCAAACAAAAAGCCAAGATTTCTACAAGCAGTTCACGAGTATCGGAGGACAGACCTCCGGAAGCTTTGATAATTTGGCGTTTCCGCCTTTGTTCTCTAATTTCTATTGGTTTAGTAGTATTAAACTCGTAAAGAGAGAAAATCGCTCGATAATAATCATCTTTGTTTTTTAAAATTAAATAATCTCCAACTCCCCGAATCACAATATGATAAATTTCATTATTAACTAATTGCGGTCTTTTAATAGGCATATCTCAAATTACGGAGGACTGTCCTCCGTAATTATTTTAGCAGATTTGAAGTCGCAAACCAATGAGGCGAATGGGTTTTTTGTTTTCTAAGAGAAATTTCAAGAGGAGCTTTGTGGCTTCCTTTTTCAAAATTTTGAAATTTTTAGTTGGTTCTTTTAAGGTTTTTGATTTGGTGTGGGTTTCAAATCCATGGAAGCGACAAATAACAGTAATTGTTTTAAAGGAAAAATTATTTTCAATTAGTTCTTGATAAACATCTTTAATAATTTTATTAAAGGTTTTAAAAATAATTTCTGAATCTCTGGTATCTCTTTCAAAAGTGTGCTGTTTGCCAATTGATTTAATAATTTCCTCATTGCTTACGAGTTCTTCATCTATTCCCCTAATCTTTTCATAAAAGGTCTCCCCTACTACTCCAAACATTTCTTTAAGTTTTGTTTTTGATAATCTTTTAATGTCTTTAATTTTATTTATACCCAGGGTTCTTAACTTTTCGGCTGTCTTTGGACCGATTCCTGGCAAATCTTCAATATCTAAGGGTTCTAAAAATGATTTTACTTGATTCGGTTTAATTAATAGTAAGCCATTTGGCTTGGCTTGATTTGTAGCCATTTTAGCGATTAATTTATTAGGCCCAATGCCAACTGTTGCCGTTAATTTTTCTTTTTCCAAAATCTCATTTTTCAATTTCGTAGCGAGATTTTTGGCTTTTTCGTAGCTGCCTAAAAAACTAACATCCAAAAAGGCTTCATCTAAACTGACAATTTCCCAACCCCCACCAAATTTTGGTGGGAGGGAATATTTTTTAACAATTTCCATAATATTTTCTGAAACTTTTTGATAAAGTTCCATATTGACTGGCAAAAATATGGCACTAGGGCAAAGTTGATAGGCCTTGGAAATTGGAAGGGCAGAATGAATTCCATATTTTCTGGCTGAATAGGAAGCAGTGCTTACCACTCCCCTACCTTTACCTTCTTTAGGATCGGCTCCAACTACTATTGGTTTTCCTTTAAATTGAGGGTTTTCTCTTTCCTCAATCTGGGCAAAAAACGCATCCATGTCTAGATGTAAAATTATTCTTTCCATATTTATATTTTAACATTAATAAACCCCGTAGTAGAATTTTGACAAGTGCTTAAAAGCACTGTCGTGCCGAAGGCAGTCAAAATTTCACTACGGGGTAAAGAAAAACTGAGCCAGTTTTGAGTCCTGGCTCAGTGTTTTTTTTCTTTAGGCAAAAAATGCCTTTATTCTTTTTATTCCCTCTTTGATGTCATCAAGTTTAACTGCATAACTTAATCTTACCCAGCCTGGCGTTCCAAAGGCTTCTCCAGGAACTAAAGCTACCTGAAACTTTTCTAACATTCTTTCACAAAATCCCAGAGAGTCGAATTTCGGATTGACCTTAAAGAATACATAAAAGGCGCCCTGTGGTTTGATAAACTCGATACCTTGTGTTTGAAATTCATCACAAATATATCTGCGCCTTTCATCATAAGCTGAAACCATTCTTTGAATTGATTCTTGGTTCCCCAAAATGGCTTCCAGACTAGCTACCTGAGAAATAGAGCAGGGATTTGAGGAAAGATGGCTTTGCAAATCGGCCATTCTTTGGATTATATACTTAGGAGCTGCTCCAAAACCTATCCGCCAACCAGTCATTGAGTAGGTTTTACTGACACTGTTAACAGTAATCGTAAAATCTTTTAACTCAGGATGAAGGGAAGCAAAACTAAAATGCCGAGCTTCATCGTATAGCAACTTTTCATAAACCTCATCAGCAATAACTAAAATCTCATTTTTAAGAATTATTTCTGCTAAACTTTCTAATTCAGCTAAACTATAGACAAGGCCAGTGGGATTATTGGGCGAGTTAATAATAATGGCTTTTGTTTTTTTGGTGA
>Ga0315280_10004845_pt1 | contig 19546 bp, 19 predicted proteins | sample YL17G06_40_MG_FD_203697 | JGI IMG/M metagenome (GOLD analysis project Ga0315280, IMG submission 203697) | Sediment microbial communities from Yellowstone Lake, YNP, Wyoming, USA - YL17G06_40 | ecosystem: Environmental > Aquatic > Freshwater > Lake > Sediment | place: USA: Wyoming | collected... | reverse complement strand
ATTCTCCGGCGCTGACGGTACCGCCGGTCATAATCCAGGTACCTTCACCACCGCCCCATCCAAGCTCGAATTCATTAGTAACAGTTATGGTGCCGCCACTCATATAGAACGTGCCGTGGCACCCGTCCCCGTCACCCCACCAAACCCACTCCGCTATTTGAAGAGTTCCACCGGTCATGGTCATCGTGGGATCACCAGCCACTTCACAACCCAGGCCGAGAGCCTTAGCATCGATCCCATCCACAATAACCGGGCCATTTGGCGCTGCCGCCGCTGGTACATCAATATAGGCCTCATCAGCGATGGTGGGGACTTTATTGCCTTCCCAGTTGGCTGGATTGCTCCAGAGCTTGTCCTTGCCAAAACCGCTCCAATGGATGGTAGCAGCGCTACCCACCGAACTTACTACTACGACCAGAACCATTAAAAGAATCAATTTTCTACACATGACGGTCCTCCTTCAGAAAGGTTGTGTTATATGTTTTACGATCTACGTTCAGACTCCTCTTGTCATTGAGCAGACGAACCTTGCAAAGGGAGAAAAGTCCGTCTCTTAAAATCGTACCCGCGATAGTTGAACACATTATTTATATCAGACCAACCACTCCATTTTCAAGAAAAAAATCAAAAAGCTCCAGACTTTTTATTGCAGATAGTAGCAAAAAGCTGGCTGGGAGGGGCCAAAAGTAAGGTTCACTAACCTGGGCACGAGCGTAGTTTTGAGTTTTCAGTTTCGAGTTGCCCTGTCGCCCACAAGTAGTTCCACGAAGCTATAGATGGCAAAACCGAACGCCGCTCCCAGGACACAATACAGTTGCCACTGCTCGCTCATGCCTTTTGCCGCCTGGGGGATTCTATCAACTAAGCCTTCTCCTTGTCCCGTCAGACTTGTGGTGATACCTCGAAAAGCTGCTGCCACAATCTCCGGAAACACCGCTGCAACAACGATGGTTAGACCAGCCAGTGTGATGCAGGCCGCAAGAGCGAGCCGTTCCTGCAAGACTACACGGGCAAGAATTCTCTGCTCCTGCGCCTCTCTGACCTGCCTCAGTACCATCGCTGTAAAACCGGCAGACACCGGTTCAGAATGTCTTTGCAAAGCTTGCAATAACATTCGATCAAATTTATCTTCATTTAATCTATTTGCTGGCATCAGTAGCCTTCCCAAAGGCTCTTCCCAACATCTGCTTCAGTCGCTCGCGTCCTCTAAATAGATAAGTCTTAACGGTATTCTCCCTTGCTGCCATTATTTTGGCGATGTCGGCAATGCTTTTTTCTTCGCGATAGTACAGTATAACAGCCATCGCCCACAGTCTCGGCAGCCGATTGACAGCTTGCCAGACGATTTCTTGCTGTTCCTCGGCCTGGAGTGCTGCTGCCGGTCCCTGTTCTCTATTACCGGCGATTTCTTCGTCCGGCTCGACCTCAAGCTGCCGCTGTCGTCTATTCTTTCGGAGGTGATTTACGCCCTGCCGATAAGCGATGCTCCACAGCCAGGTGCTCAGTTCGGCCCGTCCGCTGTATCGCCCTAACCCTTTATAAGCCGCCAGAAATGTTTCGCTTGCTGCATCTTCAGCCTCATCTTCTCTGAGGCCCAGCCTTCGGCAGCACAGGAACACGAGCTCTTTGTATTTGTCAATGAACTGTGCAAAAGCGTTATGGTCGCCGCTCCGCAGAAGACTTAGCCACTCGGCCTCTTGCTGCCATAACTCTTTTGCCAAAGACTTCCCTTTCTACCTCTTAGTCGCAGGCAAGATTTAAGAAGTTTCAAAATTTTTTGAAACCTATTATACAGAACCAGCGACATACCCACAAAAGGCAAAAAATGGCTGATATAACAACGACGGTCACCGAATTAAGGAATGCACGAAAATGGAGAGAAACTGCTATTTGAGGCCGGCCTGGACGCATAATGGTTCTATAAGAGCAGACCTGCCGGTATTAGTTTTGCCAAAGCCGAACAAGAAAAGGCTTGCCGTAACGGTACAGCCGGGCCAACTGTGTTGTGTGGGCGAAGTATACCTTAAAACCCGTGACGCCCTAATAAGAATAAGATAATCCGCTTCTTGGAAAGGAAAGGAAACCAAGACCATGAAACAGCTAAAACTGATCCGCCTTTCTACCGTCCTGGCAGCATCCACTGGGATAGTGTTTTTTGTGTTTGCCGGTGCTGCTGAGCCTGAGCTAATACCAAGAGTGGTTCTATGAAGGCAAATAGGAGACACCCATGAGACATCAGAGCAAAGGAATGGGAGCAATAAGGATGGGGAAGGTGTGCGGAGCGATTGTAATCTGGGTGTCAGTGACATCCTGGCTGCAGGCGGAGACCATCACCCTGTGTTACGATGTGGCATGTCCGCAGATCGACTTTGCAGCGGGCGATGTGGCGCAGGCCCTGGCGGATCGTGGCGATTCCACCACCAGGATGCCGCTGTCCGACATCGACTCGGGTGCGGACGGCACACGGCTTGTGCTGGCCACTCTGAGCGACACGACTGTGATCGATGCGATGCGCATCCAAGGCGCCACCGCGTCTGCCGACCTGAGGCCCGAGGGCTTTAGCATTCGGACGACCTCGGCTGGGGGCCGGACCAAGCACTGGGTCATCGGCAAGGACACGGCAGGGGGGATGTACGGCGGCCTGGAGCTGGCAGAGGTCATCCGCTGCAGGGGCCTCGACGCTGTCCGGGCCGTGGACCAGAATCCCTACATGCCCCTGCGGGGTATCAAGTTCAATTGCCCCCTGGATGAGCGCACGCCCACGTACCACAACCACGATGGAGATGCCCAGCGCAAGAATGTCCTGGTGATGTGGGACATAGAGTTCTGGAAGGCGTACGTTGATGAACTGGCCCGGTTCCGCTACAACTACTTGTCCCTGTGGAACCTTCATCCCTTCCCCTCCATGATCCGCGTGCCGGGCTATGAGAAGGTGGCTCTGGACGATGTCCAGAGCACGACCAAGACCTCGAGGATGACCATGGACCAGAAGATCGCGTTCTGGCGCCAAGTCATGCGCTATGGAAAGGACCGCAACGTGGATCTCTACGTGGTGACCTGGAACATCTTCGTCCACGGCACTGACGGCCAATATGGACTGACGGACAAGTACGACAACGCCACGACCACAGACTACTTCCGCAAGAGCGTCAAGCAGATGTTCCTGACCTACCCGGACCTGGCTGGCATCGGCCTGACCACAGGCGAGAATATGCCCAAAGTGACCACTGCCCAAAAGGAGGCATGGGCCTTTGCAACCTACGGCCAAGGGGTCTTGGACGCGGCTGCTGTGCAGCCCGGGCGCAAGATCACCCTCATCCACCGCCAGCACCAGACCGGGGCCCAAGACATCGCCAAGACCTTCAAGCCGTTGGTTGACCACCCGGACATCGACTTTTTGTTCAGTTTCAAGTATGCCCAGGCGCACGCGCTCAGTTCCACGGTGCAGCCATTCTGCAACGCCTTTGTTAAAGACATCGGCAGTCTCAAAACAATCTGGACCTTGCGAAACGACGACAACTTCTACTTCCGCTGGGGTGCACCGGACTTTGTGCGGAAGTTCATCCAGAACATCCCCTACGACCCATCCATGGGGTACTACTACGGCTCAGATGGGTATGTCTGGGGTCGTGAGTTCCTGAGCACAGAGCCGCAGACACCTCGCCAGCTTGAGATGGACAAGCACTGGTATCACTGGATGCTCTGGGGCCGCCTTGGATATAACCCGAATCTGAGCAATGACCGGCTCGTTCAGATACTGGGCGCACGCTTCCCCCAGGTCCAGGCCCAGGACCTGTTCACTGCCTGGCAGGAGGCCTCGATGGTATATCCCATCACCACCGGCTTCCACTGGGGAGACATGGACTTCAAGTGGTATATTGAGGGCTGCTTCAGCAAACCCGGGCCTGCCGAGACCCCGAGCGGTTTCCACGACATCAACCGCTTCATTACCCTGGGTACCCACCCGGGCACGGACTACGTGGCGATCCCGGATTACGTCGATGCCATAGCCGCAGGCAAGCAGCCACCCGGTACAACGCCGATACAGGTTTCGCAGCAACTTCATGACTATGCAGACAAGGCGCTCCGGATACTCGATGGGCTTGCGAAGGTCGCGGACAAGGAGCTTCGCCTGACTCTTGGTGACATCCGGGCCATGGCCTACATGGGCAAGTACTACGGCCACAAGATCCGCGGCGCAACCGAGTTGGCTCTGTACCGCAAGAACCTGGGGCGGTCCCACCAGGAGGCGGCCATCCGGGACCTGACCCAGGCCGCCCAGTACTGGGACCGCTACACGGCTGCGGCCTTGGCCCAGTACACCAATCCTATCCTACTGAACCGCGTTGGGCTGTGTGACTGGCGTGCCCTGACCGCAGAGGTCCGGAAGGACGTGGAAATCGCGGCCGGATCTGCCACAGTACCGGCTCAATAATATTGAGACTGGAAAGAACTTGAGCATGATCCGGAGAATGGGGTTTGCACAGCTAAAAACACACAAAGGAAACGTGAAAGCGCGCTATGCCGAGACATCTCCGGCGGTTTGCAGCATATGCATAGTTACTTACAATGGTGGGATCGAACTTGCCAGCCCCCAAAATCTCTCGGCGGCAGTTCAAGCTTCGACCCACAACGGCTCTATAAGAACAGAACTGCCCCTAACGGTCGTCGGAAACGTAAGCAAAAGGAGCATTTCCGGGACAATTGGTGCCGGTCAGGGCAAAGTGCACCTTGAAACCCACAACGGGTCAATAACCATAAAGTAACAAGCCCCCCGCCCGAGGGCGGGGGCTAATTAGCCCTGCCACTTGTGGCAGAGGCTTAAGTACTAGAAAGGGCGAAAAATGAAAGCGTACCGTCTGAAAAGGTGGGCTTTAAGCTCTTGCGTCTGCTCGCTACTGGTGATTGGTAGCTGCGGCATTGAAATAGGCGATTGGTCGCAGGCTAAACACGAACGGACGGTTCAGCAGCAAGCCCCCCTGGCCGCGGGCTCAACACTCGTCGCCGAGACCACAGCAGGCTCTATCTCAGTAGCCGGCGCCGACGTGACCGACTGCAACGTAGTAGCCACAATTTCTGCCAGAGCACCCACCGAAGAAGAAGCCCAGCAGATAGCTGAGCAAGTCAATGTAAAGCTGGAATCAGTCGGCCAAACCCTGACGGTTAGGGCGGAAAAACCTCATCTGAAAAACAACCGTTCGGTGAGTGTGAGCTTCAAGATAACGGTGCCTAAACAAACTAGCGCCGAATGCACCAGCTCATACGGGTCAATTGAACTATCAAACCTCGACGGCAGCGCCAAGGGCAAAACCAGCAGCGGCTCAATCAACGTCACGGATATTCAAGGCCCAGCAGAGCTAAATACATCCTACGGCTCCGTAACCTGCAGGAATGTCGCGGGCCAGAGTATTAAACTAAAAAGTAGCAGCGGCTCACTCACAGCAGAGAACATCAAAGGCGCAGTCCTGCTGGAGACCTCTTATGGCTCCGTCACATGCAAAAACATCTCGGACGGGGACATCAAGCTCAAAAGCAGCAGCGGCAAAATAACACTGTCAAAAGCCTCTTTCGGCGATTGCGACGCACACACGTCATACGGTTCGATTGTCACTGACGAATTGAAAGGCGATTCAATTAGACTACATTCAGACAGTGGCAGTATCAATGTCACAACAGCTTCCGCGAGCACCATCGGCGTCTCTACGTCTTATGGACGCATCAATTGCCAACAGATTACAGCCGGTGATGTGACTGCCAGGTCCGGCAGCGGGAATATCGACATCGCCTGTTCACAGTTGACTCCGGCTGAGATCGCTGCTGAGGTTGCTACCTCATACGGAAGTATAGATTTTACGGCGCCGCCGAATTTTTCCGGCCAAGTCGACCTTAAGACAAGCTACGGCTCAATAAGAACAGACCTGGCGGTTACCCTAACCGGCGAAATCTCCAAAAAACATATACAAGGAAGAATCGGCGACGGAAAAGGAAGGCTGCACTTAGAAACCAGCAGCGGCTCAATAACGATAAGATAACCTCTCAATGAAAGGACAGGAAAATGGATCCTTGGGAAGCCTTTGGAATAATGCTAATGTTACTCGCCGCGTCGACCCCGATCCTCATTATCGGTGTAGTGGCCGTTGTCAAGAAGCGGTTCGAGCACAAACAGATTATGGCCGCCATTGAAAAAGGTATACCACTATCGGAGCTGCGACCTCTGCGACAGAAGCAGAACGGCCCAGCTTGGATGAAAAGAATCACTGCTGGCATTGCATCGATTGTCATCGGATTGGCCTTCATACTGGTGGGAGTTCCGGGAGTTCCGAACGTATTTGTCGGTCTTGTTCTATGCGGTATCGGCATTGCCTCTGTGGTTCGCGGCGTGTTGCTACGAAAATACGAGCCCCAAAGCCAGCCTTTGGCCAAAGGCAACAGTGAGGCACCCAATACCCCTTGAGCCCAGAACGCGCTAAAAATAGTGGTTAGTAGACAGCATACAGGCAATTCTAAACGCTAGACGCTGCACGCTATACGCTAAGTCATCGGGTGCAATTTCAATTTGCCTGGCTGCATAAAACAAGCTACAATGCCAATGTGATTGAAAGGAGAAAGACAAGAACCGTCAACGTTGGGCAGGTGCGAATCGGTTCCTGTGCCCCTGTCATCATCCAGTCGATGACAAAAGTGCCCACTATAAATGTTGCCCGATGTGTTAGACAGGTCAATCAGCTTGTCCGCGCGGGCTGTCGCCTCGTTAGAATCGCCGTCCCGACACGAGCCGATACGACTGCCTTTGCCGAGATCGTCCAGAAGGTGAATGTCCCTTTAATCGCGGATGTGCATTTTAGCCCACAACGTGCCATCGAAGCGATAGAATCCGGCGCTGGCAAGATCAGATTGAATCCGGGCAACATAAACGATAGATATAGCATCCACCGAATAATAGACGCAGCGAAGATGCACCACACGGCCATCCGCATTGGCGTCAACGAAGCAAGCATCCGAGACCTCAAAAAACAGCCCGTTCCTTATGAAAAACGCCCCGCTTTAATGCTGGCCGAGATGAGAAAATATGTGCGGCTTTTTGAAAATCGCAGCTTCGATCAACTGGTTCTAAGCGCAAAAAGTAGCGACGCTCAACGTACCATCGATATCAACCGCCTCATCGCCAAAACCTTCGACTACCCAATCCATCTTGGGCTTACTCACGCAGGCCTGCCCGAAGACGCTCAAATACCGTCGGCGATCACTCTGGGCACGCTGCTGGCAGAAGGCATCGGCGACACTATCAGAGTGAGTGCCGCGGGCAATCCGCTGGTGGAAACGAAAATCGCCAGGCAAATCCTGATCGCACTTGGCCTATACGAGCGCACCGAGCCGGAGGTGATAGTCTGCCCGACTTGCGCCCGCGCGCAAATTGACGTAATCAAGCTGGCCCGGCGAGTCAAAAAAGCCCTGACTGGAATTAATAGGCCGTTGCGCGTGGCCGTAATGGGCTGCATCGTCAATGGCCCCGGTGAGGCCGCCGACGCCGACCTTGCCATCTGCGCCGCAAAAAATAAGGCGTTTTTCTACCGCAATGGGCAAAAAATTTCAATAGTCCCTGAAGACCAAATCATCCCGACATTGCTGAGGCATTTAACCAATTAGCAGGATATTTGGGAAATTCTGGATCGTTATCGTTTTCGGCGTCGCCTTTGCTTACATTGAAGCGGCGGTTGTTGTCTACCTGCGGACTATTTTTCATCCGGACGGTTTCAGCTTCCCTCTGACAGTTTTTGGCCTGACGCCACTGGCAAAACAAATGCTTGCCGTCGAGATTGGCAGAGAGGCCGCGACTCTGGTCTTAATTTCTACCGGTGCCTGGCTGTTTGGAAGAGGCATCACGCAGCGGTGCGCCTATTTTCTGACCATCTTTGCGACCTGGGACATCTTTTACTACGTCTGGCTCAAGCTCCTCATCGATTGGCCCAGCTCGATTATGGAGTGGGATGTGCTATTCTTAATACCCACCGTCTGGGCAGGACCCGTCCTTGCGCCGGTACTTATCTCAATTACACTGCTTGGATTTGCCATAATAATACTCTACAGAGACTCTCAGGCTCGGCCGCTCAGGGTGACTATGATGGACGGGGTGAGCTTGCTGTTTGCCAGCCTCGCTGTGGCTGTTTCCTTTTGCATCGCAGGGCTGTCGGCCAGCAAGCCTGATTTTCGCTCACACTTCTATTGGCTGCTATTCGCCTGTGGCAATATAGGCGCAATTGTTATCTTGCTCAAATGTCTCGTACAATCCAAGTGAAACAAACTGGGCCAAAAAACTTGTGCAACCGGTCCGGTTCCGGGCACTCAGCTTCTATTTCTCTCAGCCGAACCCGCTCTAGCCGGGGCCCTGTCTGAAGGTCGCCGGTCACTTTCGCCCGTCTCTTGAGCAAAGGTTTCGAATTTGCCGAAAATCATCTTTCCAGCCGATGTCTGAAGAGAGCTGGTTACACTCAGCACCACTTCGCGTCCGATCTTGTTGCGGGCGCTTTCAACCACGACCATCGTTCCGTCGTCCAGATAACCGATGCCCTGCTCTGCCTCCTCGCCTGGCCTTATGATTTTGATCTCCATCGTCTCACCCGGCAAAGCAACAACCTTCAGGGAATTAGCCAGATCGTTGATATTGATCACATCGACACCGCGTACCAGTGCAACCTTGCTGAGGTTATAGTCGGTCGTTGCGAGCCGACCGTTGCAACTCTTGGTGAACAGCATCAATTTCTGATCAACGCCTTTGGCCTCCTCGATCTCCGGGACGGTCGTGTCATCAATTTCGACGTCAATAGCGGGACTTGACTGCATTTTGTTCAGTATGTCGAGTCCCCGCCTGCCGCGATTACGCTTGAGTTTGTCAGCCGAATCGGCGATGAGCTGTAACTCATTAAGAACAAAACGCGGCAGCACCACCGGGGCGTCGAACAGCTTGCTCTGACACAAATCTGCAATTCGCCCATCGACGATTGCCGAGGTATCCAGCACCAGCGGCCTGGAGCCCTTGGTCTGTTTGGCAAACTCAACGTACGGAATCACGAAACGCACGTCATCCTTGGTCCGCATCACAACACTGGTGGTAAGATAACATATACAAATTCCGAGCATCCATTTGATTGCTGCAACCGCTTCGGGAGTTATCTTATTTACGCGGACGCCCTCGGCAGTTATTTCCGTGCCGTAGGTCTCACTTATCATATTTACCACGGGCGAGAGCGCCACGCTTATAAGCAACCCGACCAGCACTGCGAAAAAGACTCCTGCCAACGCGGTGAGCTTACCCTTGGGCGTCAGGACGTCCAGCAGGAAGACAAATATCGCCATACCCAGGCCGCTCCAGACGACCGCCCAAAAATTGATGGAGTCCGCCGGCCCTGAGATCGGCTCAGAACTGACGCTGACAAACAGAATCCCTGCCACGACGGTCAAGAAAATAACTCTGAAAATCCACAATAACATGCTATTAGCCTCCAAATTATGACAGAATTATGTTATTTGCAACCGGCACGATTATATCCCGCCGTCACAACGGCATCAATAGATACTTTTGGCCAAGCCCATTTATTTATCGGCTGTGTCTGGAGTTTGTCTACAATCTTTTGCCGTAGTGACGACGCGATAAACGATACAGACGCGCGCGAGGGAATAAAAAAAGGGACTTATCCCGCTTGGTTCGGTATAAGCCCCAAAATAACACAGATTCAACAGCTATAACGTAGCGATTAGCGTCTCTTACGACCACCGAGCAGAGCCAATCCACCAAGCCCCAATAGGAGCATAGTTGCCGGCTCAGGAATAGCCCCGATGGTGTAGAAGTTTTTGCCCGAAGGCTGCTGGCCAAAAACATAGGTTCCAGCAGGCAGTATCGCTGCATACACACTCATCGGACGGTCCGTCGTGGCATTCTCGTGGATTGCCACATTCAAGCCGGTGTCCTGGAATGTTCCCGGCGCGGCAAAGGCAGCTACTACTGCGTCTACTGCATCCTGCTGCGTCAAGATGGCACCATTATTGTTCCATTCAGCCGGTATCCGGTCGTCGACCGTGACCGCCACCGAGCAGGGCCTGGAAATAGTCACCGCGTAGGTAACGGTTGCCGACCCTGTGCCGCCCTTATCGGTGTTGAACGTGCGGACGTACTCCGCCCCGATTATCTCCGCTGGTATGTTGGACCACGGATAATCGCGATCGGAGAAGACGATGTTTCCGTCCATCAGACCGCCAGGCTGTGTCGCCATCGGCGCTGTGCTGCCGTCAAACACGCCGATGGGGGTTCGGTTACCCGATGTACCGTTTGACCGAACTACGCCGGTGATTAGCGACGCTGATGCAACGCTAGCAAACAAACTCAGCGTTAAAATTAGCACTAACAGTTTCTTCATATCACACTCCTCCAAAGCGTCAACAGTTGTAGTCAACAGTTGTAGCTGTAGGGTATGCAGATTTCTGCATACCATCTGACGAATTTGACGGTATGCGGAGCATACCCTACTGAACTGAACACTCACTTGTCAAATATCCTTCACAGGTGTCTGCGATCAGTGCTGCAAAATATCAATACCAAACTGACCAGCCGAGGCATACGCCGATGCTCGGCGTATGCCCCGAACTGATACAAATCCTAACTCTCAAGCGGGATTAGCTTCTCTTGCGACTACCAAACAGAGCCAATCCACCCAGACCCAATAGAGCAATCGTTGCCGGCTCGGGCACAACAACTTGTGAGCCACCAGCAGCAACATCGCCAAGCAGGATACGGGTGCCGTTCATCAATACTTCGTGCAGCTCGATGGATGAACCACCGCCGCCTTCCAGTGTGCGAGCTCGCAGTGAATACCAGCCCTCTTTAGTGACCTCGTAGATGAAGTCCTGGTTATCGGCGCCTTTCCACTCGCCTGTCCGGCCAACCTCGACGCCGCCGATCTGGATAATCGTGCCATCGTCGCTGTTAGCTCCGATGATGTGCAGACCCTTGGTCAGCTTAACGCAAGCAAGTATCTCAGTGGCGTAATTGTCGTCATCATCGCCGGCAGCAGGATCAGCAGCCGGATACTCGAATGGGTCGATACCCGGATAGCTACGGTTGTTACCGAATGCGCCATCGCCTGTATCACGCAGGTTGACGACCGGATCAATCCGCGAGCCTGCCTCTATCCCAGGAACGCCCATGATAAAGCCGGTGTCCAGCAGCTCGTCCATATACGCATAGCTCATGCCGACCAGGCTCTTGATGCTGCGAATCTTAAAGCCCGCTACGTCGCTGCAAGCCTTATCCATCGCCGCAGCCTCCGGAACCTTCGGGAAATTCAGCGTCCCAACGAGGGCCGGCTTGGTGTCGTACTTCACATCATAGACCTTAGCCTGTCCCAGGTTGTTGTTGTCGTGCGAGGTAACCGCAACACCGGCCAGAACTGTATTCGGCAGATTGAAGGCCAGTTTAATGCCAACCGACTGCAAGCCGGCGCCTAGACCCCAGTCAACAAGACTTTCGACCCAGGGTAGGCCGCCAACAGTAACTTTCTGGATAGCAAGAGCCTTGGGCCCCGCTGAGCCGGCAGGCTTCCAGGCATCTATCGCACCGCTGCCTGCGCCTGTGTTCTCGCGGAACTGCATCCCGCCGTAGTCATTGGCGTAACTGGCGCCCTTGCGCCCGGCTGCCGAGTAGTGTATGGAGTTAGCTGCGTCGGTCGCTCTGAGCATCGTCTCGACCTTTGCCCAGTCGTTGGACGCGGCCACCCAGTCATAGCTGGCAGTAACACGGACGTCGCCGGTTATCGTGCGATACGCAAATTGGAAGTGGTCTGCGCTATCCCAGATGTCACTCCCGCCGGCTGTGAAAAGGTACTGCTGAGCCAGATGGTCGGTCTTCCAGACAAAGCCCTGGTCTACGACGCTGCCAATGCCCAGGGGATTTCCGGCAGTTCCGATATCTTTGTTGTTCTCAAATGGCCCGATAGCGGCCAAGCTCGGTGCTGCCATGAGCAGAACAAGCGGAATCAAAACAAACAGTTTCTTAGACATAATACTCCTCCTCATTTTCTCTAGTATACATGCTTTGGCTACGAGCCAAAACGTATGTTGCTTTCGGCAGGCATCTATTGTCTTACCCGATAGCCCGTCTCAAACAACGTTGTACAAACAAGCATCAAAGAATGTCTTCACCACGCCCTGTGCTTGTATGTCACTGAGTCCTTGAGGAATTCGCTTTCAACTATCAACTCGACGCTTTTCTGCGCCACAGCAAAGCCAATCCACCGAGGCCCAGCATCGCTGCCGTCGCCGGTTCAGGGGTCATCACCTGGATTATCTGCGCAAGCAGATTACGTAACCATCGGTGATGAATGAAGGGGGTCTCTTCAGTGTGACACCCTTCCTCTCTTCTTCGTACTGTCTAAACTAATATCTTGGCTTTGAACACAAGCCAAACACTCGCCCATAAGCCCAACCTCTGATAGTCTGAGGCGAGTTCGACCAAACAAGCAACACGCGATGTTCCTTCACCAGATGCTGCGCCTGTTACAACTGCTACGATGCCTGCTGGGTCCATCCTCCTCCTCAGACGGGCCTGGCGAGGTCCTTAGCTGAGCTTCATACAAACCCTGACCGGCGAGTCGTCGGCCTTCTCAGCTTTGTCTTGACTCGCTGAATGACTCTGCAACTTTTCTGCCTAAGACCTACGGATTCTGCCACAATTTACGGAACAAAAACCTGCACACCAGGTTTGTCCCACTTGCCCATTTATACCAGATTGACTATGTTACGGTCAAGAGAATTTTTGTCAAATATGAATGATTTTTCAACCCGCCCCATCAGGACACGTAAGTGGCGCATTCAACGGGGCTTATGAATATTCCGCAGACAAATATGCCCGGAACCAGCGTTCCGGCATTCATTTTTTATACTCACCACCACTTTTTCCGTCATCGCCCCGCCAGGTGGTGCGAAATATCGCACCCTACTATGTTCAACAGCCGGCAGCCAAATCCTTGCCCTCACTCAGCCTTGTTCTGTTCGGGATTCTCACTATCACCTTGATCCTGGGGTGCCATACTTTCTTGATCCGGAGCTTGGCTCTGTTCGGGCTGCGCTGTCACGTGCTGGTCGCCGGCCTGAGCTTCTGTCGTCTTATCTTCTTGCCGGTCACCCGGCTCAGCCGACTCGGCTTCCTTGGCTTGTGCCACCTCCTCGTGTGGCTCTGCGACTTTGGCCGCCTTGGTATCAGGCGTGCTCGCAGCAGCACGTTTGGCGCGCTTGGCGGTTTCGCCCGCGTGGTCTTCGGCGGCCCACTGAACCCTGCGCAGACTCAAGCCGATTTTGCGGGCGTCGCTATCAACCTTTAGAATCTTGACCTCAACCTCGTCGCCCGGCTTAACGACGTCCTGAGGCTTGTCAATCTTGTGGTCGGCAAGTTCGGAAATGTGCAGCAGTCCCTCCAAGCCCGGTTCCAGCTCAACAAAGGCGCCGAAATTGGTAAGTTTCGCCACTTTGCCCTTGATGATATGCCCAGGTATGTATTTTTCCGGGATAGCACGCACCCAGGGGTCTTCGGTCATCTGCTTCATGCCCAAGGAAATCCGCTGTTTTTCTTCGTTGACGTCCAGAACCAGACACTTTATTTCCTGACCCTTTTGTAGCGCCTCGCTGGGATGTCCGTATTTCTTTGTCCAACTGAGATCCGAAATGTGTATCATTCCATCGATGCCCGGCTCTATCTCCACAAACGCACCAAAATTGGTCATGCTGCGCACCTTTGCGGTAACAATTGTGCCGGATGGATATTTCTTGGCAGCTATCGTCCAGGGGTTGGTTTCCGTCTGCTTGATTCCCAGCGAGATTTCCTGCCTTTCCTTGTTAACATTCAAGACCGCAACCTCTATTGCATCGCCCAGGCTTACCATCTCGCCGGGGTGCGACAGGCGTCTGGTCCAGCTCATTTCGCTAATGTGCACGAGCCCTTCAATTCCGTCTTCCAGGCGAACAAATACGCCGTAGTTCATAATGTTGACAACTTTGCCCTTGACCCTGACCCCAACCGGATAACGCTGTTCCACGCTTTCCCATGGGCTGGGCGTCTTTTGCTTCAGGCCCAGCGATATCTTCTCGTTCGCCTTGTCGACTCCGATAACAAAACATTCGATCTCTTGATCAAGCTGAACAACTTCCGACGGATGCGATATTCTGCCCCAACTGAGGTCGGAGATATGGAGCAGGCCGTCCAGGCCGCCCAAATCCACGAACACGCCAAAATCAGCTATGTTTTTCACCACGCCTCTTCGCAACTGACCGGCCTCAATTTCAGACAAAAGCTTTTCTTTGCTTGTGCGGCGTTCTTCTTCGATGAGCTTGCGCCTCGATACGACAATGTTTCGGCCTTCAACATCGATCTTAAGAATCTTGCAGTCCACATCTTTGCCGATGAATCTGCTGATATCGCCCGGTTTTCTAATGTCAACTTGCGAGGCGGGCAAAAACACGGGCACTCCAATGTCAACCAGTAAGCCGCCCTTGATGCGCCGTATGACCTTGCCCCTCACGGTGTCTCCCTCCTTCTTGGTATTGATAATCGTTTCCCAGCCTCGAATGGCATCGGCTTTGCGTTTGCTCAAGAGGATAAGCCCACTTTCGGAATCGGTGTCCTCAAGAAGAACCTCAATTTCTGTGCCCGGTGTTATCTCTTCGGGACTGCCAAACTCAGCCGCGTCAACGACGCCTTCGCTCTTTAAGCCTACCTCGACCATAACATCGTTGCCGATCTGCGACACAATAGTCCCTTTAAGAATGGTTCCCGGCAGACGCGAGTCTACTCTGGTTTCAAGGGCTTGCTCCAGATACCGGCTTTCCTCGTCGCTGAACATTTCGCCGACCTGCTGGTCGATCTGCTGTTCCGAAAGACCTAATTTATTGACTATGTTCCTATCTACCATAAACGTAAGTTCCTCTGTGGAGTCTGTTTTTGTCAGCCTGCCGGCGCCCCACATTTACGCCGATAGGCTTCCGTGCAGCACTGCACGAAATAGAGTTCCCGGTTAACTCATTTATAAAAACGCATTTGCCCACGCAGCAAATGCGACCTGCAACGCTCGTCGCTACGCTAGCAATTCTGCCGACTACCGCCGGCATCAAAACCCTCCAGGTTCCCGATGAATTCTGCGATTATCCAGTCAGGCGTCGAGGCGCCCGCCGTAACACCGGCTACATTTTTACCGAAAAGTAACCTTTTATCAAGTCCCATCCAATTTTCAAGATGATATGTTTGCCGGTTCACCTTCTTGCAAAGCTCGGCCAACCTGTGGGTATTGGAACTTTCCAGGCCGCCAAGCACAAACATTATATCCACCTGTCTGCACAACTGCACAGCGGATTCTTGCCTCTTGATTGCCTCTTTGCACAAAGTATTGATCGCTTTCAATTCACCGAAAGCCCGACGCCCTATCGCGCCGAGCATTTTGCCAAAGTGCTCCGGACTTTGCGTAGTCTGACAAACGACGCCTAACTTAGCATTTTCCGGCAGCTTTTGCAGATCCGATTCGTCGGCGACCACCACGACATCTGCGGCACAGCCCATCACCGCCTGAACCTCGGGGTGGTTTTCATCACCGATAATTACTACTTTATAGCCGTCGTCGGCCAATTGTTTTGCTATGCCTTGCACCCTCTTAACCAGCACACAGGTGGCGTCGACTATTTTAAGTCCCTTCTGTTTAAGTTTCGCTATTTGCTCTGGAGCAGCACCGTGCGAGCGGATAAGGACTGAGCCTGATTCTATGTCCTCTACGCTGTTGACGGTTTTCAGGCCGGCTTTTGCCAGTCGCTGCACCACGTCCGCGTTATGGATAATAGGGCCAAGACTGTAAACTTCCTTTTCCTGCGCGAGAATTTTCTCGGCGGTAGTAATAGCGTTTCTGACACCTTGACAAAATCCACACTTTTGGGCGACTAAGACTTTCATAGCACCTGACCGGCCCCGGGGCACACGCGCCGCCGTGCCGGCGGCGGCTAAACACATACGCATAAATAAACTATTCCAGAGGTTCAATATAGATATTGCGGTACTCTAGGGGCGTGCCTTCACTTTGCAGGCAAATCTTGCCCGATGTAACCGAGCATTTGGTGGCCATGTTCTGCAGCACGCCGTTGACCAGCACCACCACCCAATCGTCTTTACAAATGATGTCGTAGTTGTTCCACTGGCCGAGCGGCTTTTCACTGCTGTCTTTCAGTTTCACTACCCTGCGACCCTGGACTCGCGCATCTTTTTTGGCGTGCTCGCGGAACTCAATTCCGCCGATCTCGAAGAAGTCGCCGGCATTGCCTGCGAATAATTGGCACTCCAGGCTTTTTGGCCAGACCATGTCAGGGCCACTCATGTGAACGAGCACACCGTTATTGCCGCCTTTTTCCGGCCAGCGCCACTCCACGTGAACAAGGTAATTGGCGTAGTCCTTCTCCGTGCGCATATAACCTGCCGGACGTCCATCACAACAAAGTATGCCGTCCTTGATTGACCAGGTCTTCGTGACATCGTGGGAGGGATCGGGCACAAAGAGTTTCCAGCCGGCAAAATCTTTGCCGTTCCACAACATCGTCTTACTTTTCGGCGTGGTCGGTTCATCCTTTTTCTCCGCCGCGCACACCGGAGCAACCAGAAGAGATGTCGTCACCACCATTATTAGAACTACAATCAACCAGCGTTTCATAGAACCGCCCTTTCCCTTGAGTAAATTGTCCCAGTTTCAGATAAGTTGTGTCTTGCCTGGAGTCGCCACAGCCGGCATCGGCAAGTCGCCGAACTCGTACTTGGCGGGACTCAGGTCCAGTTTCGAAGCGTTCATCGCCCAGTCCCACTTCAGAGCACGGCCCGTATAAGCGCTCATTCGGCCCATAATGCAGGTCAGCGTACTCTCGGCAATGCGCCTACCGTCGTTCAATGCTTCGCCCCGGCGAATGGCTGCAATCTGGTCGGCGTGCTGACGCAGGCAGGGTTCGGATTTATCCCATGCGTATTCGATCTCCTTGTCGCCCTTGATGACGGTTCGGCCAAAGTCCATATATGCCGAGCCTTTCGTGCCGACCAGCCGCTGGTCATTTCGGTCGCTGCAGCCGTCAATCTGGGCGCCCATATACTCAACCCGCACACCGTTGGGATACTCATACTCGATCGCGAAATGGTCATAGACATCGCCGTACTCCGGAGCGGTTCGCACCTGTCTGCCGCCCATGCCCAGGCATTGGACGGGATGTGCACCCATCGCCCAGTTCATCACGTCCAGATTGTGCACGTGCATTTCGACGATGAAGTCTCCGGAAAGCCAGGTCAAAAAGAGCCAGCGACGCAGTTGCCACTCCATATCCGACCAGGCAGGCTGACGCTCCTTTGACCCCCAGGTCAACATGCCGTCGCCGATTCTGACGCACTGGCCGGCCAGGATGTCACCTATGGCGCCGTCACGGATGCTTTTAACGCCCTGCACCAAATGCGATATCCGCCGCATCTGGGTCCCGGCCAATATGGTCAGCTTTTTCTTATCCGCCAGCTCTGACGATGCAATCACGGAGCGCACACCAACCGGGTCTACCGCGACCGGCTTTTCCATAAATACGTGTTTGCCCGCTTCAATCGCAGCAGCCAGATGCGCGGCCCGAAAATGCGGCGGCTCCGTCAGTATCACCAGGTCCACATCATCACAGGCAGCCACTTTCTTGTAGGCGTCCCAGCCGACGAAACACTTGTCCTCAGTGACTTTTATCTTTTCGCCGAGCCTCTTTTTCAGATTCGCCAGAGAATTGACAAGGCGATCTTTCAAGAGGTCGCCCATTGCAACGAGCTGCACATTGTCCGTGGAGTTCAAGCAATTTGTCGTATCGTATGTCCCGCGGCCGCCACAGCCTATCAGGCCGACACGGATGGTGTCACTTCCTGCTGCAAACATTTTGCCGGCTTGCGCGGTCAAGGCGGCTGCACTAACTACGGCTGAATTCTTGATGAAATCCCGCCGGGACAGCGCTCCCAGTTTTTCTGCTACCCTTGTTTTCATAGATTGTCCTTTCCGCTAAATGAGCGGCGTTTTGCCTGGCACAGCCACCGAAGCATCCGGCGCCGGCCCGGATTCATAACTTGTCGGCGTCAGGTCTAATTTTGACGCCTTCATCGCCCAGTCCCAGCTCATCGCCCGGCCCGTATAAGCGCTCATTCTGCCCATGACTGCCCCCAAAGTGCCTTCGGCGACATTTCGGCCCTCGTTCAGAGGCTTACCTGCGCGGATGCCGGCAATCAAATCCGCATGTTCCTGCACGTATGGGTTGGGATTTGGGCCATCGTATTTGTATGCCTTAGCCCCCTCGATGTGGCCGGTCGAACTATCGGTGTATGCGACGCCTTTTGTGCCGACTATTCTTTCGGATACCCTGTCGGTGCAGCCAGTTATCTGCCGGCACATGCTCGACACACGGACGCCGTTAGGATACTCGAGCTCTACGGCGAAGTGGTCGTAGATGTTGCCCAGCGTCCGCACCTGCCGGCCTCCCATGCCCATACACTGAGTCGGGTGGGCACCCGTGGCCCAATTAACGATGTCGATGTTATGGACGTGCTGCTCGACAATGTGGTCGCCCGATAGCCAGGTGAACCACGGCCAGTTGCGGCACTGCCATTGGATGTCGGACATGCCAGGCTGCCGCTCGTACCACTTCCAGTAGCCGAGCATATCGCCGCCGTTCCAATAAATTTGTGCCGCGACAATTTCTCCAATGTCGCCATTTTTTATCCGCTTCATAATTTCAACGTAATGAGCCTGATGCCTTCGCTGAGTGCCGGCCACGATTGCCAGGCCTTTCTTTTCCGCCAGTTCAGATGAGGCAATAATTGAGCGAATACCCACCGGGTCTACTCCCGCCGGCTTTTCCATAAATACGTGTTTGCCCGCTTCTATGGCGGCTTTTAGGTGTGTAGGGCGAAAATGCGGCGGCCCGGCTATTATTACCAGATTGATGTCACAGGCAATAACCTTCTTGTGACAGTCAAAGCCAACAAAGCATCTATCCTTGGTGACCTTGAATTTATCACCTAATTTCTTTTTCAACTCCTCGACTGAGCCGTCCAGCCGGTCCTTGAAAAGATCGCCCATCGCTACAATCTCAACGCCAGGCGCCGCGTTGATACAGTCCTGTACTGCGCCTGTGCCGCGCCCGCCACAGCCGATCAGCCCCACGCGGATCGTGTCCGAGCCGGCTGCGAACATCTTGCTCGCCGGCGACCCCAATGCCGCGAGGGACACCGCCGCTGAGGTCTTAATAAAATCCCTGCGGGACAACTGCCTTGCTTCTTGTCCAACTTTGTCTTTCATCGATAACCCTTTCGCTTAGTGTACGCGCTCGAAAATCACTCGCGCACTCTCTTGGTTTACCCTCGGTGACTTCAAAAGCAAGCATAACCACAGTGACAAACCCCGTCAAGCGCAATCATACAGGTCGCCTGCCTTGCAAAACCACTTAGTCTGGGTAGTTATGGCATGGTTTT
>Ga0315280_10004844_pt1 | contig 19546 bp, 13 predicted proteins | sample YL17G06_40_MG_FD_203697 | JGI IMG/M metagenome (GOLD analysis project Ga0315280, IMG submission 203697) | Sediment microbial communities from Yellowstone Lake, YNP, Wyoming, USA - YL17G06_40 | ecosystem: Environmental > Aquatic > Freshwater > Lake > Sediment | place: USA: Wyoming | collected... | reverse complement strand
CAGATCCTCCAGCGTCTCGATGGCCAGGTAGGGGTTGACGGCGCTGGCGCCGTAGCCGATCAGCAGCGCGAAGTGCATCACCTCGCGGGGCTCCCCGGACTCGACGATCAGGGCCACCTGGGTGCGGGTCTCTTCCCTCACCAGGTGGTTGTGCACCGCGGTCAGCGCCAGCAGGCTGGGGATGGCGGCGTAATCCGGCTCGATGCCGCGGTCCGACAGGATCAGCAGGGTGTAGCCGCTCTTGATGGCCAGCGAGGTCCGGCGGCACAGCCCGTCCAGCGCGCGCTCGAGTTCCTTGGCCCCGCCTTCCACGCGGTACAGGGCGGGCAGCGTGGTGGCCAGAAAATCTCCCCAGGAAACCCGGCGCAGTTTCTCGAGGTCCCGGTTGGTCAGGATGGGATGGTGCAGCTTCAGGGTGTGGCAGTGCTGCGGCGTCTCATCCAGAATGTTGCGCTCGGTCCCAATGAAGCTGGTGAGCGACATCACCAGCTCTTCGCGAATCGGGTCGATGGCCGGATTGGTGACCTGGGCAAAAAGCTGCTTGAAGTAGTTGAATAGCGGCTGGGGCTGGTCGGAAAGACAGGCCAGCGGCGTGTCGGTCCCCATCGAGCCGACCGGTTCCTGGCCGTCGACCGCCATGGGCGTCAGGATCATGCGCAGGTCTTCGTCGGTGTAGCCGAAAGCGCGCTGGCGCTGGAGAATCGAATCGTAGTCGGTGGGGTGCCAGCGAGGCGGCTCCGGCAGGTGGTCGAGCGTGATCTGGTTCTCGGCGAGCCACTCGGCATAGGGCTGGCGGCCGGCCAGGCGCTGCTTGATCTCCTGGTCCGGAATGATGCGGCCTGCTTCGGTGTCCACCAGGAACATGCGGCCAGGCGCCAGGCGGCCCAGGAAACGAATCTCCTCCGGGGGGACTGGCATCACGCCGGTCTCCGAGGCCAGGATCACCGTGTCGTCCTCGGTGACCAGGTAGCGTGCGGGGCGCAGCCCGTTGCGGTCCAGAGTGGCGCCGATCAGGGCGCCGTCCGTGAAGGCGATGGCGGCCGGGCCGTCCCAGGGTTCCATCAGCGACGCGTGATACTCATAGAAGGCCCGGTTGTCCGCAGGCATGGCGGGATCGCCGGCCCAGGCCTCCGGAATCAGCATGGCCAGCACGTGCGGCAGACTGCGGCCTGCCAGGTGCAGCAGCTCGACGGCGTTGTCCAGCATGGCCGAGTCGCTGCCGCCCGGGGCGATGATCGGGAACAGTTTCTTGATGTCGTCGCCGAACAAAGGCGAGGAGAGCACCGATTGGCGCGCATGCATCCAGTTGACGTTGCCGCGCAGGGTGTTGATCTCCCCGTTGTGGCAGAGGTAGCGGTAGGGATGCGCCAGTTGCCACGTAGGAAAGGTGTTGGTCGAGAAGCGCTGGTGTACCAGGCACAGCGCGCTCATCACGTCCGGATCGGAAAGCTCCTTGTAGAACTGGGCCATCTGCGGCGCCAGCAGCAGCCCCTTGTACACCATGGTCCGGGAGGACAGCGAGGGGATGTAAAAGAAACTCTTGTCGTGGAGGTCGGAATCCGCGATCTCGTTCTCGGCACGCTTGCGGACCACGTACAGCTTGCGCTCCAGCGCCGCCTGGTCCATCTCCGGCCCGCGCCCCACGAAGATCTGCTCGATGTACGGCTGAGAGGCCCGCGCCAGGCGGCCAATGGCGTTGGCGTCGATGGGCGTGTCGCGCCAGCCCAGCACCGTCAGTCCCTCCTCGCGCACGATGCGCTCGAGGATGCCCTCGCATAGCAGGCGCTGGTGCTTCTCAACCGGCAGAAACACGATGCCGGCGCCGTATCCGCCAGGGGGCGGCAGCGCAAACCCCAGCCGGGCGCACTCGCGCGCGAAGAATTGGTGCGGGAGCTGGATCAAAATGCCGGCCCCGTCGCCGGTCACCGGATCGCAGCCGCAGGCCCCGCGGTGCGCCAGGTTGATCAGGATCCGGATGCCTCGCTGGATGATCTGGTGGGACTTCCGGCCATTGATGTTGACCACGAAGCCGATCCCGCAGGCGTCGCGCTCGTTGGCGGGGTCATAAAGCCCTTGCCGTTCTGGCAGTGCGTGGTCGCTCATTTCGGTATAGTCTTCCCCCTGGCCGCAGGGAAGGGGGTATTTGAATCAGGATACCCCATGTCGGAACATTAGTCAACTGGAAATCAACAGGCTTTACAATAAGACCTTCTTATGTTATAAGTAAGCTGTGGATTTCCCCCATCTGACCCTGTTCAAAGACATCGTCCAGACCAAGAGCCTCAGCCGGGGTGCGGCGCTGAACCGCGTCAGCCAGTCCGCCGCCAGCCAGCACGTGCAGGAGCTGGAGAAGCGCCTGGGAGTGCTCCTGCTGGACCGCTCGACGCGGCCCTTCACGCTCACCCCGGCAGGACGGCTGTACTACGAGATGTGCCGCGATGTGCTCCGGCGAACCGAAGAGTTCGAGGTGGCGTTGGAGCGGTTGAAGGCGGAGGTGGAAGGGACGGTGCGGGTGGCCTCGATCTACTCGGTCGGGCTTTCGGAGATGTCGCGGCTCAAGGAGGAGTTTTCCAGGCGGTTTCCAAGGGCCCAGGTGCATGTCGAGTACCTGCGCCCCGACAAGGTCTATGAGGCCGTGCTGGCAGACCAGGCCGACCTGGGGCTGGTCAGTTACCCCGAACCCACTCGCCAACTGGAGGCGATTCCCTGGCGGGAGGAGCAGATGGTGGTGGCGGCTGCTGCCTCGCATCCCCTGGCCCAGAAAGCCGTTGTCAAGCCCGCCGATCTGAACGGCCAGGACTTTGTGGGGTTTGACCCGGACCTGCCGATCCGCCGGGACATCGACCGGTTCCTGCGGGAGTGGGGCGCGGAAGTGAACCTGACCATGCACTTCGACAACATCGAGATGGTGAAGGAGGCGGTGGCCCTGGGGCAGAGCATCAGCATCTTGCCGGTCCACACCCTGGAGGCCGAGATCGGGCAGGGCCGGCTGGTGGGGATTCCAATCGAGTCCGAGCTGGTGCGCCCGGTGGGCATCGTACACCGCCGCGGCCGCAAACTCCACCGCGCCGCCCAGGCGTTTTTGGAACTACTCAGGGAGCAGCCGCCGCAACCGCAGCGGCGGATGACCCTCGAAGCTGCTGGTTCTGCTATGAATAGATAGGGGAGGCTGATTATGGAGAGCGTTAACCTTCGTTCTCGTGTCGGCGCAGACGGCATCTTGCATCTGGATATACCCTCTGGTTTTTCCAACGTGGAAGTGGAGGTGATGGTGATCCTTCAGCCGCTCACTTCGGGCGCCTCAGCCACTGCGGCGGATCAAGAGTGGTCGCCTGATTTCTTCACCGAAGTGGTGGGAGGGTGGCAGGGAGAGCCTTTGGTTCGGGAAAGCCAGGGACGATACGAGATCCGGGACGAACTGTGACGAGGTTCTTGCTCGACACCAACGCCTGTGTCCGGCTCCTCAACGAGCGAGGCTCGCCGCTGGCACGCAAGTTGTCGCTGGTTCCGAGAGAGAATGTGGCGCTCTGTTCGATCGTCAAGGCAGAGCTGTACTACGGCGCATACCGGAGCACCCGCCGGGAGAGCAACCTCGCTGTGCTGCGTAGATTCTTTCAAGAATTCGTCAGTCTTCCCTTCGACGGACGCAGCGAGGAGGTGTATGGCCGGATCAGGGCGCGCCTGGCAGACCTCGGTACTCTGATCGGTCCCAACGATCTTCTGATCGCAGCCATCGCGATCGCGCACGACGCCATCTTGATCACGCACAACACCAGGGAATTCGGGAGGGTGGGATCGCTCCGAATTGAGGACTGGGAGTCTGAATTTTGAGAGGCGCCAATGATCCCAGGTAGCATCTGCAAGCAGGATGTTGAGTGGGCTGCCGAGCAGATTCAGCGGGAAGGTGTTCCGCCGGGTCGAGGATCCCGAAAGTTCGCAGTCGAGGTGGATCACAGGCTGTACCCGCCGAAATATGTGCTCTCACTGGCTGCCCAGCGGGCTACCGGCAAGTTGCTGATGCCGGATCAGTTCTCAGGCGGGCAGGAAGCGAACGCGTTCTTGAAACGTCTTGGCTTCGGGATTTGTCCTTACGCCGTCCCCTCCGGTAGCCACGGGATCCCCTCCCCCGAGTAGTCACCCGGACAAACTAAAGCATGTCCCTCCAGAAGGGCGCTCATAGCCGGCGGGGTCGTCGCGGCTGGGCCACAGCTTCCGAGCCGTGCACGCGAGCAAGCGGCGATCTCTGGCTAGAAATACAGGCGCGCGCCGAGGCGGAACATGCGGCCCGCGTAGTTGCCGTACTGCCCGGTGTTGTTGGGGTCCATGGTCGTGGCCGCGGGTCTCGGGCGGAAAGTTCGGGTATTCGCCAGGTACTCAAAGACCCCAGTGGAGCGGCTGTTCGGATTCAGGAACAGGGGCGGGTGGTTCAGGATGTTGAACGTATCCACGCGCAATTGCAGGTAGACGGCGCCTTCGCGCGCGATCTTGAAGTTCTTGGCGCCGGAGACGTCGAACGTGGTGGTCGTCGGCGAGCGTGCGTCGCCCAGTGTTCTGGGCGTGTTCCCTGGAGCCGGAGCCGTTGCGCTGCCCGGAACGGCAAAAGCTGCGGGATTGAAGTAGCTGCGGCGGAATGGGTCCTCACGCCAATCGGGAGTACGCGGGGCGACGCCGAGCACGCGGTCCGGCCGGACCGTCCAGCCGTCGTTGCCGTTGCCGCCGCCCGCGGACTCGAACCAGGCGTTATTGCCCATGTAGGCCACGCCAGGGTAGCCGCTCTGCCGGGTGAAAGTGCCCGCCAGCACGTAGCCGCCTACCAAGTAGTCCAGGAAGCGGCCCGCGCCCCCGAACAGCGTCTTTCCGCGCCCAAACGGTAGATCGTAGCTGAACGACGACCGGAACTTGTGCGGCATGTCGAAGTTCGAAGGGGAGCGTTCCCGCGTCTGCGTCTGAAGGTTCGTCAAGCCGAAGATGCCGCCCTCGCCGCCGAGAGCACCGTCGTCGATCGACTTCGAGAAGCTGTAACTGGCAATGAAGGTGAGACCAGCCGAGAACCGCTTCTGGAGCCCCACATTCAAGCCGTGATAGGAGGAGTTTCCGGAGCGGTCGTAATCCGTGCCGATGCGTTGATTGAACCAGTTCGGAAATGGCCGGAGCGACTGGATGAGCGTGGCGGTCATGACCTGTCCATCGCTGGACTTGAGTCCGAGCGGGTTGTTCTGCGTCCCGCGGCTGGCGAAGTCCGCGCCCGCGGCCACCAGCGGCGCTGTGACGGAAAGCGGAGCCGCATTGATCGGCCACGGCTGGGCGTACAGGTGCGTTCCCTTCGAGCCGTCGTAGCCGAGTTCGAGGGAGAGGTTATTCCGCAGCAGGAATTGCAGGCCGACGTTCCAGCGGTAGACGGCCGGCATGGCGGTGTTCTGCGGGATGTAGGAGAAGCTGAACGTGTTGGTGTCGTTCATCCAGAAGATCGGCTCTCGCGGCAAGTCCTTGCCGGTCGGCAGCGGGCCGATGGGATTGGTGATCAGATTGATGGGCCCCGGGTTCACGCCGCCGATGCCGAGCACCGAGTTGACGACGCTGGCATTGACGTTGGAATCCGGATAGATTGAGTTGCCGTAGCCCGTCAGCGGGGCGCGCAGCATCGAATAGGAGGCGCGCCACACCATCCAGGTCCTGGCGGAATAGGCAATGCCGAGGCGGGGCTGGAAGCCGGTGTAGTTCATGGGCCACAGCCCGCGCTGGCTGCCGTCGGAATTCGCCCACACGAACGCTCCGCGAACCGTTTTGCCGTTCACCGTGCCCTGCTGCGTCGGATCGAACCAGCCCTGGCGGTTGTACTTCTCCGTCCGCGGAGTTTCCAGGTCCCAGCGCAAGCCGAGATTCAGGGAGAGCTTCTTGGTGAGCTTCCAGTCGTCCTGGAAGTACAGCGCCGTGTAGCGCCAGCGGTAGTAGGCATTGCTCTGCTTGCGCTGGAAGGAGTAGTTGTTCAGCGAGCCGAGCATCAGGCCGCCCAACTGGTCGACTATCCCGGCGATGCTACCGGTGTTCGGCGTCACCTGCCCGGAGAAACTGTAATTGCCACCCGTCAGGCCGGCATAGGAGAGCCGGTCCAACTGAATGCGCCGGTGCTCGCCGCCCATCTTGAAGGAGTGTGCGCCGCGGACCCACGAGACATCCGAGCCGATGCCGAAGTTCACGTCGAGCGTACGCCCTTCACCACTGGCGCCGCGGCTGAGGATCTGCGGGAATCCAACTCCCGCCACGGCCGGGAGCAGACCGAGCGTCGGCCCCCAATCCTTTGAAATCGAGGCCTCGTTCGGGCCGCGGAACGCATCGCCGCGCGAGTACGTCAGCCTTATCTCATCCGACAAGGACGCCGAGAAAATGTGGTTGAACGTCAGGCCCGTGTTGTACGAGGTGATCTTGTCCTGCACGATGGGATCGCCGGGATCGGAAGGGCCGCCCCAGTCGTAGCGCGTCCCCACCACGGGAGCCACCGAGTACCGGAAGGCAAGCCGGTCCTGCGATCCCACCAACTGGTCCACCTTGGCGCTCCACCGGTTATCCACACTCTGCACGCCACGGATGTAGATGGCGTTGTTGCCGTCGATGTCATAGAGACCGTCCGGCCGCAGCCAACTGATGTACGGGGTGTTCTTGCCGGGCGTGAACGGATAGAGGGTCTTGATCAGGCTCTGCGCAAGTTTGTTCTGCGAGAGCTGGCGGCTCAGGTCGTTGTTCGGGATGACGGAACGCTGGGCAATCGGCAGTTCCGCGCCGAGGGGGAATCCCTGGTCGTTCAGGTTGTAGTGGTACCGCAGCGAGTTGATCCGGATGGAGGAGGCGATGGCCGCGTCGATGTTGGTCGCCCGGAGCGTCGGATCGAGAAACTCATAAATGTTGTTGAACTTACCGGCGAGTTCGTCAGCGGTGGGGAGCCGGGCGCGCGAAGCGCCGATCCTTAGGTTCTGCCGCTGCGGTTCGCCGGTCGCCCAGAAGAAGGTCTTGTTCCTGCCGTTGTACAGCTTAGGAATGACCACCGGACCGCCGATGGCGCCGGTGTAGGCGTTGTACCGGGCAGTGGGGTCGAATGCCGAGCCCAGGAAGCGCGTCTGGAGATAAGGTTCGGTGTGCGCCCAGGTTGCCGTGCCGTGCAGTCCATTGCCGCCCGACTTGGTGGCCTGGTTGATGATCCCAGCCGAGGTACGGCCGTACTGCGCCGGAATGCCATTGGCCTGGATCGACACCTCCTGAACCGTGTCTTGCGAGAATGTGATGACCGCCCTCGGGTTGCCGGCCGAAGTGACGTCGGAGCCGTCCACCAGGATGGAACCGCTGCCCGGCCGACCACCGCCCACCGTGACGGTGCTGCCGGGGGACACCGTCTGCGTGTAAATTCCCGGCATCTCGCTCTGCACGCCGCCGTTGTACTGCGGATCGCCCTGAGAGCCGGGCGTCAGCAGGACGGCGGACAATGCGCTCCGATCCTGGAAGGGAAGGTCCTGCAGGATTCTGTTCTGCACGGTCGTGGTGACCGCAGCCGAACTGGGGCTGATCAAGGGCGCCTCTCCGGTCACGCTGACGCTCTCGGTGATCTGTCCCAATTGCAGGGTCACGTTCTGCGTGGTGGTCTGGGCAACGCGGACTTCGACGTCTGACAGTTCCGCGGTCTTGAACCCGGAGAAACTCACTTTGAGCGCGTATAAGCCGGGCGCCAGCCCGGGCAGAGTGTAACCGCCCATCTGCGATGTCTCGGTCTTGATGACGCGGTTGCTTACCACTTCACGAGCCTCAATGGTCGCGCCGACCACGACGGAACCGCTGGAGTCGCTGACCAGGCCGGTGATGGTCCCGCTGGTACTTTGTGCGAACAGGCTGGTTGCAAGCAGGAAGACTCCTGGCCACAGAAGCGCGAGTTTTCGTTTTGTGAATGACATGACTTTCCTCCGGTTTGTCATGGTTTGCGGAGTTTCATCCTCGAAGCGCACCTTGGCAGACACTTGTCTGCTGGCTCGCTTCAATGGTTCTACCTTTTCTATAGCACGAAGACACAACGGACGTATCCACCGTCGTGGTCACTTCGCCGGGCCTGAGGACCACATCGACGGATTGAAGCTTGGCGGTGTCCACCTTGACTTCGCGGATCACGGCCTTTTGGAGGCCAGTCGCATCCACTGTGATGGTGCAGGTGACAGGGCGAAGGGCGGGAGCGGAATACCCCGCTACAGCGACCGCAGCCAGCAGACCCGGGCAACTCAGGATTATGCTGCGCTTCATGTTCGTTCGTCGTTGAATCGGTTCACAGCGGGGCGACCCGCGCCTCGCAAAGTGCTGCGAACTGTCCAGGGTTCAGAATCGCAGCCGGAGTGACAAGGAGATCTGCCTGGGCTCAAAGAGACTCAGGCCCAGGCTGCCGTGATTGACCGTGGCATTCTGGCCGACTTTCGTATTGGTCGCAGGATTCGCTACCAGAACCGCACTGACGCCGCCGCTGACGGCGCTGGGGTTGAAGTTGGTCTTATTGAACAGGTTGGTGGCCTCCGCAAGAAACTCCATGCGCAGCTTCTCCAGGATGCGGAACTGGCGGTTGACCGTGAGGTTCACGTTGTGGAAGCCGGGGGTGCGCAGCCCGGCCACATACTTCGCAGTGCTTCCCCACCAGTACTGATCCACTGCGTACTTGCCGTTGGGGAACTGCACTATCGGCGGGGCGAACCGGTCCGGGTTCCACTTGAGATACGTGTACTGCCCGGGGGTGATGGTGCGGCCGTTGGGCAGCGTGACCGACGTTTTGCCGTCGTACCAGCCTCGCAGCGCCTTGGGCAGTTCCTCCGGCTCGCCGGCGACGACAGTGCAGCGTCCGTCCATGCCGCCGCAGTTCGGGCCCCAGGGCTGCCCGCTTTGCAGGGTCACCACCGTGCCAAGCTGCCAGTCGCCGACCACTGCCCGGAGGATGCGGTTGCCAGGGTCGAGCGCCTTGCCCTTGCCGGTGGGCAGTAGATAAGACACCACAGCCACCAGGCGGTGCGGCATATCGTAGCCCAGGTAGCCACGGTTGGCATCCAGGTTGCGGTAATCGGTGCCGCCCGAGGTGCTTGTTCCTATGCCAGCCACCTGCGATTCGGCATAGCTGGAGTTGCCGGAGCCGCCGATGAGGCCAGTGGCCTTGGACCAGGTGTAGTTGAACATCGTCTGGAGTCCGTTGGAGTAGGCATGTTCCGCCCGGAATTGCAGGGCGTTGTAGTTCGAGATCCCCTTGTTCTCCAGGACGGTCTGCCCCAGCAAGGCGAGGTAAGGCCTCAGGGAGTTGGTCACGGAGACGGTGGCCCCGGAGATGCCGCCGGCGGCTTGTCCGACCAGCGCCGGAAGCGGGTTAGGAATCAGGACCGAAGCCGGGTCGCTCAGGCCGCTGGAGGCAAGCCACCCGGCGCGCCAACTCTGGAGCGTCGAATCGGGAATGTTCCAGGTTCCGTTCAGCGGGTAGCCACGCCACGGAAGGCCGGAGCCGCGCGAACCCACGTAGCCCATGGAGACCAGCCAGGCGCTGCCGAAGCGGCGCTCGATGAAGAAGTTCCATTGGTCGACAAAGCTGTTCCGGTATTTACGCAGGAACAGGTCGACGCTCAAGGAGGCATTGGAGTTTCCGTACAAGCTGGGGTCTTGGACCGCTCCCTTGGCCGGGACCACCAGGGTATTCTGCGGGTCTGAGAAGCGGCCGATCGGCACGCCGTTGGGGGCCAGGCCGTAGGGGATGGCTTGCGCCCCGCCCGAGAAGGGGCCAGTACCGTAGATCAGCCCGTTGGCATTGAAGCCCGTGTTGCTCGGGGTATACGCCCGGCCGTAGCCGCCTCGGAGCACGGTCGCTGCCGTCAGCCGGTAAGCCGCTCCGAGGCGGGGCGAGAGGTTGTTCCATCGCGTGTCCCACAAATTGCGGGAGTAGCCGTCTTTCCCGGGGAAGGCGATAATGCCCAGCGCAGCCAGCGGATTCGCGGAGTTCAACCCCGCCGTGTACGGATTCGGCTTGGTCAGATCCAGGCCGGATGCGCGATTATAACGTTCGGTGGGCCCGGGTTGCACTTCATACCGCAACCCCAGATTGATGGTCAGCTTGTTGGTAGCTTTCCAGTCGTTCTGGGTGAAAAAGGCCAAGTATTTGGCGGCCAGGGCCGGCCGGGTGGTGGTGCCCGCCTGGAGAGTATAGCCAGCGACGCCGGTCAGAGCGCTGGCGAAGCCGATTCCCCGCAGAGCCGGGTCGGTGATCAGACTGGAATTGCCGCCACTGAGGCCCCCTAACTGGCCGTTGTGGTTGCTGGCGTTCAGAAGCGGGGTGGCATAGAGAAGGTCCTGCCAGTTGCCCAGATACACGAGGTAATCGCCGCCGGCCTTCAGGGTCCATTTGTTCAGGACCTTGGTCACGCTGCCTTTGAGGGCGTGGTTCAACTGGGCTTCCCGCTTGCGGCGCCAGGTGTCGGAGTTCAGGTTGGCGATGGGACCGCCAAAGTTCCCGATGCTCGTCGCGGTGCCGTACATGGCGACCAGGGTCTGCACATTGCCGGGCATGCCGTAGGTCGAGTAGTCGAAGCCCGTGCCGGCCGGGAACGAGGAATTGGTGCGAATGTGAGTAATGCCATAGCGCACGTCAACGACGGTAGTCGCGTTCAGGGTGATGGTGTCGCCCGCCGCGATGTAAGGATTCTCGTCTTTGGTCTGGCCCGGGAAAGCCATATTGATGAACGGGCTGTCCCCCCACGCATTGGGCTGCGTGACGGCCCCGGTTCCGCGGCCGCCGCTGAAGTAGATGGAGTTCTTCTCGCCGAGGCGGTAGTCCAGGCGGGTGGACAGGTGGTTGCGAGAGGTCGGCGTGTTGCCCGTGAAGCGGTAGTTGTTGTTGTCGAACGCATCGGTGGGAGGGCTGTTCGGCATCGGATAAGCTTGAAGAATCTTGAGACCGTACTGGTCAGGATTGGTGATGACCGCGTTGGGATATGGCAGCCTCTGGAAAACCTGGGTGCTGCCCTGATACGGCGTGGCGGTGAACGGATTGAAGAGCTGCACCGCGACAGGGCTACCGCTGTTGTCCGCAACCTTCGTCAGGCTGAAGTCCCCTTTGCGCTCCCGCTCGGTGGGAACTCTGGCCAGGACGTTGACCGGGTCGGCGTGCGTGAGCCGCGAAAAAGAGGCGAAAAAGAACAGCTTGTCTTTTCCGTTGAACAGCTTGGGGATAATCACCGGGCCGCCAATGGTGCCGCCGGCCTCGTTGACCCGGTACATGGGGCGCCGAATCGCGCGCTGGTTGTTGTTCAGCCCGTTGGCGTTGAGGGCCTCGTTCCGCAACCTGTAGCTGAGGGTGCCATGGAACTGGTTCGTGCCGTTCTTGGTGATCATCGAGATCAAGCCCTGACCGTTGCCGAGGTCCGCGGCAAAACTGTTGGTGACGACACGAACTTCCTGGAGTGCGTCCCGGTCCGGGACCACGGTCACCTCGTGCCAGGCCGCGCCCTGCACCGAGATCCCGTCCAGTTGCACGTCGTTGCTGCCCATCACACCGCCGTTGATGCGCATGAACGACATGGCCTGGCGATCCTGGAAGCCCACGCCCAGCACCCTGCTGTTGTACATCTTGGGATCCGGGACTACGCCGGCTTGCAGCGTGGCGTAGTAGAGCGGGTTGTTGTTGACATTGGGAATGTTGGCGATGATGCTCTGGCTCACCGAGCCCTGGACTGTGGAAGTTTCGGTCTGGAGGATGGTGGCGTCGGCGCTGACCTCGATGGCCGTCGACAGGCTTCCGGTGGCCAGGACAGCGTCGGCACGCACAGTAGTGGCTGTTCCCATGACAATGCCGGTCTTGCGGTAGGTTTGGAAGCCCGGCGCTGTGACCGACACCGAATACCGGCCCGCTCCGAGATAGGGCACGGTGTATTCCCCGGCGACGTTGGTTTTGACCTCCACAGCGACGTTGGTCTCCTCGTTCGTGACCACTACGGTCGCGTTCGGGACCACGGCGCCACTTGGATCGGTGATGGTACCAGTGATGGCACTGGATCTGATCTGGGCCAGTCCAATGCTGACGATCAGGCAAAAGCCTGCCAGCGCGGCAAGAAATCTGCACGTTCTTGTCATTAATGACTCCTTTTCGAGGGGTGTTCAACCAGGCCCACATTCGAGCCTGGCCAGGACTTCCAATCCAACCGCCGCCACAGGCGCAGCGCCTTCATCGCTAAATGCCTCAGTCTCCGGGGGGTGTTGGCTCCCTGGTGGAATAAGCTTTAGCTTGTCTGGCCCGTCTTCCACTACAGCGCGAGACAAGCTGAAGCTTATCCCACGCGGGCCCCCCGGAGACTGAGGCATTACTTCATCGCGGGGGAGCAGGGCCGACAATACGGGAATGAGCAGGTACACTTCCATTGCGCAGACCCTGGGCACGACTTTAACCCCAGGCGTCGCGGCTGACAATGTTCAGAACGGTTACGAACGGGCGCCGCTGGAAGTGGAGTATACTTTACAGTAGCTTGGAGGCCGCAGAGCGTTCTCCGCCAGGCAGCGTTACGAACCTGCGGTCCCGGGCGTTGGTGGGCATTATGCCGGAAGAGAAACCAGAGGCCGCCTGCGCAGCGGCCGCACACGCCGGCTACGATACTGCCGAGAAGAAGGACCGGATTCGAGCGCAACTCAACCGGGTCCTGGAAAGCCCGGCCTTCCGGGGCAGCAGGCGCTGCCAGCATTTCTTGCGCTACGTTGTTGAGCGGACCTTGGACGGACACGTCGATTCACTCAAGGAACGGACCCTGGGAGTGGAGATCTTCGACCGCCAGGCCTCCTACGACACCAGCGAAGACGCCATCGTGCGGGTCAAAGCCAACGAACTGCGCAAGAGACTGGCCCAGTACTACGTGGAGGCGGGGCACGAACAGGAAGTTCGCATCGAGCTGCCGTCCGGCTCCTACGTTCCGGAATTTCATTGGGTGGGCGACGGCGCCAGCCCGGTTGCCGCAACGCCGGTTCGGCGGCCCAGGCGCTGGCTAGGCGTGGCGGCCCTGGCGGCGCTCGGCTTGCTGGTCGGCGCGATGGCCTGGGTGAGATTCGCTCCTTCGGCCTCGCCGGCCGATCAATTCTGGGCGCCGGTCATTCAGAGTCCCCGCCCGGTCCTGATTTGCAGCGGGCATCCGGTGGTCTACCTTCTGGCGCGGCGGGTGCACGAGAAGTTCAAGCGCCTCCATCCGGATCTGCCGCCGGGGCCGTACATCATCAAGCTGCCAGCCACTGAGATCACCGGCGATGATGTGGTGCCGGTGGTGGACCAGTACATCGGCGTGGGAGACGCGCAGACGGCGGCGCAACTCTCGGCCCTGTTTGCCCGCATGGGCAAGCCCAGCCAGACGCGCATCGGCAACGACATCTCCTTCACCGACCTGCGCAACTCCTCGGCCGTCCTGATCGGCGCGTTCTCAAATTTCTGGACGCTCGAGATGACTAAGGAGTTCAGGTTCGTCTTCGAAATCAAAGACGGAGTCAAGATGGTGCGCGACCGGGCAGCGCCAGACCGAAAATGGGCCTTACCGAACATCGCGCCGGACGGGAAGACTCCCGAGGACTACGCCATCGTTTCCCGGGTGTTCGAGTCCGGTACCGGCCAACTGCTGATCTCGGTGGCAGGGATCACGCAGTACGGCACCCAGTCCGGCGGTGAGTTTCTGGCCAATCCCGCCTATCTGTCGGAAGCGCTGCGCGGTGCCCCGGCCGGCTGGCAGAGCAAGAACCTTCAGGTGTTGCTGCACACCAAGATCATCGGCCGAACCCCGGCTGCGCCCAGGGTCTTGGAGACCCATTTCTGGTAACGGACGCCTTCGGTCCGACTGCGCTAAGATGCCCATATGGCCAAAGGCAAGGGTCTGTTCGATGTGCAGTGTCCGTGTTGCCAGGCGGCGCTGAAAGTTGATCCGGAGACGCGTGCGGTCATCAGCTATAAGGCGGCCGAAAAGCCGCGTACGGTTGAGAATCTGGAAGCTGCCGTGGCTGGCTTGAAGGGTGAAGCAGCCCGGCGCGAAGAAGCCTTCCGGAAATCCTTCGAGCGCGAGAAGATGCAGGGCACAGTGCTCTCGAAGAAGTTCGACGAGCTCCTCAAGCAGGCCAAAGCTGGGCCGCTCGAGCCCCCGCCCAAGCGGGACATCGATCTGGATTAACGCGGTGTCATCGCTGAGGCTGGAAATTCACGTTGACGGTGGTCTCGACTTCCACTGGCTGGCCGTTCAGCGAGGCCGGCTGATAGCGCCACTGCCGCACTGCGGTTAAGGCCGCGCTGGCCAGGTCGGGATCCGGTGACGCCATAACCCGCAGGTTTCCCAGGGTCCCATCTTGCAGGATGACGCCGTTCAGCAGCACGGTTCCCCGAGCCCCCTTGGCCTTGGCGCTCTCTGGATACTGTGGCCGGGCTGCGGAGATGAGCTTGACCGGCTGCACGTTCCCGCCCACTCGCACTCTGCGCGGGCCCGGTGCGAAGGTGGGCGCCACGCCCTCGCCGGCTACCTCGACCGTCTCCGTCACCGCCCCCAGCCGCAGAATGACGTAGACCTTCAGGTCCGCATTGGCATCGGCAAGGGTGCGGTACTGGCGCATCAGCATGAATCCTGGTTGGCTCACCTCGAGTTGACACTTGCCGGCCGGCAATCCATGAAACGTGTACTCGCCCGCCGCACCGGTGACTGCCTCCTGGCGGCTGGCATTGTCCAGACTGACCAAGACAAGGCCGACCTTAGGAACCACCCCGCCGCTGGGGTCCAACACGGTAATCGTCAGGCTTGCAGCCAGAGCGCTGAATGCGCTCAGCATCGCCAGAATTCCGAACTTGCACATAAGAGCCTCCTAATCGTGAACCACGATCATTTCGTGAACCCGGCCGAGCTGTAACACCACGTTGGCGCGCAAAGCCCGATCCGGCTCTGCGCGGAGAGATTCCAGCCGGAGTACTTGGAAACCTCGCACCCTGACTTCGAGTCTGTAGCGCCCCGCCGGCAACCGGTGGAATGAGTAATCGCCCGCGGCGCTGCTGAGAACTGCCCGGCTGAAGCCGCTGTCCAGGTTCAGGAGCGAGACGGCGGCGCCTGGAACCACAGCCCTGCTGGGATCGAAGACAGTCCCCAAGATGCTGCTTGAGCCGGCCGGCGCGAGCGAGAACGCCAGGCCCGCCAGGCTGGCTACAGTCATGACCAGGCAGGCTGCCGCCAGCAGGAGCCTAGGCGTGTTCCCGCGGCCCCGCCGCTCGAGCAACCGCCGGACGCGCTCTTCCAAAATGCCGGCGTCGAAAACGCCCAGCGTGTAGCCAGGCCGGGCCAGCGTGAGCATCGAGCCCGCCAGACCGGTGAGGGAACGTGCGTAGCTCTGGGCGTCTACCAGCCGCTCGGTCACCAGTTCGTCACAGGCCAGTTCGCGAGTCTGTTCGATGCGCTTCTTCAGCAACATGGCCGCCGGACAAATCGAGACCGGCAGATAGAACAGCTCCGAGACCACCGTGAAGAAGAAATCGCGCCTGCGGATGTGCGCCAACTCGTGCCCCAGGGCCGAGGTGAGCACCTCGGCGGAGGTCTCCGCAAACAAGCGCTCGGGGAGAATCACCACGGGGCGCCAGGCGCCCACGGTCAGCGGACCGTTCACCTGCGCCGAGCAGAGAATCGGAACACTCTCGAGTCCCAGCGCCTGCCGGCAGCGCGCGGCCACCGAGCGCAGCAGTTCGGGGATTGGCTGGACGCAGGCGGTCCGGCGAATCTCCTGTGTTCTTCTCCAGGCGCGCCCCAGCCGTGCCAGACGGTACAGCAGAAACATCAGGTAGCCGGCGGCCACCGAGGAGCCCCGCGGCACGGTCACCGGGACGGGCCGGTCTGCCCCAAGCGTGGCGCCTGGCGCTGAGGCCTCCGAGACCGCCGCATTCACTGCGGTCTTCTCGGACGCGCTCCGCAGGCTCCACAACGGCAGCAGAACACTGAGCAGCAGCCCCGCCACCCAAAGCCGATGCAGATGCCGCGCCGGGGCCTTTCGAAGCATCCAGCCGCAGAGCGCCGTAACCGCAGCGACACCGGCGACCTGCCACACGCAGTTCAGCAGAAAGGTCAAGGTCAGGCGGCTAACCGTTTCCATGCTCGCTTCCCTTGGGTTGCACCAGCAGTTCGTTGATGCGCGCCAGTTTTTCCGGCGTGAGGCGCCGCGTCTCGACCAGGTTGAGAACCAGGCTCTCGGCCGAACCTCCGAACAAACGGTCGAGCACATCTCCGATGGCCTGGCTGAGGGCCTTCTGGCGGGTCAGCACGGGCCGGTAGTAATACGCCCGGTCCTTGAGCTTGCGCGTGACCTTGCCCTTGCGATCCAAAATGTTGAGGACGGTCTGCACGCTGGTGTAGGCCAGATTGCGCTCCGCGGGCAGCCTTTGCTGGACCACCTGCACAGTGGCTGGACCGGTCTCCCAGAGCACTGTCATGATTTCCAGCTCCAGGGGCGTCAACTGGGTGCTGGTTTTCTTGCGGGCCATAAAGTCCTAATCAATTAGGATTGTACGCCCAGAAACCGGGCCCTGTCAACAAAAAAATTAGGAGAGCCTACCAGTACTTCAGAATCAGCGCGCGGCTCTTGCGCACGCCTTCCAGGGGGTCGCCTTTGCCTTCGTACTCAATCGAGATGGGGCCCTTGTACTTGGTCTTTTTCAGCATCTGGAGCACGCGGGGGAAATCGTAGTCCTTGGCTTCGCCCTGCTGGTCGAACTCGTTGATCTTGACGTGGGTGACGAAGGCGTAGGGCGCCACCGCCGCGATCTCGTCGTAGCGGTTGGGGGCAGGGAAGTTGCCGAAGTCCACCAGCGATCCCACCCACTTGGGGTCGGTACCCTGGATGATCTTGACGATGTTGGCGGCGGTTCGCGAGACTCCGCCGTGGTTCTCGATCGAGATCTTGATCTTCAATTCCCTGGCCAGCGGCAGCAGCTCCTTGAACGCCGCTATGACGCGCTCGACGCCCAGGGTGTCGTCGGCGTTTTCCTGGCGGCTGGTGGCGCCCACGTTGATGCGCACCACGGGCGCGCCCAGCCGGTGCGCGATGCGCAGTTTCTGCTTGTCGGATTCGATCTGCGCCTTGCGCTTGGCCTCGTCGGCCATGGCCAGGTTGCCTTCGATGACGTAGCAGGTCACCACACGGCCGGCCGTCTTGACGGCGGCCTTCACCTTGTCGAGATAGGCGTCGTCGGGGTCCTTGAAGAACAAGTCGTTGTAGGAGATGCCCTTGATCCCCTGCTCCTTGAAGAACGCGGGGACCGAGACCATATCCAGCTTGCCCACGCGAATCAGGTCGCGGAAGCTGTAGGTTTCACACGACAGCATGTTGCCGCCGCGCAGCTTGGGATCATCCGCCCAGGCCAGGGCGCACAACAGCACGAGAATCGAGAAGAATGTCAGTTTCATACCTTGCAGTCTACCAGTACTTCAGAATCAGGGCGCGGGACTTGCGGACGCCTTCCAGGGGATCGCCTTTGCCTTCGTACTCGATGGAGATGGGGCCCTTGAAGCCTTGCTTCTTGAAGATGCCGAGCACGCGCGGGAAATCGTAGGAGGCGGCTTCGCCCTGCGGGTCGAATTCATTGACCTTGACATGGGTGCCGAAAGCGTAGGGGGCGAGCCGGGCGATCTCGTCGTAGCGGATCTCGGCGGGGAAATTGCCGAAGTCCACCAGCGCGCCCACCCATTTGGGTTCGGTGCCCTGGATGATCTTGACGATGTTGGAGGCGGTCTTCGAGACCCCGCCGTGATTCTCTATCGAGATCTTGATCTTCAGCTCGCGGGCCAGCGGCAGCAGCTCCTTGAAGGCTGCCACCACGCGCTGGACGCCCAGGGTGTCGTCGGCGTTTTCGTTGCGATCGGTGGCGCCGACGTTGATGCGCACCAGGGGCGCGGCGAGGCGGTGCGCGATGCGAAGGCTCTCCTTGTCGCGCTCGATCTGCTCTTTCCGCTTGGCCTCACTGGCCATCGCCAGATTGCCGTCGATGACCAGGCAGGTGACGACACGCCCGGCCTTTTTGACGGCCTCCTTGACCTGATCGACGTAGGCGTTATCCCGGCTTTTGAGGTACCGCTCGTTGAGGGAGATGCCTTTGATCCCCTGTTCTTTGTAGAAGGCCGGGACGGTGAGCGGATCCAGCTTCCCCGCCAGGAGCAGCTCGCGGTAGCTGTAGGTCTCGCAGGACAGGATGTTGCCGCCCCGCAGCTTGGGATCGTCCGCCCAGGCCAAGGCGCAAGGAAGCAGTGCAACGATGCAGGTTGTCAGTTTCATGGCTTATGGACTTATAGCTGATTGCGCGGGGCAGATGCAACTGCGCCGGCCTGTCCCCAGTCCAGCGTCGCGCGGCGCGAACCGGCTGTGAACAGCCAGCGATCACCGTCCTGTTCCAGGACGACGCGGACCGGCTGGTCTTCCACCGGGGACCAGGACAGCGCGACCGCATTGCGCCAGCGCGCCTTGCGCGTTTCCAGGCGCACGGTGAAGAAGGAGGTCGGCTTCCCGTCCCGGTCCTTAGCGGGCATCTCTGCGGCTGTTACGTGAACCTCTTCGACTGTGAGCGGGTCGAGGCGCAGGGCGGCCTTCTTGCCTCGGGAGAGGTACCCTCCGTCGTCCACTTGGCTGGCGGGGTATTCCGGATGGAAGCGCAATTCAAAGTTGTGGGGCGCTTCAGCTTCGATCTCGTCCGCGATAATGAGCACGTCGGGTTTCAGGAACAGGAGGTGGCGCACGAAACGCCGCAGGCCCAAGTCGCGGGGATACGCCTCGGTGGCATCGCCGGCGAGGTGGTCCAGTTCCGGTGTCGAAGACGCCATCAGGATGCGAGGCCGCGCCTTGACCTTCAGCGGAGCGCTGCCGCGAAACCACATGGCGCCCTCGCCAAGCTGGCCTGTGCCGTCCACCAGCAGGGTGTTGTGCTGGTCGGTGACTTTCCAGCGGTAGCCGTCGTCGCGAATCAGCCACTCGCCGTTGCCGAACAACACGAAGTGGTTGGTGTCCGGATGAACGTGGTCGCTTCCCGGATCGTAGTCGAACTTCATGGTGGCCTCGTGGCCGAGGGCCGGACCACATTTGAAGACCAACAGGGATTCTGCGCCGCTCCAGTCCGAGCGGGCCGAGACGAGGTCCAGGTCAGGGAAGTGGCGCAAGGTCGGCAGGTCCGACGGCGGCAGGGTGGCGACCTCGGGATCATGCCAGATCAGGTTGAGCCAGCCCGCCGACGGATTGGTGACACCGGCGCGAGCCAATTCCTCCGCCAGCCACTGGGCGTGGCCGTCCCGGTTGATGTGGGCCAGCCGCCGCAGCAAGTAGTCCGGACCGTACCAGTCCCCCCTGGGGCAGTCGGCGATGTCTACAATGGCGTTCTGCCGGGTCCAGGAGCGCTGGGGCAGGCCTAGGTAGAGGCGGTAGGAAGCCGTCTTGGCCCACCATTCGCTGCTCAAGTTTTCCTTCAGGAAATCCGCCCCAAGCTGCCAGAATTTCAGCATATACTCGACGCCGTAGCTCCAATAAC
>Ga0315280_10004843_pt1 | contig 19552 bp, 16 predicted proteins | sample YL17G06_40_MG_FD_203697 | JGI IMG/M metagenome (GOLD analysis project Ga0315280, IMG submission 203697) | Sediment microbial communities from Yellowstone Lake, YNP, Wyoming, USA - YL17G06_40 | ecosystem: Environmental > Aquatic > Freshwater > Lake > Sediment | place: USA: Wyoming | collected... | reverse complement strand
CACAGCGCGGACGGAGGGACGTTTTCCGGAGCGCGGAGCCCGGCACGCGACGGGACGGGCTGCTGGCTGCGGCGGATCGCCAGCGCGAATTTCCGAAAGGCATTAGGGTTAGCGACGGGTTAGCGAGGGCCGCAAGGACGCCGGAGGTGCGCTTCACCAGCCGCCACCGGCGGACGGCCTTGCCGTCCGCCGTCGAAGCGCACCGCCCGTCTATCGGTGTACATCGGTGTAATCTGCGGATCCGTGCGTGGCGCGCCCGAGCGCACCGACGCATTTCTGTGCGCTGCGGACATCCGCTGTCGACCGCTGACGCCCGACTGCTCCTGCACGGTCGCAACGTTCGCCCGTTCGGGTTGTTGTTGCATTTCCCCCGCCGCGCACCGACAATCCTAGCCTGCCTTGCGGAGGGGCTGAGCGTGTCGACCGCGTCAGAGAAGGCTGTGGATCTTTCCCGCCGGACGGTGCTGGTGCTCGGCGCGGGCATGCAGGGGCGTGCGGTCGTCGACGACCTCGAGCGGCGATCCGGCGTCGGCCGGATCGTCGCGGCCGACTGCGACGCGCGAGCGGCCAGGGAGTACGTCGCGGCGATCGGGGCGCGCCGCACCTCGGTCCGTGAAGTGGACGCGCGCGACGATGCCGCCGTGTTGCGCCTGCTCGGCGAGGCCGACCTCGTGGTCAACATGCTTCCGGTTCCGTTCGAGGAGGCGGTGCTGCGGCTGGCGATCGAGGCGGGCGTGCACCTGGTGAGCACGAACTACGCGCACCGGCTGCGTGCGTTCGACGAGGCGGCGGCGCGCCGCGGGATCATCGTGATGCCGGAGGCCGGCTTCGACCCGGGGATCGACCTGGTGCTCGCGCGGCAGGCGGTCGACGAGTTCGACGAGATCGACACGCTGCTCTCCTACGGCGCCGGCATCCCGGCGCCCGAGTGCCGGGACGCAAACGCGATCGGCTACAAGATCTCCTGGAGCTTCGAAGGGGCGCTGCGTGCTTACGCGCGCCCCGCGCGCGTGGTCGTCGACGGGCAGGCGCGCGAGGTGGACGGCCGCCACATCTTCGACCCGGCCTGGACGCACGTCGCGACGTTCGACGGTCTTGGCGACCTCGAGGCGTTCGTCAACGGGGACGCCGCCGAGTTCCTGCATCTGCTCGGGATCGAGCGGTCCGTGCGCACGAGCGCGCGTTACTCGCTCCGATGGCCGGGACACTGCGAGTTCTGGCGGCGGCTGGCCGACCTCGGCCTGCTCGAGGAGGAGCCGGTGGCGGGCACCGGCGTGTCGCCGCGCGAATTCCTGCGCCGCCATCTCGAGCCGAGGCTGCAGTACGCGCCCGGGGAGCGTGACATGATCCTGCTGCGCATCGAGGCGCGCGGCACCCGGGACGGACGGCCGCGGACCGTGCGGTGGGAGATGGTCGATTTCGGTGACCCGTCCAGCGGCGTGCTGGCGATGAGCCGCGCCGTCGGTTGCGCGGCAAGCGTCGTTTCGCAGATGATTCTTTGCGGCGAGATCACCCGGAAGGGTGTCGGGTCGCCGGCCCGTGACGTGCCGCCAGCGCCGTTTCTCGCGGCGTTGGAGCGGCGGAACATCACGATCTCGAAGGCCATCATATAGAGGACAAACCATGAAGAAGAGAATGCTGGCGGCGGCGCTTCTCGCGACGGCGTGCGCGATCCCGCTCGGCGCGCAATCAACGGGCGGCATGCGCTACGTGATCAAGACGGAACTGCAACAGGGCGCCGAGGCACAGGCTGCCGGCGCCAATGCGATGGCGGCGATGATGGCGCAGCAGATCAAGCAGACCGTCTTCCCGGAAGGCGCCGTGGAGATGGAGTTCGTCACCGACGGCCAGTCGGTGAGGACCGAGATGCGCGCGCCGATGGCCACGCTGCCGAAGGGCGCGATCGTGCTCTATCCCGCCGGCCAGACGGACGGTTACGTGCTGAACGCGGCGGAGAAGACCTACTACGTGATGAAGCCTCCGCAGGCGCCATCGTTACCCGGCGGCATGACGATGCCGACGCCGGAAATTGCCGTGAAGCCCAGCGGGACCTTTCAGACGATCGTCGGCCACAAGGCGGAAAAGGTGACCATTACGTGGCGCATGGCGATTCCTGTTCCCGCGGGCGTCGAGATGCCGCCGGGAATGCCCACCGAGCTGACCATGGACATCGAGAGCTGGTGCGCCAGCGACCTCAAGATCCCGGCCGGCGCGATGCGGATGATGGCAGGTGTCGCGCAATCGATGCCGGGATTCGGCATCGAGGACATCATGAAGGCGTGCCCGTTCCCCCTGCAACAGAGCATGCGGATGTCGATGATGCCGGGCTACGCGATCGTGTCGACCGTCACGTCGGCCACCGAGGCCTCGCCGGCGCCGGACCTGTTCAAGGTGCCCGCGGACTACAAGGAAGTGCCGGCGCCCGTCAAGTGAATGAATGGCCTTGGGCCTTGGACCTTAGACCTTGGCTGGCCTTGGGCCCAAGGCCTAAGGTCTAAGGTCTAAGGCCGAGCAACCGTAAGCGTCGGCGCTGAGTCCGAGGCGCGGTCGATCAAGAGGTCGTCCGTCCAGCCGAAGGCATTCACCTTGATCTCGTTCCGGCGACTCGTCCCCAGGCCATACACGTCGTCGGCGGCCGTCACGCACAGCGGCGGCGGCGAGAGCGGCCACGGCTCGCCCCGGATCTGCCGGCGCTTCTCGAGGATGATCTGCAACGCGATCGCTTCGACGGCCACCGGATCGACGCCGGCGATCAGGCCGTTGTAGTCCCACAGGTAGCGCGGGTCGGGCTGCGGCCCCTTGTCGCACAGGGGTCGCAGCGCGTCCACCCCAGTCGTTCGACAGCAATCCAAACGCATCGTCGGAACCGCGCATGCAGTACAGCTCCACGAGGATCGGGTCGCGGCCGGGCGCGGCGTACTCGTAGACGTCAAGATGATCGAAGCGGTACGCGAGGTACAGCTCGCCGCCGCCGTCCATGTAGGAGAAAATCGACATTTCGTCGATCCGTCTCGGCGCGTCCGGGCGCGTCCACGCTCCGGCGATTCTCGGAAGGTTGATGGAGAGCATTTTGTGCACGGTTGGGACGCTTGCATCGCGCGGGCGTTCACCGGCCGGGCGGCTGCAGGCGCACACGGGCAGGAACAGCAGCACGCCAAGAATCCGAAGGCAACAACGCACGGCCGTCATTGTACGGTATATGCCTGAGGGAAGCCGGGTGTGACGCCGGGAGACCCCGCCGGGCCTCATTGTTTGAATGGCGGGGACCCCGGCACCCCGCCAGGCTCGGTCGCTCGCGGGGCCCCATCGCCCCGCTCCGGGCTTTGTTTGAATGGCGGGGACCCCTGCACCCCGCCAAGCTCGGTCGCTCGCGGGGGCCCCATCGCCCCGCTCCGCTCCCTCGCCTCGCACCCCGGTTTTCGCGTACACTGGCGCGCGCAACGGCGCTGTCAGCACGCACCACCGAGCACGTAGCACCGCACCTGGCACCTGGCACCGCACTCAGCACGTTGCACACAGCACGTTGCACACAGCACGTTGCACTCGTATCGAGGTGTCCCGTGACACGAATCGTCCGATCGGTTGTCCTCGCGTTCTTCTTCGTGGCCTGGCCGGGGCTGTTCGTCGCGGCAGCGCAGCCGGCGGCACCGCAGGCAGCGACGGTTCCGCTCACGATCCTGCACACCAACGACACGCACGGGCACCTGCTGCCGTTCAGCTACCCGACGCTGCTGCCGGCCGGGTCGGCCGAGGCGATGCTGAAAGAGCGGACCGACATCGGCGGCATCGCGCGGCGTGCCACGCTGGTGCGGCAGGTCCGCGAGCAGGCCGCGACGCGCAAGACGACCGTCTGGCTCGTGGACGCGGGCGATTTCTCCGACGGCACGCCGTTGACCACCGAATACCACGGCGAGGCCGACATCGCGGCGATGAACGCGACCGGGTACGATTTCGCCACGCTCGGCAACCACGAGTTCAACAACACGTTCGCGGAGGTCAGGAAGCTGATCGGTCTCGCGAAGTTCCCGATGGTCTCCTCGAACGTCACCGACGCGACCGGGAAGCCATTGGTCCAGGAATACCTCGTGCGGACCGTTGGAGCGTTGCGCATCGGCGTCTTCGGCCTGCTGACCCGCGAAACCAGCACGTATCCGGCGGCCAAGGACGGGGTGCAGATCGCCGACGAGGTCGAAACGGCTCGTCGCATGGTGGCGCTGCTGCGGCCGAAGGTCGACATCGTCATCGCCCTCTCGCATGCGGGCGACGAACTGGACAACCAGATCGCCGCGCAGGTGCCGGGCATCGACGTGATCGTCGGCGGCCACTCGCACTCGCGGCTGCCGGTCGGCGAATTCGTGTGGCGGTCGGAGGATCTGAAAGCGACCGACGTCAACGGCACGGTCATCGTGCAGGCGCACCAGTGGGGCGCCGAGCTGGGGCGCCTCGACCTCCTCTTCGAGAGGGATGCCCGCGGCGCGTGGCATGTCGGCCGGTACCGGGCGCGCCTGCTGCCGGTGACGTCCGCAATTGCAGCCGACGCGAAGGTGGCCGCGGTGGTCGACCAGTTCTGGCAGCCGATCGCGGCCCGTTACGGCGAGGTCGTCGGCCAGGCGGCAGGCGACTTCAGCACGCGCGGCGACGACGAGGCGGCCTGCAACCTGGTGGCCGACGCCGTTCGCGAAAGCTACTCGACCGACATCGAGATCGAGAACGTGGGAGGCATTCGTGCACCCCTCGTCAAAGGGCAGATTACCCGCGGCGACCTGATTGCCGTCGATCCGTTCGTCAACACCGTTGTGCTGTTCAAAATCACGGGCCGCGACCTGAAGCGAATCCTCGCGCAGCACCGGCCGATCGTTTCCGGGGTGCGCTACCGCATCGAGGATCGTCGGCTGATCGAGGCGACGGTCAACGGGCGACCCATCGAAGACGACCACGTCTACACCGGAGCGACCAACTCGTTCTTTGCCGAGCGCGCTCTGAAAGGGATCGAGCAGCAGGACACCAAGCGCCTGCGGCTGGACGTCGTCGTGGAGTACGTGAGGAAAAAGGGGACGCTGAAGCCGGTCTACGACGGACGGCGCGTCGTCATTGGACGGTGAACCAGGAACTCGGAACCAGGGACTAGGGACTAGGGACCAGGGACTTCTTCCTCGCCTCTTCCGTCAGCACCCTTCGCAGCACCTTGCCGACCAGCGTCTTGGGCAGCGCGTCGCGGAATTCGATCGCCGAGGGCACCTTGTAGGCAGCCAGGCGCTCGCGGCAGAACTCGCGGATCTCGTCGGGGGTCGCGGTCTCGCCCTCCTTCAGCACGACGAAGGCGGCGACCGTCTCGCCCCACTTCGCGTCGGGGATGCCGGCGACGGCGGCCTCCTTCACCTTCGGGTGCATGAACAGCACTTCTTCGACGTCGCGCGGGTACACGTTGTACCCGCCCGAGATGATCATGTCCTTCTTGCGATCGACGATGTAGAAGTAGCCGTCCTCGTCCACCTTCGCGATGTCGCCGGTGTGCAGCCAGCCGTCCCGCAGGGCGATCTCGGTTTCCTTCGGACGCTTCCAGTAGCCCTGCATCACCTCGGGCGCCTTGATGCACAGTTCGCCGGCCTGTCCGATCGGCATCTCGGTGACGCCGTCGGCCACGTCGACGATCTTGCAGTCCACATCCGGGAAGGGAAGGCCGATACTGCCTTCCTTGTTCAGGCCGTTCAGCGGGTTCGCGTGCGTCGCCGTCGGCGCCTCCGACAGGCCGTAGCCCTCCAGGAGCTTTCCACCGGTCAGCCCCTCGAACTTGCGCTTCACCTCCAGCGGCAGCGGCGCGGCGCCCGAAACGCAGGCCTTGATCGCCCGCAGGTTGTAGTTGGGCGTCAGCGGGCTGTTGTTCACCGCCACGTACATCGTCGGCACGCCGGGGAAGTAGTCGATCTTCTCGTCCTGGATCGTCTTCAGCACGTCCTTGATGTCGAACTTCGGGTGGAGGTAGAGCGTGCTGCCCGTCGCCAGCGCGATGCTCATGCATGCCACCATGCCGTAGACGTGAAAGAAGGGGATGACGCCGAGAAATCGCGCCGAGTGATCGTCGCCGATGCCGAGCCAGGCCTTCAGCTGCAGCGTGTCGGCGACGAGGTTGAAGTGGCTCGCGACGGCGGCCTTCGGGATCCCGGTGGTGCCGCCGGTGTACTGCAGCAGGGCGACATCGTCGGGGCCGATATCGACGACCGGCCTGACGTCGGGCGCGAAACGCAGCATCGACAGCAAATCGAGGTCGCCGTCCTGCGGCGGCTGCCGGTCGCCTTCCTTCTTCTCTTTCGCGATGGTGTACAGCAGCCGCAGCAGCGTCGGAAAGTAGTCCTTGATGTTGGTGACGATCACCTTCTCGAGGGCGGGCGTGCGGCCGCGGATGGCTCTGACGAGCGGGTAGCGGCGGCTGAACACGACCGCCAGGCGGATGCCCGAGTCGTTGAACTGGTTCTCGACCTCGCGCTCGACGTACAACGGATTGGTCGCGACGACCGTCGCGCCCGCCTTCAGCGCGCCGTAATAGCAGATCACGAACTGCGGGCAGTTGGGCAACAGCAGGCCCACGCGATCGCCTTTCGCGATGCCAAGGTCGCGAAGGGCATGGGCGAAGCGGTTGGCGAGGCCGTCCAGTTCGCGGTAGGTGAGGGTCGCGCCGAAAAACGAGGTGGCGATGCGATCCGGGAAGCGATCGGCTGATTGTTCGAGCAGTCGGAACAGCGGCACGCGGGGATAATCGAGGGAGGAGGGAACCCCCGGATCGTAGTGCCGGAGCCAGATCTTCTCCATTTGCGCCTCCTGAACGGAAGACCGCGCGCGTTCCAGCCGGAGGCCGGAACCGAGGCAGGTTCCGGCGTGCGGGCCGAAACGGGAACATCGCGTGGAATCGCCTTCCCCAGTGTAGCCGGGCTGGACGCCCGCCGCCAGTCAGATCGCGCCGCGAGGAGCGCAGGCGGGCAGGGGCCGATGGCGCCGACTTTGCTTGACACGCGGGAAAGAAACAGCGTGAATGGAACGAACACGATGAATCAAGAAACGAACCGATTGGTCCTGGTGCTGCTTGTCCTGAACGTCGTGATGCTCCTTTTCGGCGTCTGCGGCATGGCGTGGCAGGCGTCCCGGGCGGCCGCGCGGCCATCGGTGCCCACCAACCGTGCGTGGACGCCCGACCAACCCTTCGACTTGCTTCGCTCGCTCCCTTCGACTCGCTTCGCTCGCTCAGGGCAGGCGGGGCAGGCAGGGCAGGCAACTAGCGACCCCCGGCCGACCCAGACCAACGACTAACGACCCCTGGACCAACGACTTGCGACCCCGGATCAACGACTAACGACCAACGACCAACGACCAACGACTGACGTCGTTCCCCCTGTCGAAATCCCTTCAATCGTCCGACACCATAGATAGCCCGCTGGCCCGTCCCTCGGGGTGCGCCCGAAGGCCAGGCGGGTTCCTGGCCTGACCGCCCCACGGATGAGCGGGCAGATTTCCGACGCGACCACGATCCGCCCGCGTCGAGGAGGGATCCATGAACGTCTCGCGGCGCCCGGCCATCTGGCGCCTCGCTGCGATGTTGGTCGTCGTGCTGCTGCTGGCCGTGCCCGGCGCCTTCGCCCAGACGACCCAGACGCAGAGGCTGCGCGTGAAGATTGGTCCGGCGAATGTGTACGAGCGGCCCCGCACGAGCAGCGACGTCGTCATGGTCGCCCAGGAAGGCACGATCCTCGACGTCCTGGGTCGGGAAGACACCTGGTACTGGGTGTTGCTGCCGCCGGACGGCAACGGCCAGCGGCGCGGGGGGTACATCGCGATCTACCTCGTCGACCTCATTTCTCCCAAGGGCCCGGACGTTCTCCCGCGGACGGGACTGCCCGCCGTTGCGGTCAAGCCTCCCGTGCCCAGATCGGTGGTGCCCGCAGGCCGGCCCACCACGCGGTACCACGTCGGCATCGGCGGCGGCGGCCAGTCGGCAGCCAGGCCGTTCGCCGACGACGTGGTGTTTCAGATTTACGACGAGAGCGCGCAGTACCATGCCTACTACTCGACTTCCAGGTCGTCCGCGCTCGACGCGATGCTCGGCCTGCGGTTCGGGCAGCACTTCGTGCTGGCTGTCGCCTTCTGGCGCTCCGCGCCGGTGCCCAGCGCCGACATCTCGGCAGTGATACCTCATCCGTTCTCGTACAACACGCCGCGACCGGCGTCTGCGGGCGGGTTCGCGGCCGGCCGCGTGGAAAACGACGGCCACTTGCAGTTGACCTGGCTCGTGCCGTTGTCGTCGCACGTCGATCTGTCGATGTTCGGCGGTCCCTCGCTGTTCTACGTCCGGCAGGACCTCGTCAGCGGGCTCTCGCTGCGCGAGTCGTATCCGTACGATACGGTGGGGATCTCGGGATTCCAGACCGTCAGGAAATCGAAGGCGGCGATCGGCGGCAACGCCGGTGTGGACCTGACGGTGATGGTGTGGCGTTACATCGGTGTGGGTGTCAGCGCGCGCTACGCCCGCGCATCGCTGACGATGGCATCGGGGGACAGCGGGACGATCAAGGTGCAGGCCGGCGGCGCGCAGGTAAGCGGCGGCCTGCGCATGCGGTTCTGAACGGATTCACGGGTGCTTGGTGCTTCGTGCGCGGTGCGTCGTGCGGTGCTTTGTGCCAAGTGCCACGTGCGTTCCCGCCTACGCAGCATTCACGGCGGCTCTTAGTACCCGGCACTCGGCACCGCACCAGGCACCCAGCACCCGGCACCGAGCACCCGGCACCGAGCACTCGTTCGTCACCCGTGGTCTTCTTCCTCGTTGTCCTCGCGCGCCTGCTGCATCTCGTCCAGCTCTTCGGGCGTCTTTCCCGCGGCGATCTTCATGCCGACGGCCACGCCGAGGTGGTAGGCCGCTTCCTGCTGCAGCCACACGTGCCGCAAGTGCTGGTCGGTCAGGTCCGCCACCATCTCGCGCCGGTTTTCGGGCAGCGCCGCCTCGATCTGATCGACGAGCTTCTGCTGCTCGTTCAGATCCACCTCGCCGAAGACGTCATCGTCCTGCAGCAGCGAGAGCATCTCCTCGATCTCCGCCCCGCACTGCTCCTCGATGTCTTCGAGCGGCGGCACCCAGCCGTGCCTGGAGAGCGCCACTCTCTGCGCGCCGCGCCTCGCGATCCTCAGCAAATCATCGGATGTGGTGGCCATCGGTCTTTTCCAATCCTCACGAGTGCCTGGTGCCGTGTGCTCGCAGCACTACGGTGACCGCCGCCCGTGTTCGGCCCTCCGATACCGCGACGGCAGGTTGTGGCCGAGCGCCTGCTCGATGCCGTCCGAGGCGGCCATGAGGAGATCGAGATCGACGCCGGTTTCGATCCCGAGCCCGTTCAGCATGTAGATCAGATCTTCAGTAGCCAGATTCCCCATGGCCCCCGGCGCGTAGGGACAGCCGCCGAGGCCGCCCGCGGATGCGTCGAACGTCACGATGCCCAGTTCGAGCGCCATGAGGACGTTGGCGAGCGCCGCGCCGCGCGTGTCGTGGAAGTGGAGCGCCAGGTGCTCGCTCGGCACCGTCTTTTCGACGGCGCTCACGACGTCGGCCACCTGTCCCGGGTGCGCCACGCCGATGGTGTCGCTCAGCGCCACTTCGAACACGCCGAGATCGAGCAGCCGGGCGGCCAGCGTCGCCACGCGGGCCACCGGCACGTGGCCCTCGTACGGGCAGCCGAAGCACGTGGACAGGTATCCGCGCACGAGGATGCCCCACTCGCGCGCGCGCGTGCAGACCTGCGCGAAGGTCGCGAACGATTCCTCGATGCTCTGGTTGATGTTCTTGCGGCTGAAGGTCTCGGATGCCGCGCCGAATATCGCCACCTCGCTGACGCCGGCATCCCGCGCGCGTTCGAGACCCACGACGTTCGGCACCAGCGCCGGATAGCGGGTGCCGGCTCGCGGCGTGATGGCGCGGAACACGTTGGCGGTGTCGGCCATCTGGGGCACCCATCGCGGACTGACGAAGGCGCCGATCTCGATGACCGGCAGACCGGCGGCGCTCAACCGATCGATGAATTCGACCTTGTCGAGCGTTGTCACCTGGCCGTGCTCGTTCTGCAAGCCATCGCGCGGCCCGACCTCGACGACCTGGACGCATTCGGAAAGGCCAGCCAGTGGCATGAGTAGTCCCTGGTCCTTAGTCCCTGGTCCTTGGTGCGGTCCCTGGTTCCTGGTCCCTGGTCCCTGGCGCGGTTCCTGGTGCGCACCAAGGACCGGGGACCAAGGACCGCACCAGGGACCAAGAACCAGGGACCAGGGACCCTCTTTCAGGATAGATCGAGCAGCCGCATTCCCGCCTGCACGAGATCGCCCTCCCTGCAGTGGATCGCCTTCACCGACCCGTCGTGCGGCGCGCGCACCGGCAGTTCCATCTTCATGGCTTCCAGCTTGATGAGGATGTCGCCCCGGCGCACCTGCTGGCCCGGCTCCACGAGCACCTTGACGACGGTGCCCGGCATCGGCGCGGTCATCGCGTCGGCGTGCGCCGCGGATCTCTTGAGACGCCGGTGATCCGTGCTGGTGACTTCGAACCGGAACGCGCGGCCGTCGATGAACACCTCGCGCGCATCGGGCGGGCCCGCGACGAACACGCGGCAGCGGCGCAGTCCGTCGCTCACTTCGTACTCGGCCCCATCCAGGCCGGTCACCGCGAGCCGCCGGTCGCTGCCGTCCACGGTCACCTGGCCGTTCGCGTCGACCTCCACCGTTCGGCTGTTGGTCCGCTCGCGCACGGTGAAGCGTTTGGGCACCATCAGTTTCTCCAGCCGTTCAGCGTGGCCCACGGATCGCGGGGCAGGTCCTTGGTCCCCGGTCCCTGGTCCCTGGTGCCCGGCCCGGCGACCAGCGCCACCGCGGCGGCGAACGCCTCGTCGGGCGGCGGTAGCGCGCGCGAGGTTTCCACCAGTCGGCCCGCTTCCTCGTCCAGGAAGCGCGTGTGGATGTCGCCGTCGCGAAAGCGGGAATCGGCGAGCACGTCGAGCAGGAACGGGATGTTGGTCCGTATGCCGAGGATCGCGAAATCGCGCAGTGCCGCGATCGTGCGGTCGATGGCGACGGCGCGGGTCTCGCCGCTGGCGACCAGCTTGGCCAGCAGCGGGTCGTAGTACACGGACACCTCGCCGCCCTGGGCGACTCCCGAATCGATGCGGATGCCGGGCATCGCCGGCTCGCGATAGCAGAGCAGGCGACCTGCCTGCGGCATGAAGCCGGCGGCGGGATCTTCCGCGTAGACGCGGCATTCGATCGCATGGCCGCGCAACGTCAGTTGGGCCTGCGTCCACGGCAGCATTTCGCCGGCCGCTTCGAGCAGCTGAGCGCGCACGAGGTCAACCCCCGTGACGGCCTCGGTCACCGGGTGCTCGACCTGCAGCCGGGTGTTCATTTCGAGAAAGTAGAATCGCGCCTCATCGCCGGCACCTTCCAGCAGGAACTCGATGGTGCCCGCGTTGCGATACCCGACGGAGCGAACCAGCGACGCCGCGGCGTCGCCCATGCGCGCGCGCAGCGCCGGCGTCAGCGCGGGCGACGGACTCTCCTCGATCACCTTCTGGTGCCGGCGTTGCACCGAGCAATCGCGCTCGAACAAGTGGACGGCCTGGCCGTGGGCGCCGCCGAACACCTGGATCTCGACGTGCCGCGGCCGCTCGATTGCGCGCTCGATGTACAGGGTCCCGTCGCCGAACGCCGACTGCGCCTCGCGCCGCGCGGCGTCGATCGCTTCGTCGAGCCCGTTCGCGTCGCTGACCAGGCGCATGCCCTTGCCGCCTCCCCCGGCCGCGGCCTTCAACAGCACGGGACACCCGACCTGCCGGGCGGTCCGCTCGATGGCGGCGTTGGACTGGTCGGGCGGCGTCGCGCCGGGCACGACGGGAAGGCCCGCCGCACGCGCCGCGTCGCGCGCGGCCGTCTTCGAGCCCATCAGGTCGATCAGGGCGGGAGGCGGTCCGACGAACGTGACACCGGCATCCCGGCAGGCTGCGGCGAAGGCGGAGTTTTCGGCAAGGAACCCGTAGCCCGGGTGGACGGCGTCGCAGGCGGTGGATTTCGCCGCGTCGATCAGTCTGCCAATCGCCAGATAGCTCTCGAGAGCAGGCGCCGGACCGATGGGCACCGCGATGTCGGCGAGCCGCGCGTGCGGCGCCTCGGCGTCGACGTCGGAATACACCGCGACGCTCTCGATGCCCATCTCGCGGCACGCGCGGATGATGCGCACCGCGATTTCGCCACGGTTGGCGATCAGGAGACGACGGATTGCCATGCGATTCATTACCCGGTAGTCGGTAGTTGGTAGTCGGCCTGAGTTCACCACACAGGCGGTATACGGACCACGAACTGCGGGCTACGGATTCGGAGTCACTCGGTCCAACGCGGCGGCCTTTTCTCCAGAAACGCCCGAATCCCTTCCCGGCCTTCCTCCGACACGCGGCGACCGGCGATCGTTTCGGCGGTGAGGTCTCTCGCCTCGTCACCGGTCAGCGTCCACACGCGGCGAATCATCTGCTTTGCGGCCTTGACCGCTTCGGGGCCCGCGGCAAGCAATTCGCGCACGTAGCCGGTGACATTCGCGTCCAGTTGATCGGCGGTCGTGACCGCGTGGACGAGCCCGATTTCACGCGCCCGCACGGCCGGGAACCGCGCGCCCGTCAGGAACAGCTCGCGCGCCGCCGAGCGGCCGATCTTCGACAGCGCGTAGGGCGAAATGACCGCCGGCAGGATGCCCAGTTTCACCTCCGTGAACCCGAACACGGTCTGTTCGTCGGCCACCACGATGTCGCAGACGGCGACCAGTCCCGAGCCGCCGCCGAGCGCCGCGCCATGGACGCGGCCAACCAGCGGAATCGGCAGCGTGTCGAGCGCTTCGAACATCACCGCCATCCGCCTGGCGTCGTCGAGGTTCTGCTCGCGCGTGTAGGCAGAGGTCTCTGCCATCCACGCAAGGTCCGCGCCGGCCGAAAACACCTTGCCGGCGCCGGCGAGAACCGCCACGCGGACGTTCGGCCGTGCGCCGACCCCGTGCGCCCAGTCGGTGAGCTCGGCAATCAGCGTCGGGTTGAACGCGTTGCGCACCTCCGGCCGATTGAGCGTGACGTGGTCGACATGATCGTCGGTGCGGATGGACAGTGTTTGGTACATGCTGTCACGAGTGCTTGGTGCTATGTGCTATGTGCTATGTGCTATGTGCTATGTGCTAAGTGCGGTGCGGTGCTTGGTGCCTGGTGCCTTGTGCTCAGGTTAGTGCCTTGTGCTCATGCTTACCCGGTGCCGCGTGCCGCCATCAACGGCGCGACACCGAGCACGCGCCCGGCACTCAGCACGCACGTAGCACGTCGCACTCAGCACCGCACCTGGCACGCAGCACCCAGCACCTGGCACCCGTGTTCTCCCCATTCACATCCGGAATACCCCGAACTTCGCGGGCGGAATCGGCGCGTTGCATGCGGCCGAGAGCGCCAGGCCGAGCGCGTCGCGCGTCTGCGCCGGGTCGAGAATCCCATCGTCCCACAGCCGCGCCGTCGAGTAGTAGGGCGACCCCTCCCGCTCGTACTTCTCGAGGATCGGCGCGCGGATCGCCTCTTCCTCGGCCGCCGACCATGGGCGATTCTCGCGGGCCGCCTGGTCCTGCTTGACGGTCACCAGCACGCCCGCGGCCTGCTCGCCGCCCATCACGGAGATGCGGGCGTTCGGCCACATCCACAGCAGCCGGGGCTCGTAGGCCCGCCCGCACATGCCGTAGTTGCCGGCGCCGAACGAGCCGCCGACGATCACCGTGAATTTCGGGACGACCGAGTTCGCCACCGCATGCACCATCTTCGCGCCGTCCTTGGCGATGCCCGCGCGCTCGTACTGGCGGCCGACGATGAAGCCGGTGATGTTCTGCAGGAAGATCAGCGGGATGCCGCGCAGGTTGCACAGCTCGATGAAGTGCGTCGCCTTGAGCGCCGACTCGGAGAACAGGACGCCGTTGTTGGCGAGGATGCCGACCGGGTAGCCGTGGATCCGCGCGAAGCCGGTCACCAGCGTCGTGCCGTAGCGCTGCTTGAACTCGTCGAAGCGGGAGCCGTCCACGAGCCGCGCAACGACCTCGCGCACGTCGTACGGCGTGCGCGTGTCGGACGGGATGATGCCGTAGATTTCCTTCGGGTCGTAGTGCGGCGGCTCCGGGGCGGCCACGTCCCCCGGTGCGTGCTTCACCGAGTTGAAGGTCCCGACGATCGTCCGCGCCATCCTCAGCGCGTCCTCGTCGTCTTCCGCGAAATAGTCGGCGACACCCGACAGGCGCGTATGCACGTCGGCGCCGCCGAGATCCTCGGCGCTGACCTCCTCGCCCGTTGCCGCCTTCACCAGCGGCGGTCCGCCCAGGAAGATCGTCCCGGTGCCGCGGACGATGATCGTCTCGTCCGACATCGCCGGCACGTAGGCGCCGCCGGCCGTGCACGAGCCCATGACGACGGCGATCTGGGGGATCCCCTCGGCCGACATGCGCGCCTGGTTGTAGAAGATGCGGCCGAAGTGCTCGCGGTCGGGGAAGACTTCGGCCTGCAGCGGGAGGAACGCGCCGCCCGAGTCGACCAGGTACAGGCAGGGCAGGCGGTTCTCGAGCGCAACCTGCTGCGCCCGAACGTGTTTCTTCACGGTCATCGGCAGGTACGTTCCGCCTTTGACGGTCGAGTCGTTTGCGACCACCATCACCTCGCGGCCGCCGACCCTCCCGATGCCGGTGACGATGTCGGCGCCCGGCGCCTCGCCGCCGTACATCCCGTTTGCCGCCAGCGCGGACAGCTCGAGAAACGGCGAGCCGGGGTCGAGCAGCCGATCGACGCGTTCCCGCACGGGCAGTTTCCCCTGCTGCCGCTGGCGCTCGACCGCCTTCTTGCCGCCCCCGGCGCGTGCCTGGGCGAGCCGCTCGTGGAGGTCTTCGACCAGTTGCTGCAACCTGGCCCGATTCGCCTCGAACTCGGGGGTATCCGTGCGGATGTGCGACTCTATCAGGTCCATTTGTAGTCGTTGGTCGTTCGTCGTTGGTCGTTCGTCGTTGGTCGTTAGTCCGGGTCGTTGGTCGTTAGTCCTGGCCGGCAGTCGTTCGCCCTGGGTCGTGACGAACATCAAATGACGCGAACGACCAACCACCAGTCCGAGCCGGGCCGTAATTATGTCAGAAAGGTCGCCGGAACCGCCTGAAAACGCGTGTTCTGTCGTGACTGTGGACATTCGCTGCGTGGTGTGTACAATTTCCGGATACGAGACAAGATGGCCGGGCGGCGGAGTGATGGGAACGCCTTCGCCGGTGCCCGGTGGGTTGGCGCTCATAAGTCGAAAACAGCCGTTCTTCATACACGGAGGCTGGCCGCACTTTCCGGCAGCGTGGCAGCCGGCAGACAGGTCCACGGCATGACTCTCAAACGCAAGAAGAAGGTCCTCGCGATCGACGATGAACCGGCCATGACCGAATGGCTGAAGATCCTGCTCGAACACGCAGGATACGAGGTGCGCACGGCTCTCATCGGTGCCCGCGGGGAGGAACTCTTCAAAACGTGGCGTCCTGATGTGGTGCTCACCGACATGATGCTGCCCGACGTGGACGGCCTCGAACTGCTGAGCCGGTTCAAGGAAGGGAATCCCGAGACCGAGGTCATCGTCATCTCGGGGCACGGGAGCATCCCCAAAGCGGTGGACGCCATCAAGGCGGGCGCATCGTACTTCCTGGAGAAGCCGATCGAGGCCGATTCGATCATCGCGCTGCTCGAGAAGGCGATCGAACGCAAGGATCTGCAAGCCGAGAACCAGCAGCTGAAGGCGAAGCTGCAGGAGCGCTACAAGTTCGGGAACATCATCGGCAAGAGCAAGAAGATGCTCGAGCTGTTCGAGCTGGTCGAGAACGTGGCCGCCTCGGACGCGAACATCCTGATCCAGGGCGAGAACGGCACCGGCAAGGAGCTCATCGCCAACGCGATCCACTACAACAGCAAGCGATCGAAGGGCCCGTTCATCAAGATCAACTGCGCGGCGATTCCGAAAGAGCTGATCGAGTCGGAGCTGTTCGGCTACAAGAAGGGCGCCTTCACGGGCGCGACGATGGACAAGGAAGGCCTGTTCGAGATGGCCGAAGGCGGCTCGCTGCTGCTGGACGAGATCGGCGAGATGCCGCCCTACCTGCAGACCAAGCTGCTGCGGGTGCTGCAGGAACGCGAGTACCGGCCGATCGGCAGCGACCGCATCGTCCACGTGGACTTCCGCCTCATCTGCGCCACCAACATCGACCTCGACACCGCGCTGCGCGAAGGGAAGCTGCGCGAGGACCTGTACTTCCGCATCAACACCATCACGCTGCGCGTGCCGCCGCTGCGCGAGCGCACCGAGGACATCCCGTTGCTGTGCGAGCACTTCCTCGACAAGTTCCGGGTGCGTTACCAGAAGAACGTGAAGGCCATCGCGCCGGCCGCCTACCACGTGCTGATCCGCAACCGCTGGGCGGGGAACGTCCGCGAGCTGGAGAACGCGATCGAGCGCGGCGTGCTGGTGACGAAGGGCAGCGAGATCACGCCCAACGATCTTCCCGAGTCGTTGCGCGAAGAAACCTCCGCGCCGACCGAGTTCGTCTTCCCGCCCCACTGGACGCTGGCCGAGATCGAGAAGATGGCGATCCTCCAGACGCTGCAGCGGACCAACTGGAACAAGCAGGAAGCGGCCGCGATTCTCGGCCTCTATCGTCCCACGCTGTACAGCAAGATGAAGAAGCACGAGATCCACGACATGGGCCGCGCGAACCGGCAGGCCATGATTGAAAGCTGACGCTTGTTGTCCGATGTCCGATGTCCGAAGTCCGATGTCGCACCTCGGACCTCGGGCCTCGGACCCCTCGGACCTCGGACCTCGGACTTCGTACTTGCCCGGCTAACCCCTCCCGCATCACACTAAACCCAGTGGTCGAGCAGCTCGGTCTTGCCATCGCCTCCATGCTCGCGTGGGTGGGCGGGGTGTCGCTGTTCGGCGCCCGTGCGATGCGCGACGCCTTTCGCCGGCCGTTCGAACTGGACGAAATCGCCCGGCAAATCTACGAAATCGGCTGGCGCTCGGCCCCCCTCATCTTCGTCTCCGGCGTCGCCGTCGGCGTCGTCCTCTCCATGCACACCCGCGCGTCGCTCGAGCGGTTCGGCGCTGTCTCGATGATTCCCGCGGGCCTGGCCATCGCGCTGATCCGCGAAACGGGTCCGCTGACGGCCGGCCTGCTGCTGTCGGGCCGCGTCGGCGCCGGCATCGGGGCCGAGCTGGGCGCCATGAAGGTGACCGAGCAGATCGACGCGCTCGAAGCGACGGCGGTCAACTCCTTCAAGTACCTGGCCGTCACGCGCATCGTCGCCTGCATCATCGCGGTGCCGCTGCTGACGACCCTCATGGATTTCGCCGGCATCCTCGGCGGGTTCCTGGCCGAGCACGCCGCCTCGGGCATGTCGTTCCGGCTCTATTTCCAGCGCTCGTTCCTGTTCATCGGCTTCGAGGACTTCATCCCGGCCACGCTCAAGACGGCCGTGTTCGGCTTCATCATCGGCACCGTCGCGTCGTACCTGGGCTTCACCACGACGCAGGGCACCGAGGGCGTCGGGCGCGCCTCGACGCGCAGCGTCGTGCTGGCGTCAATCCTGATCATCCTGGCCGACGTGATCCTGGTGCGGATGATCTTCTTCTTCTTCCCGCAGGGCCGCGGATGAGCCGGGCAAACGGCGACGCGATTCGCCTCGAGCACGTCACCAAGTCGTTCGACGGCCGCAAGGTCCTCGACGACGTGTCGTTCGCGGTCCCGCGCGGCAGCGCGTTCTGCCTGCTCGGGCGCAGCGGCACCGGCAAGAGCGTGACGCTGAAGCACATCATCGGGCTCATCAGGCCCGACGCGGGCCACGTGCTGGTGGAGGGGGAAGACGTGCCGGCGCTGCGCCCGCGTGAACTCGCGCGCGTCCGCAAGCGCATGGGCTTTCTGTTCCAGGAAGGCGCGCTGTTCGACTCGATCAGCGTCGGCGAGAACGTGGCGTTCGCGTTGCGACGCCACACCGATCTTCCGAACCCGGAGATCGTCCGCCGCGCGCGGGTGCGCCTCGAACAGGTCGGCCTGGGCGCCGATTACGACAGGATGCCCGCGCAACTCTCGGGCGGGATGCGCAAGCGGGCCGGCCTCGCGCGGGCGATGGCGCTCGACCCGCCGATCCTGCTGGTGGACGAGCCGAGCGCCGGCCTCGATCCGATTACCTCCGACGAAATCGACCAGCTGCTGCTGCGCGCCAAGCTGGAAGAGCACAAGACGCTGGTCGTCGTCACGCACAACATGCCGAGCGCGCGCACGCTGGGCGACGAGCTGGCGCTGCTCGACGGCGGCCGGCTGGTCGTGCGGGGAACCGCCACGGACCTGGAACGCAGCGACAACCCGATTGCGCGCGAGTTCATGCAGTCGCAAGGAGGCGGCTAGTGCCTTCCGCCCGCCTGATCGGCGTCGGCGCCTTCGTCATCGGCGGCATCCTGCTGTTCGCCGTCGCCCTGTTCATGATCGGCGAGCGGCAGCTGCTCTTCGTGAAGCAGTTCGAGATCTACACCGAGTTCTCGCGGTTGAGCGGGTTGCAGGAAGGGTCGCCGGTCCAGGTGAGCGGCATGGCGGCTGGCGAGGTCGCGGAGATCCTGCTGCCGAAGAGCCCGACCCAGAGGTTTCGCGTGCGGCTGCGGGTTCGCGCGGACCTCCACCCGCTGGTGCGCACCGACTCGGTCGCGTCGATTCGAACCGAGGGACTCGTGGGCGGCCAGTTCCTGATGATCACGGCCGGTTCCGATCGGGCGCCCGAGGCGCCGGAGAACAGCACCATTCCGAGCCGGGAGCCGTTCGACATCGCCGACCTGCTCGAGCAGGCGAACCGCACCGTGAACATCGTCAACGACACGATTCTCAGCCTGCGCGGCGAGGTCGAGAAGACGATCCAGAACATCACCGGCACCGTCCAGGACGCCGACCAGCTGATCACCAGCGTCGGCGGGGACATCAAGACGATCGCGGCGGCGGGCGCCAGGATCTCCGACGACGTGCAGGCGATCACACGTGACGTGCGGGAAGGCCGGGGGACGATCGGGCAGCTGTTCACCGATGACGAGCTCTACCGGCGCGCGACGGCGATCGCGTCGGAGGCGGAGCAGACGGTGGCCAACCTCCGCGAGGCGAGCGACACGACGAAGAAGGTCCTGAACGACATCAGCCGGAAAGGCGGACCCGCGCAGGGGCTGACCACCGAGTTCCGCGACACCTTGACGAAGGCGCGGGACACGCTGACGAACCTCGCCGAGAACACCGAAGCGCTGAAGCACAACTGGTTCTTCAGCGGCTACTTCAAGCGTCGCGGCTACTACAGCCTGACCGAGATCTCGCCCGAGGAATACCGGCGCGGCGTCATCGAGCAGAGCGGCCGCGTCAAGCTGAGGATCTGGCTCGGAGCCGCGCTGCTGTTCGCGCAGCAGCCGGACGGCACGCGTGGGCTCACCG
>Ga0315280_10004842_pt1 | contig 19555 bp, 18 predicted proteins | sample YL17G06_40_MG_FD_203697 | JGI IMG/M metagenome (GOLD analysis project Ga0315280, IMG submission 203697) | Sediment microbial communities from Yellowstone Lake, YNP, Wyoming, USA - YL17G06_40 | ecosystem: Environmental > Aquatic > Freshwater > Lake > Sediment | place: USA: Wyoming | collected... | reverse complement strand
AACTTCCGTACTGGAGAGGCTAGGATCATCGCCCTTTCCCAGCCCGGCGAGTTCGGCTTCGCGGGCGACGAGGAAACGATCCACACCAAGCTCATGGACTCCTGCTTCACCACCACGCCCAGGCAGAACGGCTGGGAGAAGGTGAAGGAGTTCAAGGTCCGGGAGCGCAAGGTCGCCACGGAGTCTTTTCGCGCCTATCTGGAGGAGGGCGTCCGGCCGGGCTTCCAGAACATGGTGATGATGCGGGATCTGAAGAACCTGGTCACCCGCTCCCTCATCCCCCCCGCGGAGAGCTGCGCCTTCGAAGCCTTTCCGGCCCAGGAGGACCCGCTGGACCTGGTGAGCTTCTCCCACGGCTCCAGGATCCGGCGCCGGGAAGCGGCCCTGGTCTTCAACGTGATCGACGGCATCGAAGGGCTCACCACGATCCTCAACACCCTCAGGGAATACAAGATCCGCGCCACCTTCTTCGTCAACGGAGAGGCGATGAGGCGCAATCCGGACGCCGTGCGGGAGATCGCCTCCTCCGGGCACGAGGTGGGCTCCCTGTTCTACGAGTATTTCAACATGACCGATTCGCGTTTCAGGCTGGATAAGGACTTCATCAAACGGGGCCTGGCCCGCAACGAGGACCTCTACTACGAGACCACCCGGGGGGAGTTCTCCCTGCTCTGGCACGCCCCATACTACTTCGTGAACTCCGTCATCATCGAGGCCTCCAAGGAGATGAACTATACCTACATCGGCAGGGATCTGGACCCGCTGGACTGGGTGACCGGAGAGATGAACCTCACCACCTCGGGCATCTACTTCACCGCCTCCAGGCTGGTGGAGCGCATCCTGGGGTTGAAGAAGCCGGGCTCCATAGTCCCCATCCTGGCGGGGATCCCCGAAGGGACGCGCGCGGACTACCTCTTCCAAAAGCTCGACCTGCTCATCAACGGGCTGCTCGGCCTGGGTTACGAGGTGGTTCCGGTGACCACCCTGATCCAACATGCGCAGTGAGTCCTTGATAATGCCCGGGCCAGGAGTTAGGCTTTAATGGCATCCAGGAGATGCATCTGCAAGAGGGGGGAAAGGCTTTGAAGAAGGATCCGCTTCGCTCCTACCGCGAGACACAGGTTTTGACTGCCACTCAGGGTAAGCTGATCCTGATGCTTTACGACGGAGCCGTGAAGAACATCAATCAGGCCTGCGAGTACCTTAAAGAGAAGCATAGGAAATACGACCAGATCAGCAGCATCATCCTCAAGGCTCAGGATATCGTGGCGGAGCTGATGGTTTCCCTGGACTTCGAGAACGGCGGAGAGATCGCCAAGAACCTCTTCGATATCTATATGTTCATGAACCGCCAGCTTCTGGAGGGCAACATTCGCAAGGATGAGAAAATACTGGGCTCGGTGAGGAAAATGCTTCTGGAGCTCAGATCCTCCTGGGCCCAGATCGCGGAGAAGAAGAACGTAGAGGGCCGCGCCCAGGCTACGGGCGGAGTCAACATAGCCGGTTAGGGGAGACGGATGCCGATCCTCCAGGATTCGCTCGCAGAAAGGGCACAGATCCTCAAGAGCCTGCGCACCAACCTGCTCAGGCAGCGGGAGAAGTTCCAGAGCTACCTCCAGTTGCTGGAAAACCAGGAGTGCGCCATCCTGGAAGGGGATACGGAGAAGCTGGAGGTCCACGCCCGCCTCGAGCAGGCCCTGGTCAGGGAGATATGTGTCCTGCAGAGAGTGATCCTCCCCCTGGAGGAGCTGTACCGGCACGCCTACCCCCGGGAGGAGGAGTCCACCCGGAGGCTTCAGCGCTCTCTTGAGGGCCTGCGGGAAAGAGTGCTGCAGCGCAACATGAACAACCAGAAACTCCTGCGCAGCCGGCTGGAGAGCCTGCGCCGGGAGATCCAGGGCCTGCGCAAAGAGCAAAGAAACCCCTCGCCCTACGCCCGCATCGCAGTGCCTTCCCTGGTCGATATTTCCTCATGAGGGAACCTCTCTACTTAGTCGACGGTTACGGCCTCATCTACCGCTCGTATTTCGCCTTCATCCGCAAGCCGCTCCTGAACCCCCAGGGGCGGAACTCCTCCGCCGTGTTCGGTTTTTTCCGCTCCCTCTTCCAGCTGGTCAAGGCGAACCGCCCCTCCCACCTGGCGGTGGTGCTGGACTCCCGCACCCCCACCTTCCGCCACCGCCGTTTGCCGAGTTACAAGGCGAACCGGGAGAAAGCCCCCCAGGACCTCCACGCCCAGGTGCCGGTGATCGAGGAGATCCTGGAAGCCCTGGCGGTGCCCTGCCTGCGCCGGGAGGGCTTCGAAGCGGACGATCTCATGGCTACCCTGGCGCTGCGCTGCCGCGCCGAAGGCAGACCCTGTTATCTCCTGTCCGCAGACAAGGACATCCTGCAGCTGGTGGGCGGGGAGGTGTTCGTGCTCCATCCGCCCCAGGCCGGCGGCCCTTTCTCCGTCTTGGGGCGGGAGGAGGTCAAAGAGGCCCGGGGGGTGTATCCGGAGCGGATCGTCGACTACCTCTCCCTGACCGGGGATCAGTCGGACAATGTACCCGGGGTGCCCGGGGTGGGGGAGAAAACGGCCCTCAAACTCCTGGCCCAGTTCCCGGACCTGGAGGCCATTTACGCCGGCCTGGAGAGCGTGCAGCCGCAGGGGCTGCAGAAGAAGCTCCGCGAAGGCCGGGAGAGCGCCTTCTTGAGCCGGGAGCTGGTGCGGCTGCACGACGACGTGCCCCTGGAGGCCGGGCCTGAGGCGCTGCGCTGCGAGCAGCTGCGCAGCGAGCGGGCCATTCCCCTCTTCGCCCGCCAGGGCATGAGGACCCTGGTGGAAGAGCTGGGCGGGAAGATGGAAGACGAGCTCTCCTACGAGCAGATCCAGAAGGGGCGCTATGAAACCGTTGTGGACGAGCAGAGCCTGGACAGATGGATCGAGGAGGCCAGGAGCCGGGGGATCTTCGCCTTCGACACGGAGACCACCGGCCTGGACGAGCTGCGCTCCCGCCCCATAGGTTTCTCCCTGGCCACCGCCCCCGGCCGGGCCTGCTACATCCCCATCCGGGCCCGCGGCGCCGCCGTGCTTGGGGAGCCCCTGGTGCGGGAGCGCCTGCGGACCCTGCTGGAGGATCCCCGGCTCAAGCTGGTGGGCCAGAACATCAAGTTCGACTACAAGGTGGCGCGGGGCTGGGGGCTCACCATGAGGAATATCTTCTTCGACACCATGGTGGCGGCCTGGGTGCTGGACAGCGAGCTGTCCTCCTACGGCATGGACAGCCTGGCGCTGAGGTTCCTCCGCTATAAAACGATCCATTACGAAGAGGTGGTGGGCAAGAACAAGGACCTCACCCTGGCGGACTTCGACCTGGGGACGGTGACGGATTACTCCGCCGAGGACGCGGACGTCACCTTCCGCCTCTACGAGAAATTCGCCGGGATGCTGAAGGATCAGGGCCTGGAGCGCATCTTCTACGAGCTGGAGATGCCCCTGGTGGAGGTGCTGGCCAAGATGGAGCTGGCCGGCATCCTCTTGGCCCCCGGGCCTCTGCTCACCTACAGCCGCGAGCTCCAGGGCCGGCTGCAGGAGCTGGAGAAAGAGGTTTTCGCCCTCTGCGGCCACAGCTTCAACCTCCGCTCCACCCGGGAGCTGCAGGAGGTCCTGTTCAATGAGCGCAAGCTGCAGCCCACTAAAAGGACCAAGACCGGTTTTTCCACCGATACGGACGTGCTGGAGGAGTTGGCCCAGGAGGACCGGGTTCCGGCCCTGGTGCTCCGTCACCGCAGCCTGTCCAAGCTCCAGTCCACCTATGTGGACGCCCTCCCCCTGCTGGTCAACCCGGACACGGGCAGGCTGCATACCCATTACCTCCAGACCGGAACGGCCACGGGAAGGCTTGCCAGCAAGGACCCCAACCTCCAGAACATCCCCATCCGGGAAGAGGAGGGCCGGCGCATCCGCAGCGCCTTCATCCCGGCCCCGGGGTACGTGTTCCTGAGCGCCGACTACGCCCAGATCGAGCTGGTGGTGCTGGCCAGCCTCTCCCGCGACCCCATGCTGATAAAAGCCTTCCAGGAGGGCCGGGACATCCACCGCCAGACCGCGGCGGTGATCTTCGGCCTGCCCGAGGGCGAGGTCACCCCGGCCCAGCGGCGCATAGGCAAGACGGTCAATTTCGGCGTGATCTACGGCATGTCCGCCTTCCGCCTGGCCCGGGACTTCAAGCTCTCCCGGCGGGAGGCGGGCGCCTTCATCACTCGCTACTTCGAGCGCTATTCCAGGGTCAAGAGCTATACGGAAGAGACGGTCCGCCGCGCCGAAGAGAAAGGGTACGTGGAGACGCTCCTGGGCAGGAGGCGCGCCCTATCCCAGATTGGCAGCCGCAACCGCACCGAAAAGATGCAGGCCGAGCGGATGGCGGTGAACTCCCCGATCCAGGGAACGGCGGCGGACATCGTAAAGCTGGCCATGATCGCCGTGAGCAGGGAGCTGGAGACCCGGGGTCTCCGCTCCAGGCTCCTCCTGCAGGTGCACGACGAGCTGATCTTCGAGGTGGCCCGGGAGGAGCTGGCCGAGGTGAGGCAGCTGGTCCGGCCTCTCATGGAGAACTGCTTTCAGCTCGAGGTTCCCCTCCAGGTGCACCTGGAAACCGGCGCAAGCTGGGGGGAGATCCATTAACATGGTCTGGGGAGTCGCCGGCCGCTACTGCTGCGGAAAGAACGCCGTGGTGGCAATACTGGCTGAAAACGGTTTCCAGCCCGTGGAGGTGGACCGGATCGGCCACCAGGTCCTGGAAGACAGGCGGGAACAAGTGGCGCGGCTTTTCGGCCCCGGCATCCGGGCCCCGGACGGCTCCATCGATCGCCGGGCGCTCGGCAAGCTGGTGTTCCGCAGCCCCAGGGCGCGCAGGCAGCTGGAAAGGATCCTCCATCCGGTCATGGTGGGGCGGGTGCGCTCCCGGGTAGAGGGCCGCACCGGGGCCCTGGCCATCAATGCCGCGCTGCTCTTCCCCATGGGCCTGCAGCGGCTCTGCAGCCTGGTGATCTGGGTGCAAGCCCCCTGGTGGGTGAGGCTCTTCCGCGCCATGCGCCGGGACAGGCTGCCCTTGGGCGACGCCCTGGCCAGGATCCTGTCCCAGAGGGGAATCCGTCCTAAATCTAATGGGATTGCGGTCGATATTTACTATGTAAAGAACACGGGAGATTCGAGGTTCCTGAGAGAGCAGGTTCTGACCATTCTGCGCGAGAGAGGAAGCGAGGAAGGCGGGCATGGAAAAAAATAGGACACTCTGGATCATCTTCTCGGTAAGCCTTTTCTTGGTGGTGGTTCTAGCCGGAGGGCTCTATTTCCTGCGCCCCAGCGCTGGAGAAAAAATGGCCGCCGTGAAACCTTTGCCTTCCGTTCAGGGCTTCGACACCTACGAGTACGTGCGCGGCAGGACCGAGCTTCCGGGGCTAGAACCCAGCGAGAAGAAGCCTCAGGAAATGGAGATCGTGGTGGGGGAGAAAGAGGGGAAGAAGCCGGTGGAGCAACCTCTCCCTGCCCCTGAGAAGAAGGCGGAGCCGAAGCCCAGACCCGTGGAGGCGGTAAGCGCCAAGCCGGCGCTTCCCGTGCAGAAAGCGCAGAAGCCGGTCCCCAAGCCTCAGAGAGTCACCGAGTACTGGATCCAGACCGGCTCCTACCAGAGCCGGTCCCGGGCCGAGATGCTGGTCCAAACCCTCGGCGATAAGGGCCTGTCGGCGGCGCTCACCACCCGGGAGGTGGAGGGCGAGAGCTACTTCCGGGTGCGCATCGGTCCCTATCTGAGCCGGCAGGAAGCTGACAAGTTTCTGGCCTGGATCCGGCAGATGGAAGGTTTCGAGGCGAGCTACATCTCCCAGGTCCTCTCCACCCGCGGGCTGCTCCCCTAGCGGTGACCAGGGCACGGTGTTAAGCGCCTCACTGCTCACAGCCCTGATCACTCTCGCTCTCTGCCAGGCCTTCAAGGTGGTCGTCTACTCCTTGAGGGACCGCCGGCCCCGCTGGGGCCTTTTTTTCTCTCCAGGGGGGATGCCCAGCGCGCACTCGGCCTTCGTCAGCGCCCTCACCCTGAGGCTGGGCCTGGAGCAGGGCTTCGGCTCCGAGCTGTTCTCCGTCTGCTTCGTGTTCGCGGCCATCACCGTGTACGACTCCTTCAGGCTGCGGGGGGCGGTGCAGCTCCAGGGGAAGGTCCTCAACAGCCTCCTGGACTCCTTTCCCCGGCAGGGGGTGAAGAGGCTGCCCCAGATGGTCGGCCACTCCCTGCCGGAAGTCGCCGCGGGCATCCTGGTGGGTCTGGGGATGGCCGTGCTCCTGCACCTGCTGCGCTAGCGCCTCAGCCCCGCTGCGGGCCCGTTTTGCTGACCCGGATCGCCACCGGATCGGCCGGGCATTTGGCCTCGCAGATCCCGCAGCCGATGCAGCGGGAATCGATCACCCGGGGCTGATTCAGCAGGAGCGTTTGCCCTCCCTGGCGGACCCGCAGGGGGCTGAAGGCGATGGCCTTGTCCAAAACCGGACAGAACTCCTCGTACACCAGGCAGTTGATCCCGTCCCGGTAGACCACGCAGTGCTCCTGGCTCAGCCGGGCGATCCCAATCGCGGTGAGCTGCTTTTCCCTCAGCCTCTGCAGGGGGATGGCGTGGTTGGGGCAGACTTGCTGGCAGACCTGGCAGTTGTACTCGCAGCCCTCGGGCCCGAAGCTAAGGTGGGGGGTGAAGAGGCTGCTCCAGCCCCCTTCCAGGCCGGTAGCCTTGATGATCCCGGTGGGGCAGGAGCGCACGCACTGGAGGCAGCGCAGGCACTGCTCCAGGAAACGCGTTTCGGAAACCACCCCGGGCGGACGCAGGAGCCCCGTGCCTGTGGAGGACCAGAGCCTGCCCAGAACTCCGCCCAGCAGGGCTCCGCCGGCCAGCTGGGCGCCGTGCAGAAAAAAACTCCGCCGCGATTCCGCGGCCGCCGGGCCGCCGCCGGAAGGAAACGAATAACGGAACCCCTGGGCCGGGCAGCGGTGCTCGTAGTCGAAGCAAAGGATGCACTGGTGGGCCAGGACCTCCTTCTTGCGGTAGACCGCCGCGCCCGTGGGGCAGCGGTCGCAGAGTCCGCAGGCGGAGCAGGACTCGAGGCGGAGCTTGAAGAAAGACAACCTGGAGAGCAAGCCATAAAGCGCGCCCAGGGGGCAGAGGGTGGTGCACCAGAGGCGGCGAGAGAACAGGGCCAGGAAGGCCAGCAGGGCCAGGAAGGCAAAACCCAGGGGGGAGAGGGAGGCGATGCGCAGGGACCAGATGTGGGGGTGCAGGAACTGCAGCACCTGCAGGGGGGCGGCGAGGGTCAGCAGGAGGACTCCCAGCAGAGCCAGGGCGGGTGGATAGCGCACCAGAGCGGGGTACCAGGGTACCCTGGCCAGGGCGGCCGGGTTTTTGCGCCGTAAGGGGCCCAGCAGGAGGTCCAGAGAATCGATGAGAACCCCCAAGGGACAGATCCAGCCGCAGAAGCATCGGCCCAGCACCAGGGCGAGCAGCAGCAGCAGGAGGGCCGGTGCGGCCAGGGCCGGGGTGAGGGGACGGTAGGTGAGGGCGATCAGCGGGTCCCAGCGCAGGAAGGGGTTCTCCAGGGCGGCGAAGGGGTCCAGGGAACGGAGGAAGGCGTAGAGGAAGGCGGCCAGAAAAATGGCCTGGCTGAAGAAGCGGACGATCCTCAACTTTTCCAGGGCCCGCTGCCCGCTCAAAGAGCCGCTTCCTCCCTGCTGTATCCGCTCAGAGCCCCGATTCCCTTCTGCCCGGCCAGGGCCAGGTACCCGATCGACTCCGGGGCCTTGCCGAACAGCCGGGCCGCCTCGGCGTCCGCGCTGGCCACATTGGAGGCGGCGATGATGGTGTCGGTTTTTTTCAGGTAATCCTTGCTCCCACCGGTGGGGCCCGAGCGTAGCATGATGAAGGTGGCATCGATCACGGTGAGGTGGGAGCGCACCGCCAGGTTGATGTCGGAGATCGCCTCGTGGAGCTGCCAGTGCCATTTTTGACGGTTGTCCCCGGTGATGCCCATCATGTTCTTCATCCCCAGGGTGAGCAGGCTGGAGGAGTGGTGCTTAGCCACCGGGACGTTGATGAGCGCGTCCGCTTCCAGGACGCGCTTGTTGATCAGAGATTCCTTGAGGTACACGCCCCCCGGGATGGCTATGGGCTGGTAAAGCCTTGCGGAAACCTCATCCACCTCGAGCACCGTGGCCCCCGCCTCCCTGGCCGCCCGGGCTATCCCCGAGGTGACGTAGGTGAGCCTGGGATTGGAACAGGTGCGGTCGAAGACGTAGACCTTGGCCGCTCGGGCCTGGAAGCAGAGGTGCACCACCATGCGCACCACCAGGGGATCGGTGGTGGCCTTGAGCTGCGGGGGTACGTTCCAGGCGATATTCGGTTTGACCACCACGATGGCTCCCGGTTTCACGAAGCGGCCGATCCCCCCCACCAGCTCCACGGCCTTGATAACCGCCCGCTCCACGTCGGCCCCCCTGACCACTCCCACGACCGGGGGGGCCGTCGCGGTCAGGGGGAATGCTTTGCGGGTTATGAATAAAAGGGAAGAACCCGCCATCACCTTGAGGAAATCACGGCGCCTCATGCCTCCTAAGATAAAAAGGATTGTCCCTATTGGCAAGGCTCCCGGGACCGTCGTGTGGTTGAAAATCGGGCGCCGATGCGGCAGAATAGGGAGTCGAGCTATGAACGGTGGATTTCTCTACCCGACGGACCTGTTCTCCCTGATGGTGGCCGCCTTTTTCGCCCTGTGCTCCTTCCTGAACGCGGGCAAGCTGACCGTGAGGGTCGCCGGCCTGACCCTGGACCGGGAGATCCTCTGCGGCCTGGTGTTCCTGCTGCTCATCCCCGGCCTCCTGCTCCTGTTCAGGCTGACGAACCGCTCGGTCAGCCGGCCCGTGCGCTTCGTGCGCCTCTTCTATCCCCAGCTGCTCCACATCCTCTACTTCCAGGAATGCATCATCCTCTCCCAGCTGTTCTTCGCCGGCGCCGCGCTGGATGCGATCTTCGCCCGCACGGATTACCTGCTTTTCGGTTTCCAACCCTCGATCCGCTTCCACCTGGCGCTGTCCTTCCAGCCCCTGGTCACCGAGCTGTTCTTCTTCGGCTATTTCTCCCACTTCGGGCTGATCACCATCGGCTGGTGGGTCCTGTACTTCAAGGGACGAATCCAGGAAGCCGCCGAGGCCCTCACCCTGGTCATCGCCGCCGGGTACCTGCTGTGCCTCTTCTACGTCTTCTTTCCCGTCCAGGGGCCGAAGTATTTTTTCCCCGAGCTGCACAGCCTCTGGTACGGGCACTTCAAGGGCTACCTGTTCACCTTCCTGCTCCAGAACATGTTCAACTCCATGAACCTGGCGGGGGCCGCCTTCCCCTCCACCCATGTGGCGGTGTCCCTGCAGGCCCTGTTTTTGAACAGGCGCCTCAACCCCCGCCTCTTCCCCGTGTTCCTGCCCCTCACCGCGCTTCTAGCTCTCTCCACCATTTTCCTCTACGCCCATTACTTCGTGGATGTCCTGGGGGGCTGGCTGGCGGGGGCGCTGTTCTACTTCCTCCTGCCCAAGGCCATCCGCCTGCTGCAGCCCGCCCTGGCCCGGATGGAGGCCGCCCTGGCAAGGGGCTGCGGGCTGCAGAGGCTGGCGGACCTGGAAGCGCTGAAGGCGAGATGAACGGTATCGAGCGTTCCTACTGGGTGATCCCGGGCAAGCTTCTGGCCGGGCCCTATCCCTCCTGCCCGGATCCGGGGCTGGCCCACGAAAAACTGAAAAACCTCCTGCACTCTGGCATACGCCACCTGATCGACCTTACCGAGGCCCAAGAGGTGGACCTGTACGGCGGGGGCTGCCTTCTTTACTGCGAGCTGTTGGCGGGCCTGGCCTCCGAGCTCGGCGTCGAGGTCGAGCACACCCGCATCTCCATCTCCGACATGAGCACCCCTTCGACACGGCGGATGCGGTTGATCCTGAAGGCTATCGAAGCTTCCCTGGCCCGCGACCGGCCGGTTTACCTGCACTGCTGGGGTGGGATAGGGCGCACGGGCACGGTGGTGGGCTGCTTTCTGGTCCGGCAGGGCTTGAGCGGCGAGGAGGCCCTGGAGAGGATCCGGGAGCTGCGCCGCGGCCTGCCTGCGGAGCAGGAGCCCTCGCCCTCAACGGAGGAGCAGCGGGAGCTGGTGCGCACCTGGGCCGATTACGACTCTCCCGGAAGCTCCTCCGCTCCCACCAGCCCGGCTTCAGGATGAGGCGCCCACCTGCCGCAGCGCCGGGTGCCGCTGAAGGCCTTCCTGGGCAGGCAAAAAGTGCAAATTTCAGGCAAAAATGGATAAAGACAAAAACTCCAAATGGGGTAAGAATACAAACCCATAGGAGGTGAAAACCCATGAAAAAGTTTGCGGTAATCGCGCTTTTTTTTCTCGCCGCCGGGCTTCTCTTCGCCGCCGGCGCCAAGGAGTCGCCTGAGGCGGAGGGCAAGAAAGAAGCGCCCAGGCAGTTCGTGACCTACGGCATGCCCCACGAGCATGTCTGGGGGGCCCTGTTCGACGCCTTCTGCGCCAAATACAACCTCGTTCACGTGGACACGGACATGAGCAGCGCCGAGGCGATCACCAAGTTCGTGGCCGAAAAGAACAAATCCATCGCCTATGCCACCGAGGCGGGCATCACCTTCGGTGCCGACGCGGTGAAGCGGGAGGCCTCCCTGGCCTACAAGAACGCCAACTGGGGCAAGATCCCCGACTGGGCCAAGGATGCGAACGGGAACTGGTTCGCCATCTACGGCGGCGTGCCCACCTTCCTGGTCAACCCAGCCGCGGTCAAGAACGTGCCGCGAAGCTGGAAGGACCTGCTGAAGGATGAGTACAAGAAGACCCTGGCCATCAAGGATCCCCGCACCTCGGGCACGGCCCTGTCTGCCGTGCTGGGAGTCAACTCGGCGATGGGTGGAGACCTCTCCAGCCTGAAGGCAGGAGTCATGTTCTTCAAGCAGATGAAGCAGCAGGGCAACCTGTCTCCGGCCAGCCCCAGCGATTCCAACGTCCAGAAGGGCGAGATTCCGGTCACCGTGAAGTACGACCATGAGAACCTGATCCTGCGCAACGCCCTCAAGGCCGAGCTGAAGCTGGAGATCGTGGTCCCCGAGGACGGCACCATGTACACCCCCTCCGTGGTCATCCTCAACCGCTGGGCTCCCAACCAGGATCTGGCCAAGGCCCTGGCGGATTTCATCACCTCGGACGAGGGGCAGCTGCTGGTGGCCAAGGGCCTGGCGCGGCCGATCCGCTATCTGGCCGGGAACCTGCAGGTTCCCGACGATATCAAGGCCAACTGGCTGCCCGATGACGCCTACAAGGGCAAGGTCAAGATCGCCAAGGATTGGGACAAGTTCTCCCAGGCCGACTTCGTGGACCTCTGGACCAAAGAGGTGGCTCCATAATGCTCAGGGAATGAACGGGGGATACAGCCGGTGAGCGCCATTGCGCGCAACCAACGCAGATACGCATTCACACCGAACATCGGTATCCTGGCTGTATCCCTTTTCCTGCTCTTTATTTTGGCGGTGCTCGTGACCCCGGCGCTGACCCTGCTGTGGAGCAGCCTCTTCCTCGAGGGCCGCCTCTCCCTGGGCACGTATGCCGGCCTCCTCAAGCGCCGGGGCTACCGGCTGGCCATCAGCACCAGCGTGCTGCTGGCCACCTGCACGGCCACCATCGGCACCGTGCTGGGGGTGATCCTGTCCTGGAACCTGAACCGGATCCTCAGCGAGCGCTTCCGCAGCCTTCTGCTGTCCCTGGCCACGGTGGCCAACAACGCCGGGGGACTGCCCCTGGTGTTCGGCATGATCCTCATCGCCGGCACCCAGGGGATGATCACCCTTTTCCTCAACCGGGTGTTGGCTTGGAAGGTCTCCTTCGAGCTGGTCTCCTTCTGGGGCCTGGCGCTGGTATACCTCTACTTCCTCATCCCCCTCTGTATCCTGACCTTCCTGCCCAGCCTCGAGGCGCTCAAGAGCGAGCTGCGCGAGGCGGCCTCGGTTCACGGCGCCCGCCCGCTGCACTTCTGGCGCTACGTGGGGATGCCGATCCTGATTCCCCCCCTGGCAGCCTGCTTCGTGCTGCTTTTCGTCAACGGTTTCGGCAGCTTCACCACCCCCTGGGCCCTGGTCGGGGGGGGCAGCTCCCTGACCCTGATCACGCTGCAGATCGGCTTTCTCTTCGGGGAAGCGGGGTATGATCCCCAGGCCGCGGACGCTCTGGGGGTGATCATCATCCTCATCGCCTCCATCTGCATGCTCATCTACCACCTGCTGATGCGGCGGGTCGCCCGCTGGTTCCATTGAGGAGTCTTTTTTGGCAATAACGGAGAGCAAACAGGGCCTCCGGGTCTCGCGCCTGATAGCCATCACGCTCCTGGTAGGCCTGATCCTCTTTCTCGTCCTGCCCCAGATCGCCACCCTGCTGTTCGCCCTGGCCAGCCGCTGGACGAACACCATCCTGCCCCAGGGCCTGACCACGAAGTGGTTCGTAACGACGGTGCGGGAGCCCCGCTTCTTCCTCTCCCTCTGGCACTCCCTGCTGATGGGGGCGGTGGTGGTGGTGGTGGACCTGGTCCTGGTGGTTCCGGCCCTGGTGGTGGTCACGGTGAAGCAGGTCAAGTGGAGGTTCCTGCTGGATGTCGGCTCGCTTCTGCCCTACACCATGCCGGGGGTGGTCCTCTCACTGGCCCTGATCCGCTTCTACGGCTCCTTTTTTCCTTCCATCCTCAACACCCCCTGGCTCCTCGCCGCCGCCCATTCCTCCCTGGCCCTGCCCATCGTCTACTGGACGGTGCTCAACAACCTGAAGGCCATCAAGCTCCAGGATCTCTACGAAGCGGCCCTAACCTGCGGCGCCAGGTGGTCCCAGATCCTCAGGTTCGTGGTGCTTCCCAACATCAAGACCAGTATGGCCATCGCGACGGTGGCCGGCTTCGCCGCCTCTTTCACCGATTTCGCCGTGGCCAACTTCATCGTGGGCGGGATCTGGCTGACCTTCTCGGTATGGCAGGGGTCCCTGATCCGGCTGAACAGCCGCTTCATGGCGGTCACCTCCATCATCAGCTTCGCGGTCACCATAGCCACCACCCTGATGGTGATGAACCTAACCAGCAGGCTGACCCGCCGGAAGCTGCAATCTTAACCTAACGAGGACAGGGACATGGCATATCTGGAACTTAAAAAACTGTGGAAAAGATTCGGGCCCACCGTCGCGGTGGCGGACATGAGCCTGGAGGTCAGCAAGGCGGAGTTCGTCAGCCTGCTGGGCCCCAGCGGCTGCGGCAAGACCACCACCCTGAGGCTGGTGGCGGGCCTGGCGGTTGCGGACAGCGGCGAGATCCTCCTGGAAGGAGAAGCCATCACCGGCTTGGCTGTTCATCTGCGCGGCATGGGCATGGTGTTCCAGACCTGGGCCCTGTTCCCCAACATGACTACGGCCCAGAACGTCGGCTTTCCCTTACGGGTCCAAAACGCCCCCCGCCAGGAGATCGGCCGCCGGGTGGCGGAGATCGTCGAGCTGGTCGGCCTGAAGGGTTTCGAGAGGCGTTACCCCCACGAGCTTTCCGGCGGGCAGCAACAGCGGGTGGCGCTGGGGCGGGCCCTGGCCCGGGACCCGCGGGTCCTGCTCCTGGACGAGCCGCTGAGCGCGCTGGATGCCCCCATCCGGCGCTCCCTGATCGTGGAGATCCGCCGGCTGCAGCAGCAGCTCGGCATTACCACCCTTTACGTGACCCACGATCAGGAAGAGGCCCTGAGCATGAGCGACCGGGTAGTGGTCATGAACCAGGCCAGGATCGTGGAGATCGGCACGCCCGAGAAGCTCTACCACTGCCCGGAATCGGCCTTCAGCGCTTCCTTCATCGGCGCCACCAACATCTTCGTGGCCGAGGTCGTGGACGAGGAGCGCGCCCTGGTCAAGATCGGGAGTCTCCGCCTGCCCGTGGAGGGCCTCAAGGGAGCCCCCAGGGGAGAGAAGGTCAAGGTGAGCGTGCGTCCGGAGGACATCCGCGTGGAGCAGGAGCGGCAGTCCGCCGCGGCGCCCTACAAGGTCTGCGCCCGGGTCATCGTGAAATACTTCCTCGGCGCCAGCACCCGCATCAATGTCGCCTGCGGGGAAATTCAGTTCAAGGTGGATGTGCCCTCCGTGGCAGCCCAGCGAATCGCCGGGGGCGAAGAGCTCTGGCTCTCTTTTCCCAGCCCCTGTCGCCTGATCGAGCGCGCGCGCTGATCAGAGGGCGCGCTGGAAAAAAGCCGCGGAGCGGTTGCCTCCCCAGGCGTGAGCCCCGGGAAACAGATCCAGCTCCAGCCTCTCGGCGGCCCCCGCCGTCTCGTAGATCCTCTTCACCCGCCGGTAGCACTCCAGGGCGGTTTCGACCTTGAAGCAGGTGTCGTGGATGCCGATGTCGACGAGCAGGGGCAGGGGGGCCAGGAGCCCCTGGAGGTCCGGAACGTCCACCAGCTTGTACAACCCGGGGGCGACCTCCATCCCGCAGTAATTGATGTCCCGGAAGCCGAAAGCGGCGAAGAGATCGCTGTAGCAGATGATCTCCGCGGCCTTGAGCCGGCGGTCGCAGAGAGCCGACCACAGCGCCAGGGTCCCTCCCCCGCTCATGCCCATCACGCCGAGGCGCTGCGGGTCCACCTGGGGCAGGGCGCAGGCGAAATCGACGGCCGCCATGCCGTGGGCGACGAAGATGGACAGGGGGGTCATCCCCAGCATGGTGGCGTGGAGGTAATAGACGTCGCACCAGTCCTTGGACTCGGGCTTGATCCTCCAGTTCGGCTTGTCGCCGTCGTCCCTATCCCCGTATCCGAACCAGTCGATGGCCAAGGTGACATACCCTTCCTTGGCCATGCGGTGCCCGTAGTCGTAGTGATCCCGGGCGATCAGTTCCCTGTAGGCGGGGATGGCGTCGTTGCCCATGACCGGCTCCTTGCCGCCGATGCGGTGGCCGTGCCAGCAGAGGATGGCCGGCCTCCTCCCACCCTGCGGGGGAAAGTTCACCTGCAGGACGGCCGATATATGCCTGGAGACATCGACGAGCCAGCGTTTTTTCGTAAGGCCGTCGTGCTCCCATTCGGCGATCGGCTCGGGGTCGAGGGGCGCCTTGGCGGGGAAATCCCCCAGGGTGGCGATCACCCTGGGCAGGGCCTCCTTCTTCCAGCTCTCGAAGCCTGCCCGGTCCGCGGCGCAGAAGCGGAGCTCGGGGACGTGCTCCTCCGCCAGCCTCATGAACATCTGCTGCGGGCTCAGGTTGCGGAAGTTCATCTGCGCCTCCTCAAGCCATTATAACAGGCTGCGGTGGTTTTCGACCACCTTGGCGAAGGCCGCCAGCACCTGATCCGAGTACCCGGGATTCTCCTCGATGAAGGTGGGCATGCCCAGGATGCGCTCGTGGACCTCCTCGGTTACCGGCAGGCTGCCCGCCGGGTAACCGGGGTAATCCCCGCTTAAGGGTCCCCCCTTGCCGTAGATATCGAAGCCTTCGGCGAAGAGCTTCAACCTGTGGGTGAGCTCGTAGCCGCGGTGTTCCATGTTGACTCCCTCGGCCTTCAGGGCTTCGAGGAGCCTCTGCACGGGCAGCCCGTTCAGCTCCTGCGGATGGTAGAGCAGGTGCATGCCCCCGTAGAACCCCGCCGGCTTGGTGCCCGGCACGGTTTTTACCGGCTTCAGCCCTTTCAGGCCCGCCAGCCCGTCGTAGATGTGCTGGCGGTACTCGCGCCGCCGGTCGTTGCGGTAATCCAGGCTGTCCATGAACACCGCGCCCGCCGCCAGGGCCCAGGGATGGGCGCGGAACTTCAGGCCCAGGTTGGTCGGGGCGAGCTGGCGGAAGAGGGGGTTGGTGAGCTCGTTCTCCAGCCCCTTGCGGTTCAGGTGCCCGAAGAGGAGGATGCGCTCGTACAGCTCCCGTGAATCGGTGACCACGATGCCCGCCTCCCCGCCCGGGACCGGCTTTCCCGTGGGCGGCCCCCCTTGCATGGAGAAGCAGCCGATGTCGCCCAGGGTGCCTACCTTGCTGCCTTCCCATTCCGCCCCGTGGGCGTGGCTGCAGTCCTCGATCACCGCGATTCCGTGCTTCCTGGCGATGGTCAGGATCGCGCCCAGGTCGCAGACGTTGCCGTACAGGTGCACGATGCTCACCGCCTTGGTCCGGGGAGTGATCCTCTTTTCCATGTCCCGGGGATCGATGAGCAGGGTCTCGGGGTCGATCTCGCAGAACACCGGCCGGGCTCCCATATGGACGGCGGGGGCAATCGCACAGATCCAGGTGTACGCGGGGTGGAGCACCTCGTCGCCGGGGCCGACACCCACCGCGTAGTAGGCGGCCCAGAGGGCGGAGGTGCCGTTGTTCTGGGTGAGGCAGAACTTGGCGCCGATGTACTCCTGGAAGCGGCGTTCGAACTCCAGGGGAACTCCCGCCCCGCCCAGGGACCAGTCGCTCTCGTCGATCATCCTGCAGACGATCTCCTTGATCCGCTGCCTGGGGATGGGCCAGTTCTCCTTGGCTTCTACGCTCACCGCCCTGGGTCCGCCGTGAAGGGCAAGCTGGTTGTTTTTCCCTTTCATGATCATTCCTCCGTGATTTCGGTTTGGAAGCCGGGCTCGTAGTCCAGGAAATGGCCCCGCACGTCCGCCGCCGCGGCGTCTCCGGCGTGCGCCACGAGCCGCCAGCGGAAGGTCAGGTTGGTTCCAGGTTCGAGGGTGTAGGGGCCGCCCCAGTACCAGACATTGGGCGCGAACAGGCCGTAATCCCGCACGTGCCAGCGGGATGGATAGCGGAGGTTGTCCGGATGGTCGAACACGGCGAGGCCGGCGGTCTTGCCGGATACGGTGCCCGAGTAGTCCACCCAGTGCGCCGGCCGGCCCCAGCATTCCTCCTCCCCCCTGGCGCCGTAGCAGTTCTCGATCATGCCGCCCCGCCTGCCGCTCAGCTCGGGGTGCATGCGCACGGCCAGGAACCCGGCCTCCTTGGTGCTCCCGATCTGGACCCGTTCCCGCTCGGCGATCAGGCTCAGGCGCAGATCGATGACCGCGGGCCAGCCGCCGGTGGCATACACGCGGATCATCCGCTCGTCCCTGAGCAGGCTCTTGCCCGCGGCATCCAGCCAGGTGTTGCGTGTGCGCAGGGAGGCGGAGACCGGAGTCAGGCGGGTGTCGAAGCTTTCCTGGCGGGTGCGGCCGAAGGCTTCTCCCGGGACTTCGTTCCAGCACTCCACCCCGCCCAGCGCGCCGTGCATGAAGGTGATTCCGCGCTGCCAGGGATGGTCCGCCCTGGTGTCCCGCTCCCCTGCAGCCCCTGCATCCCCGCTGGGCGCTGCTGCGGGAACGGGGACGGGGTCCCCTGCGGCGACAGGGTCCCCTGCGGGGACGGGGCGCAGCAGAGAGGCGCCGTGCGGCCCCATCAGGGGGTTGATGAACGGCTTGGGCAGGGCGGGATCGAAGTGATAGCTCAGCAGGAGCCTGGAATCCAGCAGGACGTCCAGGCGCCCGGCCTGCTCTTCGAGGCGCAGCCGGCTCGGGTCGACCGCGGGCCGCTGCGACGGCCGCAGGCGGAAACGGCGCGGCCTGCCCGCCTCGAGGCGGTCCAGGATGAAGAATAGGCTGCCGTCGACGGCATCGAACTCAGCGGCCAGGGTTTGTCCCTCCTCCAGCGGCTCGAGGAGGAAGGTCCCCCCGCCGATATCCTGCTTCAGCTTGGCCGCCGCCACCGCCCCGCTGCGGGTCCTGCGGCTCCTGATGGTTAAGACGCTCATACTTCTGAATATGGCACGAGGCGGCGCAGCTGTCTTTATCATTTGTTGCCTTTTTTTTGCACTTTTTTCACTCGCCTCCCGGTGGCGGAAGCGGCTGGAGAAGCCCGGCGGGGGGCCTAGAGCAGGGAGCGGGAGTACTGGGAAGGGGTGAAGCCGGTCTTGGCCTTGAAGATACGGCTGAAGTAGTGGATGGAAGAAAAGCCGACCTCCTCCGCGATCTCGGTGACCGAAAGCTTCGAGCTCCTCAGCAGGTCCTTGGCCAGGGCGATCCTGGCCGCGGTCACGTACTCCATGATGCCGCTTTCCTCCACCTTGTTGAAGGTGTGCGAGAGGTGGGAGGGGCTGACCTTGCACTGCCTGGCCACAGTCTTGATGGAAAGATGGTCCCGGAGGTGGGCTTCTATGTACCGCTTGGCTTCCGCCGTCAGGGCCTGGCGCAGGTTGGCGCTGAGGGTGGAGGTTATTTCGACCCTGCCGCGGCCAGACTTCCCGCGCCGGGTCAGGGAAAGAAGCAGGCAGGAAAGCAGGGACTCCATCATCTCCCGGTGCAGCGGCTCCCGGTTGCGGTTCTCGCGGATCAGGGACCTGATGATCCGGCGCTCCTCATCGCTTAAGGCGAACTTCCGGCCCGAGAGGAAAGAGGGCTCGGGCAGCCTGCCCAGGAAGTGAATATCCAGGATGTTGGGAGCGTTCATCGCCTCGGCCCAGGCGCTGTGGGGCTGGTTGGGGAGGAACACGCAGGCCTCCCCCTGCTCGAGGACGAAGTCCAGCTGGTTGTCCACGACGATGTGCACCGCCCCCCGGTCGAGGTAATAGAGCTCCGCCTCCGGATGAATGTTGCGCTCGTAGTGGTAGGTTATGGATTTTTCTTTATAGAGGATGTCCACGAGCTTCACGGCCATCATAGTTTGAAACAAGGCGAGTTTAAGCCCATTGCCCCCGGGAAATCAACAGGCTTGACAGCTGGGGGTTGCGCCCTTAGGATGTTCCAAAAACGGGAGGAGCGCATGAAGCATCCGGTGTGTCTTTTGGCGGCGGCCCTGTGCCTGTCTCCGCTGTATGGGGATTTCCAGGAGGTGGTGAAGAAGGCCGATCAGCTTCACGAGCGGGAAGCGTTCGCGGAGGGGCGCGGTTACCTGCTTTCCAGCCTGAGCCAGGCGGGCAGCAAGGCGGAGGAAGCCGAGCTGTGCTGGCGGCTGGCCAGGGTGTACCTGAACCTGGGAGACCAGGCGGAGGAGCGCAAGGCCGCCAAGGGCGAGCTTCTGGCCCTGTTCGAGGAAGGGGAGAAGGCGGCCGACAGAGCCCTGGCCGCGGATCCCGGCAACGCGCTGGGCTACTACTGGAAGTCGTCCAACATCGGCCGCTGGGGCCAGACCAAGGGCATCCTCAACTCCCTGGCCAAGGCGGCCCCCATGAAGGACCTGCTCGAAAAGACCATCTCCCTCAAGCCCGATCACGCGGATTCCTACTACGTGCTGGGGCAGCTCTACGAGCAGCTGCCCGGGCTGCCCCTGTCTTTCGGCAATAAAGATTACGCCGTGTCCCTGGGCCGCAAGGCGGTGGATCTGCAGCGGGAGCAGCTGCGGACCGGCCTGGAAAAGGAAGTGAGGTACGATTTTTTCACCGAGCTGGCCAAGCATCTCTACGAGCGCAACTGGAACACGGAGAAACGGCTCAAGGAGCAGGCCAAGAAAAAAGCTTCCTTCAAGGCGAAGTCGGATTTGCTGCTGAA
>Ga0315280_10004841_pt1 | contig 19559 bp, 18 predicted proteins | sample YL17G06_40_MG_FD_203697 | JGI IMG/M metagenome (GOLD analysis project Ga0315280, IMG submission 203697) | Sediment microbial communities from Yellowstone Lake, YNP, Wyoming, USA - YL17G06_40 | ecosystem: Environmental > Aquatic > Freshwater > Lake > Sediment | place: USA: Wyoming | collected... | reverse complement strand
GAGGCAGTGGACACAGCGCAGGTTGCAGCGGTGCGTCACCTCCCAGGTTAAATTCACCGGTGCGGAAAGGGGCCACTCAGCATAGTTCATGGGTAATCACCCCGTTCTCTACCAGGTTCCCGGCCAACTTCAGGATAGATTTTTCCACAACACCCGCCGGGGAGCCTGTTCGCCCGGCAATATCGCTAATCAGGCTGGCGGTGTCCCAGCGGCCATCAAAGTGATGGGGATAAAGCCACCCGCCGCTCCGCACAAAGAAAAGCCGGTGCCGGTCCCGGGAATAAAAGAGAAGCCCCCAGCTTTCCTTCCTGACCTGAACATCACCAGCTAAGCGGTAAACCCTTTTCAATAGACGCCGCAAATCCCGTCTACACCAAGTTCTTCAATGACAATCTCTTCCAGAATCCCCGGCTCTTCCGCAGTGGCTTCCTTAACCCGGGCGTCGGCCGCGGGTAATTTCGGCTCTTTGTCCATTACCCCTCCTGATGTGCCCTGGCTAGAAAAGCCAATAAAATCTTTGGAGCAGAACCGCATTTCCCTAGTTCATAATACACCCTACGAGCAATCAATGCAACGGTTCAAGCAATTAGTGCGAAGTCCTTTTACAAATCCTGCAAAAAGGGTTAGAATAAAGCAAAAATATCCGAAAAGGAGAAGGGCAAATGGCAAAAACAAGCTACAAGAAGAACCTCATCCAGGAACCGGCCCGCGAGGTGGGGCCCCAGATAGTCAAAGGCCGCCAGAACCCGACCATGACCTTCCTGAACGAGAACCTGGTTCCGGGGAGCAAGTGCTACATTGAGATTGGCTGGATATACGAGATGCCCGAGCCAAACCCGCATATCATGGAACATACCCACGATTATGACGAAATCGTGCTGCACCTCGGCGCCAACCCGAAGAACCCGGAATACCTGGGCGGCGAGATAGAGTTCGTAGTCGGCGACGAGAAGCTGACCATCAACAAGACCTCGGCCCTGTTCATCCCCAAGGGGGTAAAGCACGGCCCGCTGACCTGGAAGAAGGTAGCGCAGCCGCATATCCAGATGGTCGTCATGCCGGGGGCCGGTACGCTTGAGGAGTCCAACCCGGCCGGCTACCTGCCGAAGAACAAAACCAAGAAAAAGAAATAGCACTGGTGCTAACCATCCCCCGATAAGAGGCTACGGCTATTTAAGGAGCATAATATGCTTACGACGACAATATTCCCGGGGCGCTATATCCAGGGCTATGAGGCCATCAAGCGCCTGGGGCCGGAGATAGCACGGCAAGGTAAAGTCGGCTACCTTATCTGCAGCCCCACGGTCTACACTAAGCTGCTACCCAACTTCAGGGGGGAGGTGGAAAAGCACGTCAGGCTCATCCCTGAGAGATTCAGCGGCGAATGCTCCGCCGAGGGCATTGAGAAAATGCGTCAACTGGCGGCCAAGACCGACGGCGATGTTGTTATCGGCATGGGTGGCGGCAAGACCCTGGACACCGCCAAGGGGGTGGCCTTCTACCTCAAGAAGCCGGTCATCATCGTGCCGACCATTGCCTCCACGGATGCCCCGTGCAGCGCCATAGCCGTGCTGCACACACCCACCGGCGAGATGGTGGGGCCCCTGCTGCTCCAGAAGAACCCGGACGTAGTGCTGCTGGACACCCGGATTATCGCCGAGGCCCCGGTCAGGTTCCTTGTCGCCGGCATGGGGGATAGCCTCTCCCATCGCTTTGAGGCGGAGGCCTGTAAGGCTACCGGCACGCCGAATATGACCAACACCGGCGGTTTAGGCTCTATGACTGGCTACGCCCTGGCCAGGCTTTGCTATGATACCCTTATTAAATACGGGGTGATGGCGAAAAAGGCCTGTGAAGCGCGGGTGGTAACACCGGCGCTGGAGCACATCGTTGAGGCCAATACCCTGCTCAGCGGGCTGGGTTTTGAAAATAGCGGCCTGGCCTCCTGCCACGGCATAGAGATAGGCTTTTCCTTCCTGAAAGAGACCCACGCCAAGCTGCATGGCGAGGTCGTGGCCTTCAGCACCCTATCCTCCCTTTTCCTGACGGACAAAGATAAGGAGCTGATTAACGAGGCCTTCACCTTCTGCGAGTCGGTGGGGCTGCCGACCACGCTGGCCGAAATAAATTTGCCCGATGCCTCCGATGAAGACCTGATGAAGGTGGGGGATATTGTCGCCGGTAAGGACAGCTTTGCCCACCACGAATCGGTGCCCATCACACGGGACGGGGTGGTGGCAGCCATCAAGATGGCCGACTACGAAGGCAGGCTGAGAAAGGGCAAGTAATTCCCCGGCCCAAGGCTAATCGTACCAGGCGAAGAACTGGTTGGTGGCATCCGGGATAACCGCCACCTTGGTACCCGGTCCGTAGTCGCGCTTGAGGGCGGCCACGACGTTATCCCACTCCCTTATATAAACTATCTTCTCGTGCTCTTCAAACCAGCTGCTGCCGCGGTGGGGGTACTGGTTAAAGACGATGACCCTTTTCACCTGGGGCGGTATGTCGCACTGAGTGTACTGGCAGGCATAGGTATCTTTGCCAAATATACCCACCAGATAATGGGTGACCTGCCCCTCCGGGGCATTGGCGATGACAACAATATCCCCGCCCCTGTGGCTGACCAGAGGTATGGCCGCCGCCAGGCTAATCATAGACTCGCTGGCCTTGGCATAGCTGTTGGCGATGACAATATCCTTATCTGTTACCTTTGGGGTGCGGTAGTGCATCTTGGCATCCCTGACGGCGGCGGCAAAGGCCTCCCTCCAGTCGCCGGCATAGATAGCCACCGATTCCCCCCATAAATTCACGATGGTATTGATGAGGAAATCAATGCCGGCTAACTCTACCGCCTCATCAATGTCCTTCTTGGCCATATTATCGTCAATAAAGCCCATGCCCTGGGTGGGCTTATTCTCCATATTGACCGGGTCTATCCTGGCCCCGCCCAATTTGTGGTGCCAGTTGATGGTCTCAAAGGAGGCCAGGCCCGGCATGACCAGCTTGCTTCCCCCGCCAAAACCGACGAAGGGGTGGGGTACGCAGGAACCGATAACTATCCTGAGGTCGCACTTGGTGTACTCCTCATTGATATAGACCTTGGTCTGGTAGGTGCTGGTGGTACCGACCCAGACACAGTTGCCGAAGGGGTTGTGGTTGAAGACACGGAAGCGGGAGACCACGTCCTCCCCCAGTTTTTTGGCAAAATCCGTCCGGTACATCACCCCGTGCGCCCCCAGCCCGCAGATAAAGCGGATATTATCATCGGGGATGCCGGCCTCCGCCAATGCCTCCAGGACATGAGGGACTATCTTGGCTGTTCTGGTAACGCGGCTCAGGTCATCAAAGACAATGGCTACCTCTTTCTTCCCCTTAGCCAGCTCGCCCAAGGGTCTAGTACCGATAGGACTCTGCATGGCGGAGCGTATCGCCTCCGGCTTAAGCTCGGGACGGTTATAGCCGGCCATGTAGCCAGTCTCCACCTGCCAGCTATCGGGCAGCTTAAGCTCAAGCTCGCCGGTACGGTACCAGGCCTGCTGGGGTACCTTAATAATCGCCATATTATTACCCTTCATTATATCGCATTGCCGACCCTAGCGCCCGCATACGTGGCATCGGCTATCAGCCCGGGCTCCTGGCAGTCCCCGATAAAATACACCTCCGGGGCCTTGCCTTTGAAACTATCCGCTAGCTCCGTGTTGGGCGAAAGGGGTAAGGCGGTCATAATGGTATCCGCCTTGAGGATGAATCTATGGCCTGCCTTGTCCATAATAATCAGTTCGCCGGTAGAGGTTTCCAGATACCTTACGCCAAGATACCTCCTGACCCCTCTCTCGTCAAACCAGGGGAAGAGCTGGAACTTATCATCTCCGGTCATGCCCTCGCCCAGCTTGTCTTCATTATCCACAATGGTTACCTTCCTGCCCCTTTTCACCAGGAACTCGGCCGTCTCGCAGCCGTGAATGCGCCCCCCGATGATAACCACGCGCCTGCCCACCGGCATCCAGATTTTGGTTAGCCTTGCCAGTGTCCTGGGACCAAAGAACTTCATGGCCTTCTTAAGCTGGCGGTGCAACTCGCCGCTGGTCAATATCCTGGCTTTAGCAATGCCCCGGATATTGGGAAGGGTGTGTTTACCGCCGGCGGCGACGATAATCACCTCCGGTTTAAGCGCCGCGATGACTTCGTCATCTGCCTCCTGCCCCAGATTTATCCGAACGCCCAGCTTCTCCAGCTGGGTCTTGAAATACCGGACATGCTCCATCATGCAATCCGTCTCAAGCTCCTTGAGCAGGGCCGCCAGGGGCAAGAGCCCGCCCAGCCTGGGCTGCTTATCATAGAGGTAGACCTCGTGCCCCCTCAGCGCGGCTACCCTGGCCGCCTCCATGCCCGAAGGCCCGGCGCCCACCACCAGCACCTTCTTTTTCTTTTCCGCCGGCAGATAAAGTAATTCCCTTTCCCTGCCTAATTGCGCATTCACCCGGCAATTGACCACCCTGTTCTGCAGGCGCACGTCCATGCAGTAAAGGCAGCCATGACAGGGACGGATATCCTCCAGCCTGCCTTCAGCTACCTTCTTAGGTAGCTCCGGGTCGGCCAAAGGCCGGCGGGTCATGCCAACAAAGTCCAGCTTGCCCTTCTCTAAAAGCTTCTCGCCAAGCAGGGGGTCTAGTCTCCCCGCCATGATGACAGGTATCTTCACCACCTTCTTCACGGCTACGGCCAGGGGCAGGAGAATAGCCTTGCCCGTCTTGTTCCAGTCCAGCCCCTCCGGGACAGGCTTGGGGAGCTCGGGGTAATAGAACCTGTCCGGATGGAGCAGGCCGCCCCGGTGGCCGTAATAATGGGCCCTCACCTGGATGGCATCGGCGCCAGCTTTTTCCATAATCCGGGCAAACCCCATGCCCTCTTCCAGGGTGGTAGCCCTGGGATGCCCGTACTCCCTGATGTTGAGGAGGACAACCACCGCAAAACCCTCCCCGCACCTCTTTTTAATCCCACCGATGATGTCGGTCACAAAACGGGCCCTATCCTCGTAGCTGCCGATACCGTAATTATCCGTCCTCTTATTAAAGACACGGGACAGGAAGCTGTTGGGCAGGGTACAGGTGCCGGCATTGACCTCCACACCGTCAAAGCCTGCCTTTCGGGCCCGCTCCGCCGCCTTGACGAACATCTCCATAACCTCGGCCACCTCGGCCAGGGTCATACCCTGGCATTCCACAAAGTCCGCCCCGGGCATAGTATCCTTCGTCAGGGGCGAGGAGCAGCGGGCGTTCTGGCGGTCCAGCAACCCCGTGGGGTTCCAGGGGCCGGAGTGAATGAGCTGCAGGAAGATGGGACAGTCGTGTTTATGGACAACCTGGGCCAGTTCGCTATAACTGGGGATATATTTATCATCTTCAAGATGGAACTGGACGGGGACATGGTGGGTACCGAGGGGGAATTCCACCCCGCAGGACTCCACAATCACCAGGCCAACCCCACCCTGGGCGAACTTCTCATAGTAGGCCTTGGCGCGCTCGCCGACAAAACCGGTATCCCATTCAATTACCGAAGAACCCTGACCGGTTTTAATCATGCGGTTTTTTAGCTTTACCTGACCGATGTAACCTGGTTCTAGTAGCTTGGCAAAATTACCCATGGAAAACTAAACTGCTCCTTTTCGTGAACCATTCTGAAAGGGCTTAGGCGCGGCGACTTTTGCCTAAACCTAGGGCCTCTTCCACATAGCGCATATATGGACTCAGGACATTAACCGTGTTCTCAAGCCCTTCCTTTTCGTCGGGAGCAAGCTCCAGGAGCTTAATATCTTCCAAGCCGTTTCTACCGATGATGGCCGGAACCGTGATGCTGGTATCCCGGTAGCCGTATTCGCCAGCCAGGACCGACTGGCAGCAGACAAGCTCCTGGGTATTGTTCTTGATGGCATTCACGAGTACAGTCGTGCCCACAGCCGAGGTCCAGCCGGCGGTTCGCTTCGGTTTTAAGACCTCATATCTCTGTATAATAAGCGGGATGTCTTCATACAATTTCTTCTTAAAGGCCGCATCTACCTTTACCGGCTGGCCATCCAGGCGCAGGGTGCTGAAGAGAAGTACCTGACTATTGCCATGTTCCCCCATGACCATGCCCTGCACCCTGGAGGCCTTGACCCCCAGCGCGGCGGCGGCATTCATGCGGAACCGGATGGCATCATTCACGGAATAGCCGATATATTTCCGCCTGTCGCGGCTGGGGCTCATAAGGTACATGGCATAGTTCAGCGGGTCAACCGGATTCGTCTCCATGATAACGATAGCCTCCGGACAATACCTGGTTATCTTCTCGGCATTTTCCCTGACGATAGGCAGATTCGTGGGCAGTAGCTCCGAGCGGGACTTGATGGCCCCGGAGGGGGCGCCGGCGGTCATGATGACAATGTCGGTACCGCTCATATCCTCATAGCTGCCTTGGCGAATATCAATGTCAAGGCCGACAGAGGCCGAGGTCAGGTCCATCCAGTGGCCTTTAAGCATGTCCTCCCAGGGGTCAATCAGGAGGAGCTCATCAGCCAATCTATGAATTACAATGTCAAAAGCAGCGCAAGAGCCCAGAGTCCCCGCCGCCCCGATAATAGTAATCTTCATAGCTCTTTCCTCGTCTCAGCTTAACAATCGCTCCTCGTGGGAATAAACAGATAAGCGTCGGCCACCGGCATAACCTATCAGGGTGATGCCGAGGTCCCTGGCCAGGGCAATGGCCTTCTCGGTGGGTGAAGTCAGCGAGGCCACCACGGGTATCTCCATCACCGCCGTCTTACGCAGCATCTCCGATGAGAGACGACCGGTAGTGAGCAGTATCCCATCCTTAGTTGGCATCTTCCTGAGCAAGCACTCCCCCTGGATTTTGTCCAAGGTATTATGCCGCCCAATATCCTCAGCTACGACCAGTATGTTCTCGCTATCGCACAGTGCCGAGGTATGGATACCACCGGATATTCGGTAGAGTGCATCCCCCCGAAGCATTTTTTTCATCAGGGATAATATCTGCTCAGGCGATAATCTTAAATCTGAAGAGACCTTCTTTACCTCAGTACCACTGAAGGAGACGCCCCCGCCACACCCGGACGTGAGTATGCGCCTTTGCGGCAATATAAAATCAGGTTTGGACAAGAGAACATCAGCCGATGACTCGTCCTGGCATACCCGCATACTTAAGACATCGCCCATGCCTGTTATCACGCCTTCCGAATACAGGTAACCAAAGACAAGGCAGTTCAGCTTGGTAGGCGTACACAGGATGGAGACCAGCTCCTGACCATTAACAAATATGGTAAACGCTATCTCCTGAGGTACCGCCACCGACGATTTACGCCACTTCCCATCCGAGAACTGATAACAATCTATTTCCGGTGCAATACCTTCAACGTTCCGAGTGCCCTTGTCAGCCATTGTTTCTCTTGCTGGCATCATCTCAAGTCTTCTCCTGGCCTATTAGCTAGTTCTATGCCAGCCCTCAATTCCGCCTCGGTATTAATATTAAAAAAACTCAGATGCCGAGGGTCTAGCCTATCTACTTCTTCTTCCATTATGTAGCGCACCTTAATATGGGGTAAAAGTTCCATAATTCTTAAATTGTTTTGCCGGAGCAGGTTTTCTAGCGGCGCCAAACAGTTCTTGGAGTAGACGGCATGCAATGGTTCAAGCCTATCCTTCACTTTATAAGCTACCAGGTCAAAGCCTTCGGCAACCCCGACCATGTATTGCAGTAAATTCCGATTTAGAAACGGCATATCACAGGCCACGACAAGATTATAGAAAAATTTTGAAGCCCGCAGTCCGGTATAAATACCGCCTAAAGCGCCTTTACCGGGATAGACATCTTTTATAATTCTTAATTCGGGATAATTATCCATTCCGGGGAGGGACGAATCCTTCGCCGTAACGATAATAATCTCACTCTTAAAAGAGGCTAGGGTAGACAAAACCCTCTCAAGTAAAACCTTGCCGCCGACAACGGCCGTTATCTTGTTCCACCCCAAGCGCCGGCTCTGGCCGCCGGCAAGGACAATACAGCCTATATCCAAAACAGCAACCTCATAGAAGACAGCCATTCTCTACCCTATGACGGCAGTAACGGGCTATACCTGCCTGCCTTGAGGACGACATATCTTAACGCCAGGTTACCCAGAAGCACCATGGCGGCGGATACCATTAATACAGCCGAAGAACCCGGGCCAGCCATGGAGACCAAGACCAACGGGATAACGATACCGACCAAGACCATAACCAGCCAGAAGAGGCCCGCCAGACTGCCTTTAAGTATCATTATCGCGGAATCCCTGGCGGGCGGGCTACTGTAGGTGGATACCCACAGATGTATGAAGATAACTATGGCATAGAAAACCAGCATGAAGCGAGCCAAGACCTGAACAGTGGCGGAATTAGCCGCTGACGTATAGGCGGCCACAGCCAGCAGAATAGCCGAGCCCCCGGTGAGACCGGCCACCACAAACAGCACCGGCATGAGCGCCGAATTCCAGAATTTGATACCATTGACAAAACCAACCACAAAGCCGCTGTAAATCGCCACGCCAAAGGCCAGTATACCCGCCACTATCTTGAAGAAGGTCTCGGCAGGATTTCCGGCCGCCCAGTAGGATAAGGCCAGCTGGATGGCGGCAGCGCCAATAAAGAAGATGACGAAGAGAAAGCCACGGGATATCCAGGATGAGTTGGGACGGAAGGCAATCCTCCAGGCCCTGGTCGGTTTGCTCAGATGAACCACATCAAACAGTCCCATGCCCAGGGCAAAGAGCCAGCCAATGAACATGCCCCACAGGTTATTGAAGTATAACGAAACCAGGTAAAGCCCACCGGCCACACCGCCGCAGAAAAAGGCGACGGCAATTAAGGCCCCCATCCCCTCCGACCACTCACGCGCGGGTGTTTCCTTTATCATAAATTCATACGGTCTAGCTTGCATCCTAAAACCTCCGTATTGACAAATTATTTAGTCAATATAGTATATTGACGGGTCAGTATCAAACTCAGTATGGAACTGGTGCCCTTTCTTCATCTGAATCACCATGTTAATATCGCTATCCGGGTCATCCAGGTCGCCAAAATGTATGGCCCCGGTAGGGCAGATAATCATACAGGCCGGGCTGGCGTCACGGTCAACACCCGGTTTTAACCCCTTGGCGAGGCCGGCATCAATCCTTTCCTTGCAGAAGATGCACTTCTGGACAACACCCTTCTGGTGAGGGTACAGGATACGCCCGATTTGCTCATGCTCGGTTAATCCCTGGCCCGGGAAGTATTCCTTCTCATGTTCATAGAAGGAACGCATCTGGTAAGGGCAAGCGACCATGCAATAGCGGCAACCCACGCATTTATTTTCATCTACCCAGACGATGCCATCCTCCCTCTTCTGGGTGGCCCCCGTAGGGCAAACGTCAACACACTTCGGCTCAGCGCATTGATTGCAACGTACGCTGTAGATGAGCTTGGAGACATGGGGGTATTTCCCCTTTTCGCCTATCAGTATCCTGTTCCAGTAGATCTCGGGGGGAACGAAATGCTCCGCCTTACAGGCAAGGACACAGGCATTGCAGCCAATGCATCGCTTCATTTCTATGGCCATTCCCCATCTCATCACACCTTACCTCCTTGCCCCATCATACTCAATTCTATGGTCAATCTTGTAAACCTTGACCATAGTGGCCGTCTCCTGGCTCCAGCATACCGGGCAGGCATGTTCAAAGTCCGACTCCAGGAGGGTGTTAAAGTTGGTACCCTTGCCGTAGGCAATAGGGGCGCCCCTGGCCCAGGCCCCCGAGCAGGCGGCGATGGCTACTGTCTTGGGGTGCTGCCCCTGCATCGTCTTCAGGGTTCCAGTTATCTTCCGCCCCCGGCTTGACTCTAGGCAGATAAGGACACCGTCCTTTAACCCCTTCTTCTTGGCGGTATCCGCATTCATGGTAATATTATAGGTGTAGGGGTTCAGCCGGCTGACCTCGTCAAGCCAGGGTATTTCCATGGTGTAGGTACCGTTGTGCAGTATATCGCGATAGGAGAAGCTGTACAGGTCATACTCAGGGGTTTCTTCCTTGGCCACCTGCGGTTTGAAGTAGCTTGGCAGCGGCGTATACTGCTCCCACTGCAGCTCCACCCCCGCCTTTTTGGCATTGGCCATAATCGTAGGCTTAAGCTCGGCTAGGTGCTCCAGGTAGATAGGCACCCGGACATCTACATACCATCTCCAGTAGGCTTCTTTAACATTCTTCTTCCATTCCACAGACCCATGTTCCGACATATATTTCAGGCCGTGCTCGGGGCCGAAGTAGTACTTGAAGGCCCGGTCCATCATCTCAGCATAGGTAATCTTCTCGTCGGGTTTGATGAGCTGGGCTACCTTCTTGGGGTCAATCGCGTTCACGCCCCGGACACTGGCCAGGTCACCGCTGATGAGGGCTTCACCGCCGAAGCTGGAGAAGTAGACATTATAGTATTTATTCATCTCCTCCCTCATACCTATCCGGTCCGCCAGGTCCCAGAGCGCCTCTACCTTGTTGCGGCGCTCGTACTTGGGCGGGACAGCCGGCTGCCTGATGGGGAAGCACCAGCCTTCCATGCCTATCGGGTGGTTGAAGAAGGGGGCGTGCGAGGAGAAGAGGCAGTAGGTTTCCAGGGGATGACAGTCGGGGAGCACGATATCGGCAAAGCCCTCCATAAACTCATTGGGGAGGATATTAAAGGATACGGTGAAGGGTACCTTCTTCCAGAATTTTTCGGCTATCTCGCGGCTCTGGGAGCTCCGTACCATATTAGCGCCGAAGATGATGGCCATCTCTATCTCATAAGGGCGGCCAAGCGTGTCCCAGTATTTATCAAAATCGGATGTTACCGGCTGGGGAGAAAATGAGGCGGTCGGCACCAGCTCCTTCATGGTAAAATCGCCGGGTACTTTAGATTCGTGCACCGGCCAAGGCCCGTGCTCCATGAAGGTTCCGGCTGTAAGCATACCATCCTTACAGGGATAAGGGATGACCTTAAACCGGCCGGTTTCCGGATACCCGCCGACATAGGCCGGCCAGCCCAGGGTGCCACCGGGGACATCCATGGCCCCCACGATAGCATTGAGCAGGCACATCGCGATGTAGCTCTGGGCCGAGTTGGAATGCCCCTGCCCACCCCGGAACATGATGGACGCTACCGGCCTCAAGGGGAGCTTCTCCCCTTCAATCTCAATCGTCGTACCTACCGAGGCGGCCTCGCCGAATTCCCGGGCGATACGGCGGATGGTCTTGGCCGGCACGGTGCTCTCCTTCTCAGCTGCCTCCGGGGTGTACTGTTTCACATGTTCCCTCAACAGCTGGAAGGCCGGCTGGCACTTGACGCCGTTAACCTCGTAACTACCTTCAAGGGCATAATCACCAATACTCGGGTCGTTAAATACTTTGGCTTGATTGGCCTTGGCGTCCCAGACCAGGGGCTTATTCGTCTCTTTGTCCCTGACGTAGAGCTGGTCCGGCCCAATCAGGTAAGGGCCGTTGGTCTTCTTTTTCAAAAACTCGGCATCGTAGACCTTCAGCTCGTTGAGGAGGATGTTGACCATGGCCAGGGCAATAATGCCGTCACTGCCGGGGAGGAGGGGTATCCACTCAGTGGCCTTGCCGCCGCCGAAGTTACAGATAGGGTCAAAGACAACAATTTTAGCGCCCCTGGCCCTGGCATCCGCCGAAAGCCGCATATTGAAGCCCATGGAGTGGCCGGAGCCAGTACCCTTGTTGGAGCCCATCTGAATCACATAATTGCAGTACTTCCAGTCCGGGACGATAGACCATGAGGCATGGTACAGGCCGGCGCCCATGTGAGAGCCGCTGCCGCAGTGGAGACCGGCGCCCCCGATGTACCAGTTCTTGGTGCCGAACACGGCCCCGAAGACGCCAAAGCCCAGGGGCAGGTCCGGTCCACTGCCCGGCCCGGGCGTGCCGCCGTGCAGGAGCTTGTTGGGATTTTCCTGGCGAATTTTCTTAAGGCGCTCAGCCATCTCATCAAGGGCTTCATCCCAGGAAATCCGCTCCCACTTGGGGTCGGCAAAAATGCCTTTCTCCGGGTTAGTCCTCCTCAGGGGATAGTTGATACGGTTAGGGTCATACAGGGCCTGTATCATCGCTTCACCCTTAGCACATAACCCCCCCCTAGCGCCGAAGTCATTATCTGGCTCGCCCTCAATCTTGACCAGGACACCATTGACGCGGTGGGCACGTATGGTACAGGTACCGTAGCAGCCACCACAGGTTGACTTTATCCAGACATCCTCTTTTATTTCTGGATTACCCTTTACTGACATTGCCATAGCGTCACTTCGCCTCCCTCTGCATGGTTTGCCGTGATTTAATCAATAACTGGCTAGTTTTAATTAAAGGCAAGAACACAGTTTAAACTAAGGAATTACCGCGGGATTCCGTCAAAAACTCCTTAAATGGACAAGTACTACTAATAAAATTATACAACTTATGCGCCTAAAGGAAAAGTTTTTAAGGTTATCTACCTGGAGAGACCCACCGCCCCCGAAACTACCCCGGCCCTACCAGCTTCCTAGCGGCCTCAAGCGCCCGCGCTACCCGCCTCGGGGCGGTGCCGCCGGCAACATCCCTGGCGGCGAGGGAGGCCGCCACAGTAATCTTAAAGACATCCCGGCCGAATAAGGGCGAAAACCCTTTGTATTCGCTCAGGCTTATCTGCGATAGCGACTTACCCTGCTCCGCGGCGTAGCCCACCAGCCGGGCGACGATACCGTGGGCGGTGCGGAAGGCCTTGCCTTTTTTGACCAGGTAGTCCGCCAGGTCCGTGGCCAGGATATAGCCCCGCTCCAGTGATTTACCGGCATTCTCCGCTTTCACCTTCAAGGTCTTGAGCATGCCGGCAAAGACCCCCAGCGCTGAAAGCAGCGTAGCCACGCTGTCAAAGAAGCCCTCCTTGTCCTCCTGCATGTCCCGGTTGTAGGCCAGGGGCAAACCCTTCATCACCACGAGCAGGGCTATCAGGTTGCCGTAGACACGACCTGTCTTGCCACGGGCCAGCTCAGCTACATCCGGATTTTTCTTCTGGGGCATGATGCTGCTTGGGGTGGTATAGGCATCATCAAGCTCAATAAAGCCGAACTCGGCGGATGACCAGATAATAAGCTCCTCCGCCAGACGGGAGAGGTGCATCATACCGATACTCGCCGCCGCCTCATACTCCAGGAGGAAGTCCCGGTCGGAGACGGCATCCAGGCTATTTTGACTTATCCGGCTGAAGCCCAGCTCTTTCGCCAGAAACTCCCGGTCAATATTATAGGCAACACCGGCCAGGGCCCCACTGCCTAAAGGCAGGACGTCCACGCGCCTAAGACAATCATGAAAGCGAGCTACATCGCGCTGGAACATCTCAAAGTAGGCGAGGAGATGGTGCGCCAAAAGCACCGGCTGGGCCACCTGGAGATGGGTATAGCCCGGGATAACCACGTCTCTATTGTCTTCGGCCAGACCAACAAGCGAGCGCTGTAGCTTCTTTAAGGCATCTATAGTATCCGAAATCGCCTCTTTCGTGAAGAGGCGCATGTCCAGGGCCACCTGGTCATTGCGGGAGCGGGCCGTGTGCAGCTTGCCCCCTACCTCCCCTACCTTCTCCATCAGCCGGGCCTCAATGGCCATGTGGATGTCCTCCAGCTCCGGTTTGAACTCAAATTCGCCCTGCTCTATCTCCTTGAGGATAGACGACAACCCCTTGATGATGGTCTGCGCTTCCTCAGAGGTGATGATGCCCTGTTTGGCCAGCATCCTGGCATGGGCGATGCTGCCGGCAATATCGTGCCTGTAGAGGCGGCGGTCAAAGGGGAGCGAGGCGGTATATTCGGCTACCCGCTTTGCTGCCGGCTTCTTAAAGCGCCCGCGGATATGGCTCATTTTTCCTTGCCTTCCTCCATCCCTTGCGGCCCCATGATGCTCAAGGGCCCTTCCTCATCGGCCAAAAGCTGCGCCTGCGCCTGGGTCCTCAGCGGTAGCCCCCAGAGGTGGATAAAGCCCTCGGCGGCGCTGTGGTCAAACCGGTCGCCCTTATCGTAGGTGGCCAGGCCGAGATTGTAGAGCGACTTGGGCGACTTACGCCCGACAATAGTGACGTGCCCCTTGTAAAGCTTGACCCTGACCGTGCCGGTCACGTAGCGCTGTGAGCTGAGGATATAGGCGGAAAGGTCCCGGTTAAACTGGCTGAACCACAGGCCGCTATAGATAAGCTCGGCGCACTCCACAGCCACCTTCTGCTTGAAGCGCAGCTGGTCTTTGGAGAGGGTCATCGCCTCCAGGGCCTGGTGGGCCTGGAGCAGAACGGTAGCCGCCGGCGCTTCATAGAGCTCCCGCGATTTGATGCCGACGACCCGGTCTTCAATATGGTCAATCCGGCCCACGCCGTGTTTTCCGGCCAGCTCGCTAAGCCGCTGAATCAGGGCAATACCGCCCATCTCCCGCCCGTCAAGGGTCACCGGTATGCCCTTCTCAAACCCGATTTCCACGTACTGGGGCTTGTCCGGGGCCTTATCTGGGGGCCTTGTCCAGGCAAAGGCGTCCTCCGGCGGCTCAAGCCAGGGGTCTTCCAGAACGCCGCACTCTATGCTCCTGCCCCACAGGTTCTCGTCAATGGAATAGGGGCTTCGGGCGGTGATGGGTATGGGTATGCCGTGTTTCTGGGCATAGGCGATGGTCTCGTCCCGCGTCATGCCCCATTCCCGGGCCGGGGCGATAATCTTAATATTTGGCGCTAGTGCTCCGATGCTGACATCAAACCTCACCTGGTCATTCCCCTTGCCGGTGCAGCCGTGGGCGATGGCCGTAGCCCCCTCCGCCACCGCCGTATCCACCAGCAGCTTCGCCATGAGCGGCCGGGACAGGGCTGTGGCCAGGGGGTACTGTCCCTCATAGAGGGCATCCGCCTGCAGGGCCGGGAAGAGAAAGTATTTGACGAAGAGCCCCTTGCCATCAACCACCATGGCCTTCACGGCACCGAGCTTGAGGGCCTTCTCGCGAACCGCCGAGAAATCCTTTTCATTACCGACATCAATGGTCACGGCGATGACATCCAGGTGATACCTTTCCTGGAGCCATTTGATGGCTACGGATGTGTCCAGCCCGCCGCTATAGGCCAGTACCACTTTATCCGACACACTGACCTCCCTGAGCTAGGTAGTTATCACGTTTTAGCTTTAAAATTCGCCTCCAGGAACTGGTTAACCGCGGAGCTGACCCCGGGGTACTCCCACGAGTAGTTATGCCCCGGCGCCCGCAGCCAAGTTAGTATCGTGCCGGGGTCTTCCTCGGGAGAAGATGCCCCGAACCAGCCCTTCACGGTAGCCCAGACCATGGTAGAGAGCTTACCGTAGCTGAAGGTATCAATGGCCTTGCCGTTGCTGTTCATGAGCAGGGTCCGGTACATGGCCTCGGGCCTATGCCAGAAGGGCGTGCCCGTCTGGACACTGTAGACACGCTGGTTGTCCCGCAGGATAGCCATGGTGCTATCGGAAATAACCACCCCCGTGCTCTCCCCGGCGATGATAACCCGGAGGTCCGGGATATGGTCGGTGAGGAACTCCACCCTGCCGGCCAGCTCCCTGGCCCTTTCCGGATAGCGGTTGACCATGGCCACAAGCTCCCGGAGACAACCGAGCAGCCCCCGGCTGGTCCGCTGATAGTTCAGCACCATGGAGCTATAGCCAAGGCTATCCAGCTTAGCGCGGACGCCGCCGACGATGCTGTTCCAGCCGGGTGTCTTTTCCAGCTGGTTCCACCCCCAGCCGCCCGAGTTAAAGATAATCACGACATCGCTTTCTTTGGCAGCCCGATACGTAGCCAACAGCTGGGCCACCAGGTCCTGAGACTTGTCCTGGCTATTGCCAACTATCTCCCTGGCCAGCCTGGTAGCGTCCTCAACCACCGATGGAGGTAGGGACGAATAATCCTGCCCGGATATACGGGGCTCCTGTCCCCCAATCTCTTTGGCCATGCCGACCTCCATACAGAAAAAAACCTGCCATACGACAAGGGTCAAAGGGACAGCAATACAAACCGCCAGCAACCCCCGCCTCAAAGCCTTTTTCATCTTCGCACCTTAAGTACTATTCTAGCAGTATCTACCCGACAACACCAGCAAGTACCCCGTCCAGTATGCCGAGGGCCTTGTCCACCTCGGCCTTGCCGATAGTGAGCGGCGGTATCAGACGGATGGCATCGGGCTTGACCTTATTCACCAGGAGACCCTGCTCCAGGCAGGACATCAAAACCGCCTGGGCCATCTCATGGTCAAACCCCACCGCCACCAGCAGACCCTTCCCCCTGACATCAGTAATAAAGGGGTATCTCTTTTTCAGCATCCCGAGCCCCTTCATGAGGTACTGCCCCACCTTGCTGACATTGCCGGCAATATCATGCTCAATGATGAATTTCAGGGTGGCATAAGCGGCGGCACAGGCCAGCGGGTTGCCACCGAAGGTAGAACCGTGGTCGCCGGGGGCAAAAACGGAGGCCTCCTCCTTGGCCAGGAGCGCCCCGATGGGCACGCCGCTGCCCAGACCCTTGGCCAAAGTCATGATATCAGGCTCCACCCCGTATAGCTCGTAGCCGAAGAGCGGCCCGATACGGCATATCCCGGTCTGTATCTCATCCAGAATCAGCAGGATGCTCTTCCGGTCGCACCACCCCCTCACCTTTTTCAGGTAATCGTCATCAGGCACATTGACGCCGCCCTCACCCTGTATCGGCTCCAGCATCACAGCGCAGGTCTTTTGGGTGGTGGCGGCCTGGATGGCCTTAATATCATCATAGGGGACGTTGACAAAACCGGCGGGCAGGGGCACGTAAGGCTCCTGGAACACGCTCTGCCCGGTGGCCGCCGTCATGGCCAGGGAGCGGCCATGAAAGGAGTTAAACGCGGTAATCACCTCGTAGGCGCCACCGAGCTTGAGCTCCCCGTAGCGCCGGGCCAGCTTAACGGCACCCTCGTTCGCCTCCAGCCCGCTGTTGCCGAAGAAGACCCTGTCCAAGCAACTGTTCTTGACCAGAAGCTCAGCCAGCTTGAGCTGGGGGATGTTGTGGAACTGGTTTGAGGTCTGGATGAGGGTGCGCGCCTGCTCGGTGATGGCCCTGGTCACCACCGGGTGGCAATGCCCCAGGCTGTTGACCGCCCAGCCGGCGACAAAGTCCAGGTACTCCCTGCCGGCATCATCCCATACCCGCGCCCCCTCCCCCCTGACCAGGGTTACCGGCAGGCGGACCTTTTCAAAGGTACGCATATAGTATTTTTTCTCAAGCTCAGGCCAGTTTGTCATTTTTATACCCCGCTGGGTTTTTAAACCCACCCCCTGTGTCCCCCTCTCCTTCTAGGAGAGGGGGAAGATTTTATTTGGAGGGGCTTCGCCCCTCTTGGACTCCCCTTTTTACTTGTGTATCGTTGTGCCGCCAGCCTTGCCCTCCAGCTCTTTAAGCAGGGCATGCGGCTTTCGGCCATCTATGATACGGGTTATGGTGCGGGTGCCTAAAGCCCGCAGGCAGGCGTTTACCTTGGGAATCATCCCCCCCGAAGCCACCCCGGAGGCTACCAGGGCCTCGGCCTCGCCGGCGGAGAGTTTGGATATTACCTCGCCCGACCTGCCCTTAACACCATCAACATCGGTCAGGAAGATAAGCCTGGCCGCCCTGAGGGCCGCGGCGAGCTCGCCGGCGACAGTGTCGCCGTTCAGGTTAACGAGCTGCGGGGCATCATCCGACCCACTGCCTGAGCACAGGCCCAGCGGAGAGATAACCGGCACAAAGCCCGCTACCAGCAGGGCTTCCAGGGGGGCCGGGTCTACCTTCTCCACAATGCCGACATAGCCCAGCTCCTTATCCTTCATCCGGCACCGGAGGAGGGTGCCATCAACACCGCTGATGCCCACCGCCCACCCGCCCCGGCTGTTAATAGCCGCGACAATTGTCTTGTTGGCCAACCCCGCCAGCACCGCCGTCACCACCTCCAGCGTCGGAGCATCGGTCACGCGCTCGCCGCGAACAAAACGGGTAGCTATCCCCTGCCGCTCCAGCCATTCCGTCACCATGCTGCCACCACCGTGCACCATAACCAGCGGCCGGCCCTGCCTCTGGAGGGAGACGATATCCTCAACGGTGGTGTCCCCACTGCCGAAGGTAGAGCCGCCTATCTTGACCACAATAACATCTTTCATGTTCAAACCTTAAGTCATATAGTGGCTGTTAATCCTGACATATCCCTCGGAGAGGTCGCAGCCCCAGGCCGTGGCTGAGGCCCTGCCGAGATTAAGATTCAGAGCGATAGTTATATCGCTGCCGCCCAATGACCTCATCACCGCCTCCCTATCAAAAGGCAGGGGGCGCCCGCCCTCCAGCAGGCTGATACCGTTGATAGTCAGGTCAACCCTTTCCAGAACCAGCGCCGCGCCGCTGCGCCCCGCCGCCGCCACCATCCGCCCCCAGTTGGGGTCACATCCGTGTACCGCCGTCTTCACCAGGGGCGAGCCAACAATAGCCCGGGCGGCAAGGCGTGCATCGGCCAGACTGGCGGCACCGCTGACGGTCGCTTCAAGAAGTTTCGTGGCCCCCTCGCCGTCGCGGGCAATAGCCTTGGCCAGATGGATGCAGACCCGGTGGAGCACCTGCTGAAAGAGCTTACCCCGCCCGCCGCCCCTAATCGGCCGGCCCCCGGCCAGGCCGTTGGCCATGATGAGGAGCATATCGTTGGTGCTGGTATCGCCGTCAATGGAGACCATGTTGAAGGAGGCGTCCGCCGCCCCCCGCAGCGCCGACTTGAGGAAATCCAGCCCCACCGCAGCATCGGTGGTCAGAAAACAGAGCAGGGTCGCCATATTGGGGTGAATCATCCCCGACCCCTTGGCCACCCCCCCGATGATGAAATCGCCCGCCCTGACCGCCACCTCCTTGAGCATGGTATCCGTGGTCATAATGGCCCGGGCAAAATCACGGCCACCATCGGACTCAAGCACCACCCTATTGATACCGTCCCTGACACGTGCCATCGGCAGCCTCTGCCCGATGACGCCGGTGCTCGCCACCAAAACCTCCCCTGGCGGGGCACCGATGTGCTTGGCCGCCAGTTCGGCCATCTCGGCAGCATCCGCCAGCCCCTCATCGCCGGTGCAGGCATTGGCGCAGCCGCTGTTGACCACCACCGCCGCCACCCAGCCCCCCTGCAGACGTTCCTGAGAGAGTATTATCGGTGCCGCCTTCACCTTGTTGGCAGTAAAGACCGCCGCCGCCGTACATGGTACTTCGGAATGGATAATACCCAGGTCAAGGCGGGGTTCAGCCTGTTCTTTTATCCGGGCGATGGCAGCCCCGGCGCGAAAACCCTTGGGCGAGGTCACCCCGCCCCCGGGGATAAATTCAACCGTATCTTCCATTTACCCCAACTATATCACATTGAGCCAAGCTAGGCAATCTCAGAACCCTCAGGGGAGACGTTTTACCCTCACCCCCTTTTGTCCCCCTCTCCAAACAGCCACATGAC
>Ga0315280_10004840_pt1 | contig 19560 bp, 15 predicted proteins | sample YL17G06_40_MG_FD_203697 | JGI IMG/M metagenome (GOLD analysis project Ga0315280, IMG submission 203697) | Sediment microbial communities from Yellowstone Lake, YNP, Wyoming, USA - YL17G06_40 | ecosystem: Environmental > Aquatic > Freshwater > Lake > Sediment | place: USA: Wyoming | collected... | reverse complement strand
CAGAACCCGGAAGACGCAAATATAAATTAAGCGCCCGTCCGCGTCCCATCACTGCCGGAACAGCTTCGCCGCGGTCTTCCAGCGGATCTGCTCTTTGACCTCTTCCGGCACGTCGAGCACTTCGAGCTTCACCAGGGCCGGGTCGGGGGAGTTGAAGGGCATGCCGGTGCCGAAGACCACCCGGTCCGGGCCGAGCCGGGCGACAAGCTGGCCGATCTCGTTGGCCATTACGGCCGTGAGGCGGGAGATTTCGATCACGTAGTTGGCCGGCAGCTCCTTATCTTTCCGCCCCAGCGGCGAGCCGGCAAAGCCCGAGCCGTTGGCCAGGACGAACCGCGCCTTCGGACAGGCCTTCACCAGCGGCACGAGGTCCGCGGGCCGCAGGTCCGGCACGTCGACCAGCCAGCTCCGCTGGCGATAGTCCTCCACGCGAAGCGGGATCGAGATCACCATGTTCCGCTCCGCGGCCAGGTGGATCAGCTCCAGGCAGCCGGGGTCGGCGGGCTCGTAACGGTGCCACTTGGGATAGAGCCGCAGCCCCTTCATCCCCAGCTCCTCGTGGCACGTCTTCAGATCGTCCTTCCAGCCGGCGTACGCGGGGTTGATGACGGCCAGCGGGATCAGGCGGTCGCGGTGGGGCCGGACCGCCTCGGCCAGCTCCTCGTTGCCCGACTGCGGGTTGCGGTAGGTGATCGCCGCCGCGCTGGAGACAACGGCCTTGGCAATCCCCTTGGCGTCCATGAGTTTCACCAGCCCGCCGGGCGTGTTGTGCCGCAGCCTGCGGAAGGCGTAGGGGCCGAGGTAGGCGTTGGTGTCGATGAGCATGGCCGGTCCTCACTTCCGCCAGCGGAGGATGTCTTGCATGTTCAGGCCGAGGATCTTCTGCTTGTCGGCGGCGCTCAGGTCGGCTGCGCGGATCTTGCCGACCCCGGCGGTCATCGACATGTCGCAACCGAACAGGAGGCGGTCGACGCCCAGGACGCGGGCGGCCAGGTCGACGATCCCCTCGTCGATCACGCTGCCGCTGGTGTCCAGGTACACGTTTTTGGCGTGCCGCAGGGCCTTGATCGTCCACTCCCAGTCGCCGCCCCCGCCCACGTGGGCACAGATCAGCCGGGCCTCGGGGTAGCGGGCGGCAAGCTCCGCCAGGTGGCCGCCGTCGGAGATCCGCGGCTGGTCGGTCAACGGGTAATGAGCGTACCCGGCGTGCTGGAGGATCGGCACCCGCAGCTCGATCGACAGCTCCACGACCGGGAACACCACCGGCTCGGTGCAGGTGTACTCGTTGTAGAGCTTGATCCCGATGAACCCGCGATCGAGGACGGAGCGGCGGATCTCGTCGAGGGCCTCGCGGGCGTAGCCGGGGTTGACGTAGCAGTAGCCCAGCACGCGGCCGGGGAATTGCCGCATCGCTTCGGCGACCCAGGCGTTGCACTCGCGGAAGCCCGCGGCGGTGGCCGGGCGGCGGGGCGTGAGGATCGACGCGCAGAGCCGATCGATGCCCAGCCGGTCCGCCGCGTCGATCAGCTTGCGGTCGCTCGTTTCCCAGGCCGGCGAGCTGTGGTGGTGGAGGTGGGCGTGGCAGTCGATCACGGGGGCGGGCCGGGGCTGGGCGGGAACCGGCGGCGCGGCGGCGGCCGGCTCCGCTGCGGACGCCTTGGCCACAGGCCGCGGCGAGCCGGCAAAAACCGTGCTGGCCGTGCCGACGGCAGCGGATTGAAGGAAACGGCGTCGGGTGAAAAGGGGCATGGCGGCGTCCTCCCCAGGGCCGCGCTATTCTAAACGAGAACCCCGCAAGCGGAAAGTCATCGCGCGGCGCAGGTGCCGCGGCCAAACGGCGGGAAAATCGGGGCCGCGGATTGACATCCCGCCCTCCTCCGACGTACTTTGAGCGTCAGTGGCCGCCCGGCAGCGGCCGGGCGGCGGTCGGTTGCGAGAAGCTCGTGTTACGGAGGTACTGGCCATGCAGTACGACGGAAAGCGGCGAAATTCTCGGGAGACGCGGCGGGCGTTCCTGCAATCGAGCGGGGCGCTGGCCGCCGGTTTGTGCCTTCAGGCAGGGTCTACGGCCTCGGCCGGCGAAAGCGGCGGGCCGGCCAAAGAGACCTTGGCTGTCGCCGGTGGTCCCAAGGCCGTCACCCATCCCCACCCCGGCGCCTGGCACTGGCCGCGGTGGGGAGCGGCCGAAGAGAAGGCGGTCCTCGACCTGGTCCGCAGTCCAAGCTACCAGCCCTTGGAGGCCTTGGAGCGGGAGTGGAAAGCCCTCTTCCAGTTTCCCTACGTCAAGGCCCAGTGCAACGGCACCAGCGCGCTCACCTCGATGTTCTTCGCCCTCAATCTCCCGCCGGGCAGCGAGATCATGGTGCCCAGCTACACGTTCTTTGCCACGATCGTGCCGATGCGGCTTTTTGGGCTGGTACCCGTGTTCGTCGACATCAACCCGCGGACCCTCAACTTCGACGTCGAGGACGCCAAGCGGCGGCTCACGAAGAACACCCGCGCCGTGCTCCCGGTGCACTGGATCGGCCTGCCCTGCGAGATGGACCACATCGGCGATTTTGCCAAGGAAAAAGGGCTTGTCGTGCTGGAGGACGCCTGCCACGCCCACGGGGCGTCGCTCCAGGGGAAGTACATGGGCAACTGGGGCGCGATGGGAGCCTTCAGCTTCCAGCTCAGCAAGCCGATCCCGGGGATCGAAGGGGGCATGGCCGTCTATCAGACCCGCGAGTACTTCGAGCGGGGAACGACGTTTGGACATTACGACCTGCCCGACAGCTTCCCGGCGGAGAGCAAGTACCGGCAGTACCACGGGTCGGGCCTGGGGCTGAAGCTCCGCATGCACCCGATGGCCGCCGCCCTGGTGCGGGCCCAGCTTCCCACGCTTGTGAAGCGGAACGAGGAAGGGGCGGCCCAGGTCCGCAGCCTCAACGACCGCCTCCTCCACCTGCCGGGCCTTTACGACCAGGCCGCGCGGCCCGACATGAAACGGCTCCACTATGCCTGGAACATGCTCTTCATCGACGAGAAGGAGGCCGGCATGTCCCGCCGGGCGTGCGTCAGGGCGCTCCAGGCGGAGGGGGTCGCGGCGTCAGCCCACTCCTACCGCCTCCAGCACAAACTGCCGCTTTACCGGGACAAGGACTACTGGCACCACCTGCCAGTGATCCCCGAATTGCCCGGCTCCGACGAGGCAAATGCCACGGCGATCGCCCTGCCCTACTTCACCGCCCCGGTTCCGGAGCTGGTGGACCAGTACGTGAAGGCCTTTGAGAAGGTCTGGGCCCACCGCCGCGAGCTGGGCACGGTCTGAGGGGCACGGGAAGAGGCAAAGGATGCGATACAGCCACCGCCAGAAAAAGAAATAGATCGCGCCGCGGAGGACGGCCATTTGGTAGCCGGTCTGGCCCGGCATGGCCATCAAGCGCCCCTCGCGGACGCTGCCGTGCAACGCGCAGAGCCTCTCCAGGAACCCGGCGCGGTCGCTGGGGGTCAAGCGGACCCCGGCGGCGACCGCCAGCAGCACCAGCGCCGTGGCGAGGCCAAGGACCCTCGCAAATCCACTGTTGAGCCACTTCATGGCAGTACCTCCCGATCGCAGGAGTCGCGGCGCGGCCGAGAGTGCGGCCAGCGCCGTTCCAGGAAGGGAAGCAAATCGGGAGCCGGACAGAGTCCCTTGCGCAAGTGTCTTTATGCCAGGCACTTAAGCAGCTTGCCGCCGCGAGGGCCACGTGATAGAATTTCTTACTTGTGTGAAAGATTGTCAGTTGCGAGGCCCATCCGATGCACGTCTGCGTCTGGATCCTCCAGCCCAACCAGCGGGACCTGGGCGAGCTCGCGGCCGGCTTTCAAGCCGAGGCAGGGCCCGAATGGGCCGTCGCCACTTTGACTTCGGCCGACCAACTGCTCGACCAGCTCGCCGACCGCTCCCGGCACCACCTGGCGATCGTCCCCGAGGCGACCTTGGAAGGCGAAGGGGCCGGACTGGCGCTGGTGGCTCGAATCCGGGCCGTCGCCCAGGACGTGCCCGTGGTCGTCACCGCCCAGCGCGGAAGCGTGGACCTGGCGGGCCGGGCGATCGCTGCCGGAGCGACCGATCTGCTCGTCTTGGGCCAGAATCTGCGGCAGCGGATCGCGACCCTCCTGGGGAAGCTGCGGGGGTGGTTCGAGGTCATCGAGCGGAACCGGGCCCTGGACGAGGACAATGCCAAGCTGCGGGAGGCGCTGCAAGCCCGCCTGAAGATCATCGGCCACTCGCCGCCGATCGAGCGGATGCTCGACGAAGTCCGCCGCGTGGCCGAGGTGCCCCGCCCGGTCCTGATCGTGGGGGAGCGGGGGACGGGCAAGGAGCTGGTCGCCCGGGCGATCCACTTCGCTGCCGGCCTGGCCAACCGGCCGATGGTCACCGTCAACTGCGCCGCCTTTAACGACGCCCTGCTGGAGAGCGAGCTATTTGGCCACGAGAAAGGGGCCTTCACCGGGGCCGACGCCGCCCGCCGCGGCAAGTTCGAGCAGGCCGACGGAGGAACCCTCTTCCTGGACGAGATCGGCCACATGTCGCTGGCGTTCCAGGAGAAGATCCTGCGGGTCGTGGAGTACGGCACGTTTACCCGGGTGGGAGGCTCCGGGGAATTGGCCACCACCGCCCGGATCATCGCCGCCACCAACCGCGACCTGCGGGAGGAGATCCGGCGGGGGGAGTTCCTGGCCGACCTCTACGACCGGCTCACGTTCGAGACGATCCACGTCCCGCCGCTCCGCGAGCGGACCGGGGACGTCGCCGTGCTGGCCCAGTTCTTCCTCGACCAGTTTGCCGCCGAGGTGCCGGCCTTTGCCGGCAAGAAGCTCTCCCCCGCGGCGATCCGCGCCCTGGAGCAGTACGCCTTCCCGGGGAACGTCCGCGAGCTGAAGAACATCATCGAGCGGGCGGCCTGCCGCGACATCCAGAGCGAGATCACGCCGGAGGACCTCGGCCTGTTGGCGCACGACGACCTGGTCTCGGCCGGCGGCTCCTTCCAGGAGAAGCTCGACGCCTTTGCCCGGCGCCTGATCGGGGACGCCTTGCGGCAAGCGGGCGGCAACCAGGCCCAAGCGGCGCGGACCCTCGGGCTGGCTTATCACCAGCTCCGCTACTACGCCCGGAAGTACCTCGGCCCCACCGGCGCCTGCCCCCGCTGCGGCGCGGAGCCCAAACACGGCTGAGCTGACGAGGGCATTGGCGGCTTCATGAAGTGGACAGCGCACCTGGAGGATTGCCGACTCACTCGAACGGTTCTGTCACCTGAGCGACCAGCCGATAAACATCTGTCGAGGAGTTGCAGTCCAGCGTGCTGGCGGCGAGTCCGTGATGTGTCTCACGGACCCACCTGGCGTTACTGATGGCGTCGCGGACAAGGCCAGACAGGCGCGTGTATATACGCGGGTCCCCTTTGTCATAGTCCAGGTGAAAGCGATCGCGCCAGTGCCCGTTCAACTCAGTAATCACGCACTCGCAATCAAGGAAGACCCTTGCCGTTCGTTCAAAGTGGGCCAACAACCAGACCTCAAATGCCGGGTTTGACAGACAATGCCGAATGCGGTTCTGCTGCAACCGAGCCACGGCGCGTTCCGTCTCATCTCGCGCCGCCGGACTCTCCACGTCCATGACGCACTAGACCTCGTCAAAATCAACAGCGGAGTTTTCCTTGCGATCGACCGCGAACTGCGCAATCTGTTCCCGTGAGCCGCCTTTGCCCCGCTTCACCGTGATGGCAAAATGCCGGCTGGTCCATGCGTCTCTCTTGAGCTTTTCGAAGTAGTTTCTCTCCGTCTCCTTCCCCTCACAGACGATCAAGAGGGTCGTCTTTAGGCGACGGAACTGATGCCGTCGCTTCGGCGTGCCGCGCCGGTTCGCGTGGAAGCGATCGCTCATCGGACTTCCAAGTCCTCGAGGGCTGGCCCGAAACTCGGTACTCCGCCATATCGGCCGGAAAGGTAGTTCTTCTCGAACGCCTCGGACTTCCTGGGCCGTCGTCCGCCTCGAACGTCGGCCAGCGAGAACAACTCTGTGGCTCCCTTACGGTCTTTCTCGGTAATCCAGATCTGGTCCCGACGGAACAGCGACCGATCCATGAGTGTGCTGTCGTGGGTCGTGAATACTAACTGGGCCCCTTGAGGGTTTGCCTCCGGACTGTGAAACAACTCGATCAGTCTCCGCGTCAACAAGGGATGCATGCTGCAATCGAGCTCATCCACGAGCAGGACGTGTCCTTTGTCGAGCGCGTCCAGAACAGGACCGATTAAGGCAAAGAACCGCCGCGTGCCATTCGATTCGTCTTGAAGCGGGAATTCCACAGTCTCTTCCGAATCGAGCAGCTTGTGACGAGCTCGAACCGCATGCCGTTTGAAACCCACTTCAGCGGTCACGTCCTCCGGCGTGCCTAACCTCACGGCCTTCCCCAGGGCGCGAACGAGCTCATGGACCTCCTTCGGAGCGTCCTCCGGCGGCCTTACCACCTCCTCTGTCGCCGAAAGCCCATCGATGCCGAAATCCGCGTCGTGGATCAGTCTCTCCACCCGGCTACGAAAACCCGGATCGCTCTCGATTCGGCGCGCCGTCCGCTCGTTCCAGGGGAACCGAGGACTGGCCAAATCGAATTGCCAGAGACGAGACTTGAACCACAGGAATAGGTCTTTGACGAACTCAACGTTCATCTCGGCGGCGCGCGAAAGGAACAACCCGTTGTCCCGCGTCTTGTTAATCACCTCCTGGGCGGCCTCTTTCAGTTCCCCTCGAACCTGCCACTGGGTCTTTCCTGTCTCTGGGTCGAATGTTCGGCGCAAGGGGTTTGAGAACCGGGAACCACCCCGTTTCACGTACAGCGATTCATCATATACGCGCTCGATGGTCGCGGAGAATCCGTACTGGAACTCCGTGCTGTCGAGCAGAAGGCGAACCTCAAAGGAGCAAGGGCGGCCGGCCCGTGTCGCATCCAGGCGGAAGGATTCGGCCCCCACGATGGGATCGCCCAGGTTCATCCTGGTTGCGGACGTGACCACGAACCGCTCCATGAACCCAACAGCCTTTACCAGGTTGCTCTTTCCGGACGCATTGGCCCCATAAAGGACAGCGGACTTCAGGAGACCGAAATCCTTGAACTCCACCACGTGATCCCGGTGAGACGTGTCCTTGTCAGCCACGAGCGTGAGGACTTGTTCGTCAGCGAACGAGCGGAAATTCTCGACCGCAAAGCTGATCAACATGCCAGCTTCCTTTTGTTTGTTGTGTCTGAATCGATTGTGCTCCCTCCCATGGCAAGTATACGGCCGGATCCGGCACTTTACACTACCATTCTGCAAGAAAACTTCACAGTTGGCCTTCAAACGCTGCAATGGGCACGATTCTGGCCTCAGTTCTGCACGCGTTTGGCGGGAAGCAGCGGCTCCGCTAATGAGTTGATCCCGCCCTATGGTGGAACCGTCGTTCCACCATTGGATGGGTGCGACCTCTGGGAGCAGGAGAAACGGCCACCCCTTGACGGGGGTCCCGCGTGGGAGAGCAGCGCGGCCAGTCGCCGCACTGGTTGCCTCAGCCTCGGATCGTTCTCTCTGGCGTGCTGGCGTGCGGCCTTTCTCAATCGCCGACGCTGATCTCCGGCATCATCAGCACGGCGCGTTCCTGCTGGACGAGCTCCAGCCGCCGCAGGGCGGAGGTGACGGATTGCAGCCGCCGGCCGTCGAGGCCCTTGAGATACGGCAGGGCCAGCTCGAGGATCGACGCCGGCCGCGGGGCCGCGGGCGACGGCAGCCGCACCCGGAGGCGATTGTCGTCGCGGTCGCTGTCGGTGAGGTCTTCCAGCAAGAGTTCCATGAAGTTCTTCGGCTCGGGGACGACGCGGATCTCGTAGTCCTTGATCTTGGCCTGGGCGGCGGCGAAATGGATCGCGTCGTCCAGGGTGCCGAGCTTGTCGACCAGGCCGAGCTCCAGGGCCTGCTGGCCGGTGTAGACCCGGCCGCCGGCCAGCTCGTCGATCGGCTTCTTCAGGCGGTTGCCCCGGGCGGCGACGACGTGCCCCTTGAAGACGCCGTAGATCTCGTTCATCCAGTCCTGCACTTTTTTCCGCTCGGCCGCGGTGAAGACGGCGTCGGAGTCGAGCAGTCCGGCGTTCGCGCCGCGGCGGTTGGCGTTCCAGGTGATGCCGATCTTGTTCCACATCGCGGTGGTGGCGAACTTGCCGCCGACCACGCCGATCGAGGCGGTGATCGTGGTGGCGTCGGCGAAGATCGTGTCGGTGCCGCAGGCGACGTAATAGCCGCCGCTGCCGGCGACGCCGCCCATCGAGACCACCAGGGGCTTCTTGGCCTTCACCCGCTTGGTGGCGTCGAGGATGATCTCGCTGGCCGCGGCCGAGCCACCCGGCGAGTGGACCCGCAGCACGACCGCCTTGATCGACTTGTCGTCGGCGGCCTTGCCGAGGGCCTTGCGGAGGGGGGTGCTGTAGGCGGCCCGCATGCTGCCGAAGGGGCTGATTTCGGCCTTGCCGGGGATGATCGGGCCTTCGACGTAGACGATGGCCACGGCGTCCTTGCCCGACGGCTTCTTCCCGGCCCCCAGCAGCTCGGCCCAGAGTTTGAACACGCCCAGCGGGCTGGAGAGATCGATCTCGCCGGCCCGCTTCTTCTTGCCGTAGTTCTTGTCGAACTTCACGGCTTCGCCGAACTTCGCCTTCAGCTCGGCGACGAACTCCTGCCGCTGCTGGACCTTGTCGATGATTCCCAGCTTCTGGGCCGTCTCGGCGGTGTACAAGGCGCCGTCGACCCACTGGCGGATCACGACGGGGTTGGCGCCGCGCCCCTTGGCCACCAGCTTCAGGTAGCTCTCGAAGAGGCTGTCCAGGAGCCAATCCTGCATCCGCTGGGCGGCAGGACTGGGAGCCTTGCGCATGAAGATCTCGGCGGCGGTCTTGTACTCGCCGCAGGTGAGAAAATCGGGGCTGACACCGATCAAGTCCAACAAGCCCCGCAGGTAGGGCGACTCCGCGCTGTAGCCCCCGATCCAGATCATCCCCGTGGGAACCATGCTGATTTTCGAGGCCCCGGAGAGCAGGGCGTAGCCTCCCATGGAGAGGATGTCCGCGTGGGCGTAGACCTCCTTGCCCGACGACCTCACCAGGTCGACGGCCTGGCGGAGCTCTTCCACCTGGGCGATGTTGATCTCGGCGCCGTCGAGCAAAAGTACGACGGCCTTGACGTTCTTGTCGTCGCGGGCCTTCTTGATCCTCGCCACCAGGTCCTTGAGCGGCACCGCACCGACGGACCCGAAGAGGAAATCGTCGCCCATCGGCGTCTCGACCACCGGCCCCGAAAGGGCGAAGACGGCGATCACCGGCTGGGCGTCCTTGGGTGGGGACTGGGCGTAGGCTGCGGGCAGCCCCGCCAGGCCCAGGACCAACGCGACTGCGAACAAGCGGTTCGTGGCTCTCATCGATCGACCTCCCCGAGTGCAGCGACAGAAGGCAGCGGGCCCCGGCGGGGATTGGAAAAAAACCCCGATCCCCGCTCTGCGGCGTCCGCCAGAACGGCCTTTCCAATCTTAGCGGACGGGTGCCGGCTTTCAAACCGGGCCGCCCGCCGGTAGTTCGCCGCTCCGGGGAGGATCTTGCCGGGCGGGCAGCCGCTCCACCCGCAGGAGGCCCGTCGCTTAAGGGGTCTCCCGGGCTTCCTCCCCCCGTTCCACCCGGGAGCCGTAGGGCGATGCAAAACCCGGCGCTGCAAAGGGTTGCAGAGTTTCCCCGGGGGAGACTACGATAGTCACCGGAGATGTCGGAAAGGGGGTGGCCGGGGCGTCCCTGCCACGACGCGAGGGTCCACGCGGTGGGGGTCTTGCCATGGAACGCGCGGTGAGTTTCGTCGGCCTCCTGGTGGTGTTGTTGTTGGCCTGGCTAATCTCGGAGAACCGCCGGAAGATGAACCTGCGGCTGATCGCAAGCGGCGTCGGGCTACAGTTCCTCCTCGGCATGACGCTCTTGTGGAGCGAGCCCGGCCGAATGTTCTTCAACTGGGCCCGGTTGTTCGTCACCCGCTTGATCAGCTTCTCCGACGCCGGGGCGGAGTTCGTCTTCAGCAAGTCGTTTCGCGATCACTACCTGGCCTTCTCCGTCCTGCCCACGATCATCTTCGTGGCCACGGTCATGGCGGTCTTGTTCCACCTGGGCATCATGCAATGGGTGGTCAAGGGGATGGCCTGGGTGATGGTCCGGGTGATGGACACCTCGGGCACGGAGTCGCTGGCCGCGGCGGCCGAGGTCTTCGTGGGGATGACCGAATCGCCGCTGGTCATCCGCCCTTACCTGGAATCCATGACCCGCTCGGAGATCGTGGCCATGATGACCGCCGGGATGGGCACGGTGGCGGGCGGCGTGCTGGCGGCCTACGTTGGCATGGGAGTGGACGCCGGGCACCTCATGGCCGCCTCCCTGATGGCCGCCCCCGCATCCTTGGTGATCGCCAAGATCATGGTCCCCGAGACCGAGGACTCGCTCACCAAGGGAGTCGTGCGGATCGACGTACCCAAAGTGGACGTCAACGTCCTCGATGCCGCTTGCCGCGGCGCTTCGGAGGGGCTCCGCCTGGCCTTGAACGTCGCCGCGATGCTGATCGCCTTCGTCGCCCTGGTGGCCTGCCTCAACTGGATGCTGGGGCTGGTCTCCCAGGGGATCAACGAAGGGCTCTCCTGCTGCTCCGTCCCGTACCGCGTTCCGGAGCTCTCCCTGGAGTGGATCCTGGGCTGGGTCTGCGCCCCCTTGGCCTGGGTCCTGGGCGTCGAGTGGAACGACGCGCAAGCCGTGGGGATGCTCCTCGGCAAGAAGCTGGTCCTCAACGAGTTTTTGGCCTACGCCGACCTCGTTCAGTTGAAGGACCAGATCTCGCACCGCTCGTTCGTCATCGCGACCTACGCCCTGTGCGGCTTCGCCAATTTCGGGTCGGTGGCGATCCAGATCGGCGGCGTGGGCGGCCTGGTCCCCTCGCGGCGGGCGGTCTTCGCCCGCTACGGCCTGCGGGCGATGATCGGCGGGGCCCTGGCCACCTTCATGACCGCAACCATCGCGGGGATGCTCATCTAGAGGCCGCCCCGGGCCTTCCAGGGAGACTCCAGCCGCTCCGGGCCGCGGTGGATAGTGCGGCGTGGGACCTCGCGGCCGCGGGTTCCTTCGCCGCACTGGGCGGATGGTCCGGTCAAAGAAGGTGGACAGACGCGGCTTATGGACCCTCTCTTGGCGACAATTGGCTCTCGGGTCCTTGCTTCCTAAGCTTTTGGAAGAGCCGCTGCTGCTCGACTAGTCCGCTGGTCAGGCGCGTCGTGAGAGCATGCCACCCTGGACACCCAGGTTCCTCTGCCGTTCCGCTCAGTGTACTCGCGTACGGGCCGCAGTGGAACCGCGGACCGCGGCGAGGTAGTTCGGATTGTCGGCCTGACCGGTCGCTTCGTAGAGGAACCGGCTGGGGAGGGTGGGCCGGGGCTTGCCCCACTTGTGCCGTGCCAGCGCGAGCGTCAGGGTCAGGCGGCGGCGGGCCCGGGTCATGCCTACGTAACACAGCCGTCGCTCTTCCTCGATCGCCCGCCCGTCCCCCCCAAGGCTGCGATGGTGCGGAAGCAGCGACTCCTCCATTCCCACCATGTACACCTCGGGAAACTCCAGACCCTTGGCCGCGTGGAGCGTCATCAGGAGCACCGCGTCCCGCTCCAGCCGGGACTCCTTCTGGCGGTCCTCGTCGTACCCGGTCAAGGCCAGCTCTTCGAGGAAGCCGCCGAGGGTCGGCCGCCGGGCACGCCGGCTGTAGCTCCCCGCCGCGTTCACCACTTCCTCGACGCTGGCCCAGCGGGCCTGCTGCTCGAGCGGGTCCGGGTAGAGGCGGGCCAATTCCTCCCGGTAGCCGACCTGGCCGATCAGCTCGCGGATCGTCTCGACCGGCGGGCGGCTCTCCGCCGAGCCATGGAACTGGTTCACCAGCCCGCGAAACTGGGAGATGCCCCGCAGGGCGGCCGGCGGGAGGTCGCCCCACTGCGGCGCTTCGGAAAGCACCGCCCAAACCCCTTGGCCCCCCGAAACCGCTTTCTCCAACAGCCGCGCCACGGTGGCCTGTCCGATGCCCCGGGCGGGAGTGTTAAGGATCCGCAGCAGGGAAACCTCGTCCCGGGGATTGACCACGACCTTGAGATAGGCCAGTACGTCCCGCACTTCCTTGCGGTCGTAGAACGATTGCCCGCCCACCAGCACGTACGGCACCTTGGCCCGGCGCAGTTCCGCCTCCAGCGGCCTGGGCTGCTCGTTGGTGCGGACGAGGATCGCGAAGTCGCGGGGCCGCCGCTTGCCGCCGCAGATCCGCGAGCGGATCTCCTCGACCACGGCCTTGGCTTCGGCCTGCTCATCCTCGAACTGGAGAATCCGCGGCGGCTCCCCCCGGCTCGCCGTGCGGAGGACCTTCGAGTGGCGGAGCCGGTTGAAGGCGATCAGCCGGTTCGCCCAGGTGAGGATCTCCCGCGTAGAGCGGTAGTTCCTCTCCAGGCGGACGATCTTGGCATCGGGCCAGTCCTTGGCAAAGCGGAGGATGTGGGTGACTTCCGCTCCCCGCCAGCCGTAGATCGACTGGTCGTCGTCCCCGACGACGCAGAGGTTGCGGTGCCCGGCGGCCAGGGCCCGGACGATCCGGTACTGGCTCCCGTTGGTGTCCTGGTATTCGTCGACGAGGAGGTGGTCGAAGCGGGCCGCCTCCTCGCGGCGGACGGCGGGAGACTGCTGGAAAAGCTCCTCGGTGCACAAGAGCAGGTCGTCGAAATCGACCGCTCCGGCCGCCCGCAGCGCGTTCTGGTACCGCCGGTAGGCCGCCGCGGCAAGGTGTTCCTTGTCGGTCTGGGCCATGGCCGCCGCTTGCTGGGGGCGGAGGGAGGCCATCTTCCAGCGAGAGATCCTCTGGATCAAATCGCCCGGCCGGAGCAGGGCGTCGGCGACCTTGATCTCCCGCAGCGCGGCCCGCGCCACGCCCTCCTGGTCCCCGCGGTCGTAGATGGCGAACGTTGTGGGGTAGCCCAGGTGCCGGGCGTTGCGGCGGAGGATGCGGACGCAGAGCGAGTGGAAGGTGGAGATTTCCGGCTTCTGCGGGGTCTTCTTGCCGAGCAAGGCCATCGCCCGATCGCGCATCTCGTCGGCGGCCTTGTTGGTGAAGGTGACGGCCAGGATCCGCTCGGCCCGGGTGCCGCGGCGGACGAGCTGGGCAATCCGATAGGTGACGACCCGCGTCTTGCCCGTCCCCGCCCCCGCCAGGACCAACAGCGGGCCCGAAGGGGTCATGACGGCTTCCAGTTGGGCGGGGTTCAGTTCCATAGATCCATGGCGGCCTACGTCCGGGCGGCGATCGGGCGAGGCCATCGGCCCGCAGCCTATGCACCCAGCAAGGGGACGGCGTCCTGGCTCAAAGAGAAGACCATCGTACGCCCCACGACCCGATCGCGAAAGGGGCACAAATCGGCAGTCAACCGTCACGCGTTGGGTGCGAAGCATCGGGTGCCATGCCCACGCTTGTCGTGGGCATGTTCGCGCGGCAGCATGGCCAAGCAAGCTTGGCCATGGCACCCAGCTTGTCGTGGGCATGCTGGGGCTTCGCTCCGCTCAGCCGCCAGCCGCCCCACCGAGCCCCGCAAGTGGTTGCCCTTGACGGGTTTGCGGGCGGGCCCCTATACTGGGTTTCTTCCCCGTGGCGGCCGCTCGATTCGGGGGCGTCCGTGCTCCCCGTCGCGCTGTTACCAGTCAAGCGAAGGTAGCCCGAAGATGAAAGCGGAAGAACGTCATCGACTGGAACAGAATGCCCTGGCCGCCTGGCTTGCCGGGGTTATCAAGGTCATCGAGCCCTACTCCAAGACGGTCGTGATCGGGTTGGTGTTGGCGGCCCTGGCCTTCGCCGTTTGGAACTGGTGGGGGCGGACGTCGGCCCGGGGCACTGCCCAGGCCTGGGACGGGTTCTACGCCGCCTGGACCCATCGCAACGTCGTCGAGCTGGAAGACATCGCCGAACAGAATCCTAAGCAAAGGGTGGGAGAATGGGCGGCGCTGGAGGCCGGCAACCTCCGCCTCCTCCAGGGGTCCCACCAGCTCTTTTTTGATCGGGCCAACGCCGCCCAGGACCTCCGCAAGGCCGTGGAGAGCTTCAGCCTGGTCATCGACCGGAGCCGGGAGGCGGAGTTGCGGGAGCAGGCGCTGTATGGCCGGGCCCGCGCCTATGAGTGCCTGGCCGGCACCCGCCAAAGCGAAGGGGAACTGGACAAGGCGATTGCCGATTACGAGCGCCTGGTCGAGGCCTATCCGAAAGGCCCGTTTGCCGAGCTTGCCGGCCGCCGGCTGGAGGAGTTGAAGTCGAAGGAGACGAAGGTCTTTTACGACAAGTTCGCGGCCTACAATCCCCGGCCGCCGAGCCGCGGGGGCGCTGGCGGGCCGGGCCTGCCGTTCGACATGGGCAGCCTCCCCAGCGACCTGCCCGAGCCCGACTTCTCCAGGGTCTTCAACCTCGGGGCGCCCAGCAAGAAGGAGGAGGGCAAGACGGAGCCGGGCAAGGCCTTGAAAGTCGAGGCGGAGCCGCTCAAGCCCGAGCCCGGCAAGACCGCGAAACCCGAGACGGAGCCGCCCAAGACCCCGCCGGCGAAAGCGAAGGCGGAAAGCCGCAAGAGCGAGCCCCCGCCCAAGGTCCCCGCCAAGGCGGAGCCGGCAAAGGCCGAGCCACCCAAGAAGTGACGTGGAGCCGCCCGACGATCTCTCCTCGCAACCGATCCGCTTGGTCGTCGCCCCGGAGCAGGCCGGCTGGCGACTGGACCTGTTCCTGGTGCATCATTTCCCCAACTACAGCCGGGTGCATCTCCGCCGGGTAATCACGGCGGGCGGGGTCACCGTCGGCCAGCAAGGCGGCAAGCCCAGCTACCGGCTGCGCCCCGGGCAGCAGGTCACCGTCGTGCTGCCCGAAATCCCCCGCGAGGCCCCCCAGCCGGAAAACATCCCCCTGGACATCCGCTACGAGGACGACTGGCTGGTGGTGGTCAACAAGCCGCCGGGGATGGTGGTTCATCCCGCCCGGGGACATTGGTCGGGCACGCTGGCCAGCGCGCTTGCCTATCATTTCGCCGGGAGGCTCAGCTCGCTGGGCGGGCCGACCCGGCCGGGGATCGTCCACCGCCTGGACCGCGACACGAGCGGGCTCTTGCTGGTGGCCAAGAGCGACGTGGCCCACGCCCGCTTGAGCGTCCAGTTTCAGGAGCGGACGATTGAGAAGGAATACTTCGCCTTGGTGAGCGGCGGTCCGCGGCTGGACCGGGACGTGATCGACGAGCCGATCGGGTTCCACCCGCAGCAGCGGGAAAAAATGGCCATTCGCCGCGACCACCCCCAGCGGCAAACGGCCCAGACCTTCTACGAGGTCGTCGAGCGGTTCGAGGGGTTTGCCGCGGTGAAGATCCTGCCCAAGACGGGCCGCACGCACCAGATCCGCGTCCACCTCGGGCACGTCGGCTGCCCGGTGCTCTGCGATCGCCAGTACGGCGGCCGGGCCCGGCTCACCCGCGGCGAGATCCGCCGCGACCCGAGCGACGACACCGTGCTTTTGGATCGCCAGGCCCTGCACGCCCGGCGGCTGCGGCTGACTCATCCCCACACCGCCGAGCCGCTGGAAATCGAGGCCCCCCTGCCGCCCGACATGGCTGCCGTGCTGGCGGAGCTGCGGACCTATCGGCGCGGCAGCCGGTAGGTGCCGGGCGAGCCGCCGGGCAATGTGAACCCTCGCCCACGGGCTCGCTATCGTTTCTGGAAAGCGAGCCGCCTAGCCGGTAGAATGAGCCGCGGTGCGCGACGCACGCCACTGCGGCTCCCCTCTTCAATCCCGCTTTGCGAGCCAACCGCCGGACTAAGACTGGCCAAAAACGCTTTCTGGCGACCTAACATGACCAGCCTCTCCACGCTCCTGTTTGCCGGCCTGCTTTTCACGGCCGCGGCCGATGGACCACGCACGGAAATCCCCCTGATCGTCCAGGCCCGGGATCAGACGGGTCAGCCGCGCCGGGAAGAGATCGCTTTGGAGCCCGCGAAGACCGCGGTGGTGGTGATCGACATGTGGGACCGGCACTGGTGTACGACCTACACGGCCCGGGTCGCCAACCTCGTGCCGCGGATGAACAAGACCCTGGATGCCGCCCGAAAGCTCGGCATCCAGGTGGTGTTCGTGCCCTCCGACACGCTCGCATTCTACGCCGGCGCCCCGCAGCGGAAGGCGATGGTAGCCATCCCCTCGCATCCCGAGCCGGCCAAGGTCCCCTTCGATCCGCCGAGAGCGCCCGGGCCGATTGACCAGTGCGAGTGCGGCCCGGAGCGGCCGTGCAAGCCGGGCGGCGGTTGGACCCGGCAGCATCCTGACCTCGTGATCGCCCCGCAGGACCTGATCGGCGACGGCAACAACGGCGGCGAGCTCTTGAATCTCTGTGCAGAGCGAGGCATCGACACCCTGCTTTACATGGGCGTGGCCACCAACATCTGCGTCCAGTTCCGCGGAGCGGGGATCCGCGCCATGAAGCAGCACGGGCTGCGGGCGATTTTGGCGGGCGATCTGGCCGAGGCGATCACCGCCAACGGGATCGGCGCCGACGGCAAGCCGGACCGCAACTTCACCCCCGCCGCGGGCACGGCCATGGTCCAGCGGCACATCGAACAGCAGGTCTGCCCGACGATCGAAAGCCGGCAGTTGATTGCTGCCGCAGGGCTCGATCTGCACGCCGGCGACAAGCGGCCGCACCTCGTCTTCGTCACCGCCGAATCGGAGTACGAGACCCACCAGACCCTGCCGCGCTTCGCCAAGACGCACCTCGACAAGGATTTCCGCTCGACCTTCCTTAATGCCACCGGCCCGGAGCTCCAGGGGCGCGACGGCGTGCCGGGACTGGAGGCCGTCGACGACGCCGACCTGGTGGTCCTGAGCATGCGCCGCCGGGCCCTGCCGGTGCCGCAGATGGACCACCTGGAGCGCTACCTTCGCGCGGGCAAGCCGCTGGTGGCCCTTCGGGTCAGTGCGGCCGCGTTCCAGGTGCAGGGGGCGGTGCCGCGGGGATGCGTCGTCTGGGACCGCTTTGACCGGGAGGTCCTCGGCTGCAACTACCAGGGCTATAACGCGAAGTCGCGCGAGACGGGCTGCGACGTGTGGATCGCGGCGGGCGCGAAGGGCCACCCGATCCTCCGCGGCGTGCCCCCCAACTTCCACAGCCCGTCGTGGATCTACCGGCAGCGCCCGCTGGCAACGACCGTCACGCCGCTCATGTGGGGCCGGTGGTCGAAGGAAGACCCCGACGAGCCGGTCGCCTGGACGAACACCTACCAGGGCGGCCGGGTGTTCTACACGACCCTGGGCCACCCGGGAGATTTCCAGCTCGAAGCCTTCAACCGCCTCCTGGAAAACGCCATCCGCTGGGTCCTCGAGCGGCCGGACAAGCCGTGAGGGCGGCCTGTTCGCGTTTTCGCTCTTTCGGGTAGTGGCTCAGGATGTCGGCGGAGTTTTTCGGAGATTCTGCGGAAAACCGTCCCCTGTTACGCACTTATGCGAAACCTGCGACTAGGTAAGGACTTATGACATTGGCTGACAACGCCAGCTTTCGTTTCCTCGGGCTTTCCTGGACTTCCAGGAAGCCATGAGGTGATCGTGCTCCAAGCGGTTCGTCGCTAACACAGGCCGTTTCTCCCAAGAACTCCCGGTTTTCTTTGCCAACATCGTCAGGCACTACCTTGGTTCGGAAGAACCATCAGAACCGTCACGATGGGCGAGGAATGCCATGTCGTGTCGACGCTGACCCTGAGGCTGAGCATCTACGACTTCTCCGGCGAGGAGCGGGTTACGCGGCTTGGGCCGGCGCGTGTTACGTCTCCTCTGGCTCGCCCCGGAACTGGTCCCAAAGGCGTTGGAAACGGCTCCCGTAGATCATCTCGTAGAGTTCCTCACGATCTGGGTAGAGTTCGAGGCACCGCTGCCGGACTTTGCTCTTCTCGATCTCGATGTCGATTGCGGGCAGGTCGCTGCTGAGAATCAACACGCACACCCGATCTGCCAATCGTTGTAGATCCTGCATCGCCTGTCTGGGATCAGCCATGGCCGAACCCTCCGTCTCCCCGAACGAAGGCATCCTGCTACAATTATTGTAACGGCCTGCCCATTCAGCGGGGAGCAAGTATGTCTGAGCGCGTCTGCCCCTGGTGGGGTGGCTATTTCATCGACAACCCGCTTCGCCGACTGCTCCACGACCCGGAGAAGATCCTCGGGCCGTACGTCCAACCCGGCATGACGGCGATGGACGTTGGCTGCGGCATGGGATTCTTCACCATTGCCATGGCGAGGATCGTCGGCGACGCGGGGAAGGTCGTCGCCGTGGACCTCCAGCAGAAGATGCTGGATGTGTTGGTCAAGCGTGCGGAGAAGGCCGGGGTAGCGGATCGAATTGAGGCACGTCGCTGCGAAGCCGAGAACCTCGGGTCGGACACGACGGTCGATTTCGTCCTGGCCTTCGCCATGGTCCATGAGGTGCCGGAGACCACACGATTCCTGGAACAAGTCCACGGCTGCCTGAAACCCGGCGGGAAGTTTCTTGTGGCCGAGCCCCGGCTGCACGTTCCCGGTAAGGCGTTCGAGGCGATGGTGAAGATTGCAGAGGAAGTGGGGTTCAGGCTCTCCGACCAACCGCACGTCTGGGGGTGCAGGGCGGCTCTGTTTGCCAATGCTGCTGGCCTTTAACCCGCAGGCAACTCTCACCAAAGGCAGCCTTCCCCCGCAGGGGGCACGAGGGCCGGGCCATTTTGCCCTCGGCATCCCGGCGGAATCGCGGGACGCTTGGCAAACTTGGCTCACGGAGAAGGGGGTCGCCATCGAGAAGGAGGTCACCTGGCCTTTCATCCTTCCTGCTTCCCGACCATCACCAGCCGGTACCGTCGCAGACGCCCGTCGCGGGCCTCAACGGAGTATTCCATGAGCTTCGCCAGCGACTGGCCATTGCCGGCGGCCCAATGGGACTCGACGAGGCGGCTGAGCGTGGGCCGGGCGCGGCCGGCTTGGCCGTCGAGGTCCTCCACCAAGAGGAGATGAGTGAAGCCGGCCTCCCGCAGCACGCGAGCCACGTCGGCGGAACCGCCCAGGCGGCGGTCGAAGCGCCCCTGCTGCCGGTAGACCTCGGCGCGGCTCGCGCGGCAGGGGAAGTAGAAGGTGTGCGGCTCCTCGCTGAGAAGATGGGCGCCGGGCGGAAAGAGTTCGCTGGCCAATTCCGCAGCGGGCCAGGCCGGGTCGTGGCGGGCGAGGTACTGGCTGCGGCTCTCGAGCAGACAGGCCACCGACAGTTCCCCGCGGCACCGCACCATCGCCCCCGCCGCCGCCAGCAGAAGCAGGCCGGCCAGCGCACTCCGCGTGACGTGCCGGGCCCCGGCGGGGAAGCCGCCGCTCTCAATCCACACCCACACCGCGGCCACCGCCAGCAGCGGCACCAGCGGCACCAGCAGCGCGGCGCCGGCCCCGAGCAGGTGC
>Ga0315280_10004838_pt1 | contig 19569 bp, 17 predicted proteins | sample YL17G06_40_MG_FD_203697 | JGI IMG/M metagenome (GOLD analysis project Ga0315280, IMG submission 203697) | Sediment microbial communities from Yellowstone Lake, YNP, Wyoming, USA - YL17G06_40 | ecosystem: Environmental > Aquatic > Freshwater > Lake > Sediment | place: USA: Wyoming | collected... | reverse complement strand
GCGGGCGACCGCACTTATCGCCGACGGCAGAAATTCTTTTGTCTCCACATTCTCCTCTAAAAAGAAAGAGGGGATACGACGGAACGCACCTTTAAACGCGAACGGCACAAACGCTATCGCAATGATTATTGCGAGCACTCTCCCCTTGTTGCTCTCAGACAACCGTTGAATCGCGTCCGCGATTGCAAAGCTTGCGGGAATGACTAATGGAGCTAAATACCGAAGCTCTATGTGGCGCGGCAGCGAAAGCGCGGTCAAGACCAATGCGACGGAGACAGCCGTCCATGCAGCGCTAAATCGACATACCAGCATCAATGGCAAAAGGACAAAAAACGCGCCGATCGTGTAGCCGCCCGAATCTAATAGGAGAAGAAGGTTTCCTTTCAATCTCTCAAAAAAGCTGGGTGCCCACCACGCGGGGTCGTTGGTCGTCGAGCCGAATATTAATTTGTAGTCAGCTCCAAATAGATACCACGGGAGCGCAACCACACATAGCGCGATGCCTGCGACAAGCGCGAATTTAACTCGCTTCGAGCTGGGCACCGAAAAAAACGCGACCAGTGCAAAACCCGCTGCATAGAGCCAGAACGTCCATTTGGTGAGCATGCCAAGCCCGAAGAGCGCGCCGAACAATGCGCTCGTCGAGGCTGAGTCAGGCCTCCGCCTAAGCGACAGCAAACAAAAAATCATCAACAATAAAATCCATATCGTTATCGTTTCGCGCCAGAAGCCTATTGGCGCTCTCATTGCTCCGAAGTTAAAGAGGAGCGCGGTAAGCCCGACCAGAAAAGCTAATGGCCCATATCCGTGAAATGCCAATATCGCTAGAACTAGCGTTGTCGACCCGCCTAAGATCACCCACAAGAACGCGTCTTTTAAACCGAGCTTAAAGACAAAAAGATTGACGAACGAAAAGAGCGGCGGATAGTATCGACTCTTCAGCGCACCGAATAGGCTCTGCCCTTGCCACCAAAACAGCACATTGCCTGCGAGCGGGTCTGATGGGAATGTCTGCTCGACGATCTGGACAAATAGATACAGCCAAAGCCCTGAGATCGCACAAGCCAAAATCCACTTTGTCGCTCGCTCTAACATCGCGCCTTTATTTTTTCCTCTCCCAAATCTCTATGCGCTCGCCATAAGATGTGTCCTCAAAAATCAATCGATACTCCCTCTTTAATCGGTCAAGCGTCTCTTTTATCCCCTCAAGGCTCGGCGCATAAACGACGTTGCCCGTCGTCCCCATGACAAATCGGCCGCCTTTGGCATAGCTCAATCTGACCACCTGCTCTGGATTTGACGTGTCCACGTCAACGGGAACGAGGTTGATAACAATCTTATATTCACCTTTCATGAACCCGTCTCTAAACATGTCAAAAAATTCTGGCGAATATATTTTCAATTTTTCAGCGCCGCTGGCGAACTCCACAGCCTTGCCGAAATAGACCGGGAACAGCGGGTTGAACGCGATCTGTTCCCCTTCGCCGACGCGCTCCTTCATCGCGGGGAGCGCCGAGATTAAAAACTTTTTGACGTCCACAAAATCCTCGGATGCAACTTCATCTACGTTTTTAACAAGCCGCCCCTCCTCCAGAAATAGGCTCGTCGCAAAGATTGCTATCAATGCCAGCCCGCTGGCTTTTGAAAAGTTTACACTGCTTGCCGCGTCTAAAAACCCTGCCGCGACCAAAACCGCGAGCGGGACTAAATATCTTATCTCGATGTGAACCGGCATCGACAGAACGGCTACCGACAACAATATCCCGAAGATGAACAGCAGCCCCTTCGGCCTCCTTAATGCGTTCGCTATCACAACGATTAAAAACGCGAAGAGCCCGTATCCGCATACGTTGAATAGCTCCTTGCAATACCAAACGAAGCGCGAAAGAAACGTCGGGCAGCAGAGCGACGGGTCATTCTTCGTCGTCTCAACGAGCGTTTTCACATCGAGCTTTAAAAGATACCACGGGAGCGCAATGATTGCCGCCGTTATCGCTGAAATAATTAAAAACTTCCACCGCTGAGAAGCTGTGAGCGCAAGCAAAATTGCTATTCCAAAGGCAACGGGGTAGACCCAAAACGTCCATTTGGCGAGCAGCCCGAGCCCGAACGGCACGCCAAAAATAACTCCCAATAAATATGGGTTCCCCCTCTTTTTCTCGACGCCAGAAAAAACGGCTGTAATTATGAGCAGCGCAAAAATCTCGACCGTCTCGCGCCAGAAATTCAGCGCGCCGTATAGAAACGCGGGGCTGAAAAGAAACGCGGCAAAGCCCACAAAGAACGCCAGTGCGCCGCTCCGATAGAAGGCCAAAAATGTCAGCGCTATCATGATGCCCGCCGTCACCATCTGTATCCACAAAACGTCATTCAATCCCAGCTTGACAAACAGAATGCCTAACGCCGGCCAAAGCGGCGGGTAATACGAGTTGTTCCACGCAGAGATAAAGCCTGTGTCCCGCCAGGATTCTACAATCGCGGCAGACAGCGAATTTATCGGATATACGAGCTTCGCGCTCGCCCAAAACGTCAGCACCCACAAAACTGCGAGTGGAATTGCAATCGCAAATTTTAAGCTTGGCTTCTCATTCACCGCTGCTGCCACCTGAGTTTTTCTCTGAGCACGCTAAAGAAGCTGCGCTTCTGCGAAACGAGCCTCAGCGCATAGTGCGGGGCTCTTTTAATCTTCGCCCTAGCTCCGCTTTTTAATGGAAACCCCTCCTGCCCATCTGCGGAGACGAACACCGCCCCATCCGGCGCGTTCAGCAGCTCAACCTCTATGGTGCAGTCGGGACAGACCACGACGGTTCGATTGGTAAGCGTGTGCGGACAGATGGGTGAGATGATGATGCAATCTAGATGCGGCACCACGATTGGGCCGCCGGCAGACAGCGAATATGCTGTCGAGCCGGTCGGCGTAGAGACGACGAGTCCGTCCGCGCGGTATCTCCCCAAGACGTCGCCATCGACGTAAACAAGAAACTCCATGAGCCTCGCCATCGAGCTTTTATACAGGACAACGTCGTTCAGCGCGCTCTCCTTCATGCGCCCGACTTCGACATCTAGCATCATGCGCCGCTCAATCTTTGGCTTTCTGCTCCTTATAAGTTGAATTGCGGCGTCGAGCTCGTTTGATGTGAACTCTGTTAAAAATCCAAGCCCGCCCGTGTTCACTCCCAAAACTGGGACATTCTCCCTCGCGGCCATCCTCGCGGCCGATAGCAGCGTGCCGTCTCCGCCTAAAACCAGCACAACACCTATTCCCTTCGCGCCGAGCTTCCCAATGTCCGCTGTTTTATAGCCGAACTCTGCAAGCTTCGCTTTCGCCTCGCTCGCAAGATTTTTCGCGCGCTCGTCGCCGCGCCTTGCGTAAACGCCAACGACCTTCGATTTACCCATCTTTGCCCCCTTTAACATACCTCCCGCCGCGAATCCTGAATCCGTCCCAAAAGTCATCAACCTTATGATAGCGCCGATATAGCCAACTAGAAACGACCCCCTTTGGATCGAACATGTGCGGATAGTGATCTACGAAGTATATCTCATCGAGATTCCCAATAGCGCGCAGCCTGTTTGCAATAACGTCCGTGTCGTATTTTCCAAACTCAAACCCTTTCGACGGGATCGCCAAAAGAACCTTCATCTCGCCGTTGTAATAATAGCCGAGCGGCCCCGCCGCATCCGACGTGTATGTGAGTATGCCCGCGCGCTTTGAATGCGGCTGCGACCCAAGGTATGTCGCAAACGCACGCCAATTTTCGCGCTGATATGCGCTGTCCGCATGATACTCGTATAGAACAACTGCCCACGTGAAGACGCACAGGCCGCCGAATGCTATCGCCACCCATCTTCTCAATTTGCTCAGGTTCTCAAGCCCGAGCGCCAATAGCCCGCAGGCCGCGCCCAAGACGATGACGAAATAGCGATGCTGATACAGCGGAACCTTCCACGCTAAAAGTGCCACAAAAAACACAGGCGCAACTAACCACGATATTGCGAGCTTTCTCGCCCTTTCGGTTTGCGCAAACGAGCGCAAGCCAGCGAGCATGACAAACACAAACGGCACTGCAAGCAATACCAAGCTGCTTAAGGGGTCTGTCCGCGACCACGCGACAATCGAGGGCTCGGGGGAATCTGCAGCGTAGAAAAATATATGCGTGACAAGGTCGGCCAATAATTTTTGCGGCGCTACGCCAACCCGAAATTGATACGTGCGCGCGCTGATCTGATGGAATAGCGCGGGCAGCCAAGGTGAGAAATAAATGCCAACTAAAATTTGATACCACAAGAGTTTCTTCAAAACATCTTTTCTTCTTCGCCAGACGAGATACGCCCAGTCGACAAAAAAGAGCGTGAAGAAATAGTAGTGATTGAGCACGCCCAAAAGCCTCACGAGAATGAAGGTTCCGCGAGATTTCTTCGGGTTCTCCTCAAACGAAAGCAGCGTGAAAGCCCATAAAATCGATAATAGCGAGCTGAGCGCGTAGTGACGAATTTCCTGCGATAAATAGATGTGCATCGGCATCATTGCAAGCAAAACGCCCGCGAGCCATGGTTTTTTCATGCCTGCGCGGCGGAATAGTAAAAACAAGAATCCGCAAGACAGCGCGCCTAAAATCTCGAAGGGCACGCGCAGCCACGCGTCCGAGCGGCCAAACAATAGCGCGAGCCGAATGAAAAAATACGAGAGCGGCGGATTGACGTCAAACAGCGCGACGACGCCGATTATGCCGCCCGCGCCCCTGTCGCTCATGAGCGCGCCAGCGATTTCGTCCGTCCACAAGCTCTGCCCTGGAGCAATAAAAAATCTTGCGCAAAACGCAAGTCCGCACAAAATCGAGAAAATCCAAAAATCTTTTCCAAGCCTGATTTTGCGGCGCGCTTTCATATCGTAAATATTAAAACCTAAAGTTAATTTGTAGGCAATCTAAGTTTGCGAAATCACTAATAACGCGAGGCGAGAAGTTTTTAGCTAAATTTTCCTCTTGATTGACGATTTTTGTTCTGATAAACACAAGCCTACGCATCAACTCTTCGCCTGAGAGTCTCTGATAATGGGGCGAGTTTTCCACAGGGTGTGAAAAACCTGTGGAAAGGGAGATTTTCTCTCCCGTGCGGTCTTTGTCGGGGGAACCTGTGACGAAAATAGAGCTTTGGGATATTATTAAAAATGGATTAAAAACACAGCTTTCAAAATCGGATTACGAAAGCTGGGTCAAGCCGCTCAGACTTTACAACAGCGAAGGGAACAAGCTGATAATCGACGTCCCCAGTCCGTTCTACAAAGAGTGGTTCGTTGAACACTGCCTCAAGGCCGCCTATAGAATTGCAGAGGTCGTTGGATTCAAGGACGTCGAGTTTGAGTTCGCATCGCTCGCGTTAGATGGCGCTGAGCAGTTGAAGCTTCCGCTGGGAGGACTCGAGGACAAAGCTGACAACCTGCGGCCCACCAAGTTCAATCCCGCGTTTACGTTCAAGCAGTTCGTCGTCGGACCATCCAATCAGATGGCGTACGCAGCCGCACGGGCTGTTTCTGAAAGTCCCGGCTCATCATACAACCCGCTTTTCATATACGGCCAAACGGGGCTCGGCAAGACGCACCTTTTATCAGCAATCGGCAGCCACTTCATGCAAAAAACCAAAGCCGCCAAGGTCATCTACACCACGACCGAAAGCTTCATGATGGAGATGATTCAAGCGATAATGGCGAACGCCATATCTGGCTTCCGAAATCGATACAGAACAGGGTGCGACGTCCTATTAATGGACGACATCCACATCCTCGCAGGCAACAAAGAGCGAACCAGAGAAGAGTTCTTTTACACTTTTAATTGTCTGCTCGAATCTCAGCGGCAGATTGTGCTGTCGAGCGATCGGCCGCCGCGGGAGATCGAGGCCGAAGATCGGTTGGTCTCTCGATTTTTGGGCGGCCTTATTGTCGATATTCGCCCGCCCGAGTTTGAGACCCGCATCGCAATACTGAAGCGCAAGGCGAAAGCGCTCGGTCACGAGCTATCCGAGGATGTCGCACAGTATCTCGCTGAGATATTTGTATCAAACGTGCGTGAGCTCGAAGGCGCTCTCAACAGTCTCGTCATGCGGTCGTTATTGAGGGGTAAGCCCATTGACCGCGAGCTTGCGCAAGACGTTATCCGCTCGACCGGCAAATCCACGAGCACAATCGTTGATATCGAGCGAATCATTAAGGCCGTCTCCGCCTACTTCAACTTGACGCCACAGGACTTGAAATCCCAGAAGCGCTCAAGGGCCATCGCGCTGTCGCGCCACGTCGCCATGTACATTGCGCGCACCGAATCTAAGATGAGCTTTCCTGAGATCGGCAAAAGATTCGGCGGAAAGGACCACACGTCTGTAATCCACGCAGTAAACAAGATTGCCCGTGAAATCGAGTCTGACACCGACCTGAAAAAGGTTGTGGAAGACCTGAAGGTTGCTGTGAAGAAATAGTGTGGAAAAGTTGATTATATTAAACTTCCACTATTTCTTCCCTCTATTCCCAACATGATTTTTCACAAATGATTTATGTTAAATATTGCGTAGTCTCCACTAGTAACGCTGCAAATCCACATATTCAACAATCTATCATCATTCAATCTTAGATAAATCTTTATTAAATAATAAATGGAGATATTAAATACTTGACTTGTTGATTATCTAGTCAATCCATAGACATTTCGATATCTAAATATAGTAATATTTATATTATAAATATATGTAAATTAAAGTACCTTGACAGTCGATATGGTAAGGGAGATAATGGCACGCCAAAAATAGAAAAGGAGGCGAAAAATGGGAGAACTCTTTCTGCTGGGACTGGTGATAATCATGAGCATCGTTGGACTCTTCGCCGCATTTCTTTTAGCAAGATGGGTTCTCAAAAAGGATACTGGTTCAAAAGCGATGCAGGAAATCTCTAACGCGATTAAGGAGGGTGCGGAGGCTTTCTTAAGAAGGCAGTTCGGCACCATCATCAAGCTGGCAGCAGCTTTTGCCGTGATACTCTTCATCGGATATGGGCTTATACGGAGCCATCGGGAATTCGACCCGGTGAACACGGCAATGGGATTGGCATTCTGGATTACGATCTCGTTCGTATTTGGAGCGATCTGCTCGCTTATCGCCGGCTACATTGGAATGTGGGTGAGCATAAGGTCGAATATAAGAGCTGCGACAGCATCGCTAAAAAGTTTAAACGAGCCACTTCAGATTGCCCTTAGAGGAGGCGCGGTATCTGGGCTTATGGTCGTGGCGATGAGCTTGTTTGGAATCAGCATATTATATCTTGCGGTCAAATACACAACAGCCGTTCAGGTGACAAAAATTCCGTTCCTCATCGTAGGATACGGATTCGGCGCATCATTTGTCGCGCTGTTTGCCCAGCTCGGCGGCGGTATTTATACGAAGGCTGCGGACGTCGGCGCGGACCTCGTGGGAAAGATTGAGGCTGGGATACCTGAGGACGACCCGCGTAACCCGGCGGTCATTGCAGACCTGGTTGGCGACAACGTCGGCGACTGCGCAGGCCGTGGCGCAGATTTATTTGAGTCGACGGCGGCAGAGAACATTGGCGCGATGATCCTTGGCGCAGGGATGGCGGCAGCCGTTCCGGATGCAAGTCCGATATGGGTTTTAGGTGTTATGCTCTTTCCGCTGGTTGCCCGCGCATTTGGAATCATAGCGTCGATAGTCGGCATAATTTCGGTCAGAGCAAAATCTGACGACGAGCACCCGATGACGGCGCTCAACCGAGGCTACTACGTAGCAGTCATCTTGGCGATGATTGGGTTTGGCATTGCGACGAGGTGGCTGTTGCATCACGAGTCCGCGCCAAACGCATGGTGGCACTTCTACCTAGCGGGCATAATCGGCGTTTTGACGTCGGTCGCGTTTGTGTTTATAACGCAGTATTACACGGAGTATAGATACAGACCAACGCTCTCAATCGCGGAGGCGAGCAAGACAGGACCTGCGACGAACATTATCGCAGGCATATCGGTCGGGCTGGAGAGCTCAGCGCTGCCGGCAGTCACGGTCTGTATCGCAATTATCGCCTCTTATTATCTTGGCAAAGCGTCGGGTTTTGAGCACGGCGGACTGTTTGGCACCGCAGTCGCCACAATGGGCATGCTCGCAACAGCCGCATACATCCTTGCGATGGATACGTTTGGGCCGATCGTCGACAACGCGGGCGGAATCGTTGAGATGAGTGGCCAGCCGAAGGAGGCGAGAGCGAAATCGGACAAGCTCGACGCGGTTGGAAACACGACGAAGGCGCTTACCAAGGGTTATGCAGTCGGTTCGGCGGGGCTTTCTGCGTTCTTATTGTTCAGCGCGTATCTGGAGGAGGTCAGGAACTATGGGCTTAACCTGACAACCGTCGACCTTGCAAAGCCCGAGGTCTTCGCGGGCGCGTTCATGGGCGCGATGCTGGTTTTGTTGTTCTCAGCTTTTGCAATCAGGGCGGTCGGCAAGGCGGCATATTATGTTATCAACGACGTCAGGGCGCAGTTCAAAGAGAAACCCGGGATTCTGGCTGGGACCGACAAGCCCGATTACGGCCGCTGCGTCGATATAGTCGCCCGCGGGGCGCTCAAGGAGATGGTTCTTCCGGGACTTATGCCGGTTCTTATGCCGGTCGCGGTCGGCGTAATATTCAGGCTGTTGGGCGTTGGCGCAGAGACGGTCGCCGCGCTGCTTATGGTTGGCACGATCGCGGGGATTTTGGTTGCAACGTTCTTCAACAACGGCGGCGGTGCGTGGGACAACGCGAAAAAGTTCATCGAGGCGGGCAATTTCGGCGGCAAGGGGTCGGATGCCCACAAGGCAGGCGTCGTTGGCGACACCGTCGGCGACCCGCTCAAGGACACCGCAGGCCCGTCGCTGCACGTCTTAATAAAACTGCTCTCAACGGTTACATTAGTTCTGGCTCCACTGTTTATCTGATACGCGGGGTGTTTTAATAGATTTTGTAGGGGCGATTCGGTGAATCGCCCTTTTTATTTATCGGGCTTGACAGCATACCGCCCTGTCGTTTTACATTAAGCATTACAAACATGGATGATACTGCGAGCAAAAAAAGCGCGTTAATCGTTGCGTCGCTGAGCTCGTTCCTCACGCCGTTTATGGGCTCTTCTGTCAACCTCGCGCTGCCCGCCATCGGCAAAGAATTTAAGATGGATGCGGTGCTTTTGGGATGGGTGGCGACCTCGTACCTTTTGGGCGCAGCGGCCTCGCTCGTCCCTATCGGCAGGCTTGCAGATATATACGGCAGAAAGCGGATGTTTACCGTGGGCATAACGGTTTATACGAGTGCATCCTTCTTCTCGGCGGTCGCGACCTCTGGTGGCATGCTCATTTTGTTCAGAATTCTTCAGGGGCTCGGCGGGGCGATGATGTTCGGCACGGGCGTGGCGATTCTGACATCGCTTTTCCCGCCTGGCGAGCGAGGGAGAGTGCTTGGAATAAACGTAACTTCGACCTACATCGGACTATCTGTCGGCCCGTTCGTCGGCGGGTTTTTCACACAGCAGCTTGGCTGGCGCAGCGTCTTTTTCGCCATGGTCCCGATCGGCCTGGCGATAATGGTCGTCACTCTCTGGAAGCTGAAGGGGGAGTGGGCGGACGCGAAGGGCGAAAAATTTGACCTTTCCGGCTCGGCAATCTACAGCATTGCGCTGGTCGTTATGATGTACGGCTTTTCGCAATTGCCAAGGGCGCAGGGCGTGTGGCTGACGTTTATTGGCATCGCAGGGATTTTCATATTTGCCGCGTGGGAGATGCGGGTGAAAAGTCCGATTCTGAACCTGAAAATATTTAAAAACAATAGGGTTTTCACATTCTCGAACATCGCGGCGCTCATAAATTACAGTGCGACGTCGGCAATAGGCTTCCTCTTGAGCCTATATCTGCAGTATGTAAAGGGGCTTAGCCCGCAGAAGGCCGGCTTGATTTTGGTCGCTCAGCCGATAGTGATGGCTCTATTTTCGACGCCTGCAGGCAGGCTGTCGGACAGGATCGAACCTAGAAAGGTCGCATCGGCTGGCATGGCGTTGACCGTAATCGGGCTGTTTGCGCTGACTTTCTTGTCTGATAAGACATCGCTAGCTTTTATTGTAGCCCTCCTGATGGTCATGGGCTTTGGCTTCGCGCTCTTTTCGTCGCCCAATACAAACGCGGTGATGAGCGCGGTCGAAAAAAGGGATTACGGAATCGCGTCGGGCACGCTTGCGACGATGAGGTTAGTCGGCCAGATGCTCAGCATGGGGATTGCGATGATGCTCTTCGCGCTGGTCATAGGGCGCGTCCAGATAACTCCGCAAAACTACCCGCTCTTTCTGAAGAGCGCAAAGGTCGCGTTTGTGATATTCACCGTGCTTTGCACCGCCGGCACCTTCGCCTCGATGGTAAGGGGGAATGTGAGAGCCTAGGTTTCGTAGAAAAAGGTTGACTTTTAATTGCGTTTTGCAAAAGATTGAAGCAATAGGAACAAAACACAAAAGAGTAAGGGGGTTTAAAGATGAGCTTGTGGATGGTGAGAGCAGGCAGACACGGAGAATGGGAGGAGTTGGCTTTAGAAAAGGGGGTCGTTGTAATAGTCTGGGAGTTATTGGGCGATCTATCCACAGTAAGGACAAAGGATGAATTGCGGGAGAAGATTGTTGAGGCATATCCGGGAAAGCCCAAGGGCTGGGTGTCAAATCTACTAGGTCAGCTTTGGGGTTTTATTCGAGAAATTAAAATGGGCGATTTGGTTGGACTCCCGATGAAGAAACAAGCCTCAATTGCTATTGGAAAAGTCGAGGGGGACTACGAGTATAAAGTGCTTACCGAAATGGCGTTTCATGTGAGGAAAGTAAAATGGTTGAGGACTATCCCTCGCTCAGAATTTGACCAAGATTTATTATATTCTTTTGGCGCTATAATGACAGTTTGTAGAATTGAAAGGAACGATGCCGAAAATCGAGTAAAAATGCTATTAAGCAAAGAGATTAAGGAAGAGGGGCAAGGGAAACCTGCGCTTCCGCCAGAGATCGTAGACGTAGAGGCTTATTCTAAAGACCAAATTGTAAAATACATTGCTGAAAAGTTTAAAGGGCATGACTTGGCACGGCTGGTTGATGCCGCGTTAAAAGCGCAAGGATATATCACTCGAGTATCCCCGCCGGGACCGGATGGTGGAGTGGATATTTTAGCTGCTAGCGGACCATTGGGCTTTGATCGTCCTAGAATATGTGTTCAGGTAAAATCTGGTGCCTCTCAAGTAGACGTTAGAGTTTTGCGGGAGCTTATAGGCGTAATGTCCAAGGTAAAAGCAGATCAAGGACTATTGGTTTCTTGGTCGGGTTTCAACAGCAAAGCTATTCAGGAAGCAAGAGACCAGTTTTTCGACGTTAGGCTGTGGGATTCGGGAGATCTGCTCGAAGCAGTTTTTAAATATTACGACAAATTTAGTGATGAGCTGAGAGCAGAGCTGCCGCTGAAAAGGATATACGCGCTAGTTTTAGAAGAAGAGTAGTTATCAAAAGGTATTGACACGGTTAATTAGCTAATAGTAAAATCTCTTATAAGAAAATATAGTTGCCCCAGGTTTAGGGAAGGCGGTGAGAATCCGCCGCGGCCCCTCGCCACTGTGATGGGGGAGCCAAAGGGCAGCATCGCCACTGAGGATATTACAAAATCCTCGGGAAGGCGCCCAGAGGCAGCGATCCCTAAGTCAGGAGACCGACCGGGGCTGAAGTTAAATCTTCCGCTCGTCGAGGGGGAGTGAAGGGGTGGACGAGTAAATCGACCCTCCTTTCCCCAGCGGAAGGAGGGATTTATTTTCGCTCCTTCTCCCAAAAAGAGCGGGCAAACTCTGGGGGTGTACCATGAAACGCGCATGGAAGACTTCCTTGATTCTCACAGCTTTGCTCGCAATCTTCGGCTGCCTGCACGGCGTCGAGGACAGAGGGGTGCCATCAGATGACGACGCCAGCGACGATGACGTTGCCGATGACGACACAGGGCCGCAGCTTGACTCGATCTCTATCGAACCGCCGTATGCGGGCGTGCCAGTCGACTCTGCTCAGCAGTTCAAGGCGAAAGGGCACTATTCGGACGGCACAGAGAGCGACCTCACCGACGCTACGTGGGATGTATCGAACGAATCGCTTGCAACAATCGACGAGAATGGCAATCTTCTTTCCAACGCCGATGGAATCGTAACCGTCACAGCAACAAAGGATGACGTTACAGGTCAGGCAACGGCCTATTGTAAGCCCGACGTCTTGGTCATCGACAGCTTCGGAGTGGGGCTTGCCGCGATCGACAGAATCTCGGGCGCTGTCCTTGAATATCTCCTCACCGGCGGCATTGGCGCGATGCCGAACAGGATCAAAATTTACAACGAAAAGGTGTTCCTCGTCGACTCCAACCCATCGGGGGTAACGGGCTCGCTTCTTTATATCAGCCTATCAGACCTGTTTGGCTCAAAAGATGGCGTAACTCCTACGGAAGTTTCTCTGACAGGCTGTAAAAACCCGTGGGATGTTTTATTCGTCGGCGACTATGCCTATGTCTCTTGCACGCTGTCGGACAAGGTCGTCAAGGTCGATTTGAATAGCGACAGCGTGGTCGCCAGCATCGACTTGCCAGAAAAAAGCGCACCGCAGGACATGGCCGTCGGGCCCGACAAGCTCTATGTCGTTGCAACTTATTATGATTACAGCACATATACGGCAAATCTGGGGAGCGTGATTGTGATAGCGGACGATGCGGTTGAGGACGAGGTTGAGACGGGAGATTACAACCCGACGACATGCGTCCTGAACGCGGACGCGACCAAGCTGTATGTCTCAAACACCGATTGGAAGGAGTTTTCGGGCTCGATAACGGTTATCGACCTGTCGAAATCCTCGACCTCTTCGATTGAGCTCGGCACAGCGCCCGGCCCGCTCGCGCGAGCACCAAACGGGTATCTCTTCGTCGGCGAGCAGATGTCGGGAGTCGTATATGTTATTGATACTGCTGACGATTCTATAGTTGTCGGCGATGCTGACCCGATAGTGATCCCGGGCGCATTCTGGGTGCACGGGCTCAGATATATCTCGGATGCGGACGCGGTCTATGCGCTCGATTTTGCGAATAAAAAGGTGTACCCAATCGCGCCTGACAGCTTTGAGCTGGCCGATCCGTTCGTCTTCAGCACGACGAGCCCGCAGGATGTCGTTTCGTTTTAGTCGGAAGCCCCTCCCGTTGCCCGTGGGATAAAACGGGCGCCTCCTAGTGGGGGAGGCCGAAGCCTCCCCCTTAAATCTATAATTTGCGGAGGTTGACCTTATACCTCGTCCTCTGGTCCGTGAAAACATCGCGGATGTAATGGGGAAGACTTCCCTTCGTTTTTAACGACCACCGAATTTCTGCGGAGATAGCTGGAGTCGAGGTCGGTCCCGCAGGGAATCGGGCGATGGCACTTTCTTAGACAACTCTCGACAATTTGACGGTCGATCAGGTCAAACTTTATGGTCGGCATGGATGCAAACTTGAAGATGAGCGAGGCACCTTGCAATTTGTGCGGTTCCCAGCTAGCCTCTCGCTCCTCGGATGCCAGCTTGATGGAGCCCAAAGTCGATTGCCCGATATCCAATAGCTTGTAGGTTGAAGGATCCCAGTTGCCGCCTGCATCTTTTTGGGCTGCGATTACAATGTATATGCCTGCACGGCCCGCTATAACTGAACGGTCGTCGAAAGGCCCTTCCCATCGCAGCGTCGCTACGATCTTGCGTGCCATGACGCCCCCCGATAGCCCTTACGCATATATTATAAACAGATAAAGACTATAAAGCAACAAGAAGTTGGAGCGTTTCACGTGAAACCAAAGGGGCGCGGACACCTTTTCATGCTCAAAGAAACAAATTATTTCGTCAAGATCATGTGGATGGCAGTTAAGAGCAGCACTATGCCAAATTTCTTTCGCAGAACCTCTTCAGCCAGTTGAGTGGCAACTTTGCGCCCCCAGCGCTGCCCGTTTGGAGATTATTATAGAATCAGGATGGTTTCTTTAGCAAGCAGGTTAAAAATGTTTCACGTGAAACGCGAGGCGCGGAAGCGCAAGGGAGCGAGAGGGGGCAAAAAATTTATCTTATCTCTTTAATTATATTTAAGAAGGTCTTTGAAAAATTCTTGCTTAACGAATGGTCAAACTCCTTAAGCCATTTAACAATATATTTTTTATCACAGTTCGGGTTTTTCAGCAGGATTGACTTTATATCTTCGATATCTCTGGGCCTTGCAGCCAGAACCTTATGGATAACGACATCTTCAGGGGATGCAAACCGAACCGTGATTCTCCCAAACTTTATATGCTTGGCTCGTTCAATGGCTTGTCTTTCATAAGGGGTAAAGGAAAAGATAAAATCCACCCTGACCCCGCTTTTTTCATCGAGCGCGGGCAAAACCATCGTCTTCTTTACAAAGCTTTCTATATCATCCGTTAAAAATTTCAGCTTGATGTGCGATATGGCACTCATAACCCTCTCGCGCTCTTCAACTCCAACGCCAAGCGTTACATCGATATCCCTTGTTAGCCTCGGCTCTCCGTAGACTAAAACAGCTTGCCCCCCTATGATCATGTAAGGGATTTGGCGCTTATCAAGCGCGTTCGCTATCTTTTTAAGCAGATTTTGAAATGGCATTAACAACCTTCGCAATCTTAATATCTATTTCTATCCCTTCAAGCGGGTCTTTTGGTGGGAATATGCCAAGCGCCCGCGCCTCTTCATACATGGCTTCAAAGAGTTTAAAGTTTCTTGTGATGTTAATGGGCTCTTTTTTTATCCACGCCCTTTCAAGTTTTTCAAGCAGGCGATAATTTTTAATCATTTCTAACGCCTTATTATAATTCAGAATGGATTTTTAAACAACGAATAAATCGCCACAGTGTTTCACGTGAAACGCGAGGATAAAATCTAAAGCTTTTTCAAGCAGTTCGGGCAGACGCGCTCTTCGGCACGAAGCGGAAATCCGCAGTTCGGGCAGAACTTAAACTCTCTGCCGCACGTTTCGCAAAGCGGATTAGAAGGTTCTGATATGGATTCACAATATGGACACTTGATGTGAACGTGCTCATCTGCCCGGCAGGCTGTCTTCGCCTGAGCTTCCTTCAAAGTTTCCGACGGAACGGGTTCGCCCTTCTCTTTTCGCTCAAGATAGTTTTTTATCGCTATATGCAAAGCGTCCGCGCCGAGATTCGAGCAGTGCAGCTTGTTCTTCGGCAGGCCGCCGAGCTCGTCTGCGATCATTTCATTAGTAATTTTCAAGGCCTCTTCAATCGTCTTCCCCTTCGCAAGCTCGCTCACCATGCTGGCGACCGCGATGGCTGCGCCGCAGCCGAAGGTTTTATATTTCACGTCCTGTAGACGGTTATCCTTGACCTTTATATAAAATGTCATCATATCGCCGCAGATGGGGTTTCCGACCTCGCCGATTCCGTCCGCATCCTCGATCACGCCAACGTTGCGAGGGTTGAAGAAGTGATCGAGAACCGTTTCTGAGTAATCCATATTGCCTCCCATAAACGATTTATTTCTATATCACATAACTTAGCATTTTTAAAGCTCCATTCAGCAGCCGCAGGCGGTGCAGCTCGGGTCGCGTGCGATGACGAACGTGTCGAGCGACGGCTTCCACAGGTCGAAAACGATGAGTTTTGGCTCGAATGATTTGCCTACGAGCATCTTTATAGCTAGCGTAGTCGCTATGGTGGCTGCCGTCGCGGGCGCAACGTTGAGCACCCCCAAATCGCATGGCATTAAAGCAAAAGCCGAAGCGCCCTGGCGCGGATAGATGCACTCGAAGCACGGGCCATCGGGCAATACAGGAAAAACCTGGCCGCTCGCCCCGACGACGCCCGAATATATCCATGGGACTTTTTTACTCTTTGCGAACTCGTTTATGAAGTAGCGCGACTCCATGTTGTCAGTCGCGTCCATTATCAAATTTACATTTTCCGCAATCTTTTCAGCAGTTTGCGCGTCGAAGCTCTCTTGATATTCAATTATTTCAACATCTTGGTTTGCCTTTGCGAGAGCATCTTTTGCTACCGCCGCCTTATTTTTTCCTATATCAGATTCAGAAAATAACGTCTGGCGCGGCAGATTCGACAGCTCTATTTTATCCGGATCGCAGATGACCACTCTTCCAATGCCCGCCCGAACGAGTAGGTCTGCCATGTGGGTGCCGAGTGCGCCGCAACCTATTATAAGCACAGAAGAATATTTAAGCTTGACCTGTCCCGCCTCGCCGATTTCGTGGAATGCCATTTGAGCTGAGTAGCGCTCGACGAAGCTCACGACAGCCACTCCTTCGGCAAATCGGCGCAGTCGCCCCGTCTAAACTTTTCATACAACGGCGACATCTCGCGCAAGCGCGGGACTATCTCTGATAGCGCGTCGGCTACGTATTCTATCTGCTCTTTCGTGGTAGCTCTGCCGAGCGAGAATCGGATCGACCCCTGAGCCGTCTCAGGCGGTATGCCCATCGCGGTTAAAACGTGGCTCGGCTCCAGGCTTTGAGATGTGCAGGCAGAGCCTGAGGCTGCCGCTACACCCTTCGAGTCCAGAAATAAGAGCACGCTCTCGCCCTCGATGAAGTGGAAACTGATGTTTGTCGTGTTGGGAACCCTTGGCGCGCCGAGGCCGTTTATTGATACATGGCCGACCTTTTTGGCTACGAGGTCTTCCAGATAGTCGCGCAGATTCGCTAAAATTTTTGACTCGTGCTCCATGTCTTCCGTTGCAATTTCAAGGGCTTTTGCCAATCCTACGATGCCGGCCACGTTTTCGGTGCCGGGGCGCATTTTTCTCTCGTGGCTGCCTCCGTGAAGCATTGGAAAGATCGGGGTTTTTGAGCGAATATATAGCGCGCCGATCCCCTTGGGTCCGTAGAACTTGTGAGCGGTCAAAGTGAGAAGGTCGGCGTTTAAGCTATCGACATTTACGGGGATTTTGCCGGCCGCCTGGACCGCATCGGTGTGGAATATAACCTTCTTTTGTCTACAAATCTTACCGATCTCTTCAAGCGGTTGAATCGCGCCCGTTTCGTTGTTTGCATACATGATTGTGACCAGCGCGGTATCCGGCCGTATCGCCGCTTCGACCTCTTTCGGGTCGACTAGACCAAATCGATTCGCGCCGACAATCGTTACGTCATACCCCTGCTTTTTCAGGTAATTTGCGGGCTCCAAAACGGCGTGGTGCTCGATTGCGCTTGTTATGATGTGCTTTTTACCGATTTTTTCAAGCGCCCGCATGACGCCGAATATGGCGAGGTTGTCGGACTCCGTCCCGCCAGAGGTAAAAATAATTTCGCGCGGACTTGCTCCGATTATGCTGGCAATTTTTTCGCGCGCGGATTCGATAGCAGTTCGAGCCTCTTTCCCCGCTCGATGGATGCTTGAGGCGTTGCCGAAAAATTTTGTCAGATATGGCATCATGGCTTCGAGCACGCGCGCGTCCAGCGGGGTGGTGGCGTTGTGGTCTAGATATATCAGCTCTGGCATCAAAGCCTCCAATATTTTTTAATTGTAGCGGTTTGATTTATCAAACGCAAAATCCGTCGCTCTCTAAATGCGACCGCCACAAACTAACCCTACTATTATAGTAGGGATTAGCATTTATATGATAAGGCTTTTTGTCGAGATGTCAATAGATTTTCGGGTGTTTGTGCCACATTTTACGCAGAACATTTCTTTTTTAGTAGCACCCCTTATAGCAGTCTACGTAGCTGGTTACGCACTCGCGACATGCCTGATAGCCTTGCGCTTGCATACACGAGTTGAAGCAGCTGGTGAACTGGCTGTCGCAATTTGTCGCGCAGTCCTCATCCATCCAGTAGGCGCAGTCGTCGTAGAAATGGTTCCAGCAGCTATCGACGCACCCTTGGTTTTCTGCCGGACAATCGTCTATGCAGTTGCAAAGAATTTTTATACAGCTGTGGCAATCGTAGCTGCATTCACACTTTTTATCCCACGCCGCGTTGATGCAGTTGATGGCATCCTCAAAGCACTGGTTTAAATCGCCACCGCCACTAACGCAGTCAATATAGCCGTTGTAACAGTTTGCGTAGCTATCCAGCCATTTGTCGACGCATTTTTTATCGCAATCGGTATCGCCAGCGCCGACCTTGCCCGTCTTGCCCGGCGCACAAGCATGGCCGTACAAGAGGATGCAGGAAAAGACGATAAAGCTGAACGTGACGAAAGAAAATTTTCTGAGCGTTAAAAACACCAGCGCGCTTAAACGCTGCTCTTTCATATCTCCCCCCTGTCCTTAAAGCCCTAAAAAGCAGCCGCTTTTGATCAGCGCTTATTATATCTCTATTTTAAAAAACTGCCTCTATATAGCAACCGTTCTGCTCAGTAGCAGTTTCCAACGCAGTTCGAAAGATCGGCTACGCACGCGTGGCATGCTGCATAGTCTTGGTCGCCTATGCATGAAGACAGGCACGTGTCAGCCTGCGAGTAGCAGTCGTCGTAGCAGCCTTTGTCGAACCATGTCGCGCAGGTAGAGAAGGTAGCCAGACACGTATCAGGACAGATTTGATCCCCGGCAGGACATCCATTGAGGCAGGTGCAAAACGAATTTATGCAGTTGCCATTACAATTCGTTCCGCAGCTGCACATATTGGTATTTCTTGTGCTGAGGCAACTAGCCAGATTGTTCGCGCAAGTTTGAACATCTCCGCCATTTTCAAGACAAGTTATAAAATTGTCCAGACAGCTCACAAGCTCGCCTACCCACGCGTCAAGACAGGTTTTATCGCAGGCCGCGGAGCTGTCATCATCATCGTCGCCAGAATCGTCGCCGTCGCTATCTCCCCTGCCGTTTGAATTGTCTCCTTTGCTGCTGCACGAAAAGAAAGCCAGCATGAGTCCGAAAGTGATGAGCAGCCCGAAAATTAAAATCAATAGCAATTTTTTGTTTCGCTTCGTCATAACGCGCTCCTTTGTTGTAGACCATAAGATTAACGAAAACACGCTTTTTGTCAACATCTCTTGACGCAAGGGTTGATTTGTTGTTAACCCGCGAGATGATAAACATGGGGCAAAAAAGGGGCTGCCTCAGCAACCCCACGCAAATTTTTATAAATACTACGAACCGCTGCTGCTTACTGGCACAAATGCGGGTTGTTTATGTTTGTGGACACTTGACAGTTGTAGAAGCCGAGGTGTACCAACGCCTTTTTGCCAGCGGGATTTATGCCAATCAATATATTCTGCCCTTGCACCGTCAGCTCGGCCTGAATCATCTTTATTTCGGTTGCGGCCGCTGTAAACTGCGCTCCTTCAGTCGTACCCGAATTATCGACTTTGACCCCAGCGTTGTATGCGAAATACGCCTCAGTGTATTGAGATGGGTTCGCCAAGTTCCAGCCGAGGACGAGCAGTATCGCAGGGTCGATGTTTGTTGGCGGATTATTGTAGTCGTAGTCTATTGTGAATGTGCCTGGAGCAACGAGCGAAGCCCCAAAGAGCATCAAGTGGTCTGCCGTCATGGCGAGCTGGCTCATGAT
>Ga0315280_10004837_pt1 | contig 19570 bp, 20 predicted proteins | sample YL17G06_40_MG_FD_203697 | JGI IMG/M metagenome (GOLD analysis project Ga0315280, IMG submission 203697) | Sediment microbial communities from Yellowstone Lake, YNP, Wyoming, USA - YL17G06_40 | ecosystem: Environmental > Aquatic > Freshwater > Lake > Sediment | place: USA: Wyoming | collected... | reverse complement strand
GTTCAGAGCCGGGCCGTGTCGGCCCGGAGAATTCAAGCGATGTCCTTGTATTGCACCAGTTCCACCACCGCGCCGTCCTCGGTCTGGTAGAAACCGACGATCCGCGGACCAACGTCAAACGGCTCCAAGAGGACCTTCAGCCCGCGGGCGCTGGCGCCGATGTCCTCCACGCGATAGGCCACGTGGGGCTCCTCCCGCACCGGGCCGGTCACCGGGCTGTCGGGCTCGAAACGGAGCCATTCTACGCGAAAGGGGTGCTTCTGGTAATCCGTGCGCCACACCCGCGTGGCCGCCACGAAGCTCTCGCCGGGCTTCTTCTCGGTGGTCACGATGCCGAGGTGGTCGAATTGCATGGGTCAGAACCTGCCGTCGCGGACTTGGAACTTCGTCGGTTTGCCGAGCGTCGGGCCGCCGCGGAGCTGCCAGTCGGCGATCCAGCGGATCATCTGCGCGGGGGCCACGGCCGGGCGGCCGAGAAGCTCGTAGCCGAGCCGCCCGTCGCTCAGGAGGGCATCCGCGGCCTCGCTGCCGGTCAGCTCGACGGATTTGTTCATCAGCCGGCCGAACTCGCCGGCCACGCGGCGCACGCTCAGCTCCTCCGGACCGGCGCTGTTGATCGCCCGCGGCGGCACGGCGACGTGGTCGAAGGCGCGGAGCGTCATCGCGTTGGAGTCGCCCTGCCAAATCGCGTTGAAATAGCCCATTGCCACGTTGATCGGCCGGCCGGCCATCACCTGTTGGGCAATGTCCACCATGATGCCGTAACGCATCTCGTGGGCATAGTTCAGCCGCAACAGGGCCACCGGGATGCCCAGCGTTTGGCTGAAGTGGGTGAAGACCCGCTCGCGGCCCAGGCAGCTCATCGCGTAATCGCCGATGGGGCCGATTGCAGAGTCCTCCGCCGCCCCGCCACGGCCCACCGGCGCCATGGCGTAGACGTTTCCCGTCGAATAGGCGACGATGCGGCTTGAGCGGCACTTCTCGCAAACCATGCCGGGCAGGTACGCGTTCATGGCCCAGGTCATGGCTTCCTGGCCGGTCGAGCCGAACTTCATCGCCGCCAGGTAGAGGACGTTGGGCGATTCGGGGAGCGAATTCAACTTCTGACGGTCCAGCAGGTCGCAGCGGATCGTCTCGATCCCCCACGACTCCAGGCGCCGCGGCAACTCCGGGCTGGAAAAACGCGCCACTCCGATGATCCGGCGATTGATCCCGGCGGCATCGCTGGCCCTTCGCGCCATCCGGGCCAGCGTGGGCCCGATCTTCCCGCCGACGCCCAGAACAATCAGGTCGCCCTCCAGACGCCGCATAGTCTCGACCACCTCGGGCGTCGGCCGGCTGAGCAACTCCTCGAGTTGCTCGACGTCGGCGATGCGCTGGAGGCTATTGAAATCCGACTGCATGATTCGTCTGCGGGAAACGCGGCGGGCAAGCCCGGCCGCTACGCGGTTTGCGCATTCACACGTTCATCATTCATCAATCATCATTCATCATTCCATTTTGAACCCCATCGCCGCGAGTTCACGGCGGACTTCCGGCTCCGCGAGCAACTGGCGGAACGCGGCCACGCCGGGCCGGTCCCAGCGGCTCTTGGGAATCACGAAATCATACTGCTCGTCCTCCAGCGGCAGGAAGCCCAGGCGATTGTGCCGGGCGACCCAATGGATCGCCACGCCCCAATCGGCGCGGCCTTGGGCCACGGCGGCGGCCACGGCATTGTGGCTGCGGGCCTGCACCGGATAGCCCGGCGGTTGGGCGCCGCTGAGCAAACGGTCGATCAGGATCCGCGTGCCGCTCCCCTGGTTGCGGTTGACCATGACGCACTCCGGGTCGGCCATGGCCTGCCCGATGGCCTCTTCGGCCGTGCGGCCTTCAAACCGCGGATCGCCCGGCCGGAAGACGATCCCCTGCAAGCGTCCGTAGCCCCGCAGCAGCTCCAGGTCCGCGGTCAGGTACGGCGCATTGTAGCGGCCGGTCTTGGGGTCCAACAGGTGCATCCCCGCCAGGTCGCACTCGCTGCGTTGGGCCGCCTGCAAGCCGGCGGTCGAGCCCACGGCCATGAACTTGGTCCGGAACCCACGCTCCTGCACCCGGCCAAGGAGGAAATCGAGGCCCACGCAGTGGCTGCCGATGACGACCAGGTCGGCGGCGTGGAACTCGGGGCTCAGCAGTTGCACCGTCACGGGCGAGCCCGCCTCGACAATCTCTTCGTGCCGCCCGATGGTGATGAAGCCGTCCGCCTTGCTGAACGCCGTCACCGAGCCGGAGCCTTTGCCCATGGGATAAGCCGTCAAGCCATCGGGGCCTTCGACCAGGCCGACCAGCAGGTACTCGGTGCGGCCGATCTCAGAATTGACCTTCACGGCCAGGCGGGCCCGGACGGTCGAACGCCGGAGCGCCGGGCGGCCGCCCAACGTGCGGATCACGGGGGCGACAAACTCGTGGAAGGTGAAGATCGCGGAGGTGGGGAAGCCGGGGAGCACCACCACGCCCTTGCCGCGATGCCCGGCCAGGCAGATCGGCTTACCGGGCTTCAGGGCGACGCCGTGGGCGACGATCCCCGGCTCGCCGAGCTCGCGCACGGCGCGGTACGAGAGGTCGCCGGCCCCTTTGCTCGTCCCACCGGAGAGCAAGACCAGGTCGGCTTGTTGGAGAGCCTCCTGGAGCCGGCTGCGAAGTTCGTCCCGGTCGTCGCGGACGATGCCCAGCACGATCGGCTCGCCGCCGAGCTCGCGCACGGCATCGGCCAGCACGCGGGCGTTGGAGTCGAAGACCATCCCCGGCCGCATGGGCTGACCCGGCGCCAGGATCTCATCGCCGGTGGAGATGATCGCCACGCGGGGCCGCCGCCAAACGCTCGCGCCGCCTGCGCCGATTGCGGCCAGGACGCCGGTTTCGCGGCTCCCCAGAAGCTCGCCGCGCCGCAGCACGGTCTCGCCCGCGGCAATGTCGGTGCCGGCAAAGGAGGCTCCGAAGCCAGGCGTGACGGCCTTGGTGACGGTCAGCTTGTCGCCGTCCGCGTCGGTGTGCTCGACCATGGCCACGGCGTCGGCCCCGCGGGGGAGCATTCCACCGGTGGCAATGGTCATGGCCGTACCGGGGCTGACCTTCCCCTGCGGCACCACACCCGTCGCCAGGATCTCGTCGAGGAGCCTCAGGCGCCGGGGGCTTTCTTCCTGGGCTCCGTAGGTGTCGGCGGCGCGGAGCGCATAGCCGTCGTAGTTGGAGCGGTCGAACGAGGGGACGTCCACCGCGGCAACCACGTCGGCGGCCAGCACCCGGCCCAAGGCGTCGTCCAGGGCGACCTCTTCGGCGCCCAGCGGCCGGCAGTCGATGGCGGCCAGGAACCGCCGCTCCGCTTCGTCGCGGTCGATGACTTCGAGGAATTGGTCCTGCATAGGGGTCAGGGGGCAGGGACCGGGGACCAGGTTCTCAGGTGGCCTTCTTCTTGACCCGCTTGGCCGGCTTCTTTGCGGCTGCCTCGACGCGGCGCTCCTTGAGCTTGACGGCCTTGCCGACCCGGTCGCGGAGGAAGTAGAGCTTTGCCCGGCGCACGACGCCGGAGCGGGTCACGACGATCTTGGCGATCCGCGGCGAGTGGACGGGGAACTTGCGCTCCACGCCTTCGCTCTGCACGATCCGCCGCACGGTGAACATCTCCCGCGTGCCCGAGCCGCTGCGGCCGATGACCGTGCCGGTGAAGACCTGGATCCGCTCCTTGTCGCCTTCGAGGATGCGGCAGTGGACGTCGACGGTGTCGCCGATCTCGAAGCGCGGGGTCTCGACTTTCATGCTGGCCTTCTCGACCAGACGCATCAATTCCTGGTTCATGGTTCTTCCTTTCTGTTGTCGACCGGCGTGCGACGCCGCTGCGTCCGCAGGCGGCGCTGTTGTTCGCGCCAACGGGCGATCTGGTCGTGGTTTCCGCTCAGCAGGACCTCGGGCACGGCCAGGCCGCGGAACTCGCGGGGCCGCGTGTACTGGGCGAACTCCAGGAGCCGCCCGCCGCCCGAGAAGGAATCCGATTGGCTACTCTCTTCGTCTCCCAAAACGCCGGGGACGAGGCGGATCACGGCGTCGATGATCACCATCGCCGCCACCTCGCCTCCGTTGAGGACGTAATCCCCGATGGAGATTTCGTCCGGCCGGAGGATCAGGCGGATCCGCTCGTCAAACCCCTCGTACCGGCCGCACAGCAGCAGGAGGCGCTGCTTGCGGGCCAACTCCTCAACGACCCCCTGATCGAGCCGCCGCCCTTGCGGCGTGAGCATCACCAGGTGGCCGGGGTCCGGCGCCATCGCGCGGACCGCCTCGACGCTCAACACGACCGGCTCGACCTTGAGCACCATGCCTGGGCCGCCGCCGAAGGGCCGGTCATCCACCTTCTTGTGTTTATCCGTGGACCAGTCGCGAATATCGTGCAGCCGCACCTCGACCAACCCCTCGTCGATCGCCCGCCGCAACAAGCTCTCTCCCAAGTACCCGGTGAAGAGGTCGGGAAAGAGGGTGAGGACGTCAAATTGCATGGTAGGTGGCGGGTGGCGGGTGGCGGGTGGCGGGTGGCGGGCCTGATCCATCCACGACAGGCAACCCATCACTCACCACCCGCCACCCGCCACCTCCCTGGGTCAACCGTCCGACGCTTGCTCGGCAGGCCCGCTCTCCTCCTCGGCAGCCGGGGCCTCGGTCGCGGCTGCCTGGAGCGCCTGGACCAACTCCGGCGACGGTGCCTGCCGGCGACGCTCCTGGGCCAGGCGGTCCAACGCCGCCTTTTGTTTCTCCAAATGGGTTCCGCTGGGGCCGTATTTCTTAATCAGGATCTTGACCTTCTCGGTCGGCTGCGCCCCCACGCTGAGCCAGTACCGGACCCGCTCGCCGTCGAGCACGGCCCGCGCGTCGGTGTAGGGGACCATGGGGTCGTAGGTGCCCAGCTCTTCGAGGATGCGGCCGTCGCGCGGGGTGCGGGCGTCCATCGCGCAAATGCGATAGAACGGGCGATGCCTTCGGCCCAACTTCTTCATGCGAATACGCACTGCCACGATATATCACTCCTTTCAGCTATCAGCTATCAGCTTTCAGCCATCAGCTTTCAGCTATCAGCCCAGAGGTTTCTGAGGGCTGATAGCTGAAAGCTGACGGCTGATAGCCCTTGGGGGTCAGTTACCGTCCGGGGGTTGGTTTCGCTTGTCCTTCAGTTCGCGTTTGCGGCGCCGCTCTTCGCGATCACGCTCTTTTTTCAAGCGGGCCCGCTCTTGCGGCGTGAGCCGCTTGCCGGTCCCCTTCTTCTGCTTGGTGAGCATGGCGGCGGGATTGCGGATCATCGTCTGGCTGAGCTGCTGGGCGGCCTGGATCCGCTGGCGGAAGCCCATTCCCGCCATTTGTTTCATCATGTCGGCCATGCCGTCGAACTGCTTGACCAGGGCGTTGACCTCGTGGGGCTCGACGCCGGCCCCGGCGGCGATCCGGCGGCGGCGGCTTTGATCGATGAGCTTGCTGGGGATGCGGCGCTCGTCTGGGGTCATCGAGTCAATGATGCCGTGGAAGCGCTGCATCTCCCCCTCGGCATCCGCGTCGCCCACCATCTTGCCCACGTCGCCCATCCCGGGGAGAAAGCTGAGCAGCTTGTTCATCGGCCCCAGCTTCCCAACCTGTTCGAGCTGCTTGCGGAAATCGTCGAGCGTGAACTGCCCTTTGCGGAGCATCTCCTGCTGGCGCATCATCTCGTCCTGGTCGAACTTCTGCTGGGCCTGCTCGACCAGCGAGAGGATGTCGCCCATGCCGAGGATGCGGCCGGCCATGCGGTCCGGATGGAATTCCTCCAGCGCGTCGAGGTGCTCGCCGGTGCCGACGAACTTGATCGGCACTCCCGTGACCGCCTTGACCGACAGCGCGGCCCCGCCCCGGGCGTCGCCGTCGAGCTTGGTCATGATCACGCCGTCCAGCTCCAACGCCTCGTTGAAGGCCTTGGCGCTGTTGACGGCGTCCTGGCCGGTCATCGCGTCCACGACCAGGTAGACCTGCTCGGGCTCGACGCGGCGGTCGATCCGCACCAGTTGGTCCATCAATTCCTTGTCCACGTGCAACCGGCCGGCGGTGTCGAGGATGACCACGTCCAGGCCGCCGTCCCGGGCGTGCCGGGCGGCATTCTGGCAGACCGCCACGGGATCCTGGGCGCCCGGCTCGGCATAGACCGGCAGTCCCACCTGCTGGCCGATCACCTGCAACTGCTCCACGGCCGCCGGGCGCTGCAAGTCGGCGGCCACCAGGAGCGGCTTGCGGCCTCGATCGCGGATTATCCGGCCGAGCTTGCCGCAGGTGGTCGTCTTGCCCGAGCCTTGCAGCCCGCACATCATCAGCACGGTCACGCCCGGCTGAAGGTGCAGCGAATGGTCCACCGGGCCCATCAGCGCGACCAGTTCTTCGTAGACGATCTTTACCAACTGGTTGGTAGGGCTCAGCGACTTGAGGACCCGCTCGCCGACCGCTTGCTCGCTGACCCGGGCGATGAACTCCTTGACGGCGGGGACGCTGGCGTCGGCGTCCAGGAGGGCCCGTTGCACCATTTGCAGGCCGTCGCGCATGTTCGACTCGGTCAACTTGCCGTGACCGCGGATCGCGCGGATCGCCGAACTGAGACCTTCTTGAAGCAACTCGAACATGGGTTCCTATGCCACCGGTTCGGGTGGAAACAGGCTGGTGGACTATCCCCGTGGCTCTTGCCGTGCGAGGAGCGTCCCCTAATTGGGAGGGGGATGTCATCGGGCAACCAATCGCCTTGCGATGGCGCGCTCCGGCTGCCAAAGCCTCATCGGCAAGGGATCCCCTATCGTAGCGAATGATGGGGAAGTTTGGCAATGCTCAAGGGGACAGGTTTTCGCGCCATGGCTCCGAGCCAGTCCCCATTTCTTCACAAGTTCTCGCGTGTCTAGGAGGGGCACTGCGTTCTGCCTAGGGCTAATCTTCGGCTTCCCATCGGGAATAGGTTGGGCTTTCGTGCCACCGCGGGCCTCGCAGTTTCCTCGAGAATCGCTGAAACTCCGCGTCAGCCCCCTCGTTATGGTGGATTGACGCGGCGTCGATCCGATTCCGCTCCCGCTGCGGCCGCTTTGTGTCATACTGAAGAAGGCCCCCGCTCGGAGACAGGCTCGGACGTTGACGAGAGGGAGCGGCCCTTCTGTTTGGGGGATGCCTAGAATTGTATGGAGACGCCGGCAGGCTTCGATCGGCGAGTTGCGCGCAGGGACCCGAGCTTTGACACGCCAGACGCACAGACCTAGAGTTTTCGCGGGCTTGTCCCGTGAGTGAGTTCCGTGAGGGTGAGGCTTATGGCTCGCAAAAGCGTTGCAGGAGCGTTGGGAAGCGTTTTGCTGCTGGTTTGCCCGGCGGCGAGTGGCCAGGAGTGGGCCACGAAGATGTTCGAGACCTCGCGGCACGATTTCGGCACCGTGGCCGCGGGAGCCAAGACGCAATATGAGTTTCCGCTGAAGAACATCTACGTGGAGGACATTCACGTCGCCAGCGTCCGGGCCAGTTGCGGTTGCACGACGCCGTACATCAAGAAGGAGTGGCTGAAGACCTATGAGAAGGGCGCGATCGTGGCGGTGTTCAACACCCGCACGTTCTCGGGGAGCCGGGGGGCCACGCTCACGGTGACCATCGACAAGCCGTTTTACGCCCAAGTGCAGTTGCAGGTCAGCGGCTACATCCGTCGCGACGTGGTGTTTGAGCCGGGGAGCGTCGATCTGGGCTCGGTGGATCAGGGGAACGCGGTGGAGAAGTCGATAACGGTCAACTATGCCGGGCGCGGCGACTGGCAGGTCCTGCAGGTCAAGAGCCCCGATCCGCACGTTTCCGCCGAGGTGGAGGAAACGAGCCGAGCGGGCGGGCAGGTGAGCTACCGGCTGCGGGTCCGCGTGGACGGCCAGGCCCCCGCGGGACCCATCAACGAGCGCCTGGTGTTGGTGACCAACGACCGCACCTCCAGCCAAGTTCCGGTCTCGGTGCAAGGGGTGGTGCAGGCGGGGATCGTCGTGGCCCCGAGCACTCTGTTCCTGGGGGTGTTGCAGCCTGGCCAGAAGGTGACCAAGCAATTGGTCATCAAGGGGAAGAAGCCCTTCCGCATCCTTTCGGTCACGGCCGACGGCCAGGGGTTCCAGTTTGACACGTCGGCCGAGAAGCAGCCCAAGCAGGTCCACCTGATCCCGGTGACGTTTGTGGCCGGGGACGAGCCGGGCAAGATTCACAAGACGATCCGCATCGAGACCGATCTGGGGGAAAACACCCCCGTGCTGCCGGCTTTCGCCGAGATCGCGGGCCAGTAACTCCCGGCTTAGACGAGCGCGCCGGCGGCCGGACACGTTTCCATTCGATCTTCGAGTCGCGGGGCGAGCCCTTCGATCCGGCGGAGCACCTCCTCGCGGTGGATAGGGACATCCGAGGGGCCTTGGAAGCCGAGCTTCACCCGGCCGCCCTTGACCGCGATCACGGTGACCGTGATTCCGTTGCCGACGACAACGCGCTCTCCCTGCTTGCGGCTGAGTACTAACATGCCTGATTCCTCCTAGGGTCGTTAAGGCCGCTCCCCCTTCATCTTCACGCGGGACCCTTATGCTAGCCCGCAACGCAATTCCACGGAATCGAGGGAATCATGGTGCGGGGCTCAGGTAATTCCTGAAGTGCCGATCAGGGTTTCCCCGATGCACGCCGCTCCCCGGCGGCCTCATGATGGTGCGGTCGGGCGCTTCCCTTGAGGTGCGATGAGCATTCATGACGCGGCAATGCCGCTGAGGAGGAAGTACAAGGTGCTGATCGTCGACGATCACCCGATCGTGCGCCGGGGCCTGGCGGACTTGATCGGCAGCAGAGCGGACCTGGAGATCTGCGGCGAGGCCGACGGCGTCGCCGAGGCCCTGCGCCAGGTGGAGGCGGCCCCGCCCGACCTGGTGCTCGTGGATCTGACGCTCAGGGGCGGTCACGGGCTGAAGCTGATCGAAGCGATCGCGGACCGGCATCCGCAAGTCAAGGCCCTGGTCTCTTCGATGCACGATGAATCGCTGTTTGCGGAGCGGGCCCTCCGGGCCGGGGCCTCCGGCTACATCAGTAAGCAGGAGCCGCCCGAGCGGCTGATCGAGGCCCTGCGCCAGGTGCTCCGCGGGGAGATCTATCTCAGCCCGCGCATGGCGGGCCGGCTCTTGCACCGCGTGACGAGCGGGGAAGCGCTGGACAAGACTCCGGTCGAGAGCCTCTCCGACCGCGAGCTGGAAGTCTTTCAGATGATCGGCCAAGGGCAGACGACCAAGCAGATCGCGCAGACGCTGAGCCTCAGCCACAAGACCGTGGAGGCCCACCGCGAGAAGATCAAGGCCAAGCTCTGCCTCAAGAACAGCTCCGAGCTGAGCCGTCACGCCACGCTGTGGGTGCTGGAAAACGGGTGAGGGGGAATGTCGAAGTCCCAAGGACCAATGACCAAGGACCGGGTGCTTTGTGTTTCGGACTTCTTTGGTCCTTGGGGTTTGGTCATTGGTCCTTTCTATTGGAGAGCCTTCTCCGCCGCTTCGCGCACGTAGCGCTCGGCCGGGTCGGTGCGGGTATCGCGCAAGTGGGCGTAGATCTGCCGCGCCGCGGGGGCTTGCCCCGACGCCGCCAGCTTCTCGGCCAGCACGAGGCAGTGCTTGGTGGCCTGGATCCGCTCCCAGCCGGGGTCTACGTCCGCGGCCTTCAACAGAGCGTCCACGCCGGCGTCGCCCATGCGGGCCAAGCCCCAGCCGGCGGCCAGGCGGACCTCGCGGTCCGGGTCGCTGAGCGCTTCTCGCAGGGCCGCTGCCGACTCCTTGTCGCCGACCGCGCCCAGAGCTTGAACTACGTTCAGCCGGCACTTGCCCTGGGCCTTGGGCAGGGCGGCGCGGAGCTGCTTGGCGGCGCCGTCGCGGATGCCCGCCAGGGCCATGGCGGCCGGCTCGACCAGCTCTTCGTCCAAGAGCACTTTCCCAAGCCCGGACGCCGCTTCCTTGCGCCCCGCCCACTGGAGCTCCTGGCAAAGGTAGGCTTGGACGGGCTTAGGCCGGTCGCCGCCAAGTTGGGCGGCCAGCGTTTCGGAGAACTCCCGCCGGGCCTGCTCGTCCTTGATCTTCAGGACGTGATTGGCCAGGCAGTGCAGGGCGTAGTGGGCCTTCACGTCGTTGCCCTGGCCGGGCGGAACGAGCATGTCGATGATCCCCACGACGTTCTCGCGGCCGCCCTTGTGGATTTCAGCGATCGCCTTCTCGATCTTCTCCTTGTCGATGTCGGTGTTGTACATGCCCCGCTTATCGGGATCGGGCATCTGGTCTACGAGCGATTTCAGTTGGAGGGATGCAGTCATGTTGGTGGACCTTTCCGATTGTGTTGTGTTCCATTGTATGGTTGCCCGCCAATGAATGACCAAATCCCAATGACCAAGTTTACATGGTTTTGGTCATTGGTGCTTGGTCATTGGTCATTTTCACAGCCTCCACGGTGCCCGCATGGGTTGATAGACCAGCCGGTTGGCCTCTTCGTCGTCGAGGATGACTTCCTTGACCGGATCGTAGCGGAGCTTGCGTCCGGTGCGGATGGCGATGTTGGCCAGGTGGAACAGGGTGGCGGTGCGATGGGCGGCCTCGGCATGACCGCCGGCCCGCTTGCGGGTGCGAATCGCCTGGGGGAAGCTCACCAGCGGCTCGGGATCCGCCATCGCCTTGAGTTTCCGCCGGTCTTCTTCACTGAGATCGCTAAGGCTGACGCCGCGCTCCTTCTTGCGGTCGTAGGGCTTGCCCCATTCGCCGCTGTCGAGCACCAGGGTCAGGCCGTCGGCGTATTTCAGCTCGGCCCAGCCCCACAGGGCGACCGCCTCGGGGTGCGCCGGCGGAGCGAAGGCCTCGATTTCCACCGGGCTGGTGAAGTCCTTGGCGTACTGGTAGTTGAAGCCGTCCAGGTAATGCTGCGACATGTCGGACAGGCCGCCCCCCTCGTAGTCCCAGTAGCCGCGGTGGGTGCCGCCAACGCGGTGCGGGAAATAGGGCCGCAGCGGCGCCGGCCCGCAGTACATGTTCCAATCGAGCGACTTGGGGACGGGCTGCGGCTTGGCGTTGACCATGCCGCTCCATTCCTTGACTTTGAATCCGCCGCGGTGGAAGACCACGCCCTGGCACTCTTTCAAGAGCCCGCTGGCCATCAGCTTGTGGGTCTGCCGGTTGGCGCCGAAGCGGCCGTAGGTGCCGACTTGGAAGATGCGGTGGTAGCGATTCTGGGCCTCGACCACGGCGCGGCCCTCGGCGATGAACCGGGTCATGGGCTTCTCGCACAGCACGTCCTTGCCGGCCTCCATGGCGGCGATGGAGATGAGGGCGTGCCAGCCGGGGTGCGTGCCGATGGCCACCAGGTCGATCTCCTTGCGCTCCAGGACGCGGCGGAAGTCGGTGTAGATCGTTTTGTTGTCCGCCGTGCCAACGAACCTCACGTCGCACCGGGCGAGTTGCCGCACTCCCGGCCCCAGTCCTCGGAACGTGTTGGGCCCTTGGCCGCCGCAGCCGATCAAGGCCCCGCCGAACTCCTCGCTGGGGGGCGTTTGGCCCTGGCCCAAGACGTTTCGCGGCACGATCGTCAGTGCCGCCATGCCCGCCGCCGAGCCCTGCAAAAAGCTCCGGCGGCGCATGTCCGGTTTGCGCTTGTTCATGGAAGTGTCTCCGTGGGGATGGATAACCGTTGTGCCGAGATTCCAGGCGGGTTGGCCGCACAATCGACCCCGTAAAGCCCAGGGGCTGCAACCCCTGGGCTTGGGGCGGATTGCGGCCCCCAGTCTCCCTCTCGCCAAGCCCGGTGTCAACAGTCGCGGCCGGGGACGCGTCACGATTTGCTTGACGGGGTTGCTCCCTTCGGGTTAGACTCTCTCAAGGCGATTGGGGCCGTTTCGTCAGAGCACCCAACCGAGCAGAGCCTCAGAACGAAAGGGAAATGATTGTGAAACGCCTTCTGGCTGTCGCGTTGTTGATCGCCGTCGCGTCCCCCGCGTCGGCGGATGATGCCAAGCCGTTTATCGGCAACTGGGCCTTGACCATCCCGGGCGGCGGGGCCGGATGGCTCGGCGTTGCCGAAACCGACGGTGTGTTGAAGGCCAGCATCCTTTGGGGCGGCGGCAGCGTCGTTCCGGTTTCCATCGCGCGGGCAGAAGGCGACACGCTCATCCTGACCCGCGTCAGTCAGTCGAGGAGGAAGGCTGCCACCGGCAAGGCCGCCAGGATCCAGGAGACAGAGACCATCAAGGCCAAGCTAGCCGGCGACGAGATGAGCCTCACCACCGAGCGCCAGCGGGGCGACGGCAAAGTGTTCGGCCAGGCCAGCTTCACCGGCAAGCGCATCCCCCCGATGCCGCCCAAACCGGACTTGTCGAAGGTCCGGTTCGGCGACCCGATCAAGCTATTGAACGGCGAGAACCTCGATGGCTGGAGACTGGTCGAGCCGGGGGCCGCCAACGGCTGGTCCGTCAAGGACGGCGTGCTCACCAACGACCCCAAGCAGGAGCCGGGCCAGCCGCGCAAGAACTATGGCAACCTCCGCACCGTGCAGCAGTTCGAGGACTTCAACCTGAAGCTGGAAACCAACGTCCCCAAGGGCGGCAACAGCGGCGTCTATTTGCGCGGTATTTACGAGGTCCAGGTTGACGACAGTTACGGCCGCAAGGTCGATTCGCACAACATGGGCGCGATCTACAGCCGCATCTGTCCGACCGAGGCCGCGGAAAAACCCGCCGGCCAATGGCAGACGTTCGACATCACGCTGGTGGACCGGCACGTGACGATCATCCTCAACGGAAAGAAGATCATCGACAATCAGCCCTTGCCGGGCTGCACCGGCGGCGCGCTGTGGTCGGACCAGTTCCGGCGCGGCCCGATTTACCTGCAAGGCGATCACACGGGCGCCAACTACCGGAATATCGTGCTCAGGCCGGTGGTGAAGTAGAATCCGAAACCCATAGGACACAAACGCTGACCCCAGGAGACGACGCATGTCTTCCGATTTTGCTTCGCGGTTTTGGCGCACCTCGGTTGGGCAAAAGGGGACAGGCACCTCGCGGGGCTCGGAGCCAGTCCCCTCTTGCCCTCGGCGTAGTTTTCTCAAGACCGTCGCGGCGATGCCCGTCGCGCTGGCGGCGGCCCGGCACGTCGCTCCCGCGTCCGCTGCCGCACCCGCAGTGGAGACGAAGCTGCCGCAGATCCGTCTCGGCCCGCACTCGGTCTCGCGGCTGATATGCGGGTCCAACCCGTTCAACGCCGGGTCGCACCTGTCGGTGTTCGTCAACCACCAGATGAGCGAGTACTACACGCCGGGGCAGATCCTCAAGACGCTGCGGCGGTGCCAGGAGGTGGGCGTCAACTGCTGGCAGTCCGGCGGCGGCAACTTCGGGCTCTACCGCCGCTTCATCGACGAGGGGGGCAAGATGCACTACCTCTCCCTGGACTCCGGGAAGGGCAAGTTGCTGCCTGCCGTGGCCAAGGGCGGCTGCATCGGCGTGGCCCATCACGGTGAAGTGACCGACGGCCTGTTCAAGACCGGCCGCATCGACCAGATCCACGACTTTCTGAAGCGGGTCCGCGATTCGGGCATGTTGGTCGGCGTCTCCACGCACATGCCGGCGGTCGTCGATACGGTCGAGTCCAAGGGCTGGGACCTGGACTACTACATGACTTGCGTCTACGAGCGGCACCGCAGCGCGGCGGACCTCGAAAAGCTGCTGGGGCAGGCGCCGATCCCGGTCGGCGAGGTCTACTTGCCCAAGGACCCGCCGCGGATGTACGAGGCGATGCGCAAGACCAAGCGGCCGTGCCTGGCGTTCAAGATCCTGGCGGCCGGGCGGCTCTCGGAGCGCAAGGAATGGGTCGAGCAGGCTTTCCGCCAGACTTATGCCGGAATCAAGCCCAACGACGGCGTGATCATCGGCATCTACGACCGCTACAGCGACCAGCCCGCCGAAGACGCGGAGTTCGCGCGGCGCTACGGCGGGGTGGCTGGGGCATAGCTCAAATCAGGAGGCCAGACATTCCTGTCTGGCCTGTCTAGTCTGAAGAAGGCAGGCAAGAATGCCTGCCCTCCTGGTCGTCAGCTTTCAGCAGTCAGCCGGGAGAGGATCGCCTGCCATATCTCGGACAGGCCAAGCCGCTCTGCCCACTGGGCGATATAGGCCCGATCGATCTGGTCGCCACTGATCTGAAGCATTGCGGCGATGTCGCGCAGGTGCTTCTCCGACTGACCGAGTTGGTAATACCACATCTTGCCAAGGATGACATCCTCGGGACTGCCGGCGTAGCCGACCAGCCCCGGGAGAATCGCCACGCGTCGGCGCCGATCGACTTGCTGACGACCCCACGCGTCGCGCCGGGCAATGATGAAGTCGATCTTGTTGCCGGAGGCCGGATGGATCACGTTGAATTGGCCTCCCTCTTCGGCTGCCCGCCTCGCGGTATCGCGACTGACATAATACTCCGCGTCCGGAAATGAGTCGCACAGGCGGGAAACGTCGTCCGCGCTTACGTCTACCACAATGTCAATGTCGCGCGTGAAGCGCGGCTCTCCGTAGGCCATGCTCGCCACGGAGCCGACGATCAGATACGGGATGCCTTGCGCTTCGAGCACCTCGATCGTCCGCCGCAGCAAGTCAACCTGCTCCATGGAGCATCCTCCTGGCGATTTCGGCCGCAATCTGGTCGTCGGTCCAGTCGGGGTGGATCGTGCGGAGATGGCCTTCGAGGCGGAGCCGGACAAAGCGGTTCGCTTCCAGGCCCATGGCGATCCGCTCGGTGGGCGTCTTGCTGCGCAGGACCTTGACGTAGTCCTCCTCCAGGATCTCGATGTCCCGCAGCGGCGGCGGGCCGCGCTTCGGCTTCGGCGGTTCTTCGGATTGTCCCATGTCGCTATTCTAGCCGCGCGACGCCTGCACCGCCAAACGCGCGATAAACGTTGCCGGGCCGACACGGCCCGGCTCTGCACTCTCGACTCTGCACTCTGGACTCTGGACTCTGGACCCTCGACTCTGGACCCTCGACTCTGGACCCTCACGGCAGTCCTAAATACTGCAAGAGCGGGTGCTGGAGCTGCCGGGCCTGAAATGCCTTGGCCAGCGAGCGGTTGGCCTGCTGGCGGATCTTCTCTTCGCTCGTGCGAAGCTCCTCGTTGATGAGGTCTTCGATCGGCTCCCGGGCGGCGTGGAGGAGGTCGTTGGAAAGGTCCAGTCGAGAGAGTCCCACGTGGATTTCGCGGAGCTCGGGCGAGCCCAAGGAAAGCTCCTTGCCCGACTTTCGGGCCTGAATCTCGCCGACGAGCCTCAAGGCGGCCGTGGCGTGGTAGCCGGTGGAAGCGCTGAGCGCGCCTGGGACCTTGTAGCTCACCTGCCCTCGCACCGGCAGGCGCGACTGGACCACGAACATGAGCACGCCCAGTTTGCGATCTTGATAGCCCTTCAGGTACAGCATGCGGAGGATTTCGAGCTCCAGAGGGCCGTCGAGCCGGGCCTGGACGCGGTACTCCTCGACCAGGCTCAAGACGCGGACGCTCCGGACGCGGGCCGGATCGCGGAGGGTCGGCACCCAGAAGTCGAGGGACTGCTGTCGTTTGCGGGAGCGGACCTGATCGTACCGTTTGTCGGCCAGTTCCTCGGCGGCCAGGCGTCGCACAAGGTCGGCCAGCGCGGAGCGGATCGTTGCCGGGACCTCCACGGCCTGAAAGATTTCCACCGTTTCTTGCGGCCGCGGCTTCTGCGCCGGTCCAGCACCGGTCGGCTCAGACTTCTCGTCCCTCGTCCCTCGTCCCTCGCCCCTCACCTCTCGTCCCTCGCCCCCTACCTCCCCAAACCTGACGAAGCCCTCCGAGCCGAGCGGCTTCATCGCCACGCGGTTCCCCTCGACCGGGACAACCAGAAAGGTCTCGCGGTCGGCGGGCCCGGCGCTTGGACCTGCGGCGATGAGTTCGCGGCCTCTCATCGCGTCGGGAACGAGGAACCGTCCGTTGGAACCCTTCAGGGCAATCTTCCCGCCGTCCCGCGGCACCAACTCGAAGAACTCCTCGGCCGTGGGAAAGGACTTTTCCGCCCGGAGCCTTCCGTCCGGCGCGACCTTCAGATACTTGCCGCCTGCGTGGCGCAGGGCCACTTTTTCCGCGTGGGCGATGGGAAGGGCCAGACAGACAGCCACCGCCCCCGTCGCTGCGATCCATCGGACATCTAAGGCAGCCATCCCGTCGTCCTCCCTGAGCAAGACGCTCGATTTTACGGCCGAACAGGGGAAATGGCCAACGGGTGCGAGGGCTCGCGCGTCTGTCAAAATGGCAGCCCCGGGAGCACCCCCAGAAAGCCTGTGTGCCAACCTTGGCGGGTCGAGCGGGAGACGGTCTCCAAGGGGGGTCGCCCTAAGTCACACCACACAAATCACTTACTGCATCACCTTCGGTTGGCGCGAGACTTGCTTTCAAGGCTGGGACGAGCGAGTGCGTCGCTTAGATTGGCAGCCCGTTGGGTCTGCCCGGTCCGACGTACCAGCGGGGCCGTGACCACCATCGTAAGGGTCTGAGCAAATTTGGAGGCGAGCACGCAATGGCGAAGAAGAAGTCCGAGCAGAAGACGGGTGGGGCGGGGATCAACATCCAACCGTTGGGGGACCGGGTGGTCATCGAGCGGGACGAGTCGGAACAGGTCACCGCCGGCGGCATCGTGCTGCCCGACACGGCGAAGAACAAGCCGGTTCGCGGCGTCGTCATCGCCGTCGGCGACGGCCGGCTGATGAAGAACGGCACTCGGGTCGCCCTGCAAGTCAAGCCGGGGGATCGCGTGGTCTTCACGTCCTACGGCGGCGACGAGTTCAAGCTCGGCGAGCGGGAACTGGTCTTGATGCGCGAAGAGGACATCCTGGCGGTCGTTAAGTAAATCCAGCCCACGGCGGCCTTCCGGCCCGCCCTCTTACCACAAGGAGAGAATATTCATGGCCAAAATGATTGCTTTCGACCAGGACGCCCGCGACGCACTGCGCCGCGGCGTCGCCAAGCTGGCTCGAGCGGTGAAAGTCACCTTGGGTCCGCGCGGGCGGAACGTGATCCTCCAGAAGAGCTTCGGCGCGCCGACCGTGACCAAGGATGGCGTGACCGTGGCCAAGGAGATCGACCTGGAGGACGTGTACGAGAACATGGGGGCCCGGATGGTCCGCGAGGTCGCCTCCAAAACGAGCGACGTGGCCGGCGACGGCACCACGACGGCCACGCTGCTGGCCGAGGCGATCTTCAACGAGGGCCTCAGGGCGGTCGTGGCGGGAGTCAACCCCCTGCACCTCAAGCAGGGAATCGAAAGGGCGGTCGCCGACGTGACCGAGAAGCTCAAGAAGATGTCGATCTCCATTAAGACCAAGAAGGAGATGGCCCAGGTGGCGACCGTCGCTGCCAACAACGACGGAGAGATCGGCGACAAGCTGGCCGACGCCATGGAGAAGGTCGGCAAGGACGGCGTGATCACCGTCGAGGAGGGCAAGGGCTTCACGACGGAGATCGAGTGGGTCGAGGGGATGCAGTTCGACCGCGGGTATCTCTCGCCGTACTTCGTCACCGACCCGCAGAAGATGGAGTGCATCCTGGAGGACGCCTACGTCCTGATTCACGAGAAGAAGATCTCGAACGTCAAGGAATTGGTGCCGCTGTTGGAGGCGGTGGTCAACGCCGGCAAGCCGCTGGTGCTCATCGCTGAAGACATCGACGGCGAGGCCTTGGCGACGCTCGTGATCAACAAGCTCCGCGGCACGTTTCGCTGCTGTGCGGTGAAGGCGCCCGGCTACGGCGACCGCCGCAAGGCGATGCTGGAAGACGTCGCCATCCTGACCGGCGGCACCGCGATCTTCGAGAGCCTCGGCCGCAAGCTGGAGAACATCACCCTGTCCGAACTGGGCCGGGCCAAGAAGATCGTCGTCGATAAGGACAACACCACGATCATCGAAGGGGCCGGCAAGAGCGCCGAGATCAAGGGCCGCATCGAGCAGTTGCGCCGCGAGATCGAGGCCGCCACCAGCGACTACGACCGCGAGAAGCTCGAAGAGCGCCTGGCCAAGCTGGCCGGCGGCGTGGCCAAGATCAACGTCGGCGCCGCCACCGAGACCGAAATGAAGGAGAAGAAGGCCCGAGTCGAGGACGCGCTTCATGCCACCCGGGCCGCCGTCGAGGAGGGCATCCTGGCCGGCGGCGGCGTGGCCTTGCTGCGGGCGTCGAAGACGGTCAAGCCGGACGGGCTCTCTCAGGACGAGACGGTCGGCTACAACATCGTCCTCCGCGCTTGCAAGGCCCCGTTGATCCAGATCGCGGCCAATGCCGGCCAGGATGGCGGCATCGTCTGCGAGAAGGTCTCCGAGGCCAAGGAGGCCCATCTCGGCTTCAATGCGGCCACGTTGGTCTTCGAGGACATGGTCAAGGCCGGCGTGATCGACCCCACCAAGGTCACGCGGACCGCGCTGCAGAACGCGGCCAGCGTTGCCACGCTCATGTTGACCAGCGACGCCTTGGTGGCCGAGAAGCCGAAGGACGAGAAGCCGGCCCCCGGCGGCCAGGGCGGCGAGCACGAAATGTACTAAGCGAGGGATCAGGGACCGGGGTTCAGGGTTCAGAGCCGGGCCGTGCCGGCCCGGCGGATTACCCGCGGCACTCGTACCGCGAACGCTTGGTCTGTTCGGCGACTGCCACGCCGACGCATCCCTCGGCAACAGAGCAACACTTCCCAGGACGAGCCGCCGGCTCCGCAGTGCGGAGCCGGCGGTTTTTTTGCGGTCGTCCACATTACGCATGAGTTAAGTGCGAATACGCCGGGGCGCAAGCCTTGGGCAACCTTCTCCGCAAAACTGCCGAATATCAAGGGGGGAATCTCTTGACGCGATGGAAACTCACGGTATATGTGCCAGTGTGGGGTGTTGGAGCGGGTGGAACCAAGGGTTTGGGCCGAACTCATGAAGCTCTCCCAAAGTGCAGTCTACGCGATCCGCGTTGCTTTACTCTTAGCCGACACGGAAGGCGACCCGCCGGTTCCTTGCAGCGAGCTGGCAAAAAAAGGGCGCATGCCGCAACGTTTCCTCCTCCAGATCCTTCGCGACCTGGCCAAGCAACGGATCGTCCGCCCCACGCGCGGCGGCAGCGGGGGTTTCGCCCTCGAACGCACGCCGGACAAGATCTCCCTGCTTGAGCTGATCGAGGCGATCGACGGGCCGCTGCTCCCCAGCCCGCTCCTCCTCGGGAACCTCGCCGCGGAGGTCGCCCAACGCGTGCAGCAAGCGCTGACCGACGTCTTCGAGGTCTGCCGCGACCGGTTGCGAGCCATTCGCCTGAGCGACCTGCTGGGCGGCCCCCGCGGGTCTGATGCAATGGCCGGGCCGGACCGGGCCTTGTAGGACGACTCTGTAAGTCGTCCTGGCGTCAAGCCGGAAAGACGAACTTCATGAGATCGCCGGTCCCCAGCGGCGAAGGGCTCGCGAAGACCTCGCCCGCGACAAATCCGGCCGCTTGCCCTTGCTGCTGGTTGAAGATGCGGATCCGCTGCAGCAGC
>Ga0315280_10004836_pt1 | contig 19580 bp, 39 predicted proteins | sample YL17G06_40_MG_FD_203697 | JGI IMG/M metagenome (GOLD analysis project Ga0315280, IMG submission 203697) | Sediment microbial communities from Yellowstone Lake, YNP, Wyoming, USA - YL17G06_40 | ecosystem: Environmental > Aquatic > Freshwater > Lake > Sediment | place: USA: Wyoming | collected... | reverse complement strand
AACTTCATAGCATGCTTAACTTTCCCTAAGATCCGCATCAACTGAACTTTGACTGCAACAAAATATGACAAGTCAACTTTCGCTCCATCACTTTTCCATCCAAGCCATTTTACAGCAACAAAGTATGCTTCCATCAAGCCTATGAAACCCATCATTAACCCTAAAAAATGAAGGCCATAAACAATTCTGCATGGAATACTGTCATAGTCTTCTCCAAAAAATTTGTAAACGTAAACTATGTTATGGCAAACGTCACAAATTAACGCTCCCACAAAAAATAATACCAAATAAATCCAATATTCCTGCATTTTTTACAACCACAAATATTATAAACATGAAATAAATATAAATAACCTTCGATAAGAATGTTTGAAGATTACCTAATAATATTTTTTGTTGGTTTATTACTCGGTTTAGCGGGTCCATTCATGTTTAAGCGTTGGATATTGCCAAAGTTTAGCGAGTGGCTGCAAGAAAAAGTGGATGGATGGAGAAAACCGTCTAATCCAACACGGAAACCTCGAACGCCATGTCCTGAATGTGGAAGTTACGGTAAACACAAAATAACGTGTAGTAGGAGAAAAAAGAAGTGACGGAAATAGACTATGCAACAATATCTTTAATATCAATACTTAGCGGTTTCGGTGGAGGGTTAGGCGCAGAGTTTGCCAAAGCCTTCATAAATTATGTGAAGGAGAAGGTTGAAAAGAAATGAGGTTGAAGTTTGAAATTAAAAAGTTTAAAGACATGACAAAAGAAGAATTAGAAAAGGAGAAAAAACAAGGATGGTTTTTGGCTGTTCTGGGAATCATTGGTGTGATCGCGTTTCTTTTTCTTTTCGTCCTTAAATCTTACATGACAACAACTTTGGCACAGTTTGAATTAGACGCGATTTTTATGATGTTCATAGTGAGTTTAATAGGCATCATTCAGATCGTCACGGTGAATTTTGAGTTGCGAATTAAGGAGATAGAAAGAAAATGAGTGAAGTTATTCAAGAAAACTGGTATTATTTCTTGGCTATGTACCTAGGCGTTTTCGGTTGGATATTGTACAAAGCTGTCTTGGCTAACCGTGGAAAAATCAAAGTAAGAGTTAAAACTCCAAGCAAAGAATGGGTTAAATGGTGCAAACCCTTAGACGATGGCGAAACCATAGTTGTTGAAAAAGCTAAAACGAAAAAGGCTGGATGGAGCTTCAAATTCACAAACAAAAGCCTAGTTCCCTTTAGAAGCTGGGGAAGACAAATGTTTGCCATAGACGTTTTTTATCATGCTCCGAAGGCTATTGAATACGACTTTAGCCAAGATGCAGTGACGGCTCCCAAATTGACTAAGGATCAAGTGATGGAGTTTGCAACTTGGGAAGCGTTGAAGGCTAGGTATGCGAAAATAACGGGTGCAAAGTTTCCAACATGGTTTATGGTTCTCGTAGTTGTTCTCTTAATAGTGATCATAGTCATGCAATTGATAACTTCAGGAAGGATACGAATTGGCTGAAAAGACAGTGGAGCAAATTCGTGAGTGGGGAGAAAAACTTAAGGAACGTGGCAAAGCCTTAGGCGAGTTTCTAAGGGCTTTGAAACGTGGAATGCAAGGGCTACCCATTGACGAAGACCAGTATAGCGGATTGCTGAATGTTAAAGATTCACGAGAGCGCACACGACTAAGCGAACATGACGTTTACGGACACAGTTTAATGGAGTTAGTTGCAAACCACTATGATGAGCTTAAGATTTGGGGTGAAATCGCCAAGGAAGAAGACATTTACTTCATTCCGTTGGAAGGCGAACAACGTAAAGAAGCTATTCTTATGCAACGTGCAAGGGCTGAAGTTACAATGGCTGGGCAGCCGTTAACGGTTCAGATGCCAAAAGTAGAAACTAAACCGCCTGAAGAAGCGAAGCCTGAAAAGAAAGGAATACTTCACAGATAAACTATCTTCTATGTGGCTTATATCTGGCTATGGCTCCAAGCTTCCCCTCATAACGAGCAATTTCCTTCCGTGTTAAACCTTTATGTTCCGCTTCCAACGCTTTCCTATGAGCTTCTTTATAGGTCATGCCTTGCCTTCGCAATTGCCTTTCCACAGTCTCATGCCTAATTAATCTTGCTCTAAACTGCTTGGGAACGTTGGGGTTAACCCAGATTCTGCCGCGCTTTCCATATCCGGCCAATTTAGAGCGAACAGACACAATTACTGCCTCAACTTCCTTAAAGTCTTGGCTAAGCGTGCCTGCTTTCCAATTCTACCACTTTTCTTCACGTCTCTTGCAATGATTTCTTGCTTGATCGTTCCTCTTGGAGTGAAACCGGCTTTGCCATAACGACGTTTAACGCTTGCACGGTAGCTTCCCGGCTTCTCAATTGCTTCCGAAATCCAATAAGCCCTAGCCATTTGCCTTCACCATTAAGTATTTAAGCAGTTGTGAAACTATATAAAACTGATGTCACATGGTTAAACAGAATCTTCTTTTTCAGGCACTATCACTTCTAAGCCAATACTTAACACAAATAAAAGAAGCAAAAGGACCACTATACCAAAAAACCGCATGCCTAAACGCCGAAGAAAGAGAAGCAATAGGATTATTAGAAGGATCAAAAGTTTTTGTTAAAGAAGATAAAGAAACAATTGAACTGTTTGACGAAGTGGAAGATTTCCTCGAATGTGTGGGGATAGCTCGTTGGCCCCGAACGGAATTGACTGATTTAGGATTGAGGGTTGGGCAACGCCATAAAGTAAAAATGGACTTATCCTCGGATATAATTTCAGATTTAGACATTGCTGAAGACGAAGCAAGTGAAGAATGATGCAAACGCTTCAGTATGAGCTTAAATATACATGGCAAACTATACTCCGAGTGTTGTTTAATGTTCCAGGTGTTGTGTTGATTGGTGGAGCTGGAAAGTCGGGTAAGACGGATTTTGCCTTAAAAATATCAGAAGACTTGCAAAAGACTCTTTCTTATCATCAAAATTTAGACCGAAAAAAACCTGAAAATTTAATTACTAGTAAAAATGATATTGCTACCAACATAGATACTTTTGGACATTATGCTCAAATAAGCGATTTGATAAGCATAAGGCAATGGTTATATGCCAATGACCATCGGAAATTGTATATTTTTGATGAAGCCACGGAATATTTATCAAACAAGAGAGTCATGTCAAGCCAAAACGTCGGTTTTATGCGACTCCTTCCACAAGTTACAAAAGCTCATGCACGCATGATAGTGATCGGTCATAATCTATTGCGAGTAGATAAGGACCTCTTAGATGAAGCATGGTGCAAAGGAGTATTCATAAAAATAGATTTGAAAAATGCCCAATTGATTTCTAACTTATTCCCTAAACCATTCGACTTTGAAAAAATTCCACCTACCACGGTCAAGTTTGATCCCTACGCTATTGCCCCCTTCACCGAAAGACCAGTAGGTCAAGTCTACTTTAAAGATGAAGATTTAGATAAACTCTGGAGATGGGCTAACGGTAGCAACTACAAAGACCTAGGGCTTAAGCCAATGCAACTGCATCGTAAACTTCAAAAATATGTCTTACAAACGCTACAAAACAAACTTAACGTTTAACATACTAGTCTTGGAGGTATATAGCTTACCCCTTTTGTTAAGCTACACTAAAAATCAACATTGTTTACCTTTTACTACCATAATAGGAAAAGCTTAAATAAGAAACAAACATTCATTAGAATAGGTGGAAAACTTTGCCTTGGTATCGGCGTGAGGGTAAGATTCAGCAACCACTAACCGACAAAGATTTCCGAGATGGAATGGAGCATGGAGAGTTTTTGCAGCAGAAACATAGAGCCTTCTGTGTCCTACTTTATTATAGTGCAGTGCGCAAGAAGGAAGCGTTAAGAGCTGTGAAAGAGCAGTTTCAGGTTACGCCTAAAGAAATAATATTTAATGTAGGTAAACGTTTGAAACATGGCATAGAAACGCCTGCACTTCCTTTGCCACTTGATGCTCCCTATGTCAACGAATTGTTGGAAGCTTTAGGAAACACTAAACCTGGAAAGAGAGTTTTTCCATATTCAGATAAGACTGGCTATAACATCGTGCGGAGAGCATTCAAGTATCCACACTTGTTTCGTTTAAGCAGGATCACAAACTTCTTTTTGGAAGGCTGGACCATTCCGCAAGTGCATAGTTGGACCGGGTTAACGTTGAAGGCTTTAGACTATTATGTTGGTTTGGTTGATGTTGCGAAAATGGGTGAAAGCCTAGCAAAGAAAAGGTGAGAGAATATGGTGAAAGGAGAGCGCAACATTAAGAGTGGGCATTTTAGAAAGAAAAGGTCTACCCTAACTGCTCAACTTTGCCTACTCTTTATTTTCTATGTCTTCCAGTTTTTCTAAAGCCCTATCAATTTTGTGTAGTTTCTCTAAAGTTTCTTTCCAGCGCTTAAGCCGCTGTTTCTCTTCTTCCAGCCGCTTTTGTCTGTCAAGATAATGTTCAGCTAGTCCACTCATTCAACCAACCCTAAGACACGTTTAACCGTGCTGAATGTGCCTTTGGCTTTGTTTTGGTCTAAGCAGGTTTGGCATGTTGGCGCAACCAAGCCGCTGGCGTATTTGACTTTGTAAAGTTGTGGAAAGTGTCCTTGGCAGAAGAAGCAGGTTTTACTGTCAATTTTACCAGTGAATTTGTCTATGCGCAGCTGTGGGTTGCCACCTGAGTGGACTATGACGTAACGTTCTATGAATTCCCTTATTTTCTCGCTTGCACTATCTCCTTCTCGTGTGCATATTTGTTTGAATTCTTCCCAGATTGGCAGGAAGGTTTCGTCTATGTAGAAGTTTCTTATGTCTTTTCTCGTTTGCATTTTGAAGTTCCTCTTTATCTTTATCTTTATCTTTATATCTTTATAAAGATATAACTACTACTAACTACTACTGTTCTTTTCTTGAGTGGAAATTGAGGTGTCATTCTTTTTTCTCCAAAAGTTTTTCTTTGCATGCTTTTGCGAAGGCTCTGCTACAAGCCAACGGAATTTTGGCACGTTTCCAGCTACGGTTTTTTCCTTGGGTACAATAAATTCGTCCTTTCACATTTTTGGCGACACTTAAACCTTCACTAATAGGAATTATGAACGTAGGAAAATTTCCCCAAAACGCCCTTTTTTTGGTTGGTTCTATACGTGAGATTTCTTTAGGTTTTATATCCAAGTAAGGTATTAGCCCTAAGACATTTTCCATTATCCAATATTTCGGTTGTGCGTCTTCTACAAAATTCAAAAATACATTAACAAGTTTCAATCCTCTTTGTGGATTTGGGGGGTCTTTCCATGCCCATTTACCTTTGCAATCTCCTCGTTTTGAACCATAACCGACATGAGCCATTTGACTGAAGTCTCTGCATGGTGGGCTTCCCCAAATCACATCATAACCCCTGAAATCCTCTCCGTTAAGCGTCAACATGTCCGCTTGGATAAACCTATGCTTATACCCCAGCATTTTCGGAGCATCAACAATATCAATTCCCGTAACGTCAAAGCCTTCCAAAGCGAAGCCATCAGATACTCCGCCCATTCCACAGAAGCAGTCAAGCATCTTTAATGGTTTATGGCAAATTGGACATAGCAAGCGTCCGTTTTGGCTGTGGTGGGCGGTTTGTTTGGTTATCCATTTTCCTTCGTGAGTGCAGTAGTAGAACAGCTTATAAAACTCCGTCATAGTTTCACGTCTCCTTCTTTTTTGGTATTGTGTATTTTACGCTTCCGTCAGGATTTAGATAACAATTGAAACTTTTTTTGCATTGTTGGCAACAAATCGCTAGAACTGTCATTTTATGGAAAGTCCATGTTTTGCTGGACTTGTTTGGTGTTTGTTTCCCGCATCTTGGACAAGTTATAGTTTCACTCATGCAACCACCTCCTTACTTAAACGTTGTTTTGCGATCTGAATATATCGTGGTTCTAACTCAATACCGACCCAATTGCGTTTTCTTTTTTCACAAACTACTGCTGTAGTTGCTGCACCTAGAAATGGATCTAAAACCCAATCATTGGGTAACGTGCATAATTCTATAAGAAACTCAATTAATGGGAGCGGTTTCTGTGTTGGGTGTCCATAATATTCTTTACTTCCGCCATGAACGTTATTAGCGATAAAATAAGAACGGGGATAATCCAATGAAACGGCAGCATCACCCTTATACTTGCCACGTATTGCGTGATATCCTTCTTCACCCCAACTAAATCTTGCGTCACATATTTTCTTTTCAAACATATGACGGATACACAAATGTGTGTTTTCAATGGAACTGTCTTTTTTCTTGAAAAACCAAATGTCTTCATGTGCTGGTAATGGGCGATGCCAATTAACTAACATACTTGTTTCTTTTTTAATCCATACAATTTCAAACCAAAAGTCAAAGTTAGAAACCCATTGTTCATACAATTCTGCTAATCTTGGCTGATGCCCAAATAAGGCGACAACTCCTTCACTGGTTAATAATTTAGCGAATATCGGAACTAAAAGCTCATAATTTGGCACACTCCAATCAGCCGATTTCCACGAATCGGCGGACCATGTGTACGCATCTTTTGTATCGAAATATGGTGGGTCAAGCAGAATAAAGTCAAATTTTTGTTGTAGCGTTGGTAGAATAGCGTGGCAATCACCGTGATATAATTTTCCATAAATAGTTTGTGTTTCTTTTTCTAATGTAACTCGTTTTTCTTTTTCCATTAAGTTTCTCAAAACACGTATTGCGCTTGACTTATTAGGCAGTTTACTTAATTCAGAATGAAGTTCTAACGCATTGGCTAACTGGATATCCTCAAAAGTGACTGTTGTTGCCTCGCCTATGAAATCTGCAGTTTTTCGATAATCCCATAATTGTTCGGATTCCGAACGATTATTTTCTGTCGGTCGACCTGCTTTCTGTTCACCAAATAACACCCGACATAATTTATCTAATTCTGCTTTGGCTTTTACCTCGTCAACCCAATTCATATCTTTACGGCATAGGTTCTCATGAATTTCCGCCACTTTTTCCAGATTTGGATTCAATTCAATTCTCACATAGGGAATTTGCTCGAGTTTCAATTCCAATGCTACAGCCAAGCGTCGCATACCATAAACTAATTCATTATTGGAATTCAATCCAATTGGATGCAGATATCCTAATCTTTTTACGCTCTCTTTTAGATTGCTCAGGTCTCCTAAATCTTTCCGAAATCGTTCCTTAACAATGACGTCTTTGGGGTTTATATAACCACTTATAAGCATCTATTTCACCCGTTCAAACTTTAAAATTTCACCTAAAAATTGTTCTAATGGAGTGAAATCGCTAACTTTGAACCAAACCAATGCTTCATTCTTATTAGCTTTAGGTGGGTCTGGTATGGGGTTCAAAAGGTTAGCATACTGCGCACGCCATTCATTATCTTTACCACGCACAACATAAATGCATCCTAACCCTATTGCATCAATATGAATATCCTTAACAAATTGCGACTGCGGAAAACCCTGAAGCCAATCGGGTGGTGGTTCAAATGGTTCCTTGTTTTTCACTTCAAAATAATACCATTTCTTAGTAATCGGATGCAACCATAGAATGTCAGGTCTCCTAATTTTTTGAACACCAAAGCTTTTCAGAATTTGAATAATCTCACGCTCGCCTTCATCACCCTTATCTTTTATTGTCGTATTTTCACTTCTCCTTCTGCTTCATTAACCACTATCTCGTTCACCTTCCAACCAGTATGCTCCAAACTCCTTATTTGTTCTTCGCTAAGTTTGCCAGTGAAATGTACAATCTTTTCACCGCTGAAATATACCACTTCAAACTCGCCATTGCCAACCACTCTAAAGAACGTTGTTCCAAGCGTGTGAACCATTTTGAAAAGCAACTCGGCATCCTTAACCTCGGCAATCAACCTCACGATTAACTCACCCCCCTACGAAATTTTCTTACGTGGTGGCATCGTGGACACCAAAACCCATACTTCCGCTCCTCCAACTTAGCACGGCACTTCCAACACCTACTCATTTCGGTTCTATTCCCCTCTTTTCCGTAGCCCAATAAACTTTGGCACACTCATTTTTTAAGCGACAAGTTAGGCAAATGCTTGGTGTTCGTGATAGCCAATCGCCAAAACATTTTGGCTTCTCAAACTCAGCCATAATATTTTTCTCCGTGTGGCGGAATCTGCCATTTCTTTCGTATTCGGCAGTCAACCGCACATCCTTCAACCGTCAAACTTTTTCTGCACACAAGCAAACAATAGTTTAACGCTTCGCTTTTGCTTGTAATGTCTTCCGGCCGGCTTGGAATGGTTTCTTTGCGGTAACTCATTTAGAATCCCCCAAAACCTATCATTTTTCCAGCTTCTCCATCTTCTCAAGTTTGTATCTTGCCAAAATCTTCTCCAACTCCCGAATTGACTTTCCACTTTTGTCAACATAATAGTTTAAGCAACTGCAAATCAGCTCTGCACTTTCCTCGCTCATTGGAACTGCGTTCCATAAGACTTTGAAAGCAGCAAACTCGTCAAACGCATTCATGCTAGTTCGCTTCCTTTGGAAATTCCTGAATTAACTCCGATTTTTCAAATGGTGGACATAGATTGTTTTTCATAAAAATTGGAATGCCAAAGTCAATTGCTTCATCTAAAATCTCTTCAACCCATGCTCGCTTAAGCTTGACTTTTTTGCTTCCAGTAAGTTTGCCAATAATTATCCAATCAAGACCTTTCAAGTTTGCCCAATAAGGAAGTTTTCCAAGTAAAGGTTCAAAACTAACGAAACGAACACCAGACGCTCTCTGCTTTATTTCATAAATGTTTTTTGCATCATCATATTCATTTGTGACTGTTGTTCCTATCCAGAAATTTCTGGGATAAACAACTAATGGAATACGTTCTGGATTTTTAGTCAGCAACTGAAATTGATGTTTTACCGGGCAAAAAAGCATCGAATCGATTACAGCTTCTCTCCATTCTTGATGTGTCCAAGGTGCAAATAAGTCAGCTATTGAACAAACAAAAATCTTTGAGGGTTTCTTTAATTCCCAAGGTTCTTTTAAGCGTTCGGGATGGAATGTCGGTTCAAAACCGTTAGGAAAAATCTTCTTAAACCGTTGCGTTAACTTTCTTGCGTAGCAATACCAACATCCATGTTTGCAACCAACAATTGGATTCCACGAATAATCCGTCCACTCAATCTTTGTCTTGTTCATCTTGCCACTCCCGTGCACCGCCGCCTCTTCTGCCGCTCCAAAAACCTAGTGTGTCTCCTCATGTTGGTTTCTCCTTCTTTATCCTCATTCTCACTTTACACCATTTGTGGCAATAAGAAACTGTATTTGCTAAATTACAGTTGCCACCGTTTAAAGGGTGAAAAGGGCACTTCTCAACAGTCATGTTTTTCTCTCCGTTTAATGCATTCTTCCTCATATTCACATGGGCATTCTTTTAATTCGCTAAGATATGGACAAAAGATTACTTTCATGGTTTCGCCTCTTCTTTCAACAACTCCTCAAGTTCTTTTTGACTTTTCTCAGTTAGGAAAACCTCTCCAAACATGCTTTCTTCTGTTTCAACACCAAAAACGTCACGAAGAATGTAAGCGCAACTTTGTCTTTCGTCTTCATGACTTAAATGGTCAGCTTTCTTATACAACCCAAAAATCCATAGTTTCAGTTTGTCTATTTCTTTTTGTGCATCCTCAAGCTTTTCTTTTTGGTCTAAAATTATTGCAACTAAACTTTTAGAATCATGGTTGTATTTTAAATGTTCATCTAAGTCTGGGAAATGGTCTTTGTCGTCTTTCAGTTCTTCACTACAATACGGGCATGTTTTTGCTTTTTGTTTCAAACTCATTTCGCTTCCTTCTTATAATGACATTTTGTTTGTTCCTCACAGAAATTAGCAATATCTCGTAAGCAAGTTTTCTCAAAGACCGTTTTGTCATACGGATAAAAAGCGTAACAACGCCATGAACCAAACCATTTAATTTGCCCTAACAAATCTTCAGAATCTTCTTTAGTGGCTACATCCCAAACCTTTGTTTTTCCGCTTGAACTGTATCCTGCATCAACAAATTGAATGTATTTAGGTTCACTCATGTTGGTTTCTCCTTCTCCTCTTTCAACAACTCTTCAACCTTGTTTTCAATGTCTTCATTACAGGGAAGCCAAACAGTTTCGTCCATCTCATGAATCCATAGAACAATTTTATTAGCAATTTCTTTCGCTATTTCTTTTTTTGCATCCTCAAGCAATTTTCTAGGGACAAAAGCACATTTCGCTAAGTCGCAACCTTTCCTTATTCCGTGATAATGACTGCAACAATAACAATGGTGACAACCATCCATTTCTTCTTTCAAACCACTCATTTCGCTTCCCTCTCTCCAAACACAAACATTACAACAATTGGAACGGTAAATATGGCAACATAGAAAACCATGATAAGCAAAGCAACAAACACTCTAAAGACTTTCATGTTTTCGCTTCCTTCTTCAGAATCTTCAGCATTTTTTTCAGTTGGTCTTTATAGAGGTAAATAAAATGTTCAGCATGGTCACGACTAAGTGAAATGTCACCATCTTCATAAAGTGTTAGTTCTATCTCATTAGTGTCACCACATGCTCTTTTCAATATGATAGATTTACTCATTTCGCTTCCCTCTCCTTTAACTTGTATGATTTTTTACATATGGAACATGGATATTTTGAATCGTTGCGAGTAATGTTACAGAACGGGCATTGACTCATGGTTTGGCATCCCTCTCCTTATTTTTTCTATGTGTTTTCCGTTCTCTATGCACACGAAAATCTTCTTTTGAAACACGATAAAGCCATAAACCACCCGTGCCTCTACGATAAAAGGTCACTCCATTAAATTCGAATGGTTCAAAATTGGCCTTATCCTTGAGAAATTGGCAAATATCATGTAAAAACGGGTCTTGCAAGGCCTCATCAAACCGCATATAATCTGCGTTATAGTCAAATCTGCTGTGACGCCATTGAGGATTATCTTTGTATCCACATTTTGGGCAAACTCTCATGGTTTCGCTTCCTTCTTCAGTTTATCTTTCATGATGGCATGGGTGAATCCACATTTAGGGCATTTCTTCGGTTCCTCCTCGCTGAACCAAATATGGCGACAACGTAGACATTCCCCTCTCCAAACAACTTCCCTATTTCTGCTCATGAGCTTCCTTCTCCTCTTTCAGCCACTCTTCAAACTTTTTCTTCCATGCCTGAACATCCGCAATAAATAAGCCGTATCTATCTTTCAAATCATGGTTTGTCCATCCATTATGAAGTGCGTAGTCTTTACTATTTATATCTGGAAATTCCTTGAAAAGTTGTTGTAGTTTCTGTTTCAACTCTAAACGCTCATTCTTTAAATCAACAATCTTCTGCAAGGCTTGAGAATACAGTCTTTCTGCCCGTTTTCTCTCCGTATCCAAATAACTGATTCTTTTTTCAAGTTGACGCATTTCTTTTTGTGCGCCCTCAATCAACTCGTCTATGTCCCCTTGAACCCAAATCGTTGTTTCATATCCTTTACCAAGAAGTTTTGTGCCATCGATATGGGTAATGAAAGCTTTTCTTCCAAGTTTAGATGCTTTTTCTTTTAAACTCATTTCGCTTCCCTCTCCACTTCCCAAAACGGCTTCTCTACATGCACGTAATCCTCTTCATGCTCATCCAACTGCCCCTGCAAATCTTCAATCTGCTTCTGCTGCAACTTAACGATTTCAACTAGAACCTCAATTTTGCCGTCCACGTCACCGCTTGGCAGGTTGTCCAAGCTTGCCAAAAGATTAGCCACTTTACCTTCGCACTCTTCAACCATCTTTTAGCCTCCTCGAACAATTGGCATCATAAGAAGCTCTTGGTTGTCTGCCAAATGGATTTTGCCAACTAATCTTTTAGTGTTCTTGTTGATAACAAAGTATGATCCTTTTGGTGCTTCTTCTATTTTTCCCGCTTCAATGTCTGCTATTATTTGTTCTGCTTGGTCTGGTGTGAGTTTTTCATATTTCCTATGTCCTAACGCACATAATACTTCAATTTTTATAGCCATAACATTTTCACCTCCTCCTAACATTTGGAGCATAAGTTTCGGGAAAGTTTTTAACTGATGTTATAGCGGCTACGATGAAGTCGGGTAATGGCAGCTCTCTAGGTCGGATTAGGCAAATTGGTTTCCATCCTTCATCTTCCTTTTTGAACACTGTGCCTTCCACATTGATTTTATATGTGTTTCCATCGTTTGCTTCGAAAACAATTTCTCGTTCTTCCATGAATTTGTCGTGAACATCCTGCCCAAAAAATTCAAGCATTATTTGTTCCGCATTTAATGTGCCTATATGTTGCTTCATTAAGCGTTTTTCATTTTCTTCCCTTCGTTTCTTTACGTCAATTTCTTTTTGTTTTTCTGCGTCAGCTATGATTTTTTTTGCTTCAGGCGAATTGAGGGCTAGAATTTGCTTGTTTAACCTTGTAATTTCGCATTGTATTGTTTGGCTTCGTGAGTCTAATTGATTCTTCTTTTTCTCTAACTGATACTTTTTGTATTGCAGTTTTGCCAATTCGCCCTCTAAGCTTCTAGTTGATAGTCTATCTAAAGAAACGGTTACTACATCGTCTCCAACTTTTACACTTAGATTCTTCATAGTTTAACCCTTCTTTAGCAGGATGTGTGTGAGTTCTGCAAGCTCCATCAAGTTCTTATGTCCAATTGCTGCTCGTTCAAGCCATTTCCAGCCTGCAATGGAGTAGCGTTTGCGCCTAACAAAAACAGTCAACTTCATTTTTCCTCCCATTCAGCTATTTTAGAAAGGATAACACAGACTATTGCCATGGGAATAGTTAGCCAATAGAGAAACCACATTAGGTCAGTTGATTCTATTTTCTGCAATATTAGATAAGTAAGATATAAACTGAATGGTAAGTAAAGCAAATGAAACATTAACGAAAGTAAATTCCACTTCATTGCGCTTCTAAGCCTCCTTTTTCTTTTCTTGGCTGAACTGGCTTGGCAAACCCTCCAACCCCTTCTTATAATGTTCCGTTGAAGCAGTCTCGAGCAGTTCGTGGATGGCCTCAGCCAGGTTGATGTTTCGTTTTTTCTCCAAAGTCAGATAAGCAGCGTAAGCCACAAGTTGCGCATGATCCTCATCTTCAATCCTAACAGTCTTCATTTAAAGTCTCTCCGTTAGCTTCTCAAACTTCCAACCGTGCTCTTTTTCCATATGCTTCCTCAACTGCCTTAACCCCTCTATCCGTCTTCCACATCTTGGGCAATTATACGCTTTCATTCCTTTTCACCTATTACATTCTTTACACGATTTACATATTTAAGCTTTTTGCACAAATGTTAAATACTTTTGGAGACAAAAAAGCAAAATTGTCCTTCGTTCGCCCTCTCCTTTGCGAAGGACACGGTTGGAGCCTTGCTCCCACAGAAAACCATCCACTGAAAACTTGGTGAACGGTAAAAGGGTGGGGAGTCGGATATGGCTAGTATTCCGCCAAGAAAGGCTCCAACACTTCTAATCCTTCTATTCGCTACCGTAGTGCAATTGCTGCTGCAGCGATGATGAAGGCGACCATCGCCAATCCAATGGCAACCATGCTCCAGTCTAATGGTGTGATAAATTCTTCAATCCAGTAATAGACATTAGCTTGTGGGTTTATGGTTTCGATGTTGACGACGAAAACTTCTGCTAGTTCGGCAGCGTAGGTTAGTATTGTTTGGGATGTTGTGGTTTGTGTGAAAGTGTAAAGTTGTTCTTGTAGGATTATGCGTGTTTCTGTTGGTGTGACTGTTTGGGTTAAAGTGAAGGTTCCTTCTAAACCGTATCCATGGGTTGCTGTTGATTTTGCAGTTTCAGTTAGCGGATATGAAAGTTCCATCCAGTAATATGTTGTTCCAGAAGATGTTACGATTTGCGTTAAAGTTTCAATGAATTCTTGGATGCCTTCAACACTATAAAATAACGTGGTTATCGGAGTTGCCGTTTCAATGAAGTTATAAGTGTGTTCTTGCCATGTTGTGACGGTTTCGGTTGGCGTGACGATTTGCGTTAGAGTTTGCCTTGCTTCTGCTCCATATTCAAGAATGCTTGACTGGATTACTGTTCCAGTAAATGTGTAGCTGTGTTCTTGTTGGATGTTCCAGTTTGCTGTGGCATGTGCTGTTTCTGAAAGCGTAAAACTGTATTCTCCAACAGCAGCTAAAGACAGGTAGGCGAATTTCACGTTGTATGGGCTTGCCGTTTTAGTCATGTACTCTAAGCCTATTTTGCTTCCGTAATCCTTGTAGAAGCATGTGAGCCTATCAGCGTATGTTAAGACCTCTGTGGACTCATCAATCCAGTCTGTCCATGAGCCCCACGATGATGATGAAGCAGTGTATTTAATGTAGTAGATGTGGTTGGCAGTCCAGCCGCTAGGCGTTCCAGTCGTTTTAGTAGTTGCAAACACATATAGGTCGTTTGTTGCTGTGTCAATGCTTAACACTGGAGTAGAGGTGTCTGTTGCACCAGCCTGCAGGGTTGTTTCAGAACCGAATGAGTTGCTACTGTAAGTGTATTTGACATAGAGAATGTTATATCCACTGCTTTTCAGAAATGTTAAGTGCACATCGTCTCCTTGAGCAACTGCTGAATAATAATTACAAGAACATGTTGTCGATGTTGTAAATACTTCTGTTCCCCAAGCTGAGCCGTCCCATTTCTTTGCTCTAACTGTTATACCACTGCCAGCATAGACTGCAAGCATTTTTCCAGAGGTTAATGGAACAATGGAAACTCTCCAAGTGAGGTCTGAAGTTGTTGAAAATTGGGTTATTGTTCCTGTTCCAAAAGTTCCATTATTATACTGCGACTTAATCACGTAAGGATAATAGTATGTGCCGTCATAATCCCTATATCCAATCCAAACATAACCATTTGAATCAACAGAAACCATTGGATAATAGGCTTTGTTATACGTTGTTGAAACTGTCTGCTCATCTGCACTCCAAGTTATTGTTCCATCGCTGTTCGGTGTTCCACGCCGATAATAAATTGACGATGCACTAGCGTAAGCGTAATGCAAGTATGTTCCGTCAAACCACACGCTAAACATATACCCAACAGTTGCTGCTCTGACTGTTGTAGCTGCACTCCATGTTGAACCATCAGTGCTTGTGCAGTAAACCATGTTTGTGCCATCGCTATAGAAAACCCAGAAACGCCCATTAGCGTAGAAGCTTTTACGCTGAAAAGGATATAATGTTGCGCCGACATTTGTGCTTGTTCCAACAGTGCTAGCGGCAAAAGCTGGATGAACAAGCGTTGAAACTAACAAAACGACAACAAACGAAAAAAGAAATAGCCTCTGTTTAGTTTGCATCGTAAATGAACACCCACGTAATCGTCAAGTTCCAACCGCTCTGGAAAGTTGTCTGCGTAATAGCCGCCAAAGCATAAGCGTCATTCGCGTTTGCGGTTGCACTCCAATGAGCCGCAGCAGCGTTAAGCGTGACGGTTCCAGTGAAAGTGAACTTTTTAGTAATGTTAAAAGCATAGTCGCCACTGCTTATCCAGAAAACACGGCTATCCGCTGCGCTTCTCGTGTATTCCGTGTCCAACTTAGTCTTAGTCTGCGCAACTGTTGAGTTTCCAATGGCAATGTAGTTAACGTTTACTGCAACATTGCAAACGCCATACCTCGTGGCGTTCTCGCCAATATCAGTAATAACATTGCCTTCCAAAGCATCATAAACACCCATAGGCGACTCAATGGTAACGTAAACATTGCCCATAACCTTCGGAGTCTTATGACCCCCCAAAATTGAAAAAGCAAAGTTATCCACGAAAGACCCAAGACAAAAAGCACCAACAATGCAAAGCACCAAAACTGCGGCGAATAAGCGTTTGCTAATCCAAGGGCGCTCCAAAACTGTTTCTCTCATCTTTAAACATTCACCTCCCATCCTATTTCAGTTGTTTAACCATATAAAGAAGTAGGAAAAGGCTGCTGCTCCAAACGATTAAAGCATGCCAAGGCAACGAGTGCCCCAAATAGTCTATTCCCAGAAAAATCGTGACTGGCAGAAACAAGACTCCACTATACTTCCACTTCAGCATCAGACCCAAGCAAATGCTTAAAACTAGCAGCAGCCCAAACCATGAACCGTCCCCATAGAACAATGCTTGGAACGCAGCGTTAACAGCGTCTAAAACGTCAGTCAAACTATTTGCCCTCCTTCAATAGAAAGAATATGGGAAAAACTGCGCAGACAATTATGAAGAGCAATGGAAAAACATGCACGACTAGGCTTAACTGTCCAGTGTACGCCATTGCCGTTTCGTTTAAGGTTGGAAAAAGAAAAATGCTAAACACGAACACGAGTGTTGCAATCAAGAATTTTCCAAGTTCCATTTTAGGCACCCCACAGCCAAGCTATCGTTAAGGCTACGCCGAGAACCGTTAGGATCAAGCCGGTTTTGAATCCTTCGTAGTATTCGCCGTGTTTAACCTTGTAGATGCCGTAGATTGGTCCGCCGAACATGCTTCCCAACCCGAACATTCCGAGTATGAACATGATTGGCAAAAGAAATTCAGGTTCAAGAAAACTCCATTCTATCGTGTAGGATTGTCCGTTCACAAGTGAAGCGGAGGTTGCAACTTCTCCGTTGATGTGGAAGGTTGTTGTGTTGCTTGTGCTTGTCAAAGTTATTGCTCCATTTTCGAGTGCTGTGAATGTGAGTGTTCCGCTTGTTGGATACATGGCTAGTGACGCGCTTGTTCCTTTTAATGTTCCAGATGTGATGGTTAAGGTGATTGTTGCGGCTTTTGTTTCCCATGGAACGCTTAAATGTTGAAAGGCAAGTTTCCCATTTGTTTCAAAGTAAAGGTTGAAGTTGCTTCCGCTTACGATTGGGTTGTCTGCTTTAGTTTTTGCAAGGTAAAGTTGAAGTGTGAGAGTGCAGAGTAGGATGGCGATTAGAACGGTCTGTTTTGTGTGTTTGCATTGCATCATTCAAACTCCTTTTTCTTCTTTCGATACCATCTGTTCAAGATTACAGCCCACAATGTGCAGACTATGCCGGCCAAAAGAAAACCTAATGCTATCATGGTTGATACTCCGCATGCCACGAAAAAGTGTATGTTCCACTTGTTACTACTGTTATCGTTATTTGTGTGCTTGTTGCTGTCCACCACCAACTTCCATATCCAAAATTTTTAAATCCACATTCAACATGTGTTGGTGTTCCAGCTAATCCGTGGTTGAATGTTACGCTTGTTGATGCGGAGATGGTTGCGGTTCCACTGTTCTCGGTAGCATAGCCTTTGTTATATTTTACGGTGAATCCTTGACATAAGGCATCTACCGAAGAGGCTGTTCCATTAACAATTTTTAGAAAGTCTGCACCTTCTTGTTTTATGTTTCCAATAGCTTCGTTACGACAGCTGCTTGCACTTGTGCCGCCATCTACCAAGTAACCAGTGTTTGGCCCTGAAAGAATTATGTTTTCGTTGACTTTTACTTTGGTGAATGTTACAGTTGTTCCACTGTAAGATATGAAATGTTTGATTGAGTTTGAACCAGCACCATTCGCAATCGTGTTATAGCTGAAAGAAGAGTATGCAACAACTGGGTTAGAAGTTCCAGCAGCGACGACCACTTGGATTCTTGCAGTTTGAGAAGTCCCATTTAGTCCATCTGCACCAAATTTGTTATGTTCAACCATGACGATTTGAATGTAGCCATCGTTGTTGCATTCCAACTTAATATCTGGTGAACTTCCAGTTGGTAGAAACGTGTTTCTAAATATTGTCAAGAACCCATTGTTCGCGTGAACGTATATGGTTGTGTTCGATTCTTTTGAAGGGTAATGTGGGAAATAGTTGAACTCTATGTTGCCATCTGTGTTTGCTTCCCAATCTATGGCTTTGTCAGTGCATGAAAACCTATTTCTATAAATTTCCATAAACGGATTGCTTTTTCCAGTTTTAATCGCCACTGTGCAATTAACGAAATAGTTATGGCTAATTTGGTGAATATGTCCACGTCCGCCACCACTGTCTTTGAAGTTTAAGAAAGGATTTCCACCGATACATCTGAATCCCTCAAGAATGAAGTCAGAGTCTGGTGCGATGTCAATTGCGGCTCCAGTTCCTGTAAACTTCAACTCTGTAAAGGTTCCAGTAACATCTATGCCTTCGCCGCCTTCACCGATCAACTTTAGGTTTCTATTCCCGGGAGTGCCTTCCGTTGGGTAACTACCTATGCTTGTCACAATTTTAGTGTCAAAAACATATTGACCCGCTTTAAAGAATAGCATTCCACTTCCAGATGATGGAATTGCGTCTATTGCCGATTGCCATACATAGGTAAAGTTTGTTCCAGAATAGTCTATCTCTCCATTAGCATCCTTCGCAAAATAGTTGCTTCCCTCACGCCAAATCGTGTAGCTAGGAGCCCCTGGATAGATTCCGCCTGAAATCGTAAACGCTGAACTAGGCGAAACCGCAAACACATAGTAAACTATGCTTGAAGAAACTAAACAGGCAATCAGCACCAAAGCTATTGCCCATTTCAGGCTAACTTGTTTTTCAAACTTCATATTTTAGGCTCCTCCACCACCAAATGGTTTCAAAGCGTTGATTATTTTCAAAATGAATATAACAATTAAATAGGCTTCGCAAATCCAAATGGGAATAGCAATTAACATGCCAATCATCAAAGGAACTCCTATTGGAATCTGGAAGATTAAGATTGCCCATATCATATTCCATGCGCTCATCGTAGTTTGGGTTTGATCGATGGATTGTCCAAGTCTTACATACATGTTGTCCGCTTCTAACGCATCCGAAGGAAGTGAATAAGTTGCATTATCCCAAAAAAAAGACAAAGTGTATTGATGAGTTGCTTCAACAATAGATACAACAGTAAAAGTTACGGAAGTCTTTCCCACTCCTAAAGAATCTAAAGTGCTCAAATATAATAGCACTTCGCCATTGTATATACCAGCGTAACCTGTATCCTCAATTCGCCAGTCCATCGCTTGCATACCATAACCATAAGGGTAATTAGGCATATAATAAGATATAACACAGGAAGGATAACTCCAAGAATTATTTATTTGTAAAGCTTGAAGTCGATAATAGACAGACCCAAAAACTAAATCTTCTCCCCAAACACCATAAGTACTAGGATATTCGGTATGAAAAGCTGTGAAGTTGACTTGGAGAGTAGTGCTGTTATAGAGAACTATGTCACCGACCTCCGAGGGCACTGTCACACTTTTTCCTGAAACAGACGGATATATGAACTGTGATGGTATGAGTCCACATAAGAAAGCAAAAACAGATAAGAATGTACCCACAACAATTATGCCTCTCAACTCGCTTATGTCGCCCATAGATTAGTCTCCTTTAATAGGTCCTCCCGTGATTAATTCTCTCATTTTACTAGTGAACATCAATGCAATCAATAGGCACATAACAAGGTAAAGCCATACTGGAAGCCATCCTAAAGCTACACAGACTCCGCTTGAGCCTAACCCGACAAAAATAACCGTGTAAAGAACCGCTCCCGCGCCACCGAA
>Ga0315280_10004835_pt1 | contig 19581 bp, 18 predicted proteins | sample YL17G06_40_MG_FD_203697 | JGI IMG/M metagenome (GOLD analysis project Ga0315280, IMG submission 203697) | Sediment microbial communities from Yellowstone Lake, YNP, Wyoming, USA - YL17G06_40 | ecosystem: Environmental > Aquatic > Freshwater > Lake > Sediment | place: USA: Wyoming | collected... | reverse complement strand
TGGCCGATGACGACGTCAGGGGCGTCGCGCTGTGTCAGCTGGCGAGTATACGCGGGACGCGTCCCGCGCACGGAAAGTCCGCGCCGTCCCGCGAAGTCGTAAACCGCCGTCCAGGCATCCCGCGAGCCTTCCAGCGTCTCGAGCTTGAAGACGGGCTGGTTCTTGCGGTCATAGATGACGAAACGGCCGGGGGCAAAGACATACGGAGCCGGACTCACGCGATAGAGGCCGCCGCGATAGCTGCCCAGCCGGAAGACCTTCAGCTTGTCGTAGCCGTTGATCTCCGGGACATCGCCGCCCACCCCCGTGGCGGTGAGGATGAACTCCCCGGCCGAGGAGGCAACGTCTTTCAGGCTGGCCAGTTGCCACTTTTGCTGAACGGCCAGCACCGTCAGCACTACCGTAATGGCCAGCGCCACGGAGATGGTGTATTCGCCCTTCTGCATGTCCCCTCGGATGCCCGCCAAGAGAGCTGCGGCGACCGGAGAGCGGGAGGAAACCCGAACTGGCCGCCAATCTCTATTTAACCACTTCTCTGGCAGTTTGTCATGAAGGCGCAGCGATGGGGCACAAAAGAAATTCTTAGCGAGGGGATGCATCGCGCCGGAAAGAGTCGAGCGTCCAAATGTCCTCGGCGTCATGGTGACGCAGGATGTAGAGGTTGCCATCATCCGCGCGCACCCGGAAACAACGGTAGCCCACACCGTGCCACTGATCGAGCACTTCCACTACCTCATAGGTCCGCTCGGGCGCCGCCGCGAAACGAAAGCGCAACGGCCGCTCCTCCGCGCGGTAACCAGCGTAACATTCGACTTGGAGCAAGGAGGCTGGCATTAGAGGCACCGTGCTTCGAAAGCTGTAGCGGCGGTGTCCTCACCGCCGGATGGTGACGCCGTTCGGCGCGCGGAGTGAACACTCTGCGCCAGCCCGCGGACCTGATTTGTGGGTCCGCGGTTCGTTCACCGTGAAAGCCGCCGACCTGAAGTGCCGGTCTGCGCTACCTTGCTACCCGCTTGCATTAGGTGCTGTGATAGGATAACAGAGATTGCGCTGGCATTGGAGTCCCAATGGATACATCCGCAGGCACGCATTTTGAAAAGACAACCATTGTCCCGCTTTATTACACGGTCTGGAATACACCCTTTCTGATGCCCCCGCCATCAGTAACCCCCCCTCTTCACATTATTCAAGATGTAACACTTGAGAACATGAAAGGAATCATAAGCAGCAAGAACTTTGAGCTTTGGAAGGAGCACGTATCATCTCGAGACCGCGAGGACCTTGCATTAATTTCGATATGTCTGGTAAACCGCTTCAAATCACGCGAGCACGTGGGACTTCTTGAGCAACGCTCTGAACAACTGCTTCACAAAGTCTTCGTGTGTTTGCGAATCGTCAAACCAACCCGCAGCCCGTTCCACATGGTTCAATTCAAAAGGGAGGAATCGGGTGAGGTCGACGTGTTCCGCTTCACTCATCCAGACCGCAGAGAAGTCAACGTACCAGACGCAGAGACACTGAACGCCATAACTTCAAATGATCTAGACGTACTTCGCAAAGTCATTACGCCTTTCCTGAAGGTAACTGAGAGTGGTCCGGACAACTTGCGGAGGGCGATCCGACTTTTCGAAGAAGGGTATTCAGAGGTTTACGATCCAGTTCTCCAACTTCTGGTCTGGGTGATGGGAATCGAGGCCGCCTTCGTCAAAGGCGGCAAGCCGCTACCGCGCAAGTTATTATTCCAAGCGATCGAGAGGCAGGTCGGGTTTAATCGGGATATCTGTGAAGACTCAGGTGAGCGGGAATTCATTAAAGTGCCCTCGCCTCTCACTGTGGGAGATACTATTCACGACCTGTTCAATTTGCGAAACCGTCTTGTGCACAGGGGCTGGATAGAAAAGGACTGGGCCGCAAAAGAAGGTCGGCGCTCTATCTCGGGAGAGACCGTACCCTATGCCGACGTGCTCAGGGAAGCGGCCAGCTTCATTCTGCGAAAATCTATTTTGAGCTTTCTCACAGCGCCGCCGCAATGAACGGACAACCACAAGAAAGGCAACCCGACGAACTCTTGACATCGGTGTCCAAGTTCCTATATGGGACTGTCCGGGACGAAACGCAGGTAAAGCTGGACGAAATTTATGACCGCTTCGCAGACCTGAATGCCGCTCAAGTCGACCATACCTTACAGCGTTTGAGTGCGAGACAACTCATCCAGGTCAGCTTATCAAGAGAACAGGTGCAGCTCCTAGCGGACGGCAAAGAGGCGTACGAATCTGGTTGCATACCGGAACTGGTTTTGGGGGAGCACTACATAAGCGATAAATACCGTAGTGCCGTCGTACACATCATCGTGCAGACCACGGAGGGCGACCAGATGGGTGGCACTGGTTTTTTTGTGGATGATTTTCCAGGCTGGCTTGTGACTGCATGGCATGTTACCAGCCGCGGTAAACAGGTTCTCAGGATCGAGAACAGCGAAGGGACGATATTACAGCGTGGCGAGTCTGAACGACATGGGGGTTCGGAGGACCTGGATCTAACTTTGCTCCGTTGCCCCAAACAGGATTGCGTAATCCCGCTTCGAATAGAATGGCGGGAGGATATGACGCGTCGCCTGGACAAGGTTTTGGTTTTCGGTTACCCCCCCTTCGCGGGGCATTTGGTTGACCAGTTCGTCGCTAGTGGGGCAATCAGTAGCAAGCCCTGGAGATTGGGGCAGCAACGGCAATCTCTGATAATCACGGGGAACGTCAGAGGTGGCTGTAGCGGTGGTCCGGTTGTGAGCGAGGGAGGACTGGTCGTCGGAGTTATCACTGAGAAAAACATACTGCAGGACGGCGCTGGCACGATCGAATATGTGGCCGCTACCCCATCGTACTACCTTCGCCAGATCCTTCCAGATGGTCCACTAAAACCAGAAGCAAGGTAGCGCAGAGTTTCGCTCTCCAGTAACTCTGCGGCTTGTTCTTACTACCCGCTATGGCGCCTACGGGCGCGCAGAGTGAACACTCTGCGCCAGCCCGCGAGGTCTAGTTTCCGTTTTGCCGGTCATAGACCGGCGCTACCGCACACCGCCGCTACATCTGCAAATCCCGGCGCACCGACTGGGCAAACTCCACGACGCCGGCGAGCGGCTGCAAATCGATCTGTGCGTCCTCGAGGATGCGCTGCGAGTGCAAGGCTGTTTCATCCGTAGGCCCGGGCAGGCCTTCAACCACGGCCGTGAGTTCGGCCAGCTCCTTGCGGCGGACGTATTGCTGCAGGGTATGGGCCATTTTGTAGGCCAGGTCTTTATCGCGCTTAAGCGAAAGCGCGTGAATTAGCTTGATGTGGCCGTTGGGTTTTCCCGCCACAAGCGGCGGCCGGTAGCCGTAATCGAAACTGAAGGGATCACCCTCGTAGGTCCACTGCCCGGCGGGGATTCGGGATTCAAACAAGGGATTATCCAAAACCCCGGCCCCTTCGAGGGCATGGCTCAAGCGTTGCTTGATACGCATACGCGTGTCTTGCAGCAGAGGCGCTGTCCGAGATGAGCTGACATAGCGGGCAAAGAGGTCCTGGATTTCCGCCTGGGGATCGCGGGCGAGGCAGGTGTGGGGCGCGGTCACCTGGATCATGTTCGAGTAAGTTTCCTGCATCTCCCGCAAATACTCCTCCAGTTGCGTCTCCTTTTCCTTCCCCTTGATTTCCTGCTCATTCTCCTTGATCTCCTGCTCGAAGTGAAACTGCAACTCCTTCAGCAACTCGAGGTCCGCCTGGGGGTGAAACCGCTTAATCCGCCGAAAGTCATCGGTGAACATGCAGTCCAGGTATTCCTCTTCCGGACTGTGCAAGAACACGCCGATGTTCAGGCCTTCGTCACGCACCACATCGGGCACGTAACGGACCAGGAAGAACGCGCACGGCTTGAGTTTCGTTTTCTCCGTCATCGGCATCTTCCTGAAGGTTTCCCTCCAGCCTTACCCCACGTGCACTTCAAGCCCGGAGTCAGCGGACCCGTCACACCCAATTCGGGAAGGGTCGCAGGTCGCAATCCCGGGCTTCGATGATGAACTGTCGCACCTTCCGCCGCCGCTCGTAAAGACGTTCGAGCAACCGCGCGAGTTGCTCGGGATCGCCCCCGCACCACTCCGGGGGGATTTCCCGCGCGCACGCCTCGAGCTGCGCCTGCTCCAGGTTCTCGAGGCGGCGGAGGAACCGGTCAAAAGCGTCGAGCGAGCGCACGCTCTCATACACCAATCGACGGGGATAGAAACCCCGAAGCTTGTGGTCCGGAAAATTCCACTCCCCGTCATTGAAACAGAAGCCGTGATCGATGAGCCAGGCGGAATAGGTTGAGTCCTCATCGTCCACGGACCGGTAGAAGACCACCTGCCGCCCGTCGCAATTGCAGGTCCACTTATCGAAAACGTAGGCCCCAAGAAACAGCTCGTGCAGATTTCTTACCCGGCGCAAAAGCCGGTCAGGAAGAAAATCCACGACCAAGGTCCGGCTGGGTTCTCCGGGAAAGCAAGAGCCGAATTGGGGGCCCGGTGCGATGGGTATACGGCGGACACCCACCTGGATTTCCAAGTCGGGATTACTGGCCACCAGTTTAGCGGGAACCTCAACGATGGCCGCCTCCGGAATGGACAAGCCCATCAAGCAGCCCAGACGGTTGGCCAGCAATTCGTTGGCCAGGACCCGGATATGCTGAGGATTGTTCTGAAACTTGACAACGTAGACGTGGCCGTCCTCCCCGCGCATCAGGCAGGGCTGCGACGCCCCCCGCATGCGGCGAATGAACTCGACCGCGCGGACCGTTGGCAGTTCAGGCAGTTCGCAGGTCCGGGGTCCATCGCCCTGCTCGGTAGACACACCAATCCCCTTGCACGGTCGCCCACTCTGGCGAACTGGCCCCGTTTCCGACAAGCCTATCCTCGCGCTACTGCCCGGGCACCGGGCCAGCAACTGCCGCCAGCAAGAAATCCCCGGCACCCCCCACTCTTTCGTCTCGCCTCAAAGCTGGGCGTTCAGCGGCGCGCCTTTTTCTTCTTCTTCGCCGCCGACCGCTTCGCCTTCTTCGCCGCCTTCGGCTTGGCCTTCGCCTTCTTCACCTTTGGCTTGACCTTGCGGGCCTTGGCAGCCACTTTCTTGGCCGGCTTCTTCTTCGCCGGTGGCTTCGCGGCTTTTACTTTCTTTGCTGGCCTAGGCGTGGGCGCGGCAGGCTTCGGCGCCGGCGCGGGGGCGGCCGCAGGGGCTTCCTGGACTGGAGGTGCTGCGGGAACTTCAGCGGGCGCTACGGTCTCTTCGGCTTCGTAGGAGACTTCTTCCTCGAGCTCCTCGCCCTCTTCTCCCAACCCTTCCTCTTCCCGGTAATCGGAGGAGAGTTCTTCCCCGAGCTCTTCCAACTCGTCGCCCCGCTCCTTCTCATCGTCAACAGCCATGAATCTAACCTCCCGGTGTCGCTTCACCTTCACAAAAGGTTTTCGTTCGTCTTCGAGATGGCAGAAGCAAGCAAACTTTTACCAGCGTGGGCAGATGTATAACACCTCTGTGTCGGTGTCAAGAGCAATCGTGCATTTTTTATGAGGAAAGGCCCGTTTTTAGCGCGGGGGAGTGGCCCGCAAGGGAGTTTTCTTCGCCGATGGTTTGGGCGGGCTCGCGGGGGACGACCCCGAGGCGCGGGCGGGAGGCTTGGTGGCTGCTTGAGCACCGGCCACTCCCGTGCGGCGCTGTGGCGGGCGGCGCGAGGAACGCCGGCGGGGAGCCACGATGGTCTGCACGCACAGGGTGGTTCCCGGCACCAACCTCGAGGATTTCAATCTGTTCCAACGTATTATTTCGTAAGGAGTTACGTCGAATCGGTCAGCAATCAACTCAAGCGTATCTCCCGACCGCACCCGGTACCGGTAGGGGCGCCTAACCCCTCGCTCACGGACGCGTGCCAGGCTCGATTCCTTGCCGGGGGCTAGCGGCAGCAGCAATCTTGTCCCCGGTGTCAAGGAAGCGTGGCCGTCAAGTTGATTAACTTGGGCAAGGGCCACGGTCGAAACCCGGAACTTCCAGGCAATACCCGCCAAACTTTCACCCTCTCCTACCTTATACGCTCGCCACCAGAGGCGCTTTTCTGGAGGTATCTTGGCAACGGCTTCCCCATAGGTGTCTTTGGTTCCGGCTGGTAAGTTTAGAGTATATTGAGGGTTATTGGCAGGGGTAGTCCAGCGCAACAGGCCTGGATTGAGCTTTATTAGTTCTTCGGCTGGCCGGTCTATTAATTGTGCCACTAGACGAAGATCCGTCGGCGCGGTTATGACCACTTGGTCAGTCACCAGCGGCGGCTCCGGTTGAACGTCAAACCCATAGGCCTTCGGCGTCTTGGCGATCAGCGCCGTGGCCAGGATGATGGGCACGTAGTTTTCGGTCTCGCGGGGGAACGCGTGCAAGCGCCGTAGCGTCCAGAAGTCCACGTATCCCGTCTTTTCGATCGCTTTCTGCACATTGACCGGCCCGCAGTTGTAGGCGGCCACGGCCAGATACCAGTCACCAAACATCAGGTAGAGGTCCTTGAGGTGCCGAGCGGCCGCCCGCGTGGATTTCATCGGATCCTCGCGGTCATCCACCCAGCGGTCTTTCTTCAGGCCATACTCGAGAGCCCTTCCCAGCATGAACTGCCAGATTCCTTTGGCGCCGGCGCGCGAGAGCGCAAACGGATTAAAGCTGCTCTCTGCGGCCGCCACGTAGATCAAGTCTTGCGGAACTCCCTCCTCGCGCAGGGTCTGGGAGATAATATCCTTATAGATTCCGACCCGCTGTAGGATTCTGGTGATGAATCCCTGCCCCCGGCCCTGGAAATAAGTCATTACGCCTGCCACTTCCTCATTCGAGATGAGGGGCAGATCGGACTGGACCGACTCCAACTCCTGTTGCGCCATTTCCTGGACCTTCGGGTCCACCGGGAAGGTCAGTCCCGCAAATGACTCGATGGGGGCCGGCTCATATTTGTGCGCGCTTAGCGTGTCGCCGCGCTCCACCACCGCCAGTTCAGTGCTATAGATGTTTTCTACCAGTTTGCTGAACTCGGAACTGAGCCGATCGTCCGCCTGGATGTCCAATCCGGAAGTGAGCATCAGGCTGAGGGCCCGATCCAGTTGTTCCTTGGCGGCTTCCAGGTTTCCGGCCCGGTATTCGTTCATCCCGATCCTGTAAACCGATTCCACTTCCGCGATGTGCAGGTCAACGTCGTCGGGAAGCGCAATGGGCACTAAAGGGAAATGCGGAGCGAACGAACGGAGCGGCAGCGGCTTCGGGGACAAATCCACTGGGGGCGGTTGAACAACGGGCTTTCGTTCTTTGGGAGGCGGGCACGCCGTAAGCAGAAGAACGACAGCGACCATCCTTAGTGACTTACATCTCCCCAAAATACTCTCCCACGTCAAGGATCGGCGCGACCAAATCTGTGCGCCAACACACTCCCTCGAATTTTACGTGCGAGCCTAAAACGGGGTCAACTTGAAAATGAGCCACTGGAAGGTATGCTGCGTATTTTCAATAGATTAGATACGTTCTAGAAGGCCGGACGGCAGGCTTCCCGAACAGACTCCGTCTCTCCTGCTCCCCTCGGGGGCTCATATTCTGGAACCGGCAACCGACGGTTCGTCGCGGCGGTTCGGTGGGCATCCTGGTCCCGGGCACGCGATAGGCGTACTTCAACCGGCTGCCAAAGCAATCGCGACCTATTTCTTGTAATACTGGGTATTCATCTCCTCGAAGTTGCGCCACTTTTCCGGCAGATCATCCAGCGGGAAAATGGCCGAAACTGGGCAGACCGGTACGCAGGCCCCGCAGTCGATACATTCCACCGGATCGATGTAAAGCATAGGCATCTCCGCGAAGTTCGCCTCGTCCTTGCGCGGATGAATGCAATCCACCGGGCACACATCCACGCAAGCCGTATCCTTCGTGTTGATACAAGGCTCAGCAATCACGTACGCCATGTGCGCTTCCTCCTCGAAGTATAAACCGCTCGGGCCCCCATCGGTCCTATTCAGTATATCCCGCTTGGCGATAGCAACAGCGATGACTTAAGTCGTGGCGGCAAGGGCCAAGCGTATTCACGCCCTCGGCCCCGGCCAGGGGCGACACAGACAGTTAATTGCAGAACCGTTATGTGCCGGGTGACGGCCATGGCGGTCTTCCCTGCCTTCGGCAAATCATACGCCGAAGCCGCCGCGGTTGCCACTGCCCTCTTGCTGTTGCGCCGCCGCGCGGTTACGATACGCGTATGGCGCTGCTCGCTCCCGTTGACACTCTCCGCCGCGTCCCCTTCCTGATGGTTCTGCCGCCGGGGGAGCTGAACAACCTGGCCGGCCATTGCGTGGTGCGCCGCTTGGCCAAAGATGAAGTCCTGGTGGCCGAAGGCGAGCCGTGCTGTGACGGCCTGTTCATCATTCAATCGGGCGCCATCAAGCTCTTCAAGATGGCGGAGAACGGCCGCGAACAGGTCCTGACGATCGAGCGGGCAGGCTCGACGGTGGGCGAACTCTCAGTGTTCGCCGGCGGCACGTTTCCCACTTCGGCGGCGGCCATCGAGGACTCAACCATTCTCTTCCTGCCCAAACGCGAATTCCTCGATTTGTGCCGGCGCAACTCGGAGGTGGCCTTTGCCGTCATCCGCACGCTCGCCTGGCGCTTCCGCTACCTGACCAGCCTGGTGGAAGAACTCTCGCTCAAGGAAGTCAGCCACCGCCTGGCGCGCTTCCTGCGCGACCGCGCGCTCGCCTCCGGCACGCGCACCAAGCGCGGCCTCGAGTTCCCGCTGGAGGTGACCAACCAGGAGATCGGCGCGGAAATCGGCACCGTGCGCGACCTCGTCTCGCGCAACCTGCGGCGGTTCGTGGACCGCGGCATCATCCGCCTCGAACGGCGCAAAGTCATCGTCCTCGATATGGCCGAACTCGAGGCCCAAATCGCCGGCGCCAAACGCGCGTCAGGATAGAAGCAGTCAGCACTCAGCAATCAGCATTTAGCTTGCTCCTTACTGATGGCTGACAGCTGAGCAAGACATTGCAGAGCATATGTGGGAGACAGGACAACGCATGAACATTCACGAAATCACGAGCCCCACAAATTCGTTGCTCAAGGTCTTCCGTCGCGCGCTGGCGAAGGGGGAAACGCGTGACGGCTGGCTGGCAGTGGAAGGGCCGCACCTTGTAGAAGAAGCTCTCAAGGCCGATTCGGCCACAGTCCACAGCGTGCTGGTGAGCACGAGCGGCCGGGCAAAATTCCAAGGCCTCCTCGAGCGCCTGCCGCGCGAAGCCGAAGTGGCACAAGTCGCGGATGCTCTGTTCCAAAAGGTGGCGCAGACGGAGAAGCCGCAGGGCATTGCGGCGCTGGTCGAGCTTCCGCACCAGGACCTGAATGTCGTGCTCAAGCGCCGGGATACGCTGCTGCTGGTGGCCTGCAGCATCCAGGACCCCGGAAACCTGGGAACGATGATGCGCAGCGCCCAAGCCTTCGGGGCCACGGCGCTCATCACACTGAAGGAAACCGTCAGCCCGTTCAATCCCAAAGTGGTGCGGTCTTCCGCCGGCGCTATCTTTCGCCTGCCGGTATTTTGCGATGTGCAACCCGCTGAACTGTTCCAAAGCCTGCGCGCGGCGGGGGTGCGCATCATCGCCGCCGACCGGCACAGTCCGGCATCACTCGCGGAGGCGGACCTGCGCGGGGCAGTGGCTTTCCTGATTGGCCGCGAAGCCACCGGCCTGCCGCCGGAAGTGGCCCGCGAGGCCGCATTGCTCCTGAGCATTCCCATCCGTCCGGAGACGGATTCGGTGAACGCCGCCACCGCCGCCGGCATCTTTATTTACGAGGCCGCGCGGCAGCGAGGATTTCGGTATTGAGTGATTGTATGATTGAGTCATTGAATCATTGCCAGATTTCTTCAATGGAGCAATGAATCAATGAATCAATGGATCAATTATTATGGGCTTGTTTGAAACGCCTCAACTCGATGCCTCCGCCGCCAGCCCGCGCCCGCTGGCCGACCGCATGCGCCCCGAGACGCTGGACGAGTTCGTCGGCCAATTGCATCTGCTGGGACCGGGCAAACCCTTGCGCCAGCAGATCGAGCACGATGAGCTGCACTCGATGATCTTGTGGGGCCCGCCGGGCTCGGGCAAGACCACGCTGGCGACGATCATCGCGCGCAAGACCAAGAGCGACTTCGTGCGCTTCAGCGCTGTCCTTGTGGGTATTCGCGAGATTAAAGAAGTGATGGCAACCGCCGAGAAGGCGCGCCGTTTCGGTCGCCGCACCATTCTTTTCATTGATGAGATCCATCGCTTCAACAAGGCGCAACAGGATGCCTTCCTGCCCTACGTCGAGCGGGGCGACATCGTGCTGATCGGCGCCACCACGGAGAATCCCTCGTTCGAGGTTATCTCGGCGCTGCTCTCGCGCGCCAAGGTGTATATGCTCTCGGCGCTTTCGACGGACGAAGTGACGACGCTGCTCGAGCGGGCGCTGGCGGATGAAAAGCACGGACTCGGCGGCGAACAAGTCGAGATTTCCAAGGAATTACTGCGGCAAATCGCCGTCTTTGCCAATGGCGACGCCCGCGCCGCCTACAACACACTCGAGACCGCGGTGGCCGCGGCGCCGCGCGATCCCGCAGAGCGGGACCGCGTCGTCATCACCGAGGCGGTCATCGAAGATGCCATCCAGCGCAAGGTGCTCCTCTACGACAAAGCCGGGGAGGAGCACTACAACATCATCTCCGCCTTGCACAAATCGGTGCGCAATTCCGACCCTGACGCCGCGCTCTACTGGCTGGGGCGTATGCTCGAAGCCGGTGAAGACCCGCTCTACGTGGCGCGCCGCCTGATCCGGATGGCCACGGAAGACATCGGGTTGGCCGACCCGCACGCCCTCGGAGTGACGGTGGCGGCGATGCAAGCCGTCCACTTCGTGGGCATGCCGGAGGCTGACCTCTCGCTGGCCGAGGCCGTCGTGTACCTGGCGCTCGCGCCGAAATCAAATGCGTTATACACCGGCTACGGCGCCGTGAAGGAGGACGCGCAGAAGACCCTTGCCGAACCGGTGCCGCTCCACCTGCGCAATCCGGTGACTGGTTTGATGGCCAACGTCGGCTACGGCAAAGGCTATCAATACGCCCACAAGGCTCCCGAACGGCTCACCGACATGTCGTGCTTGCCGGATAACCTCAGGGACCGCCGCTACTATCAGCCAACCGAGGAAGGCTTCGAGAAGAGGCTCAAGGAGAAACTACTGACGATTCAGGAGTGGAAAAAGAAGCGCGCGCGGGGGGAGAAAAAGTAAAGGCGGCCCCCCTCACCTCTCCCCACCATGCCTGAACTCGTGGGGCAGTAGTGCAAACCTGCGGCTGAGAGGACCTGGCTTGCGCGTCAGATCCTCTCAGCCCCGGTAACCATGGGTCACAGGCCGCGCAGGGCTTTGCTGGCAGCGGCCAGATCAGAAACTTTCAAGACGATGTCACTTTTCTTGCTGCCTTTCGTGGTCGTAGCGAAGGCAAATTCGACGTTGATGTTAGCTTGGCCCAGGCGCGCTCCGATTTCCCCCAGCACGCCCGGCTTGTCGGCGACCGTTAAACGCAGGACGTCCTCTTCGGTAATGCGTACCCCCAGGCCCCCCAGGATTTTCTTGGCTTTGGCAGGGCTACTGACCTGAAGTCCAATCGGGCTTTCGCCTCCGGTCGGGGCCGTGTAGGCCCCGAAGGCGGTGATGTTGATTTTTGCCTGGCCCAAGGCCTTGGTAATGCGGCCCAGTTCACCAGGCTTACTTTCCACCCAGGCTGTGATTTGCTTGATTTTGGCCATATCCGGTTTCCTCCTGCTGAGAACGTAACCGCCACGTCGGCGGATGGGTCAAGTTCGCGGCCCACCCGTCCGGCCAGACCCTCTTCGGGCGGAGCCACGCAACCCAGATTGGCTTCGGAGCTGGCGTCCGATTGCCGGGTGCACAACCCGTTACCTCAGATTTGAACGGACCGCCCCTCGTCGGAATCATGGTTGCGTACCTTCGCGGTGAGGCTAACATACTCCAAACAGTCCCCGGAGTAAAGGTGTTAGAAGGGCAAGCGCGCCTCATGACTGCCTGCCGCTTGGCAAGCTCACGACCAGGTCCGCAGGCCCGGTCGCGGGGTGGGCGAAGGACCGCTTGACACCAGGGCAAACCCGCAAGTAGGGTTAATCGACACCCGGAATCGAGTACGCCTCAGTTCGGCGTTTCCAGGAGGCTCCCGTGGAACTCGCTAAACCCGCGCACGTGGTGGTAGTGGGCAGCACCAATTTTGACATCGTGGTGAAGGCCAGCCGGATGCCCCGGGAAGGTGAGACGCTCCTCGCCTCGAACCTGCAATTCTTCCCGGGCGGCAAGGGCGCGAACCAGGCCGTGGCCGTGGCACGTCTGGGCGCCAGGACGACGATACTGGGCGCCGTGGGGGAGGACATGATCGGCGGGTTCCTACTCCAGGGGCTGGTCACGAACGGGGTGGATACCACGTGGGTCAAGCGCGACCCGGCGCGACGCACCGGGGTCGCTTTCATCGTGCTCTTTCCCAGCGGCAACAACTGCATTGTGGTCGAGCCCGCCGCCAACTTGAGTCTCACGCCCGCCGATGTGGAGCGGGCGGCGGCGGCCATCCAGCAGGCCGACGCGCTGTGTACGGTATTGGAGATTCCCCTTGAGGTGGTGGAAGCAGCTCTGCGCCTCGCCCGGAAGGCCGGCAAACTCACGGTGCTCGATGCGGGCCCGCCGCGCCATTGCCCACCGGAGATTCTGAAACTGGCGGATATTGTTTCGCCGAACGAAACAGAACTCGAAGCCTTAAGCGGCGAAAAAGTCTCGGGGAGGGTTTCGGCCCAGGAGGCGGCAGGGAAACTGCTTGAACTCGGCGTCAAGACGGTGGTGGTGAAGTTGGGTAGCGACGGGTCAATTCTGGTGACGCGCAAGGGCGCCCAACACTTCCCGGCGCGCAAGGTCGAAGCGGTGGACCCGACCGCCGCCGGCGATGCCTTTACCGCCGCCCTGACCGTTCAACTCGCCAACGGGACTGCCCTTGAAGACGCCATTCGTTACGCCAATCTCGCGGGAGCCCTCGCCGTCACTAAGCTCGGCGCCCAGCCTTCGCTCCCCACCCGCGCGGAAGTGGATGCCTTCGCGGCCCGGTCATGAAAGTCTCCATGACAGGCCGCAGGGCCTTTTATATCTGGGAGGAGTACGCCCGCCCCTCAGCGCAAGCCACGGCGCAGATAATTGGGGTCCAGAATCACATTACCGAGGTAGCCGCGATTCTCCCCGTCGGTGTCGCGCACCAGCACGCTGACCCGGAAAGCACCCTGCGGAATCTCCAGCGACTTCTCCAACCTGAAGACCTCGCGCGGGTCCACCGCTTGGAGGGCAACGTGGCTTAACTCCTCCCCCTGCACGCTGTAGAAAGTAGCTTCGGCGGTGCCCGGCGTGAACACTCCGAAGACGCCTTTCAGCGTCACCCGGCCTCCCTCGACCTTTCCGGCGAGCGGCTCGCTGATGGCCCCTCCCCAGACGGCCTCGCGGATGGGATTCGGCGCGCGGCAGGTTGCCCAGTAACAGGGAAACGAATACTCCTCACCCGGCAGCAGCGTGGCGAAGGGGCTCATCAGTTCGGACTCCAGGAAGTACAGAGTCTTCTCCGGGTCATCGGGCAAGACCATGTCAAAGGGGCCAAGGGAGGCGGTGCCGGGGCCGTCGTTCCAGGACTCGATAGACGCCCCGTCCGGGTAATCCGCGCTCGGATAGTAGGTGAAGTTCTCGACCAGGCAGATGTCCTTCTGGCCGTTGACCACGGCGTACCAGCCCTTGTCCGAGTCCGCGATCACCTTGCCCACACGGTACTGATAGTGAATACGCAACATCTTGCCATCTTCCGTGGCCTGGTAACTGGGATGTTGCGCATCACCAAAAAGCATTTGAAACCCGCGGGGGAATTTACTCTTCGGATTCAGCGGGATGTACATGTAGAGCTCCGGGTTGGGCTTCGAAGGGTCGCGCGCATCCGCGCCGTCGTTCTGAATCAGGTGCCAGATGCCCCAGCGGATTTGTCGGCGGCTGATGTTGCGCATCACTTGGTCCACCTTGACGCGGCTGGTGCCGGCGTACACGTGGAAGGTCCGGGCAAACTGCATGCCCGTGCGCGGGTCAGGAGGACTGGTGACGCGCACCGCCACTTCTTCCGGCGTTTCCGTTATCACTTCGGAGGCAAACCGGCTGCCGTCCAGGATGTAGTCGGGAGGTCCCGGCCATTGGCCATCATTGAGCCAGCCTTGCGCGCCCGGCCAGACTTTGTCGCCGCCATAGTTGGCCCAGCCGGCCTTGAAGCTGTTCTGCTCGGGTGGCAGGACCTTGCCCGCAAGATTCTTGTTGATGAAGAAATACTCGTGCCCCCCGAGTTGCAGTTGGATGGCGCGGCCGCCCAGGTCCGGCGCCACAAAGAGGCTGATAATGCCGTTGGTGAGGCAATAGACGTTCCAGCCGCAGTACTGGGTTTTCTCAAGCCTGGATGGATAGGAATTTCCAGTTCCTGACATGTCAACTCCCTTCGCTCGAACTGCCCAGCCCCGAGCACAATGGCCCTACGGCCGGTTTCCCATGGACGCGGATCAGGACTCGGCGCTGAAGGCCGCCAGTTCATGCGCCAGCTCACGCACCGCCGGATACAGACGGCGATAGACCCGGTAGAGGCGGTCATAGGCGGGGACCACCGCCAGCCGCGGAGCCATCGACTCCTGAATCTGAATTGCTTGACGCGCTGATTCCTGCACGGAACTGTAAATCTTGCCGCCGACGCCTGCGAGCAAGGCCGCGCCGAAAGCCGACCCTTCGGAGGTCCGCAACGTCACCAGTTCCTTGCCGTAGATATCGGCCTGGATCTGTCGCCACACGGGGCTGCGGGAGCCGCCGCCGGAAGCGCGAATCTGCTCGACCGGAATCCCCAGTTCCTTGAAGATTTCGAGCGAGTCCCGCAGGCTGAAAGCGACGCCTTCGAGAATCGAGCGAATCACGTGCGCGCGCGTATGGGCCGCCGTCAGTCCGAACCACATCCCGCGCGCATGGGCGTCGAGGTGGGGCGTGCGCTCGCCCATCAAGTACGGCAACCACAGCAGGCCCAGGCTGCCCGGCGGCACCTGCTCGGCTTCCTTAATTATCAAATCATAGGCGTCGAGGCCGATCTGCCGCGCCAGCCAGGCTTCTGAGGCGCCGAAGTTCTCGCGGAACCAGCGGAGCGAAAGCCCCGCGCCCTGCGTCACGCCCATCACGTGCCACTTGCCGGGCACCGCGTGGCAGAACGTGTGGATGCGGCCCCCCGGGTCCAGCTTGGGTGCTTCGGTGTAAGCAAAGATCACTCCCGAGGTGCCGAGCGTGGCCGAGGTGAGTCCGGGCTCGACAATTCCGTTGCCGATGGCGCTCGCCGCCTGATCGCCCCCGCCACCTACGACCGGCGTTCCTGCTGCCAGCCCGGTCAGCTTCGCCACTTCCGGGGTAATTTCTCCGGTGATCTCGGGAGATTCATAAGCGTGCGGGAAGAGACTTGGTTCGATTGCGAGGGCGGCGAGCATCTCCGCCGACCAGCGCCGGTGCGTCACATCGAAGAGCAGCGTGCCTGAGGCGTCCGAGACTTCGGTGGCGAACTCACCGGTCAGGCGGAGACGCACGAAGTCCTTGGGAAGCAGGCAATGCGCGGCGCGCGCGTAAATGGCCGGCTCATTATCGCGAATCCAGAGCAGCTTCGGCGCGCTCCAACCGGTCAGGGCCGGATTCGAGACGAGCTGAATCAGGCGCTGGGCGCCCACGCGCGAAGTGATCCAGTCGCACTGGGCCTGACTGCGCTGATCGCACCAGATCAGGGATGGCCGCAGCACCGCGCAATCTTTGTCGAGCAAGACGACGCCGTGCATCTGGCCGGACATGCCGATCGCCGCAATGTCTGTGCCCTTCAGGCCGGCTTCGGCCAGCGCCACGCGGACCGCGATGATCGTGGCTTGCCACCAGTTTTCCGGCTCCTGTTCGGCCCAGCCGGGCTTCTCCATGCGCATCGGTTCATGGTCACCCGTGGCCGCGCCCACCACGTGACCATCCGGACGGACAATTACCGCCCGCGTGCCCGAAGTGCCAACGTCAATTCCCATCATGTAGGACATGGTCACCACCCATCACAAAAGAAGTCAGGAGACAGAAGTCAGAAGCCAGGAGTCAGAATTCATAATTCAGAATTCTGAATTGTGAATTATGAATTACCTTCGCAAAGCTATTCGGCACTCTGCTTACCTTCGAATCCCGCAGTTGTCCCTACGCCTTCACCTTTTCCCACCGCCCTGACTTCACGGAGCGCTCGACCGCTTCGAGCGCCGCTTGCACCTTGACGCCTTCGGCAAAACTCGGCTCGGGCATCTGGTTTTTCTCAAGAGCGATGAGGAAGTCATGCACCATATGCACGAACGTGTGCTCGTAGCCGATGATGTGCCCCGGCGGCCACCAGGCGCCCGTGTAAGGATGGTTTCCTTCGGTCACGATGATGGTCCGGTATCCGTGGATATCGTTGGGTTGGGTCCGGTCGAAGTACTCGAGCTCATTCATGCGTTGCATATCAAAGCAGAGGCTGCCCTTGCTGCCGTAAATCTGGAAAGTGTTGTAGTTCCGGCGGCCGCCGGCGAAGCGGCTGGATTCAAACACACCTACGGCGCCTTGTTTGAACCGGGCCAGGAAGTTGGTGTCGTCATCGACCGTGACCTTGCCTTTCTTGCCGGCGCCGCCTTTGGCCCCCCAGGCGCCCGCAGCGTCACCCTGCAACGGCCTTTCCTTGATGAACGTAGTCATCTGACCCACGACGCTCACGATATCGCTATAGAGATATTGGGCCAAGTCTAGCGCGTGCGCGCCGATATCGCCGAGCGCGCCGCTGCCCGCGTATTTCTTCTCCAGGCGCCAGACCAACGGGAAGTCAGGATCCATGATCCAGTCCTGGAGATAGGCGCCGTGGTAGTGATAGACGTCGCCGATGCGCCCCTCCGCAATCAACTTCTTGGCAAAGGCCACGGCCGGGCAGCGCCGGTAATTGAAGTTAACCAGGTGGTTCACCCCGGCTTTCTGCGCGGCCTTCAGCATCGCCTTGGCCTCGGCCAAGGAGTTGGCCAGCGGCTTCTCGCAGATGATGTGCTTTCCCGCTTCCGCCGCCGCAATGGCCATGGGCGCGTGCAGGTAACCCGGCGTGCAGATATCGATAATGTCGAGGTCCTTGCGCTCGATCACCTTGCGCCAGTCGCACTCAGACTCTTCCCAGCCGAATTGCCGCGCGGTGGCTTCCAGTTCCTCAGTGCTGGCTTTGCCACAAATCACCTTCAAGCGCGGCATCAGCTTGCCCGGAAAGAAGCGGGCCACCTGCCGCCAGGCGTTCGAATGCGCCTTGCCCATGAATTGGTGCCCAATCAGGCCGACGTTGATCTCCGTCATTAGAAGAACCTCCCCTCAAGAATAAGTGACGAGTGACAAGTGACGAGTGACGAGCAAGAAAACCGACGACCAAATGGCGACGAGTGACGAGCAACGCCCATGGATTTCAGCTAGTCTTGATCAGTGTTCTCCGCAGGGCGTTCAACATCTTTTTCAATTCCGAAATGAGTTCGTTCGCTCCCGCCACGCCTGGCCGATTGCCGTATCCAAGTTCAACGGACACGGTGAGCTGGGTGTCCAACTCTGCGAGCGATCCTTCGGCGGTGGACAGGAAGTGAACAAACTCCGCTGTCGTTTTCCGAGCTTGGCCTTCCGCGATGTTGGAGGGAATGGAGATTGCCGCCCGGCGCATTTGGGAGATGAGGCCAAACCTCTCCTCATCTGGAAACGCGCGGGTGATCTCGTAGATGGTCTTGACCAGGGCAATTCCCTTCTGCCACACGAGAAGATCTCGATAGCCACCCGCCTTCGTTCTGTCCCGCTGAAAAGACCGCGTGGCTCTAATCTCCGCGACTTCGCCTTTTGACTCGTTAGTCATCACCTGCGACGTGTCGTTTTTTCTCTCGCTCGTCACTTGGCACTCTTCACTAGTCACTGATCTTCCTCACGCCCACCACATCGCCTTCATTTTCTCCTTGATAAGAACCTGATTCAGGAAGCCGGCGGCTTTGGCCAGCCCCTCATCGGTAGACATCAAGCTGTCTTCGTGCTCGATGGAGAGCACGTCGTCATAGCCCACCATCTGGAGGGTCGAAACGAAGTCCGTCCAGAAGTCGGCGCCATGCCCGTAGCCCACCGTGCGGAAGAGCCACGACCGGCTCTTTTCATTGCCGTAGGGCTTGGTGTCGAGCACGCCGTTCACCCGGGAATTGCTCTCGTAAATCCGGGTATCCTTGGCATGGACATGGAAGATTGCTTCGCCCAAGGCGCGCACCGCCGCACACGGGTCAATGCCCTGCCAGAACAGGTGGCTGGGATCGAAGTTGGCGCCGATGTTTGCTCCCGCGGCTCCACGCAGCTTCAGCAGCGTCTCCGGCGAATAGACGAGGAAGCCCGGGTGCATCTCCAGGCCAATCCGTATGCCATGGTCCGCGGCAAACTTGGCGCGCTTCTTCCAGAAGGGGATGGCTTTCTTTTCCCATTGCCATTCGAGGATTTTGAGGAAGTCCGGCGGCCACGGACAAGTCACCCAGTTGGGATACCTGGCGTCCTCGGAATCACCGGGGCACCCGGAGAAGTCGATGACCCGCGTCACGCCGAGTTTCTCCGCCAGCAGGATGGTCTTGCGCTGGGTTTCGTCGTGGACCTTGGCGATCCCCTTATTGGGATGGAGCGGGTTGCCGTGGCAGCTCAAGGCGCTGATCGTGATGCCCGCGTCCTCGAGTTTCTGTTTAAGTTCTCGGCGTTTCGCCGGCTGGTTCAGCCAGTCCAGCTTCAGGTGCGGGTCACCAGGGTAGTTACCCGTCCCCAGTTCGACCGCCTGAATACCGAGCGGCTTGATCTTCTTGATTACGTCATCCAGGCTGAGTTGGGCCAACAGTGCGGTAAAGATCCCGAGTTTCATAAGGCGTCTCCGTGTGTATGGCGCGGGGCCGACAGAAGCTACGAGCCGCTTGGCGGCACTGCCCCGTCGCCGACATTCGCCGCATCTTGCAGCGGGGAAGAGGCTAAATCTATAGACGGCTGGCACTCGCGTCAACTGAAAAATGGGAAGGCCGGCGCCATGCGCTTCCGGGCTATGCACCATGCCACGGGCTGTCGTTGTCCGCGGTGGCGTGAAAGTTCGACGCGAACCTTCGCCATGAAAATTCGACTTAGGGCTGACGAGCGTTTGGCCCGGCGACGGAAAGCGATTAGAATAAAGGCTTGAGACCGAGGAGGAGAAATGGTCCTGCACAAACCTGTTGGTCGAAGGGAATTCCTGAAGCAGAGTGCCGCCGGTTTGGCTTCCCTGGGAGCCCTGACCGCCGCACCATCCGGCTTCGCCGCGGCTCACCTAGGGGGCGCGCCGCCGGCCGCGGTGCCGGACAAACTTGTGGTGCTCACTTTTGACGATGCCGTCAAGTCCCACCGGTC
>Ga0315280_10004834_pt1 | contig 19582 bp, 27 predicted proteins | sample YL17G06_40_MG_FD_203697 | JGI IMG/M metagenome (GOLD analysis project Ga0315280, IMG submission 203697) | Sediment microbial communities from Yellowstone Lake, YNP, Wyoming, USA - YL17G06_40 | ecosystem: Environmental > Aquatic > Freshwater > Lake > Sediment | place: USA: Wyoming | collected... | reverse complement strand
GCAAGTCCCCTACAATGGGCTCGACCCCGAGGTTCTCTCTATACACCGCACATGCTCTTGGGTCGATGTCTACTGCTGCCGCTATCTCGAATCCAGCTCTAACGAGACCCAAAGATCCGAGTCCGACCCCGGAGAAAAGGTCAACGAATTTCGGGTTCATAGCGGGCGAACATACTGATACTGCATCAACGTCTTAAAACTAATGCATCCGCACCAAACCGGGGCAAAAAACCAGAAAACTGCTCATTCCTCTTAGGGTGTGGGCAGCTCAGTCAAACCGAGGTCATCCCAAGACTTGGCCGTCAGTCTGAAGCGACGAACCTTCTTGTCCGTGTAATTCTTGCCAATGAACTTGAGGTCAAAATCCACATACGGCTCCTTCAGTCGGTCAAGATCGAATCTGAGAACCGGATCAGTATTCAATGTAAGAATCACCTTGCTCTGACCAAACGCCCTTGTCGCATACCACATGGGCAACTGCACCTGCTCATCTGGAACAAGGTCGATGTGTCGGGGGCTCGGTCGCAGAACCATCTGCCCCGTCTTGGGCTCATAGCTCTCCGCTTCCGTCCTAGCCCAACTTATCCGATAGGGTCCACCATCATCCAACCAAACCTGCGGCATCAACTTGTAGATGGGAACATTCTTCGCCTCGACCATAAGCCCCTGATAACGCCAGTCCTCAGGCGGCAACCCAGCAACCTGAGGCAACACACCAACCAACTCATGCTGCTTCAAACGCTCAGACCTTGGAAGAACACTCACGACAAGCTTGGGCCGAACAAAAAAACGGTGAAAGAAATCCTCCCCAAACAGCAGCATGAGCGCCAACGCAATAGCAGCCACAGACTCCGCAATCAACAACAAGACGGACAGCAAGTTAGAAGAAGATGCAGTTCCCACTGTACTGTTGGACATGCCCAGCCACTCCTCCAGTTGTCAACCTCAAGTATGAGTTTTAGGTTGACATCCAAAAAAGGGTTGACAGGTCAAAAAAACTGATTTTCCAGAGAAACGCGCTACAAAGAACGGGCTTACCGTTTCACTCTGCGCCGTGTTGGTAGAGAGTGGAGGGGAGTAAACTCGACTTTGACGGCTACGACCACGCCTCTTGCATCCTTCCTCACGTAGACAGGGTAGACTCCATCCGCGCCCAATAGGAAATTAACACCTAAGCCCTTCCGGAACTGCTTCGGGTTAGGTTGACTCTTCTTGTTGATCTTGCAGAAGTCGTCCCAATCCTTGCCAACCTCTTTCGGCGGTGAACGGTGCAGGACATAACTTGGATCTCCAAGCCAGAGCATACCCGAATCAACACTGACAATTCCTCCCTTCCGCCAATTCTCCTTCCTCACTTTCACAACAATCCCCATCATACTCGATGAACCAAAACCATTTAAGGCCTCGGACAAGCGGACAGTCGGAAACTGTTTTCCCCAGAAAACACGCTACAAAGAAACCGTTGGCTGGAGATCCCCATGGCTGAACGTTTTCTTGCCCCTCCCACAGACCAATAGGGAAGCAAACACTTCCCAAGCCGAAAATGCCGAGTCGGGGACAAAAATCAGAGCGTGGAAGACCCCGAGCCGAATCTCGCTCCCTCCTCACTTTTACTCTCCGACCGAAGAGGGAGGGCGAGATGTGATGGAGCATTCTGGACGCGGGGCTTGCGTGTTTAGGCTCCTAACGACTTAAGCCATTGGGAGCCTAAAATTCGGCTGTTCACCATGTTTCGAGTTGTAGTCTCATTTCGGGTAGTGCGGTTTGGAGTTGGTCGAGGGAGCTGCTGCTGATCGTTTCGGTGAGGAGTATCTTGTAGATTTCGTTGTCGGGGTAGACCTCTGGGGTGACGCAGTACTGTGTTGTGTCCCCGAACTTCTTCACGCCGTGTGTGTCGAGGACGCGGAGTATCTTTGCTTTCTTGAGTGAACGTTCTTTGTTGGTTTTTGAGAGGGAGGCTTCGGCGACGATGGTTGGGCACGGATACTGCTGCCAGAGTCTTCCGTTGAGCCTACGGCAGCCCCAGCGTGAGTGGCATCCACAATGGCAGGGCTTCGACCCGCCTAGTGCGAGGAAGAGGAGGGGTATGTGGGCTTGCGCGGCTTGTTGTTGGAGGTCGAGGAAGACTGCGGGGGATCCGGGGCTCGCTGGAGCTCTTGGGGCTGTGCGGTCGCTTTCTGCCCCGGCTACTAGCCAGTGGTAGCCGGACAGGTTGAGTTGCACTGGGGCGAGCAAGGGTTCGCATGAAATCCAGCGTGTTCGACAGGGAATGCTGCGCAGGATGGACATTCGCCCCTCGATCCATCCTTTGGTTGGATGCGTGTATCCTTCTGAGTAGTGTTGTGATTCTACGGTGACGCCTAGGCTGACGTGCTTCCATGTCGTGTTCCATTCATCGTCCCAGCCTTGCGGTAACCGGTCTTTGATCAGTTGCCCATTCCGCGTCTCTCTGATCAGTTCGGGTCTCTTGGTCAAAATGCGGTAGGTGTGCTCGGGGGTCTGCTTGATGATCTCCCACGCCTCGTCGCGCCACCGGTCGGCCGCGGGATGGAACCAGTCGCTCATCGAGCACGTGAGTATGAACTCCGGTTGGCTCCAGTAGAGTGGGGCGTAGAATATTTGCTTGCCAGTGCGTCTGACTACCGCAGGGTCGCGTTCGAGGTCAGTTTCGATCCGGAACATGTAACAACTCAAGTCCTCTCTTTGCGAGGGGATTTCTTGCACCCGGGCGAAACTTTCGCACGACCAGAGCTATACTCTCTTGGTCTTTGTGCAGCCGACCCACGGGTTCCAGCTCTCAGTGTCTTTTACCACTCAACCACCTTCACCCGCATCTAGCGGACTCGGCTTATGCCGCCTCTCCTCCATTTTAGTCGCAATTTTGATGTTCTTAGCCAACTACTTCGACTCCACACTACGTCCAGTAGCACATGAAAACTCCGTCGTGTCCATCCCAACCTCAGTCCGGTGACAGAAATCTTCCACAGCAACCCGGTCAAGCCACCTGCCGTCAACATCTGCGAGAATCACGTGACGATTCATCCTCAAGACTTCCTTCACCCACCGTGCTCTACCGGCGAATGGGTCGAACACAACGTCGCCTTCACGAGTCACGGCCCGAATGAGGCGAGTGAACTCTGAAGGATCCTTTTCGGCTTCGTGCTCGCTGGCTGCTGGGCTGCAAGGGTTTCGGATTCGTTTGGCGGTGATTACGGTTGGTAGGGTGAAGTCCCAGAGCGTGCCGTTGCGTTCCCCGGCGTGAAAGAGCAACCACTTCGCCCCCTTGTCCCTGCCGGAATCGTAGCCCATGCCGAGCTTGTCCAAGGCCACAACTATCTCTCCGTAGTAGACGAAACCAACAGACTCCGCCAAACTGATCAGCTTCTGAACGTGCCGCCTCGTTGTACGATTCTCCAAAGGAACACGAATCAGGCACGCAGCACCGCCTTCAGGAAAAACCCCAACAGCCCTCCTCACGCTCGACAAAGTGTTCCATTCCGTTCTCTTCTTGAGAATGCGAAATGCTTGACGCATGAACTCCAAATCAAGCTCAGGCTGCCGGTACATCCTACCCCCAAGCTTTGAATGAGGTCTGGTCGTACCCTTGCCCGCCCACTCCCTACCGAACTTGCCTGGCGGGTCAGTAACAATCGCACCAATCGAATCACCCGACAAACTCGCCATAACTTCCCAAGCATCACCCTCGACCATAAGCAACTGAGCCGGACCGTCACGAGCAAAGTACACGCCACGAGCAACACGAACAACCTTACCTTCCTCCACGGCCTCGTAGATTCTCGCCCTAATCGTCTCCTCAGCAACCTCACGACGAAAAGTATGAACGAAATCGTAGATCAGCCCTAGAGGCTCAGGAGCACTCCGGCAAGCCTCCTCAGCGAGACTGACGATGCTCCTCAAGGAGGAACAGCACTCTCTTGATGGGAAACCGGAACCTCAACAACCCTCAGTGCCCTCACCGGAAGACCCAACGCTGACCGACAAAAAGCCCGCAGCCCCGTCACGCCACCACCGAAATCCGTCCTGAACAGCCAACCCGCAACCCACCCCAAGAAGAAGTTGGCGGCTCTCTCACGCAACGACACGGCTACACCCGACTCGCGGCCAACAACAACATCCGCCTTCCCGTCGAGCAACGGCGTGAGAACCCTGCGAACATCTTTTGGATCGTACCCCTCAGTGGCATCGAAGATGGCGACGAAGTCGCCGGTAGTCATTGTGAGGTCAACCGCCGAACCCGGCACCCGCCTCACAACCACGAACTCCAACTGAACATCCCTAACCCCCCGAAAGCCCATGTGAATCTCGTTTATGACACTGGCAGGAACCTCACTGTCGTCCGCGACCCCAACAATAACTGAGATTTTTCTCACGGTCGCTCTCCCCTCTGCCTGCGTTTCGGCTTCACCGGATGCAACCCGAACACGACATCAACCTTCTTCCCCGTCGCAAGGTCACGCAGCTTGAACGTCAGGTCTTCAGTACGCCGCGACTTCACATATTCTTCAGCCCCAACCCCCAGCTCGGTAAACGTCTTCCTCAACTCCGACTCAAAATCGGTCATGTCAAAGAGTGGAAGACCATTCCGAGCAGCAGCCTCCTTGATCGCCTGAAACGTCTGCTCCAGCCCAACGCGCATCGCCGGAGTATCAGCCAACTCCGGCCGGAACAAGCACAGCGCAAAACTTCGTCCCCCCTCGGGATCTTTGCCTTTAAACCAGCCGACAATCTGCTTCTTCTTGTTCCGAACGACCACACCGCCAACAGGCTTCAACTCCACCCCTTCTCCACTCACGAAACCAACTCCAACAGCACGCAAGCGCCGCGCACGCGATAAAGATTATGGTCTAAATGCGGCTTCATACTACGTTGTACCACTGCAACCCTTAAGAGCAGGAGTAAGGGTAGTGACGGAAACATGAGAATGTTTACGACAGTAGCAATCGGGAAGGCTGCTATAGTTGTTGGGACTGCGCTGATCATGTACGCTGTTGGCGGAGCCTCAATAGTCACCTACCCCCAATATGCAACCTACTACTACTCCGCCGGAGCAGGCATAGTCGCCATAATCGCGGGACTAATTTTGGCCGTACAGATTAAGGACGCAAAGTAACTCGGCGACAAGCATGCTGAAGCTCAAAGTCGAACTCGGGCAAGTCATCGAACCACTCGTCTACGAAGCGTTGGAGTCGCCATTGAGAACATACAGCGAGAAACACTGGCGAGAAGCAGACCGCAATAATCTGACGTCCGTCACATTCCATAGGAGTGTAGCTGCGCTGGCTGCCAAATACTTCGCACAGCGGGGGGGCTTCGTGAAGTGGCGTGGAGTCATCAACCAAGGCACAACAAGACAGCTGCTGGTCGAGATCACGCGACTGAGATCGTCACACTACAGAGGCCACGTGAAGCAAACCGGCATCCACACCGAAGACATCACCAAACTGTGCCGGAGCCCAACCCACGCATGAGCGAATGTCACTTCTGCTTCCACGAAAAAGGCGCCCCCGCGCACAAGGCCGCTGGAAAAGAAGACTGCCATTGCTCGTGCAATCACTAACTTTAGCCGTGCTGATCCTCCTCACGCTGCCAGCCCAAGCCACCGCAGCAGACAACTTCTGCCCGACCTACAACACCGCAATAGTCGTAGACTTCGTGAACGCGACACCAAAAACCGCAACGGTAGGAACAACCGCCACGACCAAAATTCACGTGACCTACCCCGAAGGAACACCGGCACAAATCACAAATGCATCATTCCTCTGGACTGGACCGGCAGGACAGAAGGAGTACGAGAGCATTCAAGTCGCCTCCAACGGAACAGCCGGAGTCTACGTGTACCGCCAACAGATAACCCCCGACCTGATCCACGTCGTGGGACTTGGACATGTCACAGTCTCGGTAGTCGCATGCTCACTCCGTGACGCTTACGGGAACGACGGCCCCAACCAAAACACAAACTCGGAAACCACACCAACCCCCAACGACAACTCACATGTGACACTTACATTCGTCAAAACGCGAGAACTAAACCCCCACCTCCGATACTAAGTAACCCCCCTTAGCTACTCAGGCAGCCGCAACAACCAAGACAACCCAACAGCCAGCACTCCAACGGTTACTCACTACTTAAGCCGCGAACGGTCACATCCAAACCCTTCAGGCTGCACACGTGATCAGCCATGCTAACCGGTGACAACAAAATCTACAAGTGCTATCGGGGCCGTTTCGGTGGCAACGCGCATGACAACCCCCACAGCACGCGCGATGCCAGAAAAGAGCGGTGTTAGGTGACTGCATGCGACTTTACCTGCATTTAGTCGCTCGCTGCCTTTAAATCCTGTCACGAAGATGAATCTAGTGCCCTGCTCGGCTGTCAAAGCCATCATGAGATGGGCGTTGCAAGAGGCAAAACAGCCTCATTCGACTTCTAGGATACTTGCTAAACTGCCGATATTGAGCCATGACAACGCGCTATGACAGCATTCAACGTTCTCGTCAAACCGGATGACCATGAGCAGCCTTGCAGGAGCAAATGGAGAAAGAGGTGAATATTCTTGAATGAAATTATTTTGAGCCAACGGTACAGCACAGCTAGACCACTCGACCTATTCGCCCACGATTTTCTCAACTTTCTTGTGACACGCAAAGGAATGACACTACTAGCTCCCGACGCGATAGTTCTTGGCCCGCCACCCGACGGAAACATTGGCAACAACGATTGTATGCTTGGCGTCCAAATTGCCGGTGCTCAGGCACGGGTGAAACGGGTTAAAGTTCTCCGCTGCGGGAAAGCGGCCTGGAGTAGCCTCTGGTTCAGCCTAGGGCAGTATGCCGGACGTCATGGCACCAACCCCGAGTTTGATGCCGAGTGGCTTGCAGCAAACAACACCTACGAACAATGGACCAGCGACGGGTACGGCGGACTCTCGTATCTCTCGTCAATATACCTGCCCACCGGCAGCACAATGGAGGAAGGACCACGGTACTACCTTACCCCCGAGCTACGCGCAAAGTGCCTTACCGCATCGCTGTCCGTCACGGGCGATGTGGCAAAGCAGCTGTCAACCTATGACGCACTGATCTGCCTTCCAAACTCGGTCTGGAAAGGCGTGGGCAGCAAGGATTGGCTGCTTGAAACTCAGCCTCAACGGGTCTGCGCCCACGAGTGCTTCCACATTGCTCTGAACATGGCACGCAAGCAAATGCCAAAATGGGACCGAAACAAACCCGAGACCGAACCGGCTTCCAAGTTCTTCAACGACTACGTCAGGTCGATGTCCCCCGCCGTCCCCGGCCTCGCGTTCAAGGCACGCTACCTCGACCGCAGCGAACCGCAGGCCGACCGAATCGACCTCTAACAGTTCGCTCCTGAAGATTCATGGGAGGTGATAGATTATGGAGACTGTAGTTGAGGACAAGTTCGACAGGTTCGCCCGCGACTTCTACCGCTTCCTCGCAGTAAGGTACGACACCCTCAGACCGGACTACAAGATCAAGGTGGCCACCGGAACCTGGAGGACGGCGGTACCCCCCAAACTGCTACCGGCCACGAAGACCAAACCGTTTCAGCACCCCTTCGTGACATTCGACTGGTCAAACGCGAGGGGTGCGGAGGACCAGAACTTGATCCTGACGCGGCTGGGGTTCACGGAGGAGCAGGCGAGAACCTACGGCCAGTACGACGCGGTCGTCTTCGTGGACTACTCCAAACCGGTCAGGATGAAGAACGGCGACCCATACCTCTGGCACGTGCTCGTCGCACATCACCTCCTGCACATCGTCGAAGCCCTAACGAACCAGCGATTGATCCACGAACCGCCCGACCAGCACGACTACGAGGAACACGAAGCCCTCCAGCACCTGCACAGATTCATAAACTGGATCGGCGGCTTGGATGAGATGATCGACCGCTACGTTCCCCGTAAGTGACCTGCATTTTTTGGTCTATCCGTTTCGTATGCTGTTTCAGCAACCTGTGTGGTTGCTGTGTTTTGTTGCGCGATTTTTTTCTTGCGCTTAGTCCTGGAAAGGTGTCCGCAGCCCATGATGGCCGCGCTAAAGGTCAAGTGATTGAGCTAGTCATCTACTCTGAGGCGAGAGTACCTTCAAAAGGGAAGCCTGCGACGAGTAGGTGGCTAATTCCTTTCCAAGACGATGTTTTTTGTGTGTGAACGAGCTGTATATGTTAGGTAGTTTCGTCCGCCCCTCTTGGCATTTGAACACACTAACTCTACGCCGGGAGGATATGGACGAACAAACCTCGAAATCTAAATTTTAATGCGGAACAAATTCGCCGTTTGGTACTTGGTCGGCAACAATGCTGAAGAGGTAGTCTCGCATCTGCTCCTCTTCACCGTCCACAGTGTGACCTTGTCTCGCAACTTGAACAAATTCTCTGATCTGAGTTTCAAGCTGTGCATCCGCCTCAGCCAATGCTTGCCCAACCGTTCCCACAAGCGAGTTGTACTCGGCTTGAAACTGCCTTCTCAGGTTGTTCTCATAAATTGATCTGCCATTGTCAACAGCGTATGTTTCCTTTCGGCTCCAGGGAACTACAAGGGAACTGAACCTGACAGAACCATCCCACATCGCATGTTCGTTTTTCTCCACGGTAAGCCGGTGCTTGAGTCAGAAGGTCAATGTGTAAACCTTCCAATCCGCGTCCGCATGCGGCTGCGTCAAGCGTCGTCCGCAACTAGGCCGAACCAACGAAGATTTTGCTGTCCTTTTTGTTGCGTCCTAGCGTAAGCTCTGAACCTCTTCTATTGTTCCAGCGGAAGCTCTGGATCTTCGTCGTATTTCTTGCTCCTTGAGATCGCACTTCGCTCACAAGCCATGTCAGCCAACCGAGACGGAATTACTTCTTTTACTGACCGTTTTTCAGAAACCGGCTTTAGGCCACTGTGCCTAGCATACCCTAATAACCGCTGAGAGGGCATAAACTGGGTCAGCGAAAAGGGACGTGAAAGGGGAAGTGGCGAAGCAGAAGCAGTTCCAGAAGAAAGTAAACTACGCGGCTGGCAAAATCAACGTGAAGATAATCAAGAGCCGCGGAAAAGAATATCGCCAACGTTGGATTTACGTCCCCGCCCAACTGATCGACTCCGGAACCTTCCCCTTCGCCGACAATGAACCAGTTTTATTAGTTGTTGACTCACGCAATGAACAAGTCATTATTCAAAAACTGCGCCCCCAACTCCCACGATAAGAAAGGTAGAAGAGGCTACAGGGGAGGTGGCGTAGCCTTCTACTTTCCTGGGGTCACGGTCTCGTTGGGGTTGTCGCCGAACTTGGCTGCCATTTCTCGGACCTTCTTGAGTTCGTAGGGGTCGGTTATGATTCTTCCAGCGTCTACGCTCTCTAACGCATCTTGTAGGTTCTGTTCGTCCTGTAGAGTGCTCGGGTTTGGTGCATTGCGGTCTATGGTCAGTAGGAAGATCACGTCACCACCCCAGAATATCCGCTGGTATGTGCGCCCCCTCTTTACCCGCTGCCACGCCAAGTTGATCGGTGCTTTCAGATAACTGGCCAGCGGCTTGAACCGAGCAATCTTGACCACGATGGCAAACTCTTGTCTCACACCATTACGATCTGGCTCAACGAGCCGGCGAACGAACGGGTCAACACGATCTTGTCGTGCCGGAGCCTCATCAGGCTTGTAGACTACTATCCCATCCTGCAGCTTTGCGCCTCGCCCTTCTTTCAAGGTGACGGGTTGTAGGTGGATGACATCATAGTTCCATTCCCCGCCTGGAACACACGGCTTTTCCAACAGAAATTCGTAACCGTTGGCCTCGATCACATGCCGAATCTTTCCAGAAACCGTACCGGATTTCCGATCCACTTCCAAGCTTGGCTGATCAAACATCCAACAAACACCCCCATCCATAAACTTCTGCACCGCCTCATCAAAGTCGGGCTGCCTCATGGAAACCTTCGCCCACAACGCCGGAGCTATACGCAACATCAGCACCATTCCGACCACCTCCAAGGTCGCTCTCGGTGGGAGTTGAAGGGTTCAGGAAACTGCCCGAAGGCATCTCCCTCATAGCAGTCGTATACAGTATCCCTTGAACCACTAACACCAATAAACCTTTCGGCGTACATCAACCACAAGAAATTGACCTTTTCATTTCAAGGGCTGTTGCACCACAGCGGGATCCGGGTCATGTCTTCTTAAAGGACTGTTGCGCCACGGCGGGATCTGGACGGCAACTAAACATAAAATATCATGCCCGTTAACACGTTCACGTCTATGCGCACGACACTTTGGGTTCGCTTTTGAGGGTGTTTTCGTCTGTACCACCACATCCGGTGTATACTACTGCGCCTCAGTCGCCGGTAGCTTCTTTCCAGTTCCACTGATCTCTATCGGTCACAGCTGAAACCACCATCGCTACCCTCACAGCCAACTCTAGCTATGACCGGTATCCCCTGTAGGCTGCACCTGCTATGAATTACATACCCAGTAATCCTGCAGATGGTCATACCTTAAACCCCTGAAAATCCAAGATCCATGAAACCCCAAGCAGCCAGCCCAGCAACACTGCGCACACTTTCCAACCCTTTACTTTACTTAATTTCACGCGCGCGTGCGACGTCATGCTCCACATCCAAGACGAGCTAGTGTCACCTGGCTGCGCTGCCACGTTCAGACGCTTATGGCCAACTTTGGCCAACACTTTGACGCATAAAATCGCTCCCATCGTAGATCTTTGACACCGTCTTGGAAATCACCACTCAAAACCCGCGCCTCCTCTCTTTCCCACCTCTTCCGTCACATTCTGACCCTACCCTACCCGTTGGCGGGCGAACGATGAGTGTCGGAGGACTGGCTGCGGTAGCTGTGGATCGAATCCATTAACTCCACGACAGTGTCTATTCCTGTTAGATGCAAAATTCGTTCATGATCAGCTCAGCGCTTTCCACCGTGTCCACGACTTCAAGCTCGCCACCATCGTCGAATATGACATCCCAACCGTAATCATCAATAGCTAACCTAAACTTAGAATGGTAACCTCCTTTTTGGAGCCGCACGTTCAACTGGTCAAGTCTTTCCTTGGCATCTTCGTATGTTAGCTCGTGCCAACTCATCTCTTCGGAGCCCATCTTTTTTCTTCTAATAGTACACACAAACCTCAACGCGCTGGACGCAAATCCTGCCCTTCTTTCTCGTGTCATGTGTACCGCCGCCCGTCCGCGGGGCTGGCTGCTGTGTCCTGCGGCTGCTTCGCCGAACCTCCGATCAGTTCGTTCAGTTTCCTAGCGAAGATGTCGGCAATCTTCTCCCCGAGTTTCCTTCCGATGGTGTCGACGACCTCCGCCATCGAATCTTGTACTATCGCTGGCATCTTCACCTCGAGCCTCTCAAGTCTCTCAGTTAAACTGGAAACTTTCCGGTCAAGGTTCTCTTGGCGCGCGATATCGTTGCGGACAAGTAGTGGCAGGTGGGTGTAGGCGTCGAAGACCTCCGCATCTTTGAACTCTATCTCCCCTTCAGTGCGGTGAGGGTGGCTGTGGTCTTCCTTGGCAACGTCATTTTCCATCTCGCTGTTCCGGGCTGCGAGCAACTTCAAAGCCGGGCTGATCGCGCCGGCTACAAACTCTCCCGAACCCTCAATTTTGCTTACAGGAGACAGGTTCAGCTCAAACTTCTCACTTAGCTGACGAGCATACACTTCGCAGTCCGTGTGAACCCTTGAAGCCAACTCGAGACTATTGCGCCCGCCATACCGCTTACCGGCTAGAAAGAGAACCTTCCTGAGCTTCCCTTCGTGAACCTCAACAGTCCAACCATCAAACTCCCCTGACTCCGAAACGGACCGATTCCAATTCCGAACCCCCGGCACAGGCCGAAGCTTGTTCTTCAACCGCTCCCAACCTGCCTGATCAGCATCCAACACCACAGCCTCAAACCTAAGATTATCAACACGATCACGACTCGCCAAAACCACGCGCAATGCGTCCTCCTCTGACGTGGTGAGAAAATTTAGACAAAAGTTTGACAAGCGGTAGTACTTGCCGCCAGAGCGATCGTTAGGAGCGGTGTCGCAAACCAGCCAGCCCCAGCTACTGAACTTCTTAACCCAGTAGTTGACGTTCTGGCGCCTCTTTAGGTGAAGGGATTTGGAAATTTGGGTTTGGTTGAGCCCTGACTGGAGGAGGCGGAGGATTGCCAGAGCGAGCCGCCCTTTAGCAGTCTGAAGACCCCCTACGCTTGTCAAGAATTCCTGTCCAAAATTACGACAAGGTTGCGGCGATGCTCGCTTGTCATTACCAACTGCTGACATGAGGACTGTCTTTCGCAGGCTTAAGAAGCAGAGGAAAATCGAAATCGTGAGGAATCAGGGTAAGGCATGAAGAGTGTCCACGTGACATGAGCGTAAGCTTGTATCTCCAAAAGAATTCCTTTTTTGAGCCGGCGGTGAGTTAGTCCAGACGATCCGCGAGTCTTAGCCGAAAGGCGATTAGCCACACCCCGAAAAAGCGAGTAGGCAACCCATCGCTCTTGAGTTTGGTCTTCTCCGCCACTCATTACACCGACACCCCTGCTGGCAAAGTTCTAAAACGACGAAAAACTCCAACACGACAATTCGGATCACCTAAGGCAAGACGACAACACCTAACGCGTCGGTCTCGTTACGTACACGTTAGGTCAGTAAGTTAGAGGAGATTCTTGGGCGAAGTTGAAGATGTCGTGAAGCAGTTGCTTGATCAGCCTGAAAATGAAAGACTATGATCGAATCAGTTCGCTCGATGAAGTTGCCGCCAAAAGGAGAATTGTGCACGCTTTCAGACTTTGAGATTTTCTATACGCGGTTGAAGGAGACTCTCGTCTACTCACGCTGGTTACGCGAGGAGGCGATACGTTGCATAAGATTGAATCGGGCGAACCCGATAATATTGGATTGTTTGGGACGCAAAGGAAAGGTCTTCAAGTCAGACCCAACTCAAGTCCAGAGCAACTGGATTCAATTCTTCTTCAACATCATGGACGACGAGATCGAGAAACTAAGATCACAGAAAGATTGAATGAGGAAGCAAGCCGGAAGACAATCAAGGCACGCTTTTTTTGCGTGACATGCGCGTAGAGTTGCAGATTTGGCGCGACATGCGCTCGATCCTCTTACTATAAGGTCATTTTTGCCGAGACTCCGCGTGACATGCGCGCAAACCATCAAAGAAACAGTCTAATCTCGACTTATTCTGCGCGACATGCGCGTAAAATCTGAAAGTTTACGTGACATGCGCGCGCAAAAAAGAATTGTAAAGTCATTTTTCCATCACTACGACAAACTCGAATCATGAAAGTGAGCTTCCGTCTCTCGGGTTTTCATGGTTGATAAATATGGGGAGTCTGACGTGATTTTGTTGCCGAATCTTGCAGCAAAATGCAGACGCCTTTCCAAATGATTCACTGATTCAGCACCCCCCTTTCTCGATGTCGCCCGCAGAACGCAGTGCGGAGGGTTCGCTCAGAGACGTTGAACAAAGCTGCGACATGTTTCGCCGTGCGGCAGTGAAGCATCAGCGAGTAGGGCCACCTCCTGCTCGGACTCCGTATCCTCTCGCAGCAGTCCCTAACCTCCGAGTTGGACGGATACCAGCGCCCCGCGGAATCGAATTTTCCTTTTGGGTGTCTGTCGCGTCGCTGGCGTGCAAGGTACTCATCTACCGCCACGTCCTCCAACATTCTTACTCCGTCGCCAAGCTTGAGCATTTTCAGTCACCTCAAATCCGGCAAACAAACTTATCCGGGATAAAACCGTCAATTTTTCCCTGACCAGCTAAAGACTCCGTGCGGTCTCTAAGTCTGAACGCCATCCAGTAGCCGTGGAGATTTTGCAGGTGCCTGTTGATCTTCCACGTGGTGGCGCCCATCCTGAGATAAACTCCAATATCGACTAGTTCGAAGGCGTTGTGCAGAATGTTGGCTATGGTCACGTGGTGGGGGATCAGTGTGCCGTCCTTCCGGGGGTCGAGTACTTTGACGAGGAGTAGTCCGCCTGGTTTCAGGAATTGGTTGGCTTTATCTCCGAGACATTCAACTCGACGGTTGAACTCTTCCAAGGTCTGATTGCTAGTGTGTTTTTTCAAACCCCCCGTCTTCGCCCACGACTTTTTCGATGTCTGCTTCTTGCTGTAATCGAACGCACGGCGCCCAACCAAATAAGGAGGGTCAAACAACGCAACATCATGTTGACCAAATTTCGAATAATCATCCGTGAGCAGATTCCTCTTCTTCACGCCTTTGACGGTGGGCACAGCGTCGCACCTGGTCAGCTTGTACTTCGCACGCAGGGCCGGCTCATCGAGTACTGCACTCCAGAGAGCCCCCCGCCCGTACGTGAGGTCAATTACCCGAACTTGAGTGCGGCGAGAAAAATAGAGCGCCAACAACTGCCTCAAAATCTCGTCCTGATCGTTGACCTGGAAAGTGAACATCCTCAGCGCCCTCCCTCATCTTCCGGCGACACAGCCGCAGGGCGGGGCGGTGGCGGCGGGAGCTTGGTGCCATTGAACCCCTTCTTCTTCATGAGGAAAGCGACTTTGATCTGGTGCGGTTCCGTCTTCTCCGTCTTCTTGTTAGATAAGCAGTAGAAGCAGTTGTACCCGCAGAACTTTTCCGTCGCTTTGCCGGTGAGCCCTGCTGCTCCTTCAGGGCAGAGGAATTCCCCGTCCCACTGCTCGCTCGGGTCTTTTATGACACGTGCATAGTTGTCTTTCGATGTGTCGATCAGGTGATCGAACTTTCCGCCGAGCGACTTGATCACCGTAAAGTTCGGCAGGCTGGTCAGAGGTGTGAGGTCGAGATGCAGCGATTTCGTGTACAGAAAGAAGTTTACTTCATCTTTGAGGCGGCTCGCGATCTCAGCAACCGCTTCCAGATACTGCTTGCGGTATAGGTCGCCCGAGACATGAAATCGAACCCAGCGAACCCCACTCTCCCGAATCTTCGCAACCATCTTGTCGACAAAATTCGGGTCATAGAGGCTTGCCCAGAAGTTCGCCCACCGAGCATCCGGAACCCCCTTCCACTTGCCTACCTCAGGCTTCAGGGAGGTGCAGTATTTTCCACACTCGCCCATGCCCGGGCAAGTGCGTCTAACCGGCAGGTCAAACAGCAGCACATTGCTGCTTATCTTGTCGTTTCCAAGGGCGACACAGACAACCCAAGATAGTACGGCTCCCACGTTCTGATTTCGATTTAATACATTCCCATTTCTTGACATCCCATTTCACGTATGCACCGAAAATCAAATTACGCTCAGACCTCGCGAACTGTACAACAGTTCCCTGCGCGGTGCGCGATCTTGACGAAACAGCCCCGGCCGATCTGGAGTACGATACTACTCTACCTCGCCAACCTACCTCCGGAACAGCCAGTCGCATGGGGAAGAGAAACAGCCGCCCACCTCAGAAGAACAAAACTCGGAAAACTATCCCCAAACACCGTCTACAAAGCGCTGGAGAAATTTCGACTGCAAGGACTCGTCGAACTAGTCAATCCTCAACCACCGGTTCCCACCAACCCGAGTAGCGCCTCAGTGACCACCATGAGCCAGACTGAACTCAAACGGCAAGAAGTAATCAAGCGCCTACAGCGTGCGGGATGGCCACCAGACGAAATCCAAGAACTAGAAAAGAGACGAGCAAAGCAGGGAGGGCTAACCAACCTCAAACCGTCCAAACTAAGAGCACTAATTCAACTAAGAAAGTCAACGGGATTCAGAGCCCCCGACCCGCGGGCGATAGGCTACCGTCTCACTACGACAGGCCGAAAAATCGCGGAGCTACTGAAACAGCACGACCTGCTGACACAGTGGTGGCTATGCCGTGACTCACCAACCGACAACACTGAATTCGTACAGACCCTTCGCGCCAGAGGCTTCGAGCCCGAAGACATCAAAACCGCGGAGGAGGCTGGCGTCCTAACAAGAGAACAAGGGATAGCTGAATCCGTCCCGCAGCGATACGGCTACAGTATTCAAACGCAGAAAGCCATGATTCAGGCACTAACCCAACCGCAGATAATCGTGCGACTTCAGCGATGCCGCTATCACCTCGCATAACCCCCTCATCCAATCTTTCTAGAGGCGTCAATAAATCGGAACTAATCAAGGGTTGGCAAATGATTGCGAATCAGTCTACAGGTGCAGAACGATTGCCAAGCGTCTAGTCGCCGCCCGACATGTGGGCTTGCACAAAACACTCGCAAATGGCGTCATCTCCGGTGAATTTTCAACGGGGATGCTGCCACCGCCAGTCACTTTTGTAATTGAACTAGTCGGACGAAACGCGTGGCTTGAGCTGGTTTCTATTAGCCAAGTCGATCAACCAGAATAAGCAGTTGTGTGCATCGCTCGCGCACTCAACCGCCGCTTTTGCATCCCACTCCTTGAACAGTTTGCTCGATCCGACATCTAACGCTCCATATACTGCCAGACTGTGGGTTGGTTCCCAAACTTTGCTAGCCATCCGACTTCTGGCCAAGGCTTCTAGTATATAGTCAGGTATTCCTTCCATCTTCTTCGGAATTGACGCAAGCCTTTCCGATACATCGTGTTCGGGCGGAAAGTCCACGTCACACAGTTTGAGGGTTCCCTTCACGGAGAGTTCGATGCAGAGCTGGGACGCCTTCACAGCCCCAGCCCAGTCCGACGTCTTTGACTTATCCCGCGCCTCACGCAACGACGCGTCAGCCTCCTGACTCAACCTTTGCGCAGCTTCAAGATTCAGATGCGTTCTGTCCACCCCGCTCCCAGTCATGACATCTGGTTGAGTACCTTGAGTGTGTTCTGGTAGACATCCAATGCTTTGGTATTGCTGAAGACATTCCCTGCCCCTGCCATTGGTCTTCCTGCCCTACGCATGGCGTAGGCGTGTGCATAGTCGTTCCCTGCTTTCTGAACGTCACGCGCAAGGACTTCGGTCGCGCTCGTCAATATTGGAGGATTCGTTCTCACGGCCCACTGGATGAGGTTCTCAAGAGTTGCGGGTGTGGTTCCATCGATGAATGTCCTGAAGGGGGTTCCAGCCGCGACTTGCTGAATCAGGTTGTTTGCAGCAAGATAGCGTATCGTCAGTTCTTCCTCGATTGCTGTTCGGCAGAGTACGGGCACCGCGTCAAGCAGCCCCAGAATATACGCGTCGTGCGCCTGCTGCATGATGAAAAGCGGTTCGAAGTTGTTAATGCTCAGAACCGACCCGTCGATCCCACATATCTGTGCGCCTCTCGCCTCCGCATCCCTAAACCAGTTGTTCCCACGATCGACTACGTCAGTGACACCCACGCCGCCCTGGCTCAGAAACAGGAACCGATTCAGGAGGGACTGCATCTGGCTGAACAGCAGAAACAACTTTCCGTTTCCCGCACCACCACTGCTGATCAACGTCTCGCCACACACATTCAATACGGGTATGACCTATGTCTGCAAGTCAAATAAGATACCTAGCTTCAATGGCTATGCGAGGGTGACGATGGATGTCCGAGTCAAGCGGTTCCGAACGTGACCGTGTGCGAGGCGAGTTCGCTAGGGAATTTCTGAAGGCGGTGCACTACGATGATGACGAGATTGCGATGCTGGGCGACCTGTCGCGCGTGAGCGCAGAGCAGGTCAAGGAGCTGCTTATCGCGAAGCGGGATGAGATCAGGAAGATTGAGGACATAGTTCGAAACCCGCCCCCGTTCAGCAAGCTGCACCCAGACGACGAGAAGAAGTGACGCGGCGTGTCCGAGGAGAAAGGCTTTGGACGAATTCCCACGGACGGAATCAAGGCGCTCGCAAGACTCAAACTCCAGAAACACCCGGCAATCCTCAGAGAGATCGAGGACTTGCCGGACTATCTGCCCGAGACATCCGCGAACATCGACAAGATCATCATCTACTGGGACTTGGTGATGGCCGCTTTGGAGGAGGAGTAGCATAGCGCCACTCCAACAGCACATTACCACTGTCAAACTCCTTCAATATGTCCCACCCCTGCTCCATCAATAGTTCAGCCTCCTCTTTCGTCGCCCGCAGCCTAGCAGACGGCTTATCCTTAGCCCCGGCCGCGGATTTCAGCAGCCCCAACCTCACCTTAACCTGCTCGCCAATCTTCCGCCTATCCTCTTTCGTGATGTTCGCGAAGTCGCCACCATGCTCCTCCCGAATCCGCTGGATCTGCTTCGGAGACAACGGCAGGGCTCGGAGGAATGCCAGGTTGGCTTGACGCATGTCGTCACGTCGCTCATACTCGGTCTTATCCAGCCTCTGCCTCAGCTCCTCCACTGGCTTCCGCCACTCCTCCGTCTCGCCGTCGATGAACTTGCGCATCTTCTCCCACTCGCTCACCATGAAGGGAACGTCCTTGTAGATCTGATTGTAACGGTTCGAGTCGATCGTGTGGCCGACGAAGAATTCGGCAACCGATGAGTCCACCCCCGCTTTGACAGCGCAAGTCCTCCACAAGTCCCTGATGTTGTGAACGCCCACCTCGCTCTCTGTCCTAGCCCTATCTCTACCAGAGCGCCAACGAGCCACCAAATGGTTCTCATCGATCTGCCCCCCACCTTTCTCGCCCTTTCTCCCCAGCGTCAAGAACGGAGCGGACGAGTACTCCGCGTAGGGCTGGAAGATTCTGGCAGGAACGAAAGTGTAGTACTTCTGCTCGTTCGACTTCCTGTACAGAAACTCAACCTTTACGGGGTTTTTGTTGTCCTTAAGCTGCTTGCGAATCCCGCCTTCTGTCCCCCACTGCTCGTTCAGGGTGCAAATTTCAGCGTCGCCCATGCCCCCGTACAGCGCCGCCCAGAACAGGCTCTTGTAAGGCTCCTTGGTGGCCTTGATGATGTCCTTTGCCTCCTCAATCCCCTTCCGGCCCTCCATCGTGAAGTCCTTGTTCTTCCGGACGACACGACTGTTCTCGTCTATCTTGAAAGTCTCCTGCGGCAACGGGGCGCGTGCGGCTTTGAAGTAGGCGCGAACCGCATTGTATAATCCAGACCGCTTCGACTTCCCTAACTCAGCGACCTTGATCTCCGCACCGAAATTGTAAACAGACATGTCTGTGAGCGTGCCCTCCCGAATGAAAGCCTGGAGCAGATCAAGGATCACGTATTCCCCGTTCTTGTCAGGCGGGCCGATGGCGTGCGGTATCTTATGCTTCTCACGGAAGGCCTCCAACATTTTCCCGTCGGGGGAGAGACGAATTTGCAACAGCCGCTCTGGCGACTCACCCACGCCTTCACAGAACCGCATCAAGTTGTATCCGTAGTCGTACTGGGTGTTGGGCTTCGTGACCTTCTTCGTCAGCCACTGCTTAACGCTAGGATTCTCCTTGAGCCAATCCCGCACCCACGGCTTATCAATCCAACCCTCATGAACCATGCCGCCAGCTAGCCGGAAGCATCATAAGAACCTTTACCCCCGTATGAAAACATATCAGGGTTTGGCAACCCCCGCAACCACACGCGCAAATGGCATACGAAATAGATTAGCTTGTCCGATGGGTGCGAGTGCGAAGTCTTTGGCAACGGCTGAGCTTCCACGGCAATCTTCCGTTGGGGCGAGCCCGG
>Ga0315280_10004832_pt1 | contig 19586 bp, 15 predicted proteins | sample YL17G06_40_MG_FD_203697 | JGI IMG/M metagenome (GOLD analysis project Ga0315280, IMG submission 203697) | Sediment microbial communities from Yellowstone Lake, YNP, Wyoming, USA - YL17G06_40 | ecosystem: Environmental > Aquatic > Freshwater > Lake > Sediment | place: USA: Wyoming | collected... | reverse complement strand
CCGACGCCATCCGACCATCGTGCCGCCACACCATACTTTATGCGCGATATAGACGCCCACAACGGCCTCGATGCGGTTCGCACTGGCGCCTGTTATGAGGTTCCCGACAAATGGAATTCGGACATGCACCCAGTCCCACTCGCTGCAAAAGACTTGACACAAGGCGGCCGGTCCTCGAAACATACCCTGAAAGCTGCGGGCCGGTGGAAAGGTGGCCACGCGGGCTTTTCGGGAAAGCGTCGGTTACCGAGGGGGGGAAGGATAGGACCTCATGGCAAATGTGACGGAAGCGGTCGGGGCAACGACCGCAGGGACAACCCAGGCGGCTCCTGGGCTTCTTGCCTATTTGAGCGCGTATTGGACGCGACTTCTCGTTGTTGTCCTGGTCATTGCCCTGTTGATCTATATGGTTGTCTATATGCGCAGGCGACTCCCCATCGTCCGCGAATTCCTGGTTTTCCTCAAAGAGCGCAAGCTGTGGTGGATGTCGCCAATCATCATTATTTTCATCTTGCTCGCGGCTCTGATCGTGACGATGGAGAGTTCGGCCATCGCACCGTTTATCTATGCTTTGTTTTAGATCCTTCTCGTGGCAACTGTCACTTCGGCGGTCCTGAGCTTCAGCCATAGAGTGTTCTGAGGCCATTGCCCAAACGGTTCTGCCTCCTTCCAGCAAATTCACAGCCAATCGGTGGTATGTCTCGTGGATTCATAAGACGCGCCACAGGGTCGCCGTCTTGGGAGGGGCTACGAAAAAACGTTGCAGCGCTGTGCCGGGCATGTCATAAGCGCGCCCCGATACCGTCGCGAGGCCCTTTGGAAAGTGTTGAATCGCGTCGGCTCTTGAGATAGAAAGGAAATCAGCTTGGCGGCGTGGATTGGCGAACACGGGTTCTGGGTTATCCTGCTATGCGTGGTTGTCACCATTCTGATTCTTCGCAAGGTCTATCCGCCATTCGAGGAGAAGGTCCTCAAGCGCTTTCTGGCGGGGATTTTTATCGTTCTCATTGCCGTGATATATTTTACCGCATTTGCCTTGACGGCGATTGGTTTCAAGGTGCTCCGTGGCCGACGGTTGCCCGACTTTCGCGGCAAGAATCCGAAAACTTACTGGACCGAACGCGAGAAAGCCGAACCGTCGCTCCACTATCTCAAGCGCCAGTTTTGATGGGCCTCATAAGCGCAAGCACAGGCATCTTGCCTGTGAGTGGTGGCAGACGGGAGGAGTGATCTGCGATGTATATCCTGGGCATTTCGGCTTTCTATCATGATTCGGCAGCCGCACTGGTTAAAGACGGCGAACTTATCGCGGCCGCCTCCGAGGAGCGCTTTACCCGTCAGAAACACGACCCCGGCTTTCCCATCAATGCCATCAAGAGTTGCCTTCGCCAGAGCGGCATCACGGCCAAGGACCTTGCCTATGTCGGCTTCTATGACAAGCCGTTCGTCAAGTTCGAGCGACTGATCTCGACCTATATTGACTTTTTCCCTCGTGGGCTGAGTTCGTTCGTCAAGGCGATACCCGTTTGGCTGCGCGAAAAACTGTGGATCAAGGCCCGCATCCAGGAGGAATTGGCTTACGAGGGCCAAATCCTCTTTTCTGAACACCATCTCTCCCACGCCGCAAGCGCTTTCCTGGTTTCACCCTTCAAGGAGGCGGCCATCCTGACCGTGGATGGCGTGGGGGAGTGGTCCACGGCCACCCGCGGGATCGGCCGCGACCGCGACATCGAACTCTATCATGAAATCCGTTTCCCCCATTCCCTGGGATTGCTCTATAGCGCCTTTACCTACTACCTGGGATTCAAAGTCAACAGCGCCGAATACAAGGTCATGGGACTGGCCCCCTACGGCGAGCCGATTTACTATGACAAGGTCCGCGAATTGATTGACATTAAGGATGACGGCTCGTTCACGATGAACATGAAGTATTTCGCCTATCCCTACGGCCTGACGATGACCAACCGCCATTTCGATGAACTGTTCGAAGGGCCGCCTTTCCCGCGCGAAAAAAAGCCGACCAAGAAACAGATGGATATCGCTGCCAGCATCCAAAAGGTCACCGATGAGATCATGACCAAACTGGCCCACCAGCTTTACAAGGACACGCGGATGAAAAACATCTGCCTGGCGGGGGGCGTGGCGTTAAATTGCGTCGCCAATGGCCACATCCTGCGCGAATGCCCGTTTGAGGACATCTGGGTGCAACCGGCGGCGGGCGATGCGGGTGGGGCGGTTGGTGTCGCCTTCTACATCTGGAACACCATTTTGGGCAATCCGCGCACTTTCGTCATGAAGACCGCTTTCTACGGACCCGAATACTCGACCGATGAGATTCGTCGCTTCCTCGACAATATCGGCGCGCCTTACAAGGAGTTTGACCGGCAGGGCTTGATCGAAGAGACATCGCGCCTGATCGAGGAGCAGAAAGTCGTTGGGTGGTTTCAGGGCCGGATGGAGTTTGGGCCGCGCGCGTTGGGCACCCGCTCGATCCTCGGTGACGCCCGCAACCCTGAGATGCAGACGACGATGAACCTGAAAATCAAATTCCGTGAGAGTTTCCGACCCTTTGCGCCAACTGTGCTGCACGAGAAAACCTCGGAGTGGTTCGACTTCGACGACCAGCGCCACGAAAGCCCTTTCATGTTGCTGGTCTGCCAGGTGCGGCGCGACCGCTACGTCAATGGCAAGAGCACGATCCCGGCCGTCACCCATGTGGATGGCTCGGCTCGCCTCCAGACGATCAAGCGCGAGCACAGTCCGCTCTACTATGATCTCATCAAGACATTCGAGCGCCGGACCGGTTGTCCGGTCATCATCAACACGTCGTTCAACGTGCGCGGCGAGCCGATCGTGTGTTCGCCCGAACATGCCTATGTCTGCTTCATGCGGACCAACATGGATGCGCTGGTCATGGACCGTTTCATCCTTTACAAAGAGAACCAGCCGCCGCTGCGCGACGACATTGACTGGCAAAAGGTCTTTGAACTGGATTGAGCCGGTGGTCTCTCTCCTTGCTTTCCTGATCTTGCCTTCTGCTCGAGCGTTATCGTCAGACATGCGACGAACACCCGATGGGTAGAATTTGCAAGAATCCAACGCATGGTATTCTGTCCTGGTGGAAATCCTCATTTCGGTGCATACCTTGTGGCGGTGGCAGGTGCACCGCAGGCTGCAAGTCGGTTGGGGGGTAGAGAGGCGTCGCTTTTCCGGACACGGGTGTCCCGACCCCTTGCTGCTGTCGCCATGACCCAAGTCTCACAACGAGAAGCATCGGCGCGAAAATGGTCTGGGTTGGATTCGGGACGCTTGACTTGCCTCGCATAGCGCGTCTAACATTATCGGGTAGTGTCCCAGACGCTGGGCGGCCAGAGATATTGAGCGCATTCATTCGTTCCGCCAAACCCTGGGCAGCCCTCTGATGGTCTTTACTGGTGGTCGCACGGGGGCTGATCATGCCAAGGATGCCGATTGGTGGCCCTTCAGGACGTCCCGACCGAACTGGTAGTGCGTTGCCAGCAGGGCGACCCGTCTGCATTTGAAGACCTGGTGGGCCGGATCGGTCCTGATCTTTACAAGATGATCTATGCCCAGGTGCGTGATCACGACGACACCGATGAGATTCTTCAAGAGTGCCTGATCCGAATCTACAAGCACTTGGGCACATTACGGGAGGTGGCGAAGTTTCCCGGCTGGATCTCGCGGATGATTGTCAACCAGTGCCACAGCCATCGGCTCAAGCGAGCGCGTACGGTGATGGAAAGCACCGACGATTTGGTCGAGGTTAACGACCGCGACGTCATGTGGCAGAACCCTCAGGCCGGCAATCCGCGCAAGATTCTGATGCGGAAGGAAATCATGGCCGACATCAATCGGGCCATCCGCGAACTGCCCCCTCGACAGCGCTCCGCCATCGTTCTGTTCGAGGTCGAGGGCTTTTCGATCCGGCAGATCGCCAACACGATGGAATGCTCCGAAGGAGCGGTGAAGTTCAACATCCACCAGGCCCGAAAGAAGCTCAAAGCATCGCTCCGACAGTATGTCCGACAGCGACCGTCTGAGCGTGAAAAGGAAGACGCGCCCAACGTTCGGTAGGGGAGAGGAAACGAAAGGAACTCGCCATGCGTTGCTCGAAGTGCCAGAAATTCTATGACGCCGCCGCACGAGGCGTTTTGTCCGAGTCTTTGTCTCGCAAGGTTCGCGACCATCTGGCCTCGTGTCCGGCTTGCTCGGTTGTGTGGCAAGAGAACGAGGCGCTGCGGTATATGATTCGCAAGACAGCCGAGCCGCGAGCCATCCCTGACCAGGCTTATTTTGTACAGCTGGCCAGGCAGGCCATTGTCCAGGCCCAGGCCGAATCGAGTGGTTCGAGTCCGGCCCGAGCGCGTTCGGGTTTGTTTGAGGCCATGGCCGGCTTGCTGACGGGATTGCGATTTGGCGTGGCAGGCTGGGCACGTGCCGCGGCGTTTCTGGCGATTGGCATCGTGGCTGGCCTTGCTGTCTCATCGCGCACGAGAGCCACGAGAACAACGATCCCCGAAAGAGTGGCTTTCCCGGAGATCCAATCAACAGCGGAGAATTTGACGCCAGGTTCGTCACTGGGCGGAGCAGGCCTTGCTTCCGAGAAAATCGTTGCTGCCAGCGAGAGCGGAAGCGAACCCAAGATTTTCAAGATCGAGGATTCTGCTCGCCCTCCCATGGACCCGGCGCTGTTTGTCCAGGCATGGCAAAGGACGGTCGCCCTGCTCGACAAGATGGCGCCACCGGATGAGGTGGAACGACTCCGCCAGATCCAACAGGTTTCGCGCCAGGCTCCTGTGGCTACCCTTTTGACAAGACTTCAAGACCTCAAACTCCAACTGGCGCGGACCGGCCAACTGGACTATATTTCGGATGTCCGCAGGGCCGAACAGATTCTGGGTCAGTTGGTGGCCGCCTCGCCCGAAACGCAAGCCGGCGATTTGGCCCACCTCGATACGTACCTGAAGGCGGCGGAGGCGCAGTTCGAGAAACGCTACCATGATGCCCTGCGCTTGTATAACCTGGTCACCATTCAGGCGCGCGGCACTTATCTGGCGGCTTGTGCCACAAATAAAATGGGTGACATCAACTTCGAGTATTTCCGCAACTACAACAATGCCTTCATCGAATACAACAGCTGTCTCAACGAGCCCCTGCGTCGTTTCCTGTCCGATGAGGTTCGTAACAGGATCGAAGAACGCATCGGGGAGATTACCGAGAACAGCGTGGATAACTATGCACCGTTGGACTTGTTCCATCGGGCCGAGGCCACCAGCCAGTCGGCCGTGGCGATCGAGCTTCATTCGGCCTTGCTCAAGAAGTATCCGCAAAGCCCGCTGGCGCCAAAGGCCATTGGAGCGATCACGCGAATCGCACGACAATCTCCAGACGACACATCTTTGGTGGCGCAGGCTCTCGATACGCTCGATCAGTTCCAGGATCAAAACCCCAGCCATCCCCGGCTCCTCGAAGCGCAATTGGCCATGGCCGACATCACCAATTTTTGTGTGCGCAACCGCCCGCAAGCGACCCTGGAATACACCAAGATCCTCGAGAAAGCCAAAGACCCCGAGATGGTCCAAACAGTGCAGGGACGGCTGCGCTCGCTTGAAAAGGGACGTTGAGAGACTAAGCGCGGAACGATGAATGAAAGAAACGGGAAAGGTCGAGATTGCTTCGGCATTCATCTTTCATCCTTCATCCTTCAATCCTGGGCATGCCGTTCGCGGGTGTGGCGTTGGTCGTTTGCCTGACCTGTGGGCTGGGGTGGGCGCGACCAGAGTTGGTGCGTCGCACGCTTCCGCGTCCGGTCGAGATTCAGTTGCTTGACAGTTCCGCGCAGGAAGGCGCCCTGCTGGGCCTGGAGGAAAGTTGGGTCCGTCGCGCGGCAGTTGGCCAGGGCGACCGGCCACCCAAGGTCGTTCAGGTTGCTTTGGCCAAGGGTCTCGTCGAGATTCCCACCAATGAGATCCAGCGAATCATCGTCCAGCCAGTCAGCCGACTGGTCATTCGCAGCGATCCGACCGTCTCCACCCTCTACTTGGGCCATCAACCCAACAAGCAACCCGAACCAGCCGGTTGGTATCAACCCGAGGCAGTGACGGGGGGTTGGGAACCGGCAACAATCCAATCGGCCTACTATGGTTGGCGCTATATCCCTCAAGCGTGCTGGATTTGGGCAAAGCGTTTGGGTCGCTCGCGCAGCGATGATACTTGCTTGTTTCGGCACGAGGTTTCGGTGCCGACAACGGCCACGATCGTCAGCGCCCATCTCGACGTGAGCGCCGATGACTATATCGAGTCGTTCTTCATCAACGGAGTGGCGGTGCGAATTCCCACACAAAGTCATCTCGGTAAAATCTCCCATTGGGATGTGACTTATTTGTTGCGACCGGGTCGAAATCTGGTGGCTGCGCGAGTCAGCAATGCCCCCTCCACCGAGCAGTTGAACTATATGGGTTTTTGCTATCGCATTGTCTGCGACTTGTTGCCCAAAACCGAACGTGCCAGGTCCGCGGCACCCGCTGTGCGATTGCTTCTGTCGAGCGGCGATCAGATTTCCGGCGATCTCCTGAGCGTTTCGTCCCATCGGTGGCTCCTGTATAGCAACGGTCAGACGGTCGAGGTGGACCCCGATTGGATTGATCTTGCGCGCGTAAACTATAGTGGGCCGACGGCGGGAGAGAGCACGATTGGGCCTCCCAAACGCCGCTGGACACTTCTCGCACCTTTCCAAACGGTTTTGGGGAGACAGCCCAGACGGCCGGCTATCACCCTTCGCGTGCAACCGACAGTCGCTTGGGATGAAGAAGTGGAGTCGGTGGCCGAAGGTCGTGGCCTGCGGGCGCGCAACGGCGAGTGGGTCGAAGGACGAATCGAAGGACTGGAAGCCAACCGGATTCAGATCAAGCCGCGCTACGGCGAGACATTTGGCATGTCGCTGGATCGCATTGCCTGGCTTCAGCCTAACCGCCCCGGTCCCGAGACTCAGTTTCTTTTCCGACCGGCCGACTTTCCCGCCATTGTCCGAATTCGCCTGGTAAACAACGATCAGCTGACCGGTGCGCTTGAATCGCTGACTCCTGCTGCCATCACGATCACGCCTCATTTCTCCAAACCGATCCGTCTCGACCTCGACGACGTGTTGAGTATTGACTTCGTCATGAACCCGACAGCGCGCTACCGTGAGCGGATCGCGCGCGCATGGCCGGCCCAGGCGCCGCGCGATGTCGCTGTCATCGGCGAAGCCGACAGCACTGTCGGCGCAAGCAAGGACAAAACGGTTCAGGCCATTCAACGCACGCTTTTGAATCTCGGCTTGGAGATGCGATGGTTGGAGCCTTACCAGACAATCGAGCCTGGCGGTCTGTCGCCGGATCGCTACCCGGTGCTGATCAATCTCGACCAAAACGAGCGACTGTACTTCTCCCTTCGAAAAGCCGGCGATGGCTTCGAGGCCATCAAACGCTATGTGGACGAGGGAGGAACACTCGTCCATTTCGCGCGGGGCGTGCCGTTTGCCCAAGCCTCCGTTGCCGACCGCTCGCGCTGGAAAATCACGCGTCCGCCCAGTGACCTCAACGCCCAGCTGATGATGGACATCGTCACACCCGATCGGCGATCGCCCAAGGCGCGCCCATTCCAGCTGCCGCCCAATCAAGGCCAGCACATGCTTTTTGTTCTCAACCGCAACTCGCCATTTGCCGAGGGGCTTCCCGCCTCTGTCGAAATCCCGATGATTAACGACATGCGGTTTCGTCCAATTACCGAGGACCGCGTAACAACGTCGTCGCACTTCTTCCCGATCTATCATCTCGTGGACGAGGCGGGCGTCAACTACGGCGTTGCCATGGCTGTCATCCGCTATGCGGGCAGCGGACGGCCACACTATGGGGTTTATGTGAATCATTTGCTTTACAGGGCGTCAACCGAACAGATGCCGATGATCGAACATCTCCTTGCCAAAGTGCTCGACATCGCCTTGGGTGGAACGAAGGTCTCGATTGCCAACCTGGCGGACGGCATGGAGAGTCGCTCGGCGCAAGTGCGCATTGAGCCGACCGAAAAACCAATCGTCCCATCCGTCCCACCCGTTGTTCCGCCACCGCTATCTCCATGAAACCGGGTGCACGTCAGTTTTGTCTAGCCCAAAGGGGGCAAGGAAAGCCCACGGGAGTGGGCGGAACAGAATAGCCCGACGCGTGAGCATTGGGAGGACAGCCGTTCCGCCCGCCATGCGGGCTGTCGGTGAGCTCCGCCCTACGAACACGCTCGACAAAAGTGAGACGCGCCCCATGAAACGCGCGACGTCAAATCGTCCTTGACCAACCGCAATAGATTGTTACAGTCATCGTGGTTCCACCAATTCAAGAGGTCTTTATTTCACAGACGAGGCAAGCCTCAAACTGCCTGTCGAGGAGGAGTTGAAGTATGGAAAAGCGGACCAACAGAGAGGTGACCCGACGCGACTTTTTGAAAACAGCGGGCGCGGCGACCGTCGCGGCGGTAACGGTCGGTGTTGCTCGACCCGGCTATGTCGCGGAGTCGGGTCCTTTGAGAATCGGCTTGATCGGCTGCGGTGGTCGGGGAACGGGTGCTGCCGGACAGGCTCTTCGAGCCGCGGAGGTCTGCGGTGTTCCCGTCCAACTAGTGGCGCTGTCCGACGTGTTCAAAGACAAACTCGACGCTGCCAGAAAGAGATTCACGGAATCGGGAAGCAAACAGGGAAACGTCAAGCTGACCGACGAAACCTGCTTTTCGGGTCTGGACGGTTACAAGAAGTTGCTCGAAACGGACGTCAATTACGTGATCCTGGCGACGCCGCCTGGTTTTCGTCCGATGCACTTCGAGGCGGCGGTGGCGGCCAAGAAAAACATTTTCACAGAAAAGCCTGTTGGGACCGATTCGGTTGGAATCCGCCGGTTCATGGCTGCCGCAAAGAAGGCCGAAGAGTTGAAACTGTCCGTTGTCGCCGGGACGCAGCGCCGCCACGACCGAAGCTATATGGAAACGATGAAGAAGATTCACGGCGGTGAGATAGGGGACATTCTGGCCGCGCGCGCCTATTGGTGCGGCGGGCCGGTTTTCAAGGCAACCAAACGCGAACCTCAGTGGAGCGACCTCGAGTGGCAATTGCGCGCCTGGTACTCGTTCTGCTGGATTTGCGGCGACAATATCGTCGAGCAGCACGTCCACAATCTCGACGTGATCAATTGGGCCATGCGCGCCCATCCCATCGGTGCATTCGCTTCGGGCGGCCGCGCCTGGAAAACTAACGAAGACTACATGGGCAATATCTGGGACAACTTCTCGGTGGACTACGAGTATCAGATCGGTGACCGCATCGTGCACATGACGAGCATGTCGCGTCATTGGAAGAACTGCGACGGCGCCAACGGCGAGGCTGTCGTCGGAAGCAAGGGCACGAGCAATTGTCGAGACAACCTGGGGCAGAAGAGCGAAGGCGGTGGAGAAGCGAGCATGGTCCAGGAGCACATGGACCTGATCAACAGCATCACCGGCAAAGGTCCCCACATGAACGAAGGCATGCAGGTTGCCGAGAGCTCGTTCACGGCGATCCTGGGCCGTGAGTCGGCTTACACGGGCAGGAGGCTGACGTGGGACGGTCTTCTCAATTCGGACCTCAACCTCTTGCCCAAGGAGCTCAACTTCGAGGCCAAGCTGCCCCCACCCGTAATTCCGGTTCCGGGCAGCGGCGCCAAAGGCTCACCCGAAAGGGGCCCCAAGAGGGAAGGCGGTCGGAAAGCCGGCAAGGCGAAAACTGGCTGAGCGATTCGCGGTTTTCGCATGAACGTTCGAACCACAAGGGCATCTTGCCTGGCGCTATCTACAGGGAAGATGTCTCTCCTCCAACCGAAGGTGCCGGAGACCGTGCCCATGGATTGCTCTGTGTTTACTTCTCGCTTTGCCGCCTCCCTAGTGTGGCGACTCTTCGTATGCCTTATGCTGGCCGGGCGTGTTCCGCTCGCCGAGAATGTCTATCTTGTCAAAGACATCAGCTGGCCGTTCCCCAGCTCAGGGTCCGATCCCCAGAGACTGATCGACGCCAATGGCGTATGCTTCTTCTACGCTATCCAGAACGTCACGCTTGTTCAGCTATGGAAGAGTAACGCCACGTCGGCGGGCACAACTAAGGTTTTCGATGATATTCTTGGCCCGTACCTGCTTGCCCACTCCAACGGCGCGGTCTTTTTCGCGCACAACGACGGAACCCATGGCGTCGAACTCTGGAAAACCGACGGCACTGTTGCAGGAACCGGCATGGTCAAAGACCTTTATCCCGGGCACCCGACGACGCACTCGAATCCCCAGTGGCTGACTCCATACAAGAGAGCGCTTTTCTTTGGCGCCGTGGATGCCTCCGGCTCCGGCTACCACCTCTGGAGAAGCGACGGAACGGCTTCGGGCACCGTCATCGTCAAGCGATTTCCCTCCCGTTGGGCTGGTATCTGGTCCCCCGTTGATGAACGAATGACGGTGGCCGGCAATACATTGTTTTTCCCTGCCGATGACGGCGTCCACGGCTTCGAGTTATGGAAGAGCGACGGCACGGGTTCCGGCACCGTGATGGTCCGAGACATCGCGCCTTACGGCGGCCCGGGTCCTCACCATCTGACCGATGTCAACGGCACGCTGTTCTTCGTTTCCTCCGCCGTGGGGGCCAGCGGACTCTGGAAAAGCGACGGGACATCGCAAGGGACCGTGTTGGTTAGGGGCATTGGAACTCCCACGGAGCTGACCAACGTCAACGGAACGCTGTTTTTCGCGGCCGAAGGCGGCACAACCGGTCACGATCTCTGGAAAAGCGACGGCACGGCGTCGGGCACGGTCATGGTCAAGAGCATGGAGATCACCCCCGATGTCTCCTACTTCACGAGCATGAACGGCCTGCTGTTCTTCACCACCAGCTACGGGCACCTGTGGAAGAGCAACGGAACTGCCGCCGGCACCGTTCGTGTGCGGACCACGTCGCCCGTCCCGCTGAGTTGCTATTATCTGACCGCCGTCAACGGCGCACTGTTTTTTTCCGCCAGCTCATCCCCCTACGGACGAGAACTTTGGAAGAGCGACGGGACGGACGCGGGAACGGTGATGGTCAAGGACATTGACCCCGGCTCCGGGTCTTCGGGACCCGAGCAGGTCACGAGGATCGGCAACCGGCTGTTCTTCTCGGCGCGCGACTCCGTCCATGGCCGCGAACTGTGGGTCGTTGATGGCATCCCCAATCGGTCCATCTCCGCCGTCCCCAACTGGACCCGCTACTGACCGCACTTTTCCGGTCCCTTCCATGGCACTCCGGGGCGCATCCCATCGAAGGTCCTCCCTCACGTCGGGCTGCTGCGGCTTCGCACGCCCGCGCCAGCTATCGCAACGCAATAGCCCACCAAGCGTGAGCGCGGGCTTCGTCCAGCCCCATCCGGCACGACAGCCGGGATCTTTGTCGAGATGCAGCCGCCCACTGGCACCCTCTCGCATGGCCAATTCCTGCTTGACGACCACACAGTGCCTGCTATGTTGTCCAAAGGTCCACTATGGCGGATTCAAGCGTTTTCGTTTCGCCGAAGACCCCATGATCCTCAAACAATCTGTCTGAGAGGAGGAATTGGAATGGAGAAGAAAAGCATCAGAGGGGTCAGCCGACGCGATTTTCTGAAAACTGCGGCCGCGGCGACGGCAAGCGCCACGCTCGTCGGTGCTCCACGACCGGGGTATGTCGCGGAGACGGGTTCGCTGAAAATTGGTCTGATTGGTTGCGGTGGTCGTGGATCGGGCGCTGTCCGCGACGCTCTCCAGGCCGCTGCAATCGTCGGTGCACCTATCCAGCTGGTGGCTCTGGCCGACGTCTTCAAGGACAAGGTTGACGCTGTAAAGAAACGCTTCGTGGAGTCGAAAGGTGGAGAACTGCGCGAGAGCATCAAGCTGACGGACGAGATGTGCTTTTCGGGATTGGATTGCCACGAGAAGCTCCTCAAGAGCGATGTGAACTATGTGATCCTGGCCACGCCGCCGGGTTTTCGCCCCATGCATTTCGAGGCGGCCGTCGAGGCGCGGAAGCACATCTTCGCCGAAAAGCCGGTGGCCACCGACGTCGTGGGCACACGCCAGTTCATGGCAGCCGCCAGAAAGTCCGAACAACTGAAGCTGTCGGTTGTGGCTGGCACGCAGCGCCGCCACACGTTGGCCTTCATCGAAACGATCAAGAAGATCCACGACGGTAAGATGGGCGACATCCTTGGGGCGCGTTGCTACGACTGCCGCGGGCCGGTCTTCAAGGCCAGGGAACGCGACCCCAAGTGGGGCGACCTCGAGTGGCAGATTCGCGCCTGGTATTCGTACATCTGGCTCAGCGGCGACCAAATAGTCGAGCAGGCCATTCACAGCATTGACGCCATGAACTGGGCGCTGGGCGGTCACCCTGTCCGCGCGTTCGCGTCGGGCGGAAGGGCCTGGAAAACCAAAGACCAGGAATACATGGGCAATATCTGGGACAACATCTCCGTGGACTACGAGTATGAGATCGGCGGTCGCACAGTCCACATGGCGACCATGACGCGCCATTGGGTCAGCAGCGATGGGACCGTCGCAGAGATCGTTGTTGGGACCAAGCGCGAGAGCAACTGCAGCGACAACCTCGGCGAGCCGCTGAAGGAGGAGGGAGAATCCGGCTCGGTCCAGGAGCACGTTGATTTGATCCACAGCATCACGGGCAAGGGCCGCTACTATAATGAGGCGATGCAAGTTGCCGAAAGCTCATTCACGGCCATTCTTGGACGCGAATCGGCCTACTCGGGAAAACGCCTGACGTGGGACGGCCTGTTGAAATCGAACCTCGATCTGATGCCCAAGCCCCTCAGCCTCGAGGCAAAACTACCGACTCCGACAATCGCCATCCCGGGCACCTATCAGATTCCCGGGCTGGCCAGCGAAGGCGACGAGAAGAAGGGCCGCAAGAAAGGTAAAGCAAAGGCGTAGGGGTCCTTCAGGCCGTAAATGATGTATCCTCGCTTTGTGTCATTGCGAGGAGTCCGCCGCACGGCGGACGACGAAGCAATCGCGCTGTCGGGGTGTCCGAGAATGGGATTGCTTCGCCCCGTCCATGGCGGCTCGCAATGACATGGAGGGGCATCCCGTTAAGGGCGGTCTGCAAGACCACTAGTTGGGGTGGGGCATTTGGCGTTCGACCCAGGAAAGTAGCGTGCTTGCTGTGGGCGGAAGCCAGGAGAGGCTTACAGTTTGTGGTTTCTTTCTTGACGGGGGCGACGAGGTTGCTACGTTCTTGACCGTTCAATGAAATCTGATCGCCTTATCAATCTTTGGTGAGGACAGAACAATCCTCAAACAGTCTGTCTTAGGAGGAAAGGGAATGGACACGAAGAGGACCAAAGGGGTAAGCCGACGCGATTTTTTGAAAACTGCGGCCGCAGCGACGGCAAGCGCCACGCTCGTCGGTGCTCCACGACCGGGGTATGTCGCGGAGTCGGGTTCGCTGAAAATTGGTCTGATCGGTTGCGGTGGTCGGGGGACGCAAGCCGGGGAGCAGGCGCTGCGTGCGGCCGAGATCTGTGGCGTGCCCGCCCAGTTGGTAGCCGTCGCCGACGTTCTTGACCGTGCTCAAGGTGCCGCCAAGAGATACGCGGGGTCGTCCAATAAGACGGTGCGCGAAAACACCAAGATCAGCCCCGATATGATCTTTGACGGTCTCGACGCCTACAAGAAGTTGATCGCTATTGGCGACATTAATTACATCATTTTGGCCACCCATCCCGGCTTTCGACCCATGCACTTCGCGGCGGCGGTCGAGGCGAAGAAGCAGATCTTCACCGAAAAGCCTGTCGGGGTTGATCCGGTCGGAATTCGCCAGTTCATGGCGGCAGCCAGGAAGTCCGAAGAGCTCAAGCTGTCGGTTGTTGCCGGCACGCAGCGTCGCCATCAAAAGGAATACGTCGAAACGATCAAGAAGTTGCACGAAGGCGCAATCGGCGAGATTCTGGCGGCCCGCGCTTACTGGCAAGGCTCGCCGGTCATCAACCAGCAGAAGCCGCGCCCGGACGGCATGGGCGATCTCGAATGGCAGATCCGCGACTGGTATTCGCACCTGTGGATTTGCGGCGACAACATCGTCGAGCAACACGTGCACAACCTCGACATCATCAACTGGGTGATGAAGGCGCATCCGGTGAGTGCCGCGGGCAACGGGGGGCGCGCCTGGAAGCGCGCTGCCGATTTCCTGGGCAACATCTGGGACAACTTCTCGGTGGACTATGAATATGAGAACGGTGTGCACATGTTGAGCATGAGTCGCCACTGGGCAGACTGCCCCGGCAATATCTCCGAGGCTGTGGTCGGAACGAAGGGCAAGAGTAACTGCCACGACATGGGCAGTGGTGGTCCCGGTGAGAACCCTTATGTCCAGGAGCATGTGGATCTGATCAACAGCATCATCGGAAAAGGTCCCTATCAGAACGAGGCCATGCAAGTGGCCGAGACCACCTTTACGGGCATCCTCGGTCGGGAGTCGGCCTACCAGGGCAAATCGTTGAAGTGGGACGAGCTGCTGAACTCCGATCTCAGCTACTTGCCCAAGGACCTGAGCTTCGAGGCGAAGATTGCGCTGACACCGATTCCGCATCCCGGAGCTCCGAAGTGGTTCAAAGTTCCAGTCGAGTGCCTGTAGGAGTGCTCTGTTGTTGGGGACTGATCGTCAGTGTTTTTGAGACCGCGAGCTGCGAAAACCGCAGCGGTGAGGAAACAATCAGCGGGCAAGTGCTAGCGGAAAAAATCAAGATGGCTTGCCCCTCAAGATTTTCTTGCAAGAGGCATCTGGTAAAGTGAGGAAAATCAGTGGTTTTTCGCGACTCGCGAAAAGTAAAAAAAAGCCTTGACACGGAAGGCCAATACCAAGCTAGAATGCATATCTTTCTAGGAATGCCCCATTCGGGCGTTGTTCTTTGAAAACTAAACAGAGAACCCTGTTGAGCCCTTGCGGATCCGAACAATATCGGGCGCAGGGAAATGTCTCGGAACGAGAGATTTCCGCTGCGGACCCATAGACTCTCAACTGCTCTCAAACAGTCCGCCTCAGGCGGATTGAGACGAGTTTTCTGAGATGAGTCGGAGAGTTTGATCCTGGCTCAGAACGAACGCTGGCGGCGTGGATTAGGCATGCAAGTCGAGCGCGAAAGGTGGACATCTCAGGGGAAACTCCGAGGTGAAAGCCCTGTAGAGCGGCGAACGGGTGAGTACAAGGTGGGTAATGTGCCCTCGGGCGGGGGACAACCCGCCGAAAGGCGGGCTAATACCGCATACGTTCTTGCGGTCCACGGACGGCAAGAAGAAAGGTGAAGGTCGAAAGGTCTTCATCGCCCATGGATCGGCCCACCCCCCATTAGCCTGTTGGTAGGGTCACGGCCTACCAAAGCTACGATGGGTAGCTGGTCTGAGAGGATGGTCAGCCACACTGGGACTGAGATACGGCCCAGACTCCTACGGGAGGCAGCAGTCTAGAGGCTTCGGCAATGCCCGAAAGGGTGACCGAGCGACGCCGCGTGTGGGATGAAGGCCTTCGGGTTGTAAACCACTGTCAGTGGGGAAGAATGCCTGGATGGTGAATCTGGGAGCGACGGTACCCGCAGAGGAAGCCACGGCCAACTCCGTGCCAGCAGCCGCGGTAATACGGAGGTGGCAAGCGTTGTTCGGAATTACTGGGCGTAAAGGGCGCGTAGGCGGGATGGTCCGTCCGATGTAAAAGTGCTACCGCTCAACGGAGCAAAGTCATCGGATACCGCCATTCTGGAGACTGGGAGAGGTGAGCGGAATTGCTGGTGTAGCGGTGGAATGTACAGATATCAGCAAGAACACCTGTGGCGAAGGCGGCTCACTGGCCCAGTTCTGACGCTGAGTGCGCGAAAGCGTGGGGAGCAAACGGGATTAGATACCCCGGTAGTCCACGCCCTAAACGGTGGGCACTAGGTGTGGGAGGTATCGACCCCTTCCGTGCCGCAGCCAACGCATTAAGTGCCCCGCCTGGGGAGTACGGCCGCAAGGTTGAAACTCAAAGGAATTGACGGGGGCCCGCACAAGCGGTGGAGCATGTGGTTCAATTCGATGCAACGCGAAGAACCTTACCAGGGCTTGAACTGGGGGGTAAACCCGCCGAAAGGCGGGCTGCTTCGGCGATCCTCCAGAGGTGCTGCATGGCTGTCGTCAGCTCGTGTCGTGAGATGTTGGGTTAAGTCCCGCAACGAGCGCAACCCCTATCCTTAGTTACCAGCACGTCATGGTGGGAACTCTAAGGAGACTGCCTGCGATGAGTAGGAGGAAGGTGGGGATGACGTCAAGTCCTCATGGCCCTTATGTCCTGGGCTACACACGTGCTACAATGGCCGGTACAGAGAGCCGCGAGACCGCAAGGTGGAGCCAATCTCTAAAGCCGGCCCCAGTTCGGATTGGAGTCTGCAACTCGACTCCATGAAGCCGGAATCGCTAGTAATCGCGCATCATCACGGCGCGGTGAATACGTTCCCGGGCCTTGTACACACCGCCCGTCACACCACGAAAGCTGGCTGTACCAGAAGTCGCCATACTAATCCGCCGCAAGGCGGAAAGAAGGCGCCGAAGGTATGGCTAGTGATTGGGGTGAAGTCGTAACAAGGTAGCCGTACCGGAAGGTGCGGCTGGATCACCTCCTTTCTAAGGAGACCCATGGGAGCCCGGGTGCCCGGCCCTATCGGCCGCTCCGCACCGGTCCACGTGACCTTTACGTGGCTCCCACCCTCCTAGGTCGATCTTTCCGCTTCGGGCGAACAGGTCTGTCTCTGTTTAGTTTCCAACGAACAAAAAACACAACGTGCCGCAGCGTCCCATCGCTGCGGCACAACTGTTTTCAGCCCCCCCAGAAACTATAGCCGCCGACGTAAGGAGGCAGAAGCAGCGGATGTTGAAAGCCGGATGCAGGAGGTGGTGATCACTCGCCGCCCAGCATCCATCAGATTGGATTTGACAACCCAGCAGGAGACCTGGCATTAAAGTATCTGCGTTGATGCTTAATTAAAGGCGCTGGACGCCATGACGGAACCCGAGAAGCTGGAGCGTATCTTCAAAGCCCTCGCAGCGGACGCGCGCATCCGGATTGTCCAGCTGCTGAAAGGACGGGCGCTTTGCGTCGGCGCGCTGGCAGCTCGACTCAACGTGTCGCAGGCCGCGGTGTCGCAGCACCTGCGTTTGCTTCGAGACGCCGATCTGGTCGTGCCGGAGAGGCGTGGTTATTTCATCCACTACCGATTGAACGAAAGAACGCTCGCCAAATGGAAAAGCGCCGCCGAAAAGCTGCTTTCGGCTGAAGAACCGAAAGCGCCGTCAGCGTGCGCAAAAACCTGCAAGAGAAAGGAGACGGGTCATGTGTGATGCGGAAAGAGGTTGCGAGAAACTTGAGAATCTCAAGGGCAGGTCCGAGGAATGCTCGCCCGAGCAGATCAAGGAATGCCACGGTGACTTCAAGGAGCATCCCTGCGTGGCGGAGAACAAGGCGGACCAAAAGGAGAAAGGATGATGAGTCATGGACACCACACGTCGCCGATCTCTCGCAGGTAACCCGGAGCGTGTGCGTACCCGGTGTTTTCATGATCGCCGTGGCGGTGAGCGAAGTGTTCGAGGCCCAGACCTTCTCCAATTTCTTCCGCTTCCCCATGATTTTCCTGTGCGGTCTTTTTTTCCCCATCGCGCGCCTGCCTGTTCTGGTGAGGCCGCTATCGCATGCGCTGCCGCTGACGTACGGGGCCGACATTCTTCATGGCGCGTTCGGCGGTCGCAACGCCATGCCTCTGTGGAGCGACCTGGCGCTGCTGTTTCTGTTCTGCGCGCTGCTTTTTTCCGCTTCACCACGCAGTATCCGCAGGCGTTAGATTGTCTGACAGTGCCAACCGGCCGTATCTTGCTTTTGCCGGCAGGAAGCGAATCAGTGGAGAAAAACCACTGACCGCGGCGCAAGGAAAGGGCCCCTGACGGGCTTAACAAGGGGGATTGTTGCGAACGACCTGTGCGGATACGGATCCTTTGGCTGGAGGCCCGGGGCGGCGGGACGGAATGGATGGTGATTTCAAGTCAAGTCACGAGCGGGAGCCTCAAGACCCCGACACACTTCTGATGAGCAGATTTGCCGCGGGCGACGGACGGGCGTTTGACGAGCTGTTTCAGAGGAACGCCGCCCGTGTCTATCGAATGGCCTTTCGGTTCGTCGGCAGACCGGACGATGCCAACGATGTGGTACAGGAGGCCTTTCTGCGCGTGTTGCTGGCGCGCAGCACGTGGACGCCCAGGGCAAAATTTTCCACCTGGCTCTATCGCATCGTCGTCAACTTGTGCCTCAACGAGCTGCGCCGGAGAAAGGCGATCAGTTGGGTATCGCTTGACGCGCCTGTGGCCGAGGAGGCCGGCGAGCCGCCAGCACCGCTGCCGACTGCGGATACGTGCCACGCCGGTCATCTTCTATTGAAAAGGGAGCGGGTTGCGGCGGTGCGCGAGGCCGTTCAATCTCTGCCAGCCGATCAGCGTATGGCCGTTGTTCTCCATCGCTACGAGGGGCTTTCTTACAAGGAAATCGCTCAGGCCATGGGACGCTCGGTATCTTCGGTGGAGTCGCTGCTGCACAGGGCGAAGCAGACGTTGAGGGAAAAACTGCGGCCTTGGGTCGGCGATTGACCGCAAGTTTTTTTCGGCGCAGGGGTTTAGGAAAGTGGAGGACGACGGACATGCGGTGCCGCAAAGTGTGCAGACGGTTGTCGGCCTACCTCGATGGCGAGCTGCCGGCCGATCGGATGCGCCGAGTCCAGGAGCATCTGGCGTCCTGCCCGACCTGCCAACGCGAAACGCAGGAGCTGTCGTTGACCTACGGGTTGCTTGAGTCCTGGGCAACCGTTTGGGTGCCGGACAATTTGGTTTTCCGCCCGCCCGTCGAGCTGATTCCTGGTGAGAGTCTCCTTGCGCAGCTGTGGCGACGCCTTGGTTGGGCCGCCGCTGCCGCTTGCGTTGCCGGTCTTCTCGTCGGGGCGGGGATTCGAACCGCTGTCCAGTACAAGCGGGCGCAGGCTCCGCCCGTTGCTTCGGTCTCGGCACAGCGCCAGTATGTTCGCGCGTGGAACCTCGACGTCCTGGCCGACCTTCCGCCTGATTCCATCGGCGGGGTGTATGCGACTCTCCGAAACAACGAAAGATGAGGTGAGGTGGGGTGAAGATCAAGATCGTGGTAGCCGCCATCGTACTCATCGGCGCAGCGACGCTTTCGTTTTGGGCTGCGGGCCTCATACACGGGCAGCCCCAGGCCGACGAGCAACGTTGGACCCATCGCTTCGAGCATAACTACCTCCAACTGACAGCGGAACAAAAAGAACAGGTGGATCGTTCTCACGAGGTCTTGCGCGAGCGAATTGCTCCTTTGCAAAAAAGCGCGCACACCGCCCGGTTGGAATTGATGGAATTGGTCGCGCAGCCGCAACCGGACAAGCAGGCCATCGAGGCGAAGATCGCCGAGATCGCGCGGTTGCAGGAAA
>Ga0315280_10004831_pt1 | contig 19589 bp, 22 predicted proteins | sample YL17G06_40_MG_FD_203697 | JGI IMG/M metagenome (GOLD analysis project Ga0315280, IMG submission 203697) | Sediment microbial communities from Yellowstone Lake, YNP, Wyoming, USA - YL17G06_40 | ecosystem: Environmental > Aquatic > Freshwater > Lake > Sediment | place: USA: Wyoming | collected... | reverse complement strand
CAATGGATCAACCTCGGCATCGAACACTCGAAACTCAGAATGCAGATTGCTAAACAGGAGAGATCAGAGTAGCTTGGAACTCGGTACTCTCAAGTAACCAACAGGAGGTAAGGAAATGACAATTCGAGGTAAGGCAATCGAAGCGGTATCGGTCTGCGCGGTGGTCGTGGCGGGCCTGCAGCCGGAACTCTTCCGTGTAGCGTTTCTGTCGTGTACTCTTGTCTGCCATAGATAGGTCCTTTCGTGGCTATGGCAGCCCAGTGTAGCAAGCTCGCCCCGCGTCCACCATCCGTAGGGCAGGTCAAACCCCCAGGAGGGGACCGGATGATAGTTGTGGGAGGTCTTCGACGAGGACGTCGCGGCAAGTCATCAGCGGCGTGTGCCCCAAGTAGAGTTTGGGCGCCGCATAGAGGCCCGCCTTCTGTCTGGTCCCGAGGAAGTCAAACGTTACGGTATCGAAGCATGCCCCCAATTGAGGCCCCAGGGATTTGTCGAGACAGGTGACTGGCGTTCCGGTGTCCACCAGAAAGGGCAACTCTGTGCCGCTCTCCAAGCGGAGCGTGACAAACAGATGGCGTCCGCGGCCGGCATCTCTGTTCATGGTCACATCGGCAGGCAAAGCAGGCAGCGGAGTTACGGCGGGTGGATGAGGCCTGGTCGCGCAAGAACACAAGAGGAGCACGCTTGCGAACAGGGCGACGGTGTGAAGCTTCGGGATGGTTCTCATGGATTATGTGAAGAGTGATTGATCGCACCGACTATCGTTTCTTCTCTGGCTCGCAGAACATAATCGTCTGCGAATTTGGAGACGTATCGTAGGGGAACGCCGGGACAAAGGCAAGGGAAACCTGGGCCCAGAGAAGAGATCTCTTCCGGCGGGTGGTTGGGAAGGGCCGCCGTGCAGTCGGAAACGGCGGTTTCAGTACTGAGAAGAGGCATCCGTACGCTGCGGCAGGGGGGCCTCTGGGTGCTCGTGCCGATCGGCTCTGCCTGCGATCTCTCCGCATCTTCACCTTCCGGGGGGCCAAAACTTAGGCGTAAACGGCATGGAACCGATAAACACTGAGACTGTACTGTTTACGATTACCTATTTACGATCCGAGTGGCATGCGCAAAGTGATTGTATTGCTCTTGCTCTCCGCCCTGAGCGCGGGCTTGGCCGGATGCAGCGCCAAGACCCTGGACCCCAGCCAGATCAGCCGGTTCCGACCCACGCCGGCAGTTAACGTGATTCTGAATTCCCTGGGCGTGGCCGAGGAGACGCCCGTGGCGTGGGAGAGTGCCCAGGAGCCGCAGCCGGGCGATATCGTGGGCGAACAGGGGGGCAGGCATTCACTCTTCACATTCCGGAATTCTGGCGACATCTTTCTTATTTCGGTCTTGAATTGAGTACAATGTGCGCGGGGATCCCGAATTCGTGAACGGTTCGTCTTTTGCCTGCGTATGCGGCAACCTGCCTCATGAGACCAGGAACTCACCAGATTCACTTGCCTGTTCTCCTGGCTTCGCTTATAGTTCGGCCATGATGACCTACAAACATGTGTTGGCCCTGAATCCGTATTTTGGCGATTCGACCACGGCGATGGGGATCTTCCCGCCGACCGGCCTGGAGTACATCGCCGCGAGCATGCAGGGCCGTGTCGGTAAAGTGACGCTCCTCGACCTGCGTTACGAGAAGGCTTTCCAGGACCACGGTGTGCTGAGTGCGTTCATCCGCCGCGAGATTGACCTCGTGTGCATCAGCGTCCGATGGCACGCGCAGTTTGAAAAGATCCTGGACTTCATCGCGCAACTGCCCGAGGAAGTCACCACGGTCGTCGGCGGCTACCAAGCGACGCTGGAAGTCGAGCGCGTATTCGAGCGCTGCCCGAACGTCAGTGCCGTCGTCCGGGGTGAGGGAGAAGAGATCATCCAGCAGTTCGTCACGGGAGTCCCGTTCGAGGACATTCGCGGGCTTTCCTATCGGCGCGACGGCCAGATCGTGCATAACGAGAACCAGGTCTTGCCCGACCTCACGCACCTTGCCTATCCGGATCGCTCTCTGAGAAGGCACGACTATTACTGGTCTCAGGGCGGGGTTCGCTTCAGCCGTCTGACGTTCGACACGGTCCTGACCACGCGGGGATGCCCATTCAAGTGCAAATTCTGTACGTTTAGCCTCAATCCGCTGGGACAGAAGAGGGAGTACACGGAGCGGCCGCTCGAATCCGTCCTTGAGGAATTGAAGACGGTCACCGCCGACGTCGTGCTCTTCAGCGACGACAACCTCTTCACGAACCTCGAGAGGGCCGAGCGACTGTGCGACCTGATCCTCGAGAACGGGATCCGGAAGATCTTCGCCGTGCAGGCTCGGGTCGACATCGCGAAGCACCGCCGGCTCCTGGACAAGGCCCAGCAGGCAGGTTTCAAGGTCTTCCTGATCGGGGTCGAGTCGCCGCACGATCGCATCCTAGCCCAACTGCAAAAGGGGATCACCCAGCAGCAGATCCGGGAGGCGTTTGCCGTCCTGACGCAATACGATTTCCTCCTGCACGGGTACTTCATCTACGGCAACATCGGCGAGACGGAAGAGGAGATGGTCTACATCGCGAAGTTTGCCAAGGAGATCGGGGCCGATACCATCAATTTCCATAAGCTCCGCATCGAGAAATACTCGCCCTTGAAGGAAGTGGTGGAGACGACGCCCGGCTACCATTACGACTACATCGGGGGCCCCGTATATTCAGACCGGTATGGGCGCGACGAGCTCAAGCGCATCCGCAACCGCATCCGGTCGGAGTTCTACGACGTGCCTCAGCTCCTGCGGATCGCCGGCAAGGCTTGGCGGATTGGGCTGGTCAACGGCCGCGACGCGGCCGGCATGTTCCTCAAGCTGCCGTTTCTTGTGCGGAGCCTGATCAAGCGTCGGGCCCAGAAGAAGCGACGCCGGGCCTCTCGGTAACCGTTCACGAATTCCTGCATATCGATATCTGGGGTGGAACTGGGGAGAAACAGGCGCTTGTCCTGAGTATCCGCAGAGGACAGAGCGCAGTAGGTCTTCCGAGGCGAGGGCATTGGATTGCCATCCACAAATGCGCCGGCCCATGGTCCTGGTACAAGAAGAAAGCCCTGCACCGGTGGGTGCGGGGCTTATGTTTGGAATCCGTTATGGTCGTTCTCTAAAAGTAGTGGTCGCGATTGACGCCGTCAAAGCGGCCGGAGGTCAGGCAGCAGCGTTTGAAAGGACTTGCCTGAGCCGCACGGGCAGGGATCGTTGCGGCCGAGCTTTTCGGTAAGTTCCTTGCCACCGTGGACGATCTGACGGCCCGTCTTCACGCGGCTTTCGGAGGGATAGCCGTTGCGGCGTTTGCTCATGGTTTCAAAACCCGTGCTCCTCGACGTTCGTTCTCTTGGTTGCCATAAGGCACCTCCTTTCTTCATCCGTACAACGCTTCGCCCGCGGCGTAGGTTCGCCGGCGAGCCTTGTAGCATGAATCTATCATGGACACCATACATCCGCAAGTTGGTTACGCAGCGCAGTTGCATGTGACCGTGGATATCCCATTGGGCGGTGCGTGATACGCACCCTACGAATGATGTCTGGCCCGCGGTGGCCTGTAGGGTACGTACGACGCACCATCTTCATCTCACTCCCACCAGAGGCGGAATTGACACCAGCGGACCTCGATTTCCAGGCCGGAGAACCAGACTGTGAAGGTGCCGTCGGTGCTGCGAAAGACTCTCATTCTCGGGCATTCCTTGGGGACATAGGCACCGCGGGACTCACCCACACCCAGCATCTGGAAGTGGAGGCCCTGTGGGGAGGGGATGGAGACGGGACAGGGCTCGGATCGGTCGAGCACGTCCTCGTAGAGCCCGGTGGACCAGCGCGGATGCCAGGCAATCCCGTTGATATAGGTCGGCTCATTCCAGCGCCGGCCGGGATACGTGCCGGGCTTGTGGCCTTGCCCCAGGGTTTCCCAGTGGAGTCCGTTGCTGTCGGCGACGAGTCGTGTGCCTTGGTGAAGGAAAGCCTCAAGGATGAGTTGATTATGCTCCTGCACGGAGGCGTGGATGGCCTCGAATTGCTTGCGGTCCATCTCCCGTCGGTGACGTTCTTGCGGGGCGGTGGCCTCGCGCAAGAAGGCGGTGATCTCCAGGCGTTTGTGTTTGATCGCAAGCTGGAGCGGTGTGTTCCATGAGGAGCCCTGGCGCAGGTTGACATTACCGCCGTGATCGAGGAGCAGGATCAGGGCCTCGCGGTGCCCGCCTTTGGCCGCCACTTGCAGGGGGCCATAGCCATACCGGTCCGTGCCGTTGATGGCCGCTGGGCCTGCTCCCCAGGTCAGAGCCCAGCGGAGTTGGTCCACGTTGCCTGTCGCGGCGGCCTCCTGAAGGGTCGCCCCCACCCCGACCGTTAGCCACAAGACATGCAATAGGGCAATTACGCCGCCGACTGCCAGCACAATCCGGACGATTTGCTTCACGGAAGAAGGCTGACTCATGGCCACTCTCCAACGGATCGGTTCCGGCCCCGGGCTGTCGGCCACAGTCTATTCGATGCGGGGTGCCATGTCTACGCTCGCGTAGGCATGCTGATCTGCCGCATGCTCGACCGGGGCTCATTGCTGACATCCGTGGCGAAACCTTTGCCCAGCGGATTCGCCTGGGATAGGGCCATGACGTCTGACGTCTCTCAGCGGGGTGGCTCCGTTCCACTGCGTCTACATGCCTACGCGAGCGTAGGCATGGCACCCACGTTGTCTGAGTGAGAGTTGCTTGGGAAGGCAGTCCGGAGGCTCTTCGTTCCCATACGCGCCGGGTGGGCAATCTACTTAGGATAACTGCGCGAAAAGCGCATTTCCGCCCTTTCCTGTGTGGACGTAGGGACTTACGGGGAGAGGAGAATCGAGAATAGGTTTTTCGGGAGTGTTTTACGCCGCGGAAAGGCGGCGGTGGGAAGGTGAACTATGAAAGAGCAACAGATTGCCGAGGTGCTGGAAAGGGAAGTGAAGAGCTTCGAGCAGGCGGATGAAGTACGCGAGTTCCCGCGTGGACGTGTGGAACTGGTGAAAATCGGCGGGCTCATTGTGGGCCGGGCCAAGCTCGAACCCGGCTGGAGCTGGTCGGAAGCCGTTCAACCCATCGTCAAGACGGACAGTTGCGAGGCCAGCCATTTCATGTACTTCATCTCCGGCTTGATGAGAATCCGCATGGATGATGGAACGGAATTCGACGGTCGCGCGGGCGATGTCTGCCTGATCCCGCCGGGTCATACGGCCTGGGTTGTGGGGAACGAGCCGGTCGAACTGGTGGATGCCCAAGGGATGAGCATCCTCGCGGAGTCCGCGTAGCCGATTTCTCAACCACGAAGGACACAAAAGAGAGACTATCGCAGATTGCGCAGATTTCCCAGATTCCGAGAAGACAAAATCTGCGCAATCTGCGAATTGCCTGACCTGGAGGCGGGCAAAGCGACGTTTGACGACGCGCAGGATCATGCCGTGCTCAACCAGCGCATTTGTCGAAGCCCACGGCGGCGGGGATTCGCGCGGGACTTGATTTGCGGATTTGCGGATGCGGGCTATACTTTGTATGAGCAGGGGCGGCCTGTGATTTGGGGAGGGCCCGATTATGCAACTGACTCCCGAGCACGAGAAGGCGATCCGGCGGATCGTCGAAACGCTGAAATGTGGACTAGACCCCCCTTGTCACGCCTGCGGCTTCGCGAACGTCGGGCGCATCAAGCCCATCGGCGGTGGGGTCATCGAGTGCCTGGAGGAGCGCGGCCGCTCCTGTCCCCAGGGCTTGTCCTTCGGCAATAGCATCTTGTGCCGCTGTCCCCTACGAAAATACCTTGCCGATCACGATTTGGCATAACCATCAGCCGTGAACAACGGACGGGGGCATCCCCGCCCGTGGCGGCCAACCCGTCGCAACGGGGAGGGATGGTGCCGGTTGCTGCATCAGGGATGCCGGCTCTCCATAGTCCTTCAGCAACACAGCACCATCCCCGGCTTCGGGAGCCTTGTTGACCCCGGGGTTCCCCAATGCGTTACCTGGCATTTGGGTCCCCCTCCCCATCCGTGAGTCCGTGCCCCAGCCGGTCGTGCCGGACGCCTCAGGTCCAATTGCCTTGACTCAAGCCGCCGGCTCGTGCACCAACCGTGGCTTGGCTGGTATGGCCGCGTCCCGCCTGTTCGCCGCCCCGTCTCGGGCTCGACGGCGCAGACGCGGCTATGGAAAGCTTCGGTCGAATCCCGTTCCTCGACCACGGGTCAGTTCCTGTTTGTAGGTTGGATTTTTCCCCGATTTCCTCCCGCCTCCCGCCCGGCCAGGCCCAGGAATCTGCTTGACAGGCGTTGCCCTCCAGGTAGAATGATCCCCCATCGTTGGAAGTGCAGGGCAGGGCAGCAATGGGAATGCGGGTATGGTTCGGAAGCCCGATCAGGCTCTGTGAAGGGACAATGAAGCGCACAGGAGGGCGAGACGCGGCTGTTGTCCTCCACCAGAGGTCTCTTGCACACCTGGCTCGGCACCGTGTTTCGAGGCCTTTCCGCTATGAACGAGACGCGCCGTCGGGTGTTGGGGTACTCCCCGGAGGAATTCCTCCGCCGTTCGTGGCAGGAACGAACCGATCCGAAAGGCGTGGGAGCGACGCAACATGACGGAAAAGCTTCACATCCTCCTGCTGGAAGACGTTGCGACGGACGCGGAACTATCCCTTCGTGAGCTGCGTCAGGAAGGTCTCCGGTTCACGGCGCAGCGCGTCGTGACGGAGGCCGAGTTTCTGGCGGCCCTGCGCCGGCCTGCCCTCAATCTGATCCTCGCGGATTACACCCTGCCCTCGTACGATGGCCTGTCCGCGCTGGCATTGGCCCAGCAGGAGCGTCCCGAAGTGCCCTTCCTCTTCGTCTCCGGGACCCTGGGAGAAGAAACGGCCATTGACGCTCTGCACCGGGGGGCCACTGACTACGTACTCAAACAGCGACTGGACCGCTTGGGTCCGGCCGTGCAGCGGGCGTTGCACGAGGTCGAGGAGCGGACCCGGCGCCGGCAGGCCGAAGAGGCCCACCGCAGTCTGGTTGATGCCTCTTTGCAGGGCTTGGTCATCTTTCAGGAGGGAAAGACCGTTTTTGCCAACCAAGCGATGGCCAGGATTGCGGGCTATACGATCGACGAAATGCTCGCCATGTCCGCCGAGCAGGTTCGCAACTTCGTCCATCCCGAGGACCGCGAGATCGTCTGGCAGAACCAGCGGCGGCGCCTGGCCGGTGAGTCTGTGCCCGATCATTACGAGATGCGCGGTGTGCGCAAGGACGGTTTGGTCTGCTGGCTGGATCTGTATGCCAACCGAATCGTGTACCAGGGCCACCCTGCTATCCAGGTCGCCTACGTCGATATTACCGAACGCAAACGTGCGGAGGAGGCTCTGAATTTGGACCGGCGCATTCTGGAGATCTCCAACCGCCATACGCTGAGGGAGCCGGTGTTGCGGGAAGTCGTCCAAGAAATCCGGGACTTTGCCGGATGCGAGGCTGTCGGTATTCGCGTTCTGGATGATCACGGCAACATCCCCTACGAAGCGTACGTGGGTTTTCGCCGTGAATTCTACGAGAAAGAGAGTCCGCTGTCGGTCAAGACCGACCGGTGCATGTGCATCAACGTGATCAAGGGCACGACGAATCCGGCCTTGCCCTTCTACACGCCCGGCGGGTCCTTCTTTATGAATGGCACGACCCGCTTCTTGGCCACCGTGTCCGAACGGGAGAAGGGACAGACGCGCAACGTCTGCAACGAGCAGGGTTACGAATCCGTGGCCCTGATTCCCATCCGTGGCGACGGGAACATCCTCGGGATCATCCACGTCGCGGACGCCCGTGAGAACCGGGTCCCCCGGGACTTGGTGGAGACTCTGGAGAGGATTGCCCTTCTGATCGGAGTGGCGGTGCAGCGGATCTTGACCGACGAGGCCCTGCGCGAGAGTCAGTCCCGGTTGGAGACGGTCTTTGCGGCGATTCCTGATGTTGTGCTGGAGTACGATGTCCGTGGCAGGCCGGTCCGAGCCAACGAAGCGGCACGGAAAGCCATCGGGCTCAGCTCCAGGGAGTTTACGAGGGGTCAGGTCGTAGCGAAGCTGCAACTTAGAAACCTGGACGGGAGTGCTGTCAGGACGGAAGATCTTCCGACGTCCCGGGCCTTGCGGGGCGAAACGGTCGCCGGTGCTCTGTATTCGATCAAGACCGTCGAGGGAACCGAGCGCGTCGTCTCGACCTATGCCGCGCCCCTTTATGAGGAGGGCCGCATCAATGGCGTCGTCGCGCTCTGGCACGATATCACCGAGCGCAAGCAGGCGGAGCAGCGGCTTCTGGATTACCAGAACCGGCTGCGGGAACTCGCGGCGCGCTTGACGCTGGCGGAGGAGCAAGAGAGGCGACGAATTGCCGTCGGAGTCCACGACCGGATCGGCCAGCGCCTGGCTTTGCTGAAGCTGGCCATGCAGTCGCTGCACGCGTCCCTTGCCGATCCCCGCGTGCGCCGGCCGATGGAGGACCTTTGCACCGAGATGGACCACGTCATCACGGAGACCCATTTGCTGACCTTCGAGCTGAGCAACCCGGTTCTGTATGAGGCCGGCTTTGCGAATGCGGTGGAGTCCTGGCTGGTGGAGCAGATTCACGACAAACATGGGCTCCCGTACACGTTCGAGGTCGAGGAGGGCCTGGGCCCGCTGGATCGGGAGGTGAGCATCACTCTCTTCCAAATCGTGCGGGAGCTTCTGGCCAACGTGGTCAAACATGCCAAGGCCGGGCGCGTCGACGTGCACCTTGGAAACGCCGGGGATAAGGTGCAAATCACGGTGTGCGACGACGGCGTCGGCTTCGAGCCCGCGCGGGTCAGCCGGCCCGATTCCCGCGCTGGCGGGTACGGCCTGTTCAGCATCCGCGAGAGGCTGGAGTACCTGAGTGGAGAGCTGGCGATCGAGTCCGCGCCGGGGCAAGGAAGCCGCATCGTCGTCACCGTGCCGATGCGTGCCCCGCGCGTACGCGGAGGGAAGGAGCCATCGTCGTGACATCATGGACAGCGCCAGGCCGCGCTGTGAGGCCGCGTGTCCTCTGTGGTCAGGTCGCTATGGCACGCGCAGGCGGGCGAAGCGGCGTTTGCCAACTTGCACGACCATGCCGTCACGGGGCGCGATCTCGGCGTTGGCGTCGGTGGCTTTCTGGCCGTCGATGCTGACGCCGCCTTGCTGGACCATGCGTTTCGCTTCGCCGCTCGTCTCGACGAGCTTGCAGGCGGTCAGGAGGTTCTTCACCATGATCGGAGTCGCGGGCCGAGTGTACTCCGGCATGTCCTCGGGCAGTTGGCCTTGGGCGAAGACCTTGTCGAACTCGGCGGCGGCGGCTTCTCCGGCGGCTTGGCCATAGAACTGGGCGACAATCGTTTTGCCTAGGAGGACCTTGGCCTTCTTCGGATGCGTCTGGTTGGGATTCGTCAACTCGGCGATCTGCTCGACCGGCAGGGCGGTCAGGAGTGTGAAGTAATTCTCCATCATGGCGTCGGAGATGGACATGATCTTGCCGAACATGTCGGCGGGGGCATCCGTGACACCGACGTAATTGCCCTTGGACTTGCTCATCTTCTCCTTGCCGTCGAGGCCGACGAGGATGGGCGTCGTGATGACGATCTGGGGCGGCTGGTTGTTGACCCGCTGGAGGTCCCGGCCGACGAGGTTGTTGAAGGTCTGGTCGGTGCCGCCGAGTTCAACGTCGCTGCGGACCATGACGGAGTCGTAGCCCTGCATCAGCGGGTAGAGGAATTCGTGCACGCCGATCGGGTCGCCGCGCTTGTAGCGGATCTCGAACGTGTCGCGCTCCAGCATACGGGCGACGGTCATCGTGGCGGCCAGGCGGATCGTGTCGGCCAGGCGCAGGTCGGCGAGCCATTCGCTATTGTGACGGACTTCGAGCCGGGCGGGGTCGGTGTCGAGGATCTTGCCAGCCTGCTCGAAGTAGGTCTTGGCGTTGCGCTCGATCTGCTCGGGGGTGAGCATGGGACGGGTGGTGTTCTGGCCGGTCGGGTCGCCGATGCGGGCGGTGTAGTCGCCAATGATGAGCACGGCTTTGTGGCCGAGGTCCTGAAATTGTCGCATCTTGCGCAGGACGACCGTATGGCCGAGGTGGATGTCCGGGCTGGTCGGGTCCAGGCCGAGCTTGATCCTCATCTGGCGGCCGGCTTGGGCGGCCTCCGTGAGCCGCTGGGCGAGTTCCGTCTGCGTGAAGATCTCCACCGTTCCCCGGCTCAATTGCTTCAGTTGTTCCATGACTTGCGCGCTCATCAGTACCCCGTGGCAAAAGCAACGATCAAAATGCCCGTAGCGAAAATGGCGGGCCAAACGGCCGAGCCGAGCAGAAGCGGGCATTATATGAGCCCGCGGCGGGGTGGGCAAGTGCTGGTATGGTGCAGATGCGAGGCGGCGTGGCTTACGAAGCCGTTTGGATGCGGCGCGGCGGAGATACCGGACGCATCGAGATAATCAGTCCCGGAGGCGCGGCGGCGGGTGCAGCTTGCCGCGCGAGCCTCCTATCCGCGTGATTGGGCGGACATTATCAGCCGCGAGTGTGTGTGCGGGGAAGACCCAGACACAGGCGAAGCAGCGTAAAGGGAATCTCGTGGAGCTTAGCAAAGAGCCATGTAGGTAGCGATGGCCAGCAGCACGATGGGACGTTTGCTCGCTACGAACGGTAGCCAGATCTCCTCGTAGAAATGCAGCATATTCATTTTCTTCAACCCCCCAGAACCCCTACTTCTAAGAACTCCTCTCTGATGGCGATATTGTAGCAAATTCCAGTCAGACAAAGCAAGAAGAAAAACGTCGATCCGCTCGTAAGTCGTTGGAAATGACGTAGTTATGCCGTGGCAAGCCATCGGCAAATGCCGGCAGGCAGCACGTGCGGCACGCCGGGTGCGACCGGCGACTCGGCCTGCAGATTGCGCTCGTGGGCACGTCAGAGCCCCGGCAACGCCCGAACATTGCGGGGCAGGTGCCATAATATTTTGTTGACGGGCGCAGAAACGCCCAGTATACTCTGACCTACACAAACACGTTGTGAGGACGTCGTGGAGGCGTTAAGCAGCGGGGGCACCCAAAATCCCGATCGAACCGAAGAGTGAGTGTATTGGCGTTTCGTGACGCAACAGACTCAAGGAGAACACGATGGTTGATCCCATGCAATCCGCTCTGGCGTTTATCAGCATGCCTGGCCATATAGAATGGCTGGTTATTCTCGTCATTGCCCTGTTGATTTTTGGCAAGAGGTTGCCCGATCTCGCTCGTAGCGTGGGCAAGAGCCTCACCGAGTTCAAGAAGGGCATCAACGAGGCCAAGGAATCCACCGACGACGTGGTGAGCGACGTCAAGAAGATCAAGGGCGACGTCGTGAACGATGCCAAGCAGGCTACCGGCCTGAACGACACCAATACGAAGTCCTGATCGCTCCGCCAGGTTACTTATTTCCTTCACATCGACTCGAATGGCCAAGATGAGAAAAAGCCTTGACCCAACGAATTGCGTCATGTCGCTGGGGGACCATCTGGAGGAACTGCGAGCCCGCTTGATTCTCGCTTTCCTGGGTTTGTTCCTGGGGATGGTCGTCAGCCTCATTTTTGGCACGCACATCCTGCGGATCATCGAGTGGCCGTACCGCAAGGCGATTGGCGACAGGGCCCAAAGCCTGCAGAAGACAGAAATCCCACAGGTCGAGAAGGAGGCAATCGCGCTCGTCGACACGGTCTTCAACACGTTGACGGATCGTCTCGCCTCCGATCCCAACGCTCCCCACGATCTCGACCCGAATCGGGTGGCCTTTCTCCATGAGGTGTCCGCCCAGGCCGTCAAGGCGTGGGTGCAGGAGAAATACGTCCCACCGCGAAACAATGACCCTTCGCTCATCTCCTTGGCCCCGGCGGAGGCCTTCATGGCCTACATGAAGATCTCCTTGATCGCCGGCCTGATTCTGACAGCTCCGTGGGTCTTCTACCAAATTTGGGCGTTTGTGGCTGCCGGCCTGTATCCCAAGGAGCGGCAGTATATCTACAAAGCCATACCTTTTTCTGCCGCCCTGTTTGTTATCGGCGCCTTGTTCTTTCTGTTCGGCATCGCCTACGTGACCCTGAGGTTCTTCCTCTTGTTCGGCGACTCGGTAGGCGTCGCGTCGCAGTGGACGTTGCAGAAGTACATTTCTTTCGTGACCATCCTGATGCTGGTCTTCGGCATTGCTTTCCAGACCCCGATTGCCGTATTCATTCTGGTCCGCACGGGCCTCGTTCCCATCAAGACGCTGCGTGCTTACCGCAAATACGTGGTGCTGGGCCTGGCTTTCGTGTCTGCCATCGCCACGCCGTCGCCGGACCCGTTTTCCATGCTGGCGCTGCTGCTGCCTCTCTACGGCCTGTACGAGTTGGGCATCCTCTTGTCCATCTTCGCCGACAGGAAGGTCAAGCAGCAAACGCCGGAGACCTCGCAAGCCTGAGCCTGCACGGGCATGGACAAGGCAATCTGCCGCTTGGTACAATGGCCCCCAACGCACGTGGTTTCATGGGCCTGCGTTGGAGATGAACCTTGGCTTTCACGTCTGTCCAGTGGAAGGTGTGCTATGACCAGAGTGAATGACGCGGTGGATTGTTTCTGTCGTGGAGCGGCATGCTCACAGGCGATTGTTGGCACCTACGGCCCCTCTGTCGGCCTGCCACGCGAGCAGGGGGTCAAGGTCGCCTGTGGCTTTGCCGCCGGCATGCGCTTGGCCCAGACCTGCGGGGCGGTGACGGGGGCCTTCATGGTGCTCGGCTTAAAGCACGCCGGACCCAACTGTGACCAGCGGGACGGCCGCGAGAACGTCTACGCCGCCCTTCGTGAATTCACAGCCCAGTTCCAGCAGCGCAACCACACGGTTGTCTGCAAGGAATTGCTCGGCTGCGACATCAGCACGCCTGAAGGGATGCAGCGGGCCACGAAAGAGGGCCTCTTCCGCACCATCTGTCCCAAGGTCGTTCAAGACGCCGCCGAGATCCTCGAAGAAATGCTGTGAGGGAATAGTATAGTATTCCGCCCCATGGTGCTTCTGGAAACAGGTCATTGGGGACAAGAAGATAGTGCCGGCTTCGTTGGTACCGGGCTCCCCCATCCATCGGTCGCATGTACTTGGAAAGGCAATGCTCAATCCTCGCGGAGTCTGGTTGGCTGGCAGGAATCTGATATAATCCCACCCATGCAGGAGAACAAGACCTTAGAGAATCTTGGAGCCCGTACCCGAGAGGCAGTCGCTCGTTACTGGAGAACCCGTTTGGCTCAGCGCCAGAGACAAGAGCAGACAGGCAAGCTCGACCAGGGTTCAAGAGGGGCTGTCACAGGTGGCGCGCAGATGGACGGCTTCATCAGACTATTCACAGACCTCATCTGCGATGCGGGGATTGCGCGAGAATGCCTTTTCTGCGCGAGAATGCTTGAGCTTCCTGGGTTCTTCCGGCCCACGAAGGAGTGGGACCTGGTCGTGGTGAAGGATGGGACTCTCGTGGCTGCAATCGAGGCCAAGTCACAGGTGGGACCCTCCTTTGGAAACAACTTCAATAACAGAACCGAAGAGGCGATGGGCAGCGCCTTGGACCTGTGGACCGCATACAGGGAAGGGGCCTACCTTGCGAGTCCGCAGCCGTTTCTCGGCTACTTCTTTATGCTTGAGGACTGCCCCGCCTCCAGCCATCCAGTAGGAGTAAAAGAGCCCCATTTCAGGGTCTTCCCTGAGTTTGTCGGGTCGTCCTATGCCCGGCGGTACGAACTCTTCTGTCGCAAACTCATCTTGGAGAGGCATTATACTTCCGCCGCATTCATCACCTCGCAGGTCTCGACCGGCGAGAAAGGCGACTACCTGACGCCTGCCGAAGACTTGTCGGTGGAGAGATTTGCCAGAACGCTCATTGGTCATGTCGTCACGGTTGCCTAGTGAATATGAATGGAACCACGCACAGATTGGTAAATGGCGACGCAAGGGAATTGTCTTTTGTCCCAGCGGAGAGTGTCCACCTCGTGGTCACCTCCCCGCCCTATTGGAATCTCAAGCGCTATAATGAGCACAATGACCAACTCGGCCATATAGACGATTACGAAACATTCTTGGATGAACTCGAGAAAGTCTGGCGACATGTCTTCCGAATTCTGGCGCCGGGTGGCCGTCTCGTTTGCGTTGTTGGCGACGTTTGCGTGTCCAGGCGCCGTTTCGGGCGCCACCTCGTTTTCCCCCTCCATGCGGATATTTGCGTGCGTTGTCGCAAGATCGGATTCGATAATCTCAACCCGATCATATGGCACAAGATCGCCAACGCCTCCTATGAGGTCTCCAACGGCTCCAAATTCCTCGGCAAACCCTATGAGCCGAATGCGATCATCAAGAACGACATCGAGTATATTCTGATGCAGAGAAAGCCCGGCGGATATCGCCAGCCTACGAATGGCCAGCGCCGAGAGAGCAAGATAAACAAGAAGGATTTTGACGAATGGTTCCAGCAGATATGGAATATCCCCGGCGCGTCCACGCGGAACCACCCCGCCCCGTTTCCCTTTGAGCTTGCCACTCGGCTCGTCCGCATGTTCTCGTTTGCCGGTGATACGGTTCTCGATCCCTTTAGCGGCTCGGGCACGACCATGCTCGCTGCCCTTAAGCATGGACGCAATAGCATAGGCGTGGAAATCGACAGGGAATATTGCCGCATGGCAGCCAAGAGATTGAAAGCGGAGAACTGCGGTCTCTTCTCCTCCGCTGAGCTTGTCTTCGAGAGGGCACAAACGGAGTCTTCTCAGCAGGCCTTGTATGTTGACGCGGAATTGTCTCGGCTCCATGTAGCTCACCAACACGCCCGCTGATCATCATGTTCCTTCGCCATCTGTGATCTCCGACGGGTCCCTGAGAATGTATCTCGATCCTCGCGGGTGGTTGCGGACCATTCAACTCCAATGGATTGTAGTGCCCCGGCGCTCCGCTGCAAAGGTAAGGCATGAACCGTCAGTCGGATGCGATTGCCGTTCGGGTTGCCCCGTGATAGGATTCACGGTTATGCTGCGAATCGGTAGAGAGTGTTATGCCGGAACCGATGCGAAAAGACCAGGGTCACCGTGGCATCCTCTTTCGTTGGATTCCGTCTAGCGAGCGAAAGGAGCAAGCTTGTGAGCCGCTTTGGTCTGGTAATGATGGTGACCTTGATAATGGGCGGAGCAATCCGTGGATCAGACATTTCGGACGGTGGGTTCCGGTGGACCTCTGGCGTGCCGGTGGTGGAAGCGGGGCCGGCGGATGGGGTGGAATATGTCTCGGTGAAGGACCCTTCGATGGTGTGGTCTGGGGACAAATGGCACCTGTTCTGCACGGTGCGGGGACCCAAGCGGACCCATGCGGTTGTTTATTCGAGCTTTCGCGAGTTCGGCGAGGCGAAGCGGGCCCCGAGGCACATCCTCGCGTGCCATCCGGGGTACTTCTGTGCCCCGCAGGTGTTCTACTTCACGCCGCATCAGAAATGGTACCTGATTTGCCAGGCGTCGGACCCGGCGCGGGGCGAGCCGGCTTATCGGCCGGCGTTCTCGACCACGATGGATGTGGGTGACCCCAATTCGTGGGCGAAGCTCCAGCCGATGTTCGAGAAGCAGCCGGAGAACGTCAGGGCGTGCCTCGATTTCTGGGTGATCTGCGACGAGGCGAAGGCACACCTGTTCTTCACCTCGCTCGACGGCAAGATGTGGCGCTGCGAGACTTCGCTGGCCCAGTTTCCCAAAGGCTGGTCTGTGCCGGCGGTCGCGCTGACGGGCGACATCTTCGAGGCGAGTCACACGTACCGGCTCAAAGGGCTTGACAAGTACCTGACGCTCGTCGAAGCCCAGAACGGCCACGGCTGGCGGTACTACAAGGCCTATCTTGCGGATAAGCTCGACGGCCCCTGGCAGCCGCTGGCGGCGGATCGAGACAACGCGTTCGCCTCGATGCAGAATGTCAAACCGGCCGGCGAGAAATGGACCGATGTGATCAGCCACGGCGAGTTGCTGCGGACCGGCTGCGACGAGAAGCTGGAAGTGGACCCGGCGCACCTGCGCTTTCTGTTCCAGGGCGTCCAGGACAAGGACCGCCAAGGCAAGGGATACGGCGACATCCCCTGGAAGCTGGGGCTCCTGGAGCCGGGCAGGTGAGGGCATCCGCGCATTGGCTGAAAGATGTCATGGAGAAGGACTTTGACAATGGACGTACTCGTTAGAGACGCACGCCTCGACGATGCCGATGCGATGGTTGGCATTCTCAACCCGATCATCGCCGCCGGAGCGTATACGGTGCTCGAAGGGCCGTTGTCACCGGAGGCGGAACGCGAATTCATTTCGAGCTTCCCGCCGCGTGGCATCTTTCACATCGCGGAGAGCCGACAAAGCCGCAAGGTGGTTGGTTTTCAGACCCTGGAGCCCTTTGCGGCGTACACGCATGCCTTCGATCACGTGGGGGTGATTGCCACGTACGTGGACCTTGACTATCGCCGGCGGGGCATCGGTGGACGATTGTTCGAAGCGACTTTCGATCGGGCTCGACAAAAGGGCTACGAGAAGATATTCACATACGTGCGCGGGGACAATCTTGCGGCCCTGGTGGCCTATGTCAAATGCGGTTTTCGCATCGTCGGGACGGCGCAAAGACACGCCCGGTGCGACGACCGTTACGTCGATGAGATCGTGATCGAGAGATTTCTATAGTGGTGGCGCAAGTGGAAAGGGGTATGGTATGCGGATGGCACTGTGGTTGGTGACTCTGATTGTGCTGGCGGGAGAGACGGGCGGGGTGCGGACCTGGGACTTCGATCGGACGCAGGTGGGACGACTGCCGGAGGGCTGGAAGGTAGAAGCGACGGGGCAGGAGAAGGCGACCGCGCAATGGCAGGTGGTCCGGGATGAGGACGCTCCCCTCGGCCCCGGCGTGCTTGAATTGACCGCCACGAATCACACGGAACGGGGCGTGTTCAACCTCTGCTGGACCGATGAGATCTCGTTCCAGGAAGGCGAGATCGCCGTGTTTCTGCGGGCGCGGTCCGGCAAGATCGATCAGGGCGGCGGCCCCATCTGGCGAGTGCAGGACCGCAACAACTACTACATTGCCCGTTACAACCCGCTCGAACAGAACATCAGTGCTTACTACGTGAAGGATGGCAAGCGCGTGATGCTCGCCTACACGGGGAAGCTCGATGTCGCGGACGGCTGGCACCTCCTCAAGATTAGCCACCGGGGCGACCGCCTCCGCGTCTTCCTCGATGGCGATCTGAAGTTGATGGTCAATGCGGGCAGCTACATCCCACAGAAGGGTGGCGTGGGATTGTGGACCAAGGCGGACGCTGCCACGGCGTTCGACAGTTTCACGGTGGTTCCACGCTAGGGAGGCGACTCGACGATGTCTTACTTCAGCCTTTTCATCCAGTGCTGCTATCTTGTGGTTTGGGGCCTGGTGTTTGTCGGGGGCGTGATTTTTCTGCGGCGGGGACATACGAACGGGGCCATGTCGGTGCTGTTCGGGACCGGCATTCTCATGGTGGTGGAGATCTTGTTTATCGCAGTGATGGTGCTGACATCACAGAAGCTGATCGGAGTCGCGGGCGGCGTCAGGAGGATGTACCAAATCATGTGGGTGTCGCAGGTGCTGGGCGCGTTGCTCTTTGCCAGCGGGTTTCTGCAACTGGCGCGGACGACCCAGCGGGAAATGTGAAATGGTGTTGCGGGAGCGAATCCAGACAGATGCGACGGCCGAGCAGGTCTGGGCCGTTCTCGCCGACCCCGGCTCGATGGTTCGGTGGAATCCTCATTGCGAGAGCTGTGAGGCGGGCGAGAGCACCATGCGTGTCGGACTACGCTTCAAAGCCACCATGCGCTTCGGCCACGGACCTGAGCGCCAATTGGACTGTCAGGTGATCGAGTGTGAGCCGCAGCGCCTCCTGACTCTGCGGTTCTCGGGCGAGGTCCTTCCCGACCCGGCGGAGTACGTGGAAGAGACGTACCTATTGCAGTCCGTCGAGGGGGGCACGAAGGTTCTGCACGAGGTCGATTTCTCGCACTCCGGGCTACCATGGTTCCTCAAAGCGGTGCTCAAAGTGATCGACCTGGTGGGGCACAAGGGGGGCCAGTCGCCGCTCGAAGGTCTCAAGGAACTGGCCGAGGAATCGGGGAAATGATGAACAGGGGAGTTGTCATATGACTGATGCCGGCGTGCGGCGGTGTATGCACAGCCGGGAGCTGTGGCGAGCGTGGCTGGCGGAGAACCACGCCACGGTGAAGGAGATCTGGCTGATCTTCTATAAGAAGCACGTGGGCAAGTCGAGCCTGACCTACCTCGAGGCTCTGGAAGAGGCGCTGTGCTTCGGCTGGATCGACGGGCTGGTCAGGCGGATCGACGACGAGAAACACACGATTCGTTTCTCGCCGCGAAAGGAAAGCAGCATTTGGTCCGAACGGAACAAGAAACGCGTCGGAAAGCTAATCAAAGAAGGACGGATGACCGAGGCCGGCCTGGCGAAGATCACGGCGGCCCAGGCGAACGGGCAGTGGGAGAAAGCCACGTTGAGAGAGGTGGTGATGCTCGTCCCGCCGGAACTGACGGCGGCGTTGGCGAAAAATGCCAAAGCCCGGCGGAATTTTGAGAAGCTGGCTCCGTCCTATCGCAAGCAGTTCATCTATTGGGTCGGCGCCGCCAAGCAGGACGAGACCCGGCAGAGGCGGGTGGCCGAGTCCGTCCGCCTGCTTGCGTCCAACCAGAAGCTGGGAATGAAGTAGGGGTGTGTGTCTGTGAAAATGGAGTTCGGCGCGTACAGCATCCGGGACTGGGCCGGAGGGGATGCGCGTTCCCTCGCCCGCTACGCGGACAATCGCAAAATTGCGCGGTGGCTGCGCGATCGGTTCCCGTACCCTTACACCCGGTTTGATGCAGAGGCGTTCCTGTTGGCGGTGGCCGAGCAGGGCGTGCGAACCACCTTTGCGATCGCGACGGAGGACGAGGCCATCGGCGGGATCGGCCTGGAGCTCGGGGTGGATGTCCACCGCTTCACCGCCGAACTGGGCTACTGGCTGGGCGAGCCCTTTTGGGGCCGGGGCATCATGACGGACGCGGTCCGGCACTTCACGGCGTGGGCCTTCGAGAACTTCGAAGTGCATCGAATTCATGCGATGGTCTTCGCCGGCAATCGGGCGTCCGCACGGGTCCTGGAGAAAGCCGGCTTTGAGCAGGAAGGCTGCCTGCGGGCCAATGTCTTCAAGGACGGCCGGATCATGGACCAACTCCTGTATGCGAAGATCCGGGAGAGGATCATCGCAGGCGAAGGGGCCGGGAATGGGTGATAACCACGTCACTGGACGCGTCGGTATCTGGGCTGTTCTCTCACAGGGTGTTTGAAAAGCCGGTTTGTCGTAGCATGGGCATCTTGCCTCGTTGTTCTACACATCTTTTGAGGTGTAGGCATGGGCATGTGCCGTTTCTGTGGCCTGGACCCTGTTTTCTGACGATTTGGGATCACATGTTGTTCTGGATAGGCTGGAGATAACGCGTTAG
>Ga0315280_10004830_pt1 | contig 19589 bp, 19 predicted proteins | sample YL17G06_40_MG_FD_203697 | JGI IMG/M metagenome (GOLD analysis project Ga0315280, IMG submission 203697) | Sediment microbial communities from Yellowstone Lake, YNP, Wyoming, USA - YL17G06_40 | ecosystem: Environmental > Aquatic > Freshwater > Lake > Sediment | place: USA: Wyoming | collected... | reverse complement strand
TCAACCATGACTGCGGCGCAGGAGGCGAGGCCTTCTACATGTGGGAATGGGGTAATCGCGTCGGGCGCTGCCTCAGGCTTCGCGATGGCAGCGATGGCTTCTGGCCGAACCTCGAAGCCCTCGGCCTGAACGATGTGTTCGGGCGCGACTTCGCCACGGATGGCTATCAAGCCTACGCTTGCGAGCATGCTGACTTCCAGGGTCAGTGTTGGTGGATTCTTCGGGGAGGACAGATCGGCGGCATGGAAGCGAAGCTCTCCTCCATCCAGGTCTTCAAGAAGCACGGCGACGACAACCGTCAATGCGAAGGCTTTGCTGTTCTCTACGCCAACGAGAACCGGTCGGGAGACTGTAAGGGATTCGGGTGGAGCGACAATGACGAAATCCCGGACTTCGACAATCGCGCGTCGAGCATCGACATACGCGGGGGCTACTACGCTAAGGTCTGCGAGCACCCGCGGATGGGCGGTACGTGCGCGATCTTCTACGCCGGACAGGACCAGATGCCCGGCTTCACCGGACTTGCATCCTCCATCTACGTTCGCAGGGTGGGGGAGCCTGAGCCCATGCCTCCTGTCACGCCTACTGTTGCCCCGTCGCCCCCACCGCCGCCCACTCCCACGGAGACGCTCCCGCCGGCGCCCACGCCCATGGCCACGACCACGCCTACGCCGACGGCCACGCTGCCACCATCGCCACCCCCGACCTCTGTCGCCACGTCCACCCCGACACCCACACCGCAGCCAACACCCCCGTCTCCAACCCCTGGCGCAACTCCTACGCCCGCGCCGACCCGTACGTCGACAGTAACTCCCACGCCTAGCCCGACACCTACGCCCACACCGACACCCACACCCACGCCGACGGCCACGCCTCCCGTGGGTAACGTCGCGCCTCTCGCGAACATCACCGGGGGAAGCGGCTGTGGAAGCGTACTGACAGATGGCAGCCTGTCGGCCACATGTCACGCTGGGTCCTATATCCAGTTCTCGTGGAACACGAGCGTTCAAATTCACAAAGTGCTTCTCTTCAACGACGGCGGCGTGAACTGGTTCGAGATGAGAATGTCCGATGGATCGTTCTTCAAAGTCGACTTTGGAGGCCCGAATACCTGCGTTCAAGTCGAGTTCAGCCCCCGCGACGTAACCTGGGTCAGAATGGATTTCACTGACGGCATTCCATCCACGATGAAGGAGATCGAGATCTGGGCGACAACCGGACCGCAGTCGTCGGGTAACAGCTGCAGCATTACGCGGTCGATGTAGGGTCGAGGATCTCTCACAGCATACGGATGGCGAATGACGATCGGATCAGACAGGAGGAAGCCAATGACTCCTTCTACACTGAGAAGCCTAAGGTTCGTCGCTATGGCAGTGGCATTCGTTGGCATGGCAACCGCCCTTCCGGGGTGTTCAGACTGCCCGTCAGCCTGTCCCGGAACAGCACAGCCACCCGCCTCCGTCGGTGGTTCAGTGAATTCGAACAGTCCTGAGGACGTTGCGAGGCGTGCCGTGCAGGCGCTGATTGACGACGACATGAGTGGCTTGTTGGCAGAGGTGAGACCAGACAGCCGCACTAGGGAGCAAGGTGCTATTGAGAAGGAAATCGATTTCCAAGTGAAAGCCGTGCGTGGCTGTGAGGTGGGCAATGTTCTCGTCCCGGAGAACGTGCTCGGGGTAGGAGAATATGTTTCCGTCATGTTCAGACAACCGTGCGGGGACAGCCGTACGACTACAAAGTGTGAGGTAAAGATGGCCAAGCTGAGCGGTCGCTTCTACTTGGAGTCTTACGACTTCTACTGCGGTTGATTTAGCAGTCAGATGTGCTACGAGCCGGTCGTCCGTATCTAGGGAACTCGGCCAGGGCCTTGTCTTCTTGGGTCAATGCTAGCTAGCCTGCGGCACTAAGGAGGTCATTCACGTGAGTTATGTGATCGAAACAAAGACCGCGGTAGCCGCTCCGGCAGAGTTCGCGCGGGCCTTCTTGCTGGACATCAGCAACCGCCGCAAGATATCGAGGACCCCTGACGGCCGCGAACCCGAAGTGTGGTGGGAGGGGTCGCCGTGGCAGCGGGGCAGCACCCTGGTTACCAGGACTCCAACCACAATGGGGCAATCGGTGACCGTGAGGGCAGAAATCGTCACGGCGGAGCCCGGGGAGCTCTTCCGGATAGTCACGCGGAAGATGGGAATTCGGTTCACGGTTGGCTGCTCAGTGACCGAGCTCGGGCTGGAGAAGAGCACGATTTCGCAAGTCATGCTGCTTGAAGGCTGGGCCTCGCTCTTTGCGAAAATGATACCTCGGGAAGGCCTCAGGCAGTTCCAGGAAGATACTGTGCGGTCTGAGATCGAGTTGGCTTGGCTCCGGGCGAAAGAATCTGACCGTCGCCCGGCCGAATGAGGAGGCTATCATGAGCCGAACAATCGAGACGAAAACGACGGTCGCCGCTCCAGCGCAGTTGGTCCGTGCCTTCATGCTGGATATCAACAATTGGGTCCGGGTGATGCCCTCATCCGTGATGACCCCGGGCGGGTTTCGATGGGAGGGCGCGCCCTGGCAGGCGGGCAGCCGTATCGTCAGCGTGGCGAAGGTCCTCGGCATGACCCTCAAAGAAGAGGTGCTGGCCCCGGCCGCTGGCGAACTGTTTCGAGTCGAATCGCGAAAGGCGGGGTTCAAGTACATCACCGCCTGTCGTGTCGCCGACGTTGGCCCAGAGGAGTCGGTGGTGACCCTGACAACGATCTGGGCGGGATGGCCGATGATCTTCGCGAGGTTCACCCCGCGGTCGCAGTTCGAGGCAGGACAGCAGTTCTCGGATCGGGCCTTACAGACGGAAATAGAGCTGGCCTGGCTCCGCGCGAAGCAAGGGCAGGAGAGCGTAGAACTGTATCCGGGCTTGACATCGCCACAATGCACGTGCTAACAGCACCTTTAGTATCCCTTCCCCGTCAACACCCACCGCGCTTTGTGGCCAAGTACAGACAGTAACGTCTAGGAGCGATGCCATGGTACCGCGAAAAACGAGCAACGCCAAGGCTCCAAGAGTTGGGCGATTTCCCTGGCGAATCCTCATCCGAGGTAGTTTCCTCGCAGCCGCAGCGGTGGCCGTCAGTTTCACCGGCTGCGGAAACGAAGAGACGGAAGACACCCCGGCACTCACCGTGGCCGCGCAGCCGACGCAGCAACTCGGCACTCAGCTGCCGCGCGGGAGCAACACGCCCACGGTGTCCGCCACAGAGACGAACCCAGCCGCGTTGTGGTTCGGATCATGGGAAGTGCTGATCACAGGGTGGGAAGAACTCACCGCCCTGCCTGCATCCGCACCTTTCGGGACATCACCCATCCAAGAAGGATGGAAGAGAGTTAACGTCACCGCCGTGGCCAAAAACACGTCATCGGGGATATTGGCGGGGTGGCTATTACGCGACGACAGGTATGAACTGGCCATCGTCGCCGATACCTTCGACTACCGTGCGTATATCGTGCAGGGCGCGTACGCGGGAAGCCCCACCCAGCAACGCGTGCCACCGGGCTTCGGGATCAAGATTGACATCACCGCCGATATCCCCCTAGCGAAGAATGACTACGTACTTCGGCTCTCCACCGGGGGGGAAGTGCGAAGAGGCGTCACCGCCACGGGTGTCGCGCTGACTCCACCCGAGGGCTTCTTGGGCGAGACCGATACGTGGTCGATTCCGCAATTCGCGGCCATCACTTACCAGGGAGAGTTCACTGCCCAAGCGCTTGGCAGCGACTACCAGTATATTTCGTTTGCGATTCGCAATGACTATGGCCGCAACCTCCTGACGAGGTACGAGACTGAACTCTCTCTTATCGTCTACCTGGCGGATGGCGAAGTGTTCTTCGGAGGCGGAGAGAGGGACGAAGAGTACAGCGGCTTTGCGCCAGGGCTCACGAGAAAAGTAGACATCTACTTCGGCCGACCGCGGCCAATCGATCTCAACAACGCCGTCCTTGTTCTAATGTATCGTGACGACGAGAGCACGAAGTTCATTGGGACCAAGTGGGCTGCATGGAAACTGGCGGGCAACTGAGTTGTTGAGGAACCGCGTCAGGGAAGAGCTTTTGTCCTCTGTCCGCAAGGAGGCGTTTGTCTTTCCTGTACCAGCATACCTCACCACTACGGAACAAAGCTCAGGCTGACACGGGGCTGGAAGGAAATCGGAAGTGGACGGATACGGCGCTCGTGGCCGCTGTGTCACCTTGATTATGTCAGTTCCCGAAGGAGGCTGGTCGTCTCAGGCAGTGGTTCGGCCTTTTCGTCGTCCAGCTCTCGCCGCAGCGACTCCGCCAGCACCTTGTACACCTTGCGGACGCTGTTCACGTCCCCCGCCTTGGCGTGGCAGCGCATGAGGCCCCGTGCTGCCTCCTCGTCGATGGGGTCGCGGGCCAGGGCCGTCCGGTAGAAGTCCGCCGCTTTCGTCGTATCACGGCAGTCCATGGCCAGCCGGGCCGCCGCGTGGGCCGCTGCGATGAATTTTCGCTGGTACTCCTGCCGGAATGTAGTCGCCCACTCGTAGGCTTCGCCTGCCAGAAAGTCGCCCCGATAGAGAGCCAGCGCGCGCTCGTATTCGGAAAGCGCGCCGGCACCCTGGAGCGACTCAGCGCGACGGAGGTGCCCCTCGAAGGCGTCCACATCCACCCGAAACAGGCCGGATCGAAGGTGATAGCGCTGCCCCGACGTAGCGAAGAACTGTGTGTCAGAATCGGCCATCACGCTCTTCAGGGCCCGCCGCAGGTAGTAGGCAGCGTTGGAGAGCAGGTGCTGCATCTGGCTCAGGTCTCCCTCCGGCCACAGCGCCTCGGCGGCCTCCTCTCGCGGTACGGCATTGCCACCGCGAGCGATGAGATAGGCCAGAAGCTCCCGGGCCTTCTGGATCGTCCACTGGGTCACCTCGCGTCCGCCGGCCTCCACCTGGAACGACCCGAAGCAGCGGACGGTGAAGAGCGCACATGTCCTGCCGGTCTCGCCGTGTTGTGGTGCCATGTCGACGCCTTCTGCCTCGAGGAGGCTCAGCTGCCGCGTGGGCCCGCTCCCGCCGGCGTCGCTGGTCGTAGTAGCCAACGGTGCTTCATCTGGCGGCGACTCTCGCGCGGGCGTGTCAGGCTCTGCTACGCCTGGGACGGGGTCCCGAGCCGGTTCCTCACCGATGTCCGGCCCCACTGCCTGCTCGACAGGCTTTGCTAGCCCTTCGTCCCCAGCGGCGCTCTCCACCGGGCCTTCCACGTCGCCCCCCGAGCGCTCGTCTGCCACGATGGGTTCCCCCCGTGGCACCAGCGTTCCTGGGGTCTCTCCGTCAGGGACGGAGTCCGCATGGCGGACCGCTCGTACCACGACAGGCGTGAGTGTGACTGGGAGTTCCCGGCCGACACTGAGCACCAGTTCGCCGGGTCTCGGGCCTGATCCTGCGCCCGCGTCAACCTCGGACTCCGTGACGCTCCCACCGAAGACAACGCTGGCACCGAAGGCCTCAATGATTTGCGGGTCCCACAGCCTCTCTACCACTGCGACCGTATAGATGCGATGCTCCGGCCCCCGCCGCAGCACCGTGCTCAGCGTCTCGATGTCCTCCTTCACGTCGTACGAGAGGCCGACCAGGGCCATGAGAGCGGCACGGCTTCCAGCGGCAGCGTCGGCGGCGCGGGCTATGATCGTCTCCTCCAGTTCGGATGCAGCTTCGTGCAGAGAGCGCGAGGGCGACTCCTCACTGACCATCCGGACGTGCGGCAACGAGGCCAGGCTGCCGAGCCTGAGGGCAGCCTGGTCGTTCGGCAGGAAGACGAGGCGTTCGGGAGGATAGGCCGCCGCCAGGGTGGCCAGCCAGGCGGACACGACAGCGTACGCTTCGTGCTCACTTCCCACTATCAGCACGCTCCCGACCGCGGCCAGGTTCAGATAGTGGACGCCGTCCCCATTGGCACCGACCGGCACCAGCAACAGGGCATCGGTTGCCCGACCGTCGCCGACCAGGAGGCCCGCCAGCCGCTGAAACCGAGAGAGCCTCAGCCGAACCCGCGTCGAACTCTCTGCGGCTCCATCGATGGCACAAGCGAGGCGCCGTCCAACGACGTGCCGGCTGCGGACGACCGCCTGGGCCTCCCCTGGCGCACAATCGACGGCGAACTCGAGGGTGCGCTGGGATTCGCGGCATGTCACGACGCGGGGATCGTCGAAATCCAGCTCGGCCAGCGCCTCCAGGAGCGATTGGGCCGCCAGGATCACCCTGCCGGCGTCGCTCCCAGCGGCCCTCCGCCGCCGGGGGCTGGTCGCCACGACTCTCAAGGTGCGTCTCCCGTTGGAACCTGCCAGCCGCCTTACGGCTATGGCTACCGCCCCCACCCCGCCGACCCCGAGGGCACCCGCCAGGAGCGCTTCCGCAGGCGGTACCCATCCCCAACCATCTCCCCCTTCAGCGTGGGGCCGCTCCGGCAAAGCCGGCGTCGCCCAAGAACCCGCGGTGGGTGAGGCTTCTGGCGTCACTGGGGGCTCGCTGGTCGGCGCTGGCGCCGTCGGAGAAGGAAGCTCTGGTGGTACAGGCGTGGGCGCCTCGGCGGGCGGCGTCACTTCGACCGGGAGTTGCAGCACCCAGCCTGGCAGGATCAGGCTGGGGTCGGTGAACCGCCGTCCGCCGCCCATGTCCTGCCCCTGGTTGAGGTTCCAGATTTCACCCCAGCGCAGCCCGTCGCCCAGGAAAGACTCCGCGATACGCCAGAGGGAGTCCCCCTGCCGGACGCGGTACGTCACTCCGCCCTCCACCGGCTCAACACTGGCGGCGGGCAGCGGCACCTCGAGCACCCAGCCCGGCCGAATGAGACGTGGCTCAGTGAAGAGGTCCCCGTCAGCCATGATCCGGCCGGAGTTCGCCTCGAAGATGCGTGGGTAGAGGGAGCCGTCGCCGTAGAAGCGGCGAGCGATGTCCCAGAGCGTGTCGCCCTGGACCACGGTGTAGGAGACGGATCCGCTACTGTCATCCGCAGGTTCGGTGGGGGAGCCGTCACCTGAGTCCATGCTCGCACGGTGTTCGGCAGGTTCGACGATCGCAGCGGCTACGACACCTGGACGCACGCCGACCGCTGCCTCAGCTTTCAGCCCAGGAGCTCGGGGCACCCAGGCGGCGAGCAAGAGCGTGCCCGCCACCGCCCCATCGACGATGTGTCTGACGATAGGCAGCGTGATGAGGTCGCTCAGTCGGAGCGCTCTACGAGTCCAGGCCGCACCCTCGCCCAGTCCCGCCACGCCGAGGGCCGCCAGCCGCAGCGCCACTGACAGCGCCAGGTAGAGAAGCGTCAGCCAGCCGACGCTCGTGGCCAAGTAGATCACGTCTTCGTAGGGCAGGTAGGAACCGGTCAAGATCTGGCGTGCCCGTTCCCAGTCCGGAGGCAGCGACGGCAGATGGGGCAGCCCGTTCAGCCACCACAGCGCGATCCCCAGAGCAATAGCTCCGGCCACTAGACCGACCAACCGAGGGATTCCGTCTGCGGCCTCGCGGTCGCGGCTGGCTCGCAGTTGCTCGAGGGCTGGCTGTCTGCTCATGCTCACGTCCGCGGACTGTTCTCTATCTGCCTGTCAGGATCGACTGCAGTTGCTGAACCGGGTAGGCGGCGGTGAACGAGCGAGTAATGGGGTCCAACGGCTCCCAGGGCCCGCCGTCGACGCGGTACCGTGCCGAGAAGGTGATCTCCACGCTCACAGGGAAGGTGCCGCCGGCACTCAGGGATGATTGCTCGTAGATGTGTCGGATGTCGCTCTCTTGCGGGTAGCGCTGGCCCAGCGAGGTCGACTCCAGAGCCGCGCCGTCGCCGAAGCCCCAGCGGTAACCGGTAGGAGTGATCTCCACTTCCACGGTGGTGTCACCCAGAGTGTCCGAGGCCGTGATGGGCGAGCCGTCGTACCCTTCCACCCAGAACCAGGACGGCAGCGCTACCAGCCCCACCTCGGGGTTCACTCCCACAGCGATGGCCGGGACGGGGAGCTGGTCCAGCAGCTCTGCCGCCACGGTGGCCGGATCGACCGTATCGCCCTGCACGACAACCACACTCACTTCTGACGCTTCCACATCGGTGGGAAGCCAGACGATACTCATGAATCCGTTGTCGCACTGAACCACCCAGGGCGCCTCCCCGGGGTGAAGGGCCGACTCGCGTTCGAACCACTCGCGGGTGGCGTTGCCGATGTTCATGACGTCGGCTGTACACGACCAGCCTCCTCCGGAGCTGCTGCTGGTGTCGCTGGACGACGAGTCGCTCGAACTCCCAGGAGAGGTCTCGGTGACCGCGATGTAGATAGTCACGCCGTCAGGCCCTGATTCGACACTGACGTCGGCCTCAGGTAAGCCCGGCTGAGGCGTGTAGCCGTCGTCTTCGAGGCCATCTGCCCAAGCTGGGCGTGCCAGTACCAGTCCAGCAGCGGCTATAGCGGCAATTACGAAGACTCGCGCTGCCATGCCAATTAACCCGTTTCCCGGATGCCATCGCGAACTTTCCATACCCCACCCTCCTTTACAAGGAAGTAGGTGTCAGTCATCACGGTACCCGGCGCCGCTTCCCCGACCATCTCCTTGGTCTCTGCGTCGACCTCGTAGCTCCTGTTGGTGTACCGGTCACGAATTGTGGCGGTTCCTGCTGCAGCGTCCACCTGGAGAATCAAGAAGTCGTGTTCTACGACGATCTTCGCGCCGCGCCCCCGCTGGCGGAGGCTCTCGATCTCCTGACGCGTCCTTTCCAGGTGTGGCTCCGTCATCGCCTCTGGCAGCCTAGCGTCGTCCAAGTTGAACACGGCATCGGCATAGACTTGCCAGTAGTTCAGGTATCCCTCCGAGATCTCTTGCTCGATGGACGGAGCGGGCGTGGGGGTCACCTCCGGCGCCGTCGTGCGTGTCACCGTGGCGGTCGCTGCCGGCGTCGGCGAGCCTTGCCCGTTCACGCGATCTCCCTCTCCTTCACCGCCGCCACAGCCGAACACAGCCAGGGTCAACGCCGCCAGTGCTAGTGTGATTGCCAGCCGCCGCATCAACCTTCGCTCCTCGACCTTTCTCGTGGCTCAGGGCGTCGCCGACGCCACGCCGTGACGGGGCTCCGCCGTCGCCTTCGCGCTGATCTCCACGCTGTCGATGCCTATCACTCGCAGGAAGCCCGTCGAGGCCTGCCTGGAGACGGCCACCTCCACTCCCGCCGGACGGACCACGACCGAATAGGCAAGGTCGCCCTCGTCCTCTAAGTAGCCCACGGCCGCCCGATACGCCGCCTGCTCGTCCAGCACAACCGACGCCGACGCCCGATAGGCACCCTCGTCGATCTGCATGGCCCCCGCCAGGGCCGCCGCGTCGGCCACGTTCTGCAGGTCTCGCCGCTGGGCAAACACCAGGCCCCCGTCGCTCACCAGACCGACCACTGCCATCAGGCCGGCCATGGTGATGGCCACCATGACGATGACCTGGCCGCCCTCGTCGGCGAACAGGCGTCGAAGGAACGCCTTCACCGCAAGGCCGCCTCGCGGCTGCGGTAGAGGTCGATGCGCTCGGCGTGGGTGCTCGATACGGTCACCTCCACACGATCCAGCAGAGGCAGGTCGGCCAGGGGCACGCGATAGCTCACTTGGGCCGTAGCCACACCTCCCCGCTGGAAGCCGCCCGAGTCGACGTCGACCGCCAGGCTGCTCTGCGAGAGGCCGTAGCCCTCGGCCACCGACCGCGCGCTCTGGAGAGCCGCTGTCACTCCCTCTGACTCTGAGGGTGCGGTGGCCAGCGCTCTGCTCGCCTCCCGCGCCGCCGCCTGCACCGCCACCTTGGCGTGGGCAACGCGGCCTACCATGACCACGCCGAAGGCCAGGAGCAGGAGCACAGGGATCACCAGCGCCGCCTCCACCAGGGCCTGGCCGGCCTCGCCCTGACCGAACCGGTGCCACCGCGCGGCTCTCTGTCCAGAGATACCACCTTCACGGCCCACTGCGGAACCCCTCCTGCCGCACCTCGGCTGTCGCCTCGATCGGTATGCTCCGGCCGGTCACCCAGGGGATGAAGAGTGGGTAGTCGCCCTCCGTGTGGACCACCATGGTCCCACCGGCATTCTGCGCTGTCACGGCGAACCCGCCGGCGCTAGGTCCGAGGCCCGACTCCAGCACTTCGTGGGCGCGGGCGGCACCCTCGGCCGGGGTCCGACCCTCGGCCGCCGCCAGGCGCGCCCCCTCCTGCACCGCCGTGCTCGCCACATCCCTGGCGTGGTACACCAGGGCGAACTGCACCACCCCGATGAGGATGACCAGCAGCACCGGCAGCGCCAGGGCGAACTCCACCATGCTCTGGCCGCGCTCGGCGCCAGGCAGTCGGAACGCCGTCCGGGCCACCCTAGATGCCCGTGATGCTGCTCACTATGTTGCCGAAGACGGTGCTTATGCCGCCTCCCAGGGCTTCCACCGCCGCCATCGCCGCGACGGCGATGAGGGCAGCGACGATGGCGTACTCCACCATCGTCTGGCCCGCCTCGGCCCCGGCCAGGCGTCGCAGCTGCCCCAGCGCTGCCCTTGCCCGCTCGACAAGCCGTCCTGTCATCGCTTCACCTCCGCTCCCGCCCTCGGGCGGGTTCATTCGCCTCTCCTGACCGCTCAGCTGCCGAGGCCCAGGAGTTCGACCCCGGCCGGGTAGAGGAGCACCACCATGAACACAGGAAAGATGAATACCGCCACCGGGAAGAGCATCCGCACCGTGCTCTTGCCGCCCTCCTCCAGGAGGCGTGCCCTCTTCTTGTCTCGAACCGTCTCCCCCAGGGTGAGCATGGCCTGGCCCAGGGGCAACCCCTGCTCCAGAGCCGCCTGCCAGGCGTCGGCCACCGAGGCCAGTTCGGCGACGCCCTCCCGCTCGGCCAGTCGGCGCAGCGCCTCGCTGTGGGTGGCGGCGCCCAGCCCGGCCTCCCGCACGGCGTCCCGCAGACCGTCGCCGAGCGCGCCGCCTACCTGCCGGGTCACCTCCAGCAGCGCCTGCTCCGGCGACATGCCAGCACTGGCGGCGATGGCCAGCAGGTCCAGCACCGTCGGCAGCTCCATCACCACCGCCGCACGGCGTCGCTCCAGCCTCCCCTCCAGCATCCAGTCGGGCGCGGCGAACCCCAGGACGAAGCCCAGCAGCCACATCCACACTGGCCACGCTCCGAAGGGGTGGACCCCCAGGACGTTCATGAGGGGAAACGCCGTCAGCAAGACCAGCCCGCTGGCTAGCTTCTGACCGTAGAACTGGGCCGTCGTCATGCCCGGCCAGCCCAGGGCCAGCTTGCGCTCCAGGTCGCGGCCACCGAGCCCGGTGCGGGCGACGACTCGCGCCAGGGCGCGGCCGGCGTCGTCCAGGAGCGGGCGCAGCAGCCGCTCCAGAGCCGAGGACTTGAAGAGCGGTGACCGCGTTCCCCGTCCCTTTGCCTCCATCTCAAGGCGCCCCTGCGCCGAGAGCATTCGCAGCCGCAGCGCCAGGTCGGGCCGCAGCCGCCCCAGAGGCTGGGCCATCACAATGAGCCAGAGGCCGCCGCCCAGCATGCCGCTCAGGATCAGCGCTACCGCCATCGCAGCACCCGTTCGTTGCCGGGCAGGCGGGTCGCCCAGAGCATCGCCCCGTAGCCCACCGTCACGCTGGCCAGGCAGAGGGCTAGCAGTGCCTGTCCCACGGGCGACGAGAAGACATCCAGGTAGCCCGGGTTGATGCTCCGCACGGCGGCGATGAGCACCAGGGGCAGCGCCGCTACGACCCGGGCGGAAAGCACGTTCTTGGCCTGTTGCGCCCGCACCTCGCGCTCCACTTGCACCGCCTGTCGCACCGAGCGGCTCAGCCCCTCCAGCACCGTGCTCAGGTTGCGGCCGCCCACCCGGTGGGCCATCACAAGGGCCGCCGCCACGGTGTCGAAGACGGGGTCGGCCAGGCGTTCTTGGGCGCGGCCGACGGCTTCCTCGAAGCCGCTGAGCCGCAGGTCCCGCGCCAGCTCCCGAAAGGCCGGCCTGAGGGGCTCCGGTCCGCTGCGGGCCAGGGAGGCCAGCCCCTCCTCGACGCTCATGCCGGCCCGCACCGCCGCCCGCAGGGCGTCGACGGCATCGGCCAGGGCCGCCTGAAGGACGGCCCGCCGCGCCTCCCGTCGCTGCCGGAAGTACCAGGCGGGCAGTGCCAGGCCCACCAGGAAGGCCGAGAGGGTCACCACCGGCCAGCCCAGGCCCATCTGAGCGACGGCCGCCGTCGCCCCACCGCTGGCGGCGCTCAGCAGCAGGAAGTCTCGGGTCCCCACGCCCTCGACGCCCGCCTGGCGCAGGAAATCCTCCAGGCGCTCGACCAGCCCTTCCCTCGGCGGCCCCGCCTCCCTTTGGCGTGGGGCGGTCGCCGAGAGGTAGATCAGCAGCACCCCGAGCCCCAACGTCAGCGACAACACCAATGCCACGACGAGTTCCTCCTCTTGCTCCAGTGTCGAGAGGGGCAGTCCAATCCCAGTCCAATCTTGGGCACTGACGCCATCGGCTTGCTCCAATTCCACTCCAATTTCAGTCCAACGTCTTCGTGTCGGCTCCCGTTACCCGCTACGCCCCTTCCCACGGCAGGCCTGGGCCCTGCACCCGCGCCGCACAGCGGGGGCGAATGCCCGTCCAGGAGAGCCGGCCGCCGTCGGCCAGGCAGAACAGCTCGCTGCCTGCGACGGCGTCCTCCTCCAGACCGGTGACCTCATACAGGCTGGCCACCAGGCGGCGGCCGCTACTGGCATCCAGCCGCAGGTGCACCACCAGGTCGATGGCTTCCGCTATCATCTCGGTGACCGAACGCGCCGGTAGAGCCTCCTCGGCCATCATGGCGTAGGTGCGCAGCTTCGACAGGGCCTGGCGGGGGCCGTTGGCATGGATGGTGCACATCGACCCCTCATGGCCGCTGTTCATCGCCGACAGCATGTCCAGGGCCTCGCCACCCCGCACCTCGCCCACGATGATCCGCGTCGGCCGCATGCGCAGGGCGTTCTTCACCAGGCTGCGGATAGACACAGCCCCGACCCCCTCCACGTTGGGTAGGCGGGCCTGAAGGGACACACAGTCGGGGAGCATGGACTCCAGCTGGAGCTCCGCCGTCTCCTCGATGGTCACCACCCGCTCGTGCGCCCCGGCGATGGACGCCCCCAGGGCGTTGAGGCAGGTGGTCTTGCCGCTGCCCGTGCCGCCGGAGATGAGGATGTTGAGCCCCGCCTGCACTGCCGCCTCCAGGAAGCTCGCCACCTCCGGCGTCAGGCTCCCCAGGGCCACCAGGTCGTCGAGGGTGCGGGCCCGCAACAGGAACTTGCGGATGGTCACGTGAGTCCAGCGAGACGTTAACGGTGGAATAACGGCATTCAGCCGGGAGCCGTCGGGCAGGCGGGCGTCCACCATCGGACTGGTCTCGTCCAGCCGCCGGCCCAGGCCTCCCACGGCCCGCCGCACCAGCCGCAGCAGCTCCGCGTCGTCCTCGAAGAAGACGTCGGCCAGGCGCTTGCAGCCGCTTTCGATGGTGAACACGCGGTGCGGCCCGTTGACGATGATTTCCTCCACCGCCGGGTCGTCCAGCAGCGGCTGGAGCGGGCCGATGCCGAGGATGTCGTCCAGGATGCGTTGAGCCAGGCCTTGCGTGTCCGTCAGCGGCGGCTCCCCCGCCGCCAGCGCTCGCCGGTTGAAGGCGTCGATGCGCTCGGCGATGATGCGCCGCACCCGTTCCACCTCGCCGGGGCCCGGCTCCGTCAGGGCGTCCATGGCCATGACCCGCCGCAGCTCCTCCCGCACCTCCTCGCGCAGAGCTCGCTCCCGCTCCCTGCGAGCGTCTGCCTGCGCTAGCCCCGAAACCGCCATCACGCCCTCCTGAATGCCGCCAGCCATCGCCGCCGCCCCCGTGCTCCTGCCGGAGCCGGTGCCTCGCGGCCTGTCAGCCTCGACGCCAGCCGGCGCAGCTCGCGGGCAGCGTGCCCGCCGACGGTCGTGAGTGGCACTTGGTCGTTCACCGCCCGGCGCGCCGCCTTCCGGTCCTCCGGCAGGGCCGCCAGGACCGGCGCGCCCAGGGCCCGCTCCACCTCCTCCGTGTCGTAGTGCTCGCGGCCCTCCCGCCGATTGAGCACAATACCGATAGCCTCCGATTCGACGCCCAGGCCCTCGCGCAGGTAGCGCAGAGCGGCACGGGCGTTCCACACCGCCACCAGGTCCGCTTCGCTCACCACCAGGATGCGCTCAGCCTGCCGAAGGAGCGCATCCGTGGCGGGAGAGACCGTCCCGGCGATGGCGCAGCCGGCGTCGATGACTACATCGTCGAAGGCTGACCGCAGCGCGGCGATGGCCGCTGTCATCACATCTGATGAAATGGACGATCGCTGTTCGGCGCGCTCTATGCCGCCCAGCACCATGAACCCCGGCCCTTCCTGAAGCTCCTCTTCCACATGCCCTGCCCACTCGACAGGCGACGCGTCCTTCCCGTAGGCCAGGGCGAACAGTCCCCGCCGCGGGTCCAGGTCCAGGTAGGCCCCGACGTTGCCGCCCCAGAGGTCGGCATCTATCAGGACGACCTGCCGTCTCCGCTCGACCAGGGCCGCTGCCAGGCCGATGGCCACCGTCGTCTTCCCCGGCGCCCCTTTCCCGCTCACCACCGCCACCAGCCCCCCGCGACGGCCATCGCCGTCATCGCCGGGCAGAGATTCCTGCATCCCTGCGCCCTCTATCTGCGCCGAGGCCGCAGGGGCGCCGTAGACTGGCCCCCGCCTTACAGCGGCCCGCAGGGCGGCCGCTACGTCAGAGGGGCTGGCGCTGGCCGGCACCAGGTGCGCGAGCTCTCCGTAGCGCGACACGTCCTGCCCGTCTGCGATGAGTACGAGGGGCAGGCGGGCATCCCGCACGGTCGTGAGGATGGTGGCCGACAGACGGTGCAGATCGCTCGAGGCCAGGGCTACGTCCAGATCGGGGTCGGCGGCGCGGTCAGCCAGCGAAGGACCGTCCAGACAGCGGCTGGCCACCACCAGGCCGTCGCCCGCCAGGCTCTCCAGCAGTTGGCGCTCCTTCTCAGCGTTGCCCACCGCCAGGAGAACCCGTATCGAAGGCTGGTCGCCACTAGACGATGACATCGTGTCATCACCTCTAGGCTCAAGGCACCGCAGCCTGTGAGGAGTTCTGCGCCGGAGGCAGAAGGGTCAGGGTGATGGTCCCGTTGACGGTGGCGTCAGCGACGCCCTCCGCCTCCGAGCGAGGCACCAGCAGAGTGACGTTGGTCAGCCCCCGCTCCTCCTCTGTCTGCCCGCGCGAGCCAAGGGCGATGGGTCCCGGCTCCAGGGAGACAGCGTAGACCACCGCCCGATCCAAGAGGGTGACCGTCTGGCTGCTGGGCTTCCCCTTGTCGCGCGTGGCGAGCACCGCCACGGCGTCGCCGGGGCGCAGTCCAGCGTAGACCGCGTCCGCCTCGACGGGCACCGTCATGGCCACCTCGTCGGGACCAATGACCGGCCCAGACGCCAGATCGGGCCAGACCAGCATCTCGCCGGCGTGCACCGGGCCTGCTGTCGCCCGCCCTACGGCCTCCTCCAGTCGCGCGTCGGGGATGGCCAGGGAGGTGAGGTCGCCCTCCAGGCGGACACGTGCCACCGTAAGATCGTCGTTCTGGATGACGTGGCCGGTCGGGAGTTCCCGGCTGGCCACCAGCACCGGCACGGTTTCGCGGGTTGAGCCCCAGAAGAGGAGCCCACCGCCCACTGAGGCCACCACCAGGACCAGGCCCAGCAGCATGCGGCCGTCGACCCTTCCCAGGCCTGCCAGCCGAATCCGCCGCCGAGCCGTGATGGTCGCCATGGCCCTCCCTGCCAGCCTGGATGCGGAACAAGAGGGGCTTCCCGCTGCGGTGAGCAAAGGGTGCCACCGATGATAAACGGTAAAGCGACTGTTGTCAACCATTGTGAACGAAATTTGATGAAATGTTTTCGCTACGGCCCTTTTGCGATACACTGAGATCGATGCCGTTAGGCATCAAGGGCTGGGTCAACTGAGCCAGCCACGATGGCGCGCCCAACCGCGCAAGCGGGCCTGTGCTCCCCGTCCCTGGGGGCGGCGGCCCGCCTCGCCGGATCGCCGGGCGCACAAGGGGGGGACAGAATATGAGCACCACCCTGTCAGAGAAGGTGGACCGCCTGTTCCGCATCTACCCCAGTCCCCGCGGGCGGGAGTACACCTACCGGGAGGTTGCCGCAGCCATATCGCAGCAGGACAGCGTCAGCTTCTCGCCGGCCTACCTCTGGCAGTTGCGGACCGGCGTCAAGGAGAACCCCACGATGCGTCACCTTCAGGCGCTGGGCCGCTTCTTCGACGTGTCGCCGGCTTACTTCTTCGGAGAGGAACTGACGGAATTTGCGGACGGCCACGTACGCGTTCTGGCGGCAGCCCGAAGCGAGACGTTACGGCGCATAGCTATCACCCTGCTGGGCCTCAGCGACGAGAGCCTGAACACTGTCCTCGGCGTGGCCTACCGAATGCGCAGGCTGGAGGGGCTGGCCGGGCCGGAGTAGACTGGAATCGCTTGCGAGCCCTCGCTAGCGAGGGCTATAATTAGCATCACGGGCGAACCTTGCCGGCGCTCAATTTCCCCCAGGGAGTTAGGCGTGGCTTCGGAGAAGGACCCTTACGACATTCTCGGCGTCCCACGAGACGCGACCCTGGAACAGATTCGCAGAAAGTGGCGCAAGCTGGTGAAGAAGTTCCATCCAGATGTTGCCGCCCCTGACGGCGACCCCGAGATGCTGGAGTACGCCAACAGGATGACGGTCCAGATAAATGCGGCATGGGAGATCCTGGGTAATCCAGACTACCGGGCAGCATATGACACGGAGCACCAGCCCCCGCACCTGGCAGTGTACGACGTCGTGTCTGAGATAGAGGTCGACGAGGGCCAGCCAGCGATCGTCCAGTTCAAGGTCGATAATCAGGGGGGACCCATACCGCCTGGCAGTAGGTTACGGTTCTCGCCGATAGGCGCCTGGATGAATTTCAAGCCGGTGCGGATCCAGTCCCTCCGCGATGATTCCGCCTTTCCGATCGCGGTCGAACTGTTGCTCGATACGGACTCCTTGCCGCTCGACGCATGGCAGGAAGGCGAAATTGAAGTGGGCATCGAGGAGAGCTAGGGATGGACAGCAAGGACATTTCTGTGCCTATCGGCGGACCCAAGAAGCCCGTCTCTTCGGCCAAGGAAGGCGTGACAGTAGCCATTGGCGGCCAGCCGATTCGTTTCAGCGCGACTGCGTCGGCTGACATTGTCTTCGTCATTGACACCACGGGCAGCATGGAGAACGAGATTTACGGCCTGTTGCAGACGAGCCAGCGGTTTGTTGACGAGCTGGCCAAGAAGCAAATCGACTGGCAGATCGCCATAGTTTCCTTTGGTGACCTCAACGTCCCGGGCGACAAGATTCTCGCCACCTCTTTCTCGAAGAAGCCCGAGGTCGTCAAGAAATCGCTGAGGCAAATCCCGCGCAACGACGGCGGGGCAAACCAGGGAGAGTCCTGCCTTGAAGCGATCGTTACGGCGCTTAACGCCCAGGGCTTCCGCCAGAACGCCATCAAAGTCTTCATGGTGATGACGGACGAGCCGGCCTTGCAGTCCAAGCAACTCACGGCTCAGAGCGTCACCGAGAAGCTGCTAGAACGCGGCGTGCTAGCCTTCCTGATCTCCGAGCCCTTCGACTACTTCAAAGAGATGGCAAATCGCACAGGCGGCGAATGGTTTCAGATCAGTTCGGATACCGATTTTCTATCCATTCTTGACCGATTGGGGAAGCGTGTTTCTCAGATCGTCGCTGAAGTGCAAAGCCTGGCCGACGGCGATGTCCGCAGATATCTGCAGTTGAAGCCAGGTCCGTAGTTGGCTCGGGCTCCGCTCATGACTGGGAATCCCAGGATACGCGTCCGGCTGAAGGTAAGAGCGAGAGCCTCGTCAGCCCCACGAGCCGCCTCCAGCACCACTCCGTCAGTTGGCCCGTTACCTCCGAAGACCGCTTCGTCCTCCAGCGGCAGGCGCTTATTCTGGGCTTTCGTGTTTGTTGCCGGCGCGGTTGCTGCTGCGGCGGCCATCGGCCTCATCCAGCCTTGGCGGCTCGGGTCAGCCGACACCGTTGACTACCCCGGCAAACTTGTCATTCTTGGCAAGACCACTTGGCCACCTAATGAATATGCGGGAAGCATGTTGAAGGTAGATCCTGACAATGAAAGTATCGAGCTTATATTTGAGGCCTCCCGCGCTGACGATGGCGTCGTCTCGCCCGATGGACGGTACCTCGCGTGGGTAAACAACGAACTGACTCCTCAAGTATTTCTTCGCGACCTTCAATCTGGCTCCCAACGTCGGATAGGCGATGATGATACTTTTGGGAGTGGTCCTTTTTATGAGCGGCCTGCTCTGGGAAGCTTTTCGCCAGACGATTCCAAGCTGCTCGTCAGCGAAGGTTACGTTGATAGTGCCGTCTTCGTTGTCGATGTAGCTACGGGTAGCGTGCAGCGTTACCCATGTGCCGGTGTGACCCAGTGGCACCGCTTCACTTGGGCGTCGAGTGGAAGTGCGTATGGTGTGTACGTTTACGAACCAACCCTGAGATTCGACCCCCAAACGGGAGTGTGCACTACGCTGCCAGCGGACGGGGATCGCTATTGCGCGCTGGCACAGACTGGTACTGGACAGTTGCTGGCCGTCAGGGGCGGTGAGCTGTATCGCGTGGACGGAGGTTTCGGCTCATCTGAGCTGCTCGGAGAGTTGCCAAGTGGATGCTCATACGGCTGGTACGCAAGACTAGCGGAGTCGCCAGATGGGCGCTACTTGGCTTACGAGGGAGACTACTACGTTTACATCGTTGACCTGTATGGCGTGCACCGGACGCGAGCCATGCTGGGTGGGGGGGCAGAACTTGTGGGGTGGGTTGCTAGTGATGGAGAGGGAAGCGGCAGCGTGGGAGTCTCTGACCGTCGCCCTATGACTGGAGTAACTGCAGCGAGTGGAACCAACGCTGGTATCGGTGCCGGGCTGACACCGACTGCAGGTGTCGCTGCTGCTGCGGTACAGCCTACGGTGCTGCAACCCAGCCTGAAACTGTGCACCGGTAACGGCTGTCAACCCTTGGAGGGCGACATTGCCAATCTGGATGATCTGTTCGGCCCCGATCCTGTGACAACCGTCACGATGAGCCGAGCTGGCCAAGCCGCGTTGTTCTCCGAGCCCAACTTTCAGGGGCAGTGCTGGACAGGCGCCAGGGGCGACGAATGGGGGTATGGGAACGCGGGGTTCTACGCCAAGTCGGTCCGTGTCAACGCCGACTGCCCCACAGGTGTTGTCCTTTGCGATGGGAGTAGCTGCCAGAGGTTCGAGACGGACAAGGCAAGCGTGGACCCGCTCCGCCAGGTGGACACCGTCTACATCTACGGTGATGGAGTTCGAGCAGCTCTGTTCTCCGAGGAGAACCTTCAGGGCCGGTGTACCAGTATCGCGGAGGGCGACGAGTGGAGCTATGGGAACGTGGGGTTCTACGCCAAGTCGGTCCGTGTCAACGCTGACTGCCCGACAGGTGTTGTCCTTTGCGAT